>Ga0268386_10001482_pt1 | contig 16125 bp, 18 predicted proteins | sample RVTome_15_FD_200260 | JGI IMG/M metagenome (GOLD analysis project Ga0268386, IMG submission 200260) | Soil microbial communities from uranium-contaminated site in the Upper Colorado River Basin, Wyoming, United States - RVT150D86... ...
ATGACCAGCACCTTCAATCCGGCCAGCCGCGGTCGGCTGTTGCTGGCTGCCGTGGTTTCCATTCAATCTGACTCCCGGAACGAGCGTGGCGAGCACGACGCTAAAGCGAGAGGATGTGCTCGCGAGCCGTTTTTAACATATTGGTTGCAGCCCCGCCATTGGCGGCTTCCGATAACATGACGAGTGTCACAACGCGGCGCGCGGCCGTGAGTCGACGGAGCAACGCATGCAGAGCGGTCAGGTTCGGTTGGCCGTCGTGATGGACCCGATCGGCGCGATCAAGCCGGCGAAGGATACGACGCTTGCGATGCTGCTGGCGGCTCAGCGGCGCGGCTGGTCGATCGACTATCTCGAGCTCAAGGATCTCTGGCTGCGCGATGGCGAGGCCCGGGGCCGCGCGCAGTCCGTCGAGGTGCGCGACGACGCGGCCGACTGGTATTCGCTCGGCGGCATCGCCGAGCGGCGGCTGGGGGACTACGACGCGATACTGATGCGCAAAGATCCGCCTTTCGACACGGAATATATCTACGCGACCTATATCCTCGAGCGCGCGGAAATCGGCGGCGCCCTGGTGGTGAACCGCCCGCAGGGTCTGCGCGACATGAACGAGAAGGTCTACACGGCATGGTTTCCCGAATGCTGCGCGCCGACGCTGATCACGCGCGACATGCCGGCGATGCATGCCTTCCTCGAGGAGCAGGGGCGGATCGTCTGCAAGCCGCTGCACGGCATGGGCGGCAAGTCGATCTTCGTCATCGAGACCGGGGACAAGAACGCCGGAGTGATCTTCGAGACCCTGACCGCCTATGGCTCGCAGTTCGCGATCGTGCAGCGCTACCTCCCCGAGATCGCGCAGACCGGCGATGCCCGCGTCATCCTCGTGGACGGCGAGCCGGTGCCGTTCGCCCTGGCGCGTATCCCCTCGGGAACGGATCACCGCGGCAACCTGGCAGCCGGGGCCAAGGGCGTCGGCCGGCCCCTCGACGATCGAGATCGCTGGCTCGCCTCGCGCATCGGCCCGAGGCTCCGCGAAAGCGGCATGCTGTTCGTCGGGCTCGACGTGATCGGGGGATTCGTCACCGAGATCAACGTCACCAGCCCGACCGGAGTGCGCGAGATCGACCGGCAGTTCGGTACCGACATCGCCGGGCTGTTGATGGACGCGATCGCACGACGGCTTCCCGCGGCGGCCTGAATGCGCCTCGCCGAGCGCTTCACATCGGAACAGGACCGGCTGGTCACGGCGCTCTTCGTCGCCGCCCTGCTGCACGGCCTCGTCATTCTCGGCATCCGCTTCGGGAGCCCGGCGGGCACGAACGCCCTGCCGACGCTCGAGGTGCTGCTCGTGGCCGAGGGGCCCGAGCAGGAGGCGAACCTCGCCGCGAGCCACATCGCCCAGCGAAACCAGCGTGGTTCCGGGACGACGCGCGATCGCGAGCGGCCCTCGCTGCCGGAGCCTTCGCTCGGATTCTCCGCGGATGCCGGCGACGCCGCGGGCGAGCTGCCCGCGCCGGCAGCGATCGAGCAGACCGCGGGCAACGATTCCGCGCTGTCGGCACGCACCGCCGGTGCGCAGCGTGCGCTCGCCGGCAGCGAACAGGAGACCCTATCCGCGCGTCCGCCGCTCTCGCTGCAGTCACGGCCGCAGGTGGCGGTAGACGCCAGCGCCACCGTGCCCGAGCTGGTGCTCCGCGGTGACACGATGGCCGGCGCAGAGCTGCTGGCTGACACGCGCGCCTCGCAGATCGCGCGCTACCTGCACGGCTGGAAGCTGCGCATCGAGCGCGTCGGCACGCTCAATTTCCCGAACGAGGCGCGGCGTCGATCGCTGTCGGGCAACCCGGTGCTCGAGGTCGCCATCGCCGCCGACGGGCAACTCGACCAGGTGATCGTGCGCCGCTCGAGCGGCCATCCGGAGCTCGACCAGGCCGCGGTCAACATCGTGCGGCTCGCCTCGCCCTTCGACCCCTTCCCGGCGGCCATGCGCAAGAGCTACCCGGTGTTGCGCTTTGCCTACGAATGGCAGTTCCTCGAGGGCCGCCTGGGCGGCGGCTCGATCACGACCGGCCAGCCCTGACGCCGCAAGCAATCACGCTTGTGAGGGCCGCTGTTGCGGCCGGATACTAGGAACCTCTGATTCCACGCGCAGGGATGCTGTCGCGCGATGTCGGCGAGCTACTTCACCAACCAGTTCCTGATCGCCATGCCGGGCATGACCGACCCGAATTTCGCCCAGTCGGTCACGCTGATCTGCGAGCACAATTCCGCTGGCGCGCTCGGGATCATGATCAACAAGCCGCTCAAGATGGATCTCGGCGACGTGTTCGAGCAGCTCGGGCTCGATTCCGCGGATGACCGCCTGGTGCGGCGTCCTGTGCTGCGCGGCGGCCCGGTACAGACCGACCGCGGTTTCGTCCTGCACACGGCGGGCACCACGTGGGACTCCACCCTGCCGTTCTCCGAGCGTGTCCACCTGACGACCTCACGGGACATCCTCGATGCCATGGCCGGCGGACGCGGTCCCGAGCAGGCGATCGTCGCGCTCGGCTACGCGGGCTGGGAGGCGGGGCAGCTCGAGGATGAAATGGCCCAGAACGCGTGGCTCTCGGTTCAGGCGGATGATCGCCTGATGTTCACGACTCCGCTCGAGGAGCGCTGGCACGAGGCCGGCCGTCTGCTCGGCGTGAACCTGCTCCATCTGAGCTTCGATGCCGGTCGCGCCTGACGCGCCCGTGACCTCGCCCGCTGCGCTGATACTCGCCTTCGATTTCGGGCAACGCCGCATCGGCGTCGCGGTCGGCAACACGGGCACGCACACCGCTACGCCCGTGGGCGTGCTGCCGGCGCGCGGCACGCCCGACTGGGAAGCCGTGACGCGCTGCGTCCGGCAGTGGTCACCCGATCGGGCGGTGGTCGGGCTGCCCTATAATATGGATGGTTCAGAGACCGTTCTGACCGCTGCCTGCCGCGCGTTCGCGGCGGAGCTCAAGAAACGGTACCAGCTGCCGGTAGACCTCGTGGATGAGCGCCTGACCTCGTCCGCCGCCCAGGCGGACCTGCGTGATGCGCGCCGCTCCGGTGCGCGCAGGCGACGTGTTCGACGCGAGGACATCGACGCCAACGCGGCGCGGCTGATCCTCGAGACCTGGCTGCAGGATTCGGTTCGATCCAGCGGGAGCACGTCTTGACCACCGACAGCGGCAGCGATCGGCAGCGCGACGCCGCGGGGGGGTTGCGTCACCTGCTCACGCTGGAGGGCGTGAGCCGCGACGAGATCCTGTGGCTGCTCGAGCTTGCGGAGACGTTCGTGCGGCCGCCCGGCGAGCTGCCGGCCCGCGGGACGAGCCTCGTGGGCCGCACCGTGGCCAACCTGTTCTTCGAACCCAGCACCCGTACGCGAGTCTCCTTCGAGCTGGCGGCCGCGCGCCTGGGCGCCGACGTCGTCAACCTCGATATGCAGTCGTCGTCACGGGCAAAGGGCGAGTCGGTGCTCGACACGATCTACACCCTGCAGGCGATGGCGGTCGACGTGTTCGTGCTGCGCGATGCCGAGCCTGGCCTGCCGGCCTGGATATCGCGCCACACCGCGCCCCACGTGAGCGTGCTCAACGCAGGCGAGGCGCATCTCTCGCATCCGACGCAGGGTCTGCTCGATGCATTGACGATCCGCCAGCTGCTGGGAGACACCTCCCGGCTCGTGATCGCCGTGGTCGGCGACGTGCGGCACTCGCGCGTCGCCCGCTCGGCGTGGCAGGCGCTCCGCACGCTGGGGATGGGTGAGTTCCGCCTGGTCGGGCCGCGCGAGTTGCTGCCCGCCGACGACGAACTGCGCGGCGCGCGCCGCTGCGCGACGCTGGCCGAGGGACTGGACGGCGCGGACGTGGTGATGGCGCTGCGGCTGCAGCGCGAGCGCATGGCCGAGGCACGTATCCCGGATGCCGAGTCCTATCACCGCGAGTACGGCATAACGGCGCGGAGCCTTGCGCTCGCGCGCCCGGGCGCGCTCGTTATGCATCCGGGCCCGATGAATCGCGGCGTCGAGATCAGCGACGAGGTGGCCGACGGTCCGCAGTCTGCCATCCAGCAGCAGGTCGCGAACGGCGTGGCCGTGCGCATGGCGGTGCTCGCGCATCTCCAGCGCCGAGCCAGGGATCCAACCCCACCCTCCCGTGGGGAGAGAGCCGGATGACCGGCCGCGAGCACCGCGGAACGATATTCGTCGAGGACGCCGAAGTACGCGGTCACCAGGGGTTTCCCGGGCGACAGTACGTGATCCGGCTGCATGCGCCGCGTTGCGCCGCCGCGGCCGTACCCGGCAGCTTCGCCCACCTCTCCTGTGATGCGGAGCTCCCGATGCGCCGGCCCCTGTCGATCATGCTGGCGGACGCCGCCGCGGGGACGATCGACATCCTGTACAAGGTGGTCGGTTCAGGACTCGAGAAGCTGTCACGGCAGCCGGTGGGCGCCCGCCTGAGTCTCATTGGCCCGATCGGGCACGGCTTTACCCCGTCGCCCAGGCGGCCGCGGCCGCTGCTCATCGGTGGCGGCGTCGGAATCCCGCCGATGATCTTCCTCGCCGATGCGCTGCGGCGTCGTACCGATGCGCGCTGGCGGCCGCTGGTGCTGATGGGCTCCGAAATTCCGTTCCCGTTCCGCGCACGGCCATCCACCCTCCTGATCCCGGGCATGCCGGCCGGTGTGATCGCCTGCATGCCGCTGCTCGAGGACTGGGGAGTGCCGAGCCGCCTCGCGAGCCTGGCGGGCTTTGCGGGGTGCTACGAGGGGTACGTCACGTCACTCGCCGAGGCCTGGCTCGACACGCTGGACGCCGACGCGCGGGGCGAGGTCGCGATCTACGCCTGCGGCCCCACTCCGATGCTCAAGGCGACGGCGGGCATCGCACGCCGCTTCGGCGTGCCCGCCCAGGTGTCGCTCGAAGAATTCATGGCCTGCGCCGTCGGAGGGTGTGCGGGCTGCGCGGTGCCGGTCCTGGTCGACGGCGCGCTCGCGATGAAACGCGTCTGCGTCGACGGTCCGGTATTCGACGCCGACGCGGTCTTTCCGGAAAAGGGGACATTCTCGCTTTTGCCCGCAATGGACCGCTGATACCCGGCGCAATGAACGCGAAATAGAAAATGCCCGCCCTTTTTCATGCATCTGCCCCCTTCTCCGAGATCATGTAGCCGAATCCACGGACCGTACGGATGAGCGACCGATCCCCGCCCTCGTCGATCTTGCGGCGCAGGTAGCGGACGTAGACATCGACGACCTTGTTGTCAGGATCGAAGCTCCGGCCCCAGACCCTGTTCAGCAGGCTCTCCCGGCTGACGACCGTATCCGCGTGCTCCATCAGGCACGCGAGCAGCGCGAACTCCCGGGGGGTGAGCGCGAGCCTGCGCTCCCCGTGCCACGCCACCCTTCCGTCCAGATCGAGCCGCAGGTCGCCCACCCGAAGTATCCCCTCCGGCGGTACAGAGTCGGACCGCCGCAGAAGCGCTTCGATGCGCGCCAGCAGCTCGTCGACGGCGAAGGGCTTCGTGACGTAGTCGTCGGCGCCACTCTTGAGGCCATCGACCTTGTCCTGCAACCGGTCCCTGGCGGTCAGCATCAGGACTCGGGTGCGCCGGCCCTGCTCGCGCAGCCGGCGACAGACGTCGAGCCCGTCCATCCCGGGCATCATTCGGTCGAGGACGATCAGCGCGTATTCGCCGGAGGTCGCCGCGGCCAGCGTGCTGCGGCCGTCATGCGTCTGCTCGACGTCGTATCCCTCCGCCACAAGCCCGCGCACCAGGAACGAGGCGATCCGGACGTCGTCTTCGGCCACTAGAATGCGGGCCGCCACGGCTCAGCTCGCCAGCGGCAGTCGCATCGTTGCGATCGTACCGCGCCCCGGCTCACTTGCGAGTGCGAGCGTGCCGCCGTGCCTCTCGACGATCCGGCGCGCGATCGGCAACCCGAGACCACTGCCACCGATGCCCTCGGTGCGCGCCAGCTCGCCGCGGAACAAGCGCTCGAAAACGTGCGGCAGCTCATCCTGCGGCACGCCTGGACCGCGGTCCGCGATCGTGAGCTCGACCGCGCCGCGCACGGGGGCACAGGCAACTTCGACGTCGCTGCCCGCGGGCGCGTACTTGATGGCGTTGTCGAGCAGGTTGAGCGCAGCCTGTTTGATCCGCCACGGATCGGCGCGGACGAGCAGATCCGGCGCGGACCGGCCGGCCGAAATCCGGACCTGCCTGCGCCGCGCGATCGCGGCGGCGTCGGTGACCGCGTCGGCAACGACGTCTCCCATGCGTAGCACGCGGAACTCATAGCGAATCTCCTCCGCCTCCGAGCGGGCGAGGAAAAGCAGGTCCTCGACCAGCCGTCCCATGTCCGCCGCCTGGTTCACGATCAGCTGCAGCGACTCGCGATAGACCGCCTCGGGCTTCGACATCCCGCGCAGTGCGACCTCGGCTTCGCCACGCAGCACGGTCAGGGGTGTGCGCAGCTCGTGGCTGACGTCGGCCAGGAACCGCACCCGCTGCTCGTCGAGCTCGGTGAGCCGGCGGTTCGCCTCCGCCAGCTCGGCGGTGCGCTCTAAGACCTGCGTCTCGAGCTCCTGCTGGGTCGCCAGCTCGCGTCCGCGCTGGCGCTCGAGCTGCTCCGCCATGGTGTTGAAAGCATGCGCGAGCCTGCCGATCTCGTCCTGCTTCTGGTAGCCGATGCGGTGGCCCAGGTCGCCTCGCCCGATCGCCGCCGCCGCCTCGCTGAGGGCGCGCAGTGGCGGCGCGATGGCCCCATGGAAGCGGACGGCCAGAAGGATCGAAACGGCGAGGATCCCCGCCAGCACCGCGATCGTGCCGATCATCAGCCGGCGCGCCAGCTGCGCGGTCTCGTCGCTGACGCGCGCCGCCTCCAGCCGTTCGTCGGCAACTGCCGCGGCGATCAGGCCCTCGAACTCCGCGTCGAGATGGTTCTCGATCTGCGCAGTGAAGAGCGCGATGGCTTCCTCCCGTCGCCCCTCCTGGTTGAGCAGCAGCAGCCGCTCGGCGGACCTGTCGATCTGCCGGAACAGCGTCCGCATGCGTTCGAGCCGCTCGAGCTCGACGCGCTCCTCGCCCTGCTCCGCCGGGTCGCGCAGCGAGGCGATCTCGCCCCGGCTCAGGTCCCGGGATTCGCGGAACCAGGCCGTCATGCGGTCACGAGCGTCGTCGAAATCGGCACGCTCGGGCGCGCCGACCAGCAGCAGCTCCGCGACCTGCTCCGAATAGCGGTTGGCGAGCACCTGCAGCTGCGTCGCCGCGTCGAGCTGCTGGTTCGACCAGCGGACGCGCTCGAGGCTGCCCGTCAGGGCGTTGATCGCGGCAAAGGCCACACCGGCCATGACCACGACGGCGAACCCGACGATGACCTGAAAGAGAAGGATCCGGAGCTTGATGCTCATCGAGGCCGCCGGGCGTCAGCGCCGCCGCCCGGCTGCCCGTGGCGCGCAGCTATAACGCGCCGGCCGCCGCCATGGCAAGCAGTGGACTACCCCACCTCGCGTCGCTGCCGGCGCAGCATCAGCAACATCAGCAGCAGCGAAGCCGCCACGGGGCCACCCCACCGCCACCGCCGCCAGCGCCGTTCGAGGCCACCTGCTGGCTGCCGGTGCCGCTGCCGGTGCCGCTGCCGCTGCCGGTGCCGCTGCCGCTGCCGGTGCCGCTGCCGCCCCCGGGGGCCGACCCGCCGCCGCTTTCCGGCGCGAGGTTCGCACACTGATCCTCCTTGTTCCCGGCCACCCGGTTGTTGCCCCCGGCTGGCGGCGGAGCATTGCTCTTGCACTGCAGGTTGCCGTCGATGACGTTGTCGGCGATGACGACGCCACCGACATTGCTGAACGCCTGGACGTCCCCGATCACGTCGTTGTCGAACACCTCGAGGCGGGACCGGTTGTCCTTCAGCTGGATGCTGCCGCCGACCGTGCTGCGTTCGACGCGGCTGGCATCGCCCACCAGGTCGTCGAGCTGGACGTCGCCATTCACGCGGGTGTCCACCACGTCGACGAAGTCGGCATTCTCCGCCTGGATGTTGCCGACGATATCGGCCCCGACGGCGACCAGGGAGCCGCCGGCAAACAACAGGACGTTGCCCTTGACCGTGGTTCCGTCGAGCCGGCAGGGGGCAGCCACCAGCACGTTGCCATCGATCGTCACGCTGCCGATGTTCGGCGGGCAATGAACGTCGTCGGCGGACACCGCGATGGGGAGTCCACCGAGGACGACGAGCGCACCGACGATCACAGGCGAGCGCATTGGTCTTCCTTGTTGCCGCCGACGATATTGGCGCCGCCGATGGGACGCGGTGTGTTCTCCTTGCACTGCAGGTTGCCGTCGATCGTGTTCCTGCGGACTTCGAAGCCGCCCGTGTTCTGGAACGCCTGGACGTTGCCGCCGACCCTGTTGCGCAGCGCACGCAGCATGGCCGAGTTGGAGTCGTACTGGATGTCGCCGTTGATCCGGCTGTCGCTCACGACGGCCCCGCCGCCCTGCTTGACCTGCACCGAGCCTCCGACCCGGGACCCGTCGAGCACGCGCACACTCTTGGCGTTCTCCGCCTGCACGTTGCCCACGACGATGACGTCCTCGGCGCGCAGGGTTGCGTTGAATTCGACCTTGATCGTGCCCTTGACCCGCGTGCCGAGCAGCACGCAGCTCGCATACTGCGGCACGCGCAGGTTGTCGACGGTCGTAGCGCGGATCGTCCCCCGGCAAACGCGCTCCTCGGCGGACGCCGGCGCCGCCGCAAGCAGCAGCATGGGCGCCGCCATCGCGCTCGCGACAAATACACGGCGAATCTTGCTCATTTGAATGCTCCTCGTCCTGAGTGATGAACCCGGCGCTCTAACGCCCTTGGCGCCAGCGACCGCGGGTCGACCCGGATGGCCGGACGAGTGCATTTATGAGGGGTCGAGACGCGTTGCGACGCGTTTCTTACCAGATTCTAGCTTTTCCCCGCCTGATTCCTGCGAGGATGATGAGACGTCAGCCGAAGTTGATCTTGGCCTCGAGGTTGGTGCGCGAGTCGGCGTTGACGAGCGCCTCCTCGAGCGTGACCTTGCCGTCGAGATAGAGCTGGTAGAGCGAGACGTCGAAGCTCTGCATGCCCTTCTCGTTGCTGCGCACCAGCGCTTCCTTCACGCCCACGACGTCGCCCTTCTTGATCAGCTCCTGCACGTGCGGCGTGTTCAGGAGCACCTCGGTCGCAGGGTAGCGGCGGCCGTCCTTGCCCATCACCAGGCGCTGCGACAGGATCCCCTTCAGGTACTGCGAGAGATCCAGAAAGATCTGCGAGTGCTGATCGCGCGGGAACATGTTGATGATGCGGTCCATCGTCTCGGCCGCGTTGTTCGCATGCAACGTCGCGAGGCAGAGATGACCGGTGCCGGCGAAGGTGATCGCGTACTCCATCGACTCGCGGTCGCGGATCTCGCCGATCAGGATCACGTCTGGCGCGGCACGCATCGCGCTGCGGAGCGCCCGGTGGAACGACTTCGTGTCGAGCCCGACCTCGCGCTGATTGATGATCGACTTCTTGTTGCTGTGCAGGAACTCGATCGGGTCCTCGATCGTGAGCACGTGATCCGACGAGTTCTCGTTGCGGAAGTTGATCATCGCGGCGAGCGAGGTCGACTTGCCCGAGCCGGTCGCGCCGACCATCAGCACCAGCCCGCGCTTCAGCAGCACCAGATCCTTGAGGATCTCCGGCAGGCCGAGGTCCTCGATCTTGGGCATTTCGGCGGTGATGTAGCGCAGCACCATCGCCGGGTTGCCGCGCTGGTGGAACACGGCAACGCGGAATCGCCCCAGGCCCGGCTCGGAGACCGCGAAGTCGATCTCGAGCTCCTGGAGGAAATAGTCGAGCTGCTCCTGGTTCATCAGCCCGTAGGCGGCCTGCCGGACCTGCTCGGCGGTCAGCACCTGCCGGTTGATCGGCTTGATCTGCCCTTCGATCTTGATCTTGATCGGCGCGTTCGACGTGAAGAAGAGGTCGGAGGCCTTCTTCTCCACCATCAGCTTGAACAGCGGCTTGGTGTTGAGGACGAAGGCGCGCGCGGGCCCCGACTCCCCCATCGTCTGCTGGGTATCGGTCGTCGAGCCTTCTGTTTCGGTGCCTGTCATGATCCGAAGTGCTTACCCTTGTCGTCCTCTTCGACGATCTGCAGCTTGCCCGTCTCGTCGAGATGGGACTTGTCGGGCCGCTTGCTCTCCAGCTTGATCCGGAGTCGGATCTCGTTCTTGGAGTCGGCGTTCCGCAGCGCCTCCTCGTAGGAAATCGTGCCGGCCTCGAACAGATCGTACAACGCCTGGTCGAACGTCTTCATCCCCAGACGGTTCGACTTCGCCATGATCTCCTTGATCGAGGCGACCTCGCCGCGGAAGATCAGATCGGCGATCAGCGGCGTGTTGAGCATGATCTCCATGGCCGCGATCCGGCCCTTGACCCCCTCACGCGGGATCAGGCGCTGCGAGATCATCGAGCGGATGTTGAGCGACAGGTCCATCAGGAGCTGCTCGCGCCGGTCCTCGGGGAAGAAGTTGATGATGCGGTCGAGCGCCTGGTTGGCGCTGTTGGCGTGCAGCGTGGCGAGCACCAGGTGGCCAGTCTCGGCGAACTGGATGCCGTACTCCATGGTGTCGCGGTCCCGGATTTCGCCGATCAGGATCACGTCCGGCGCCTGGCGCAGCGTGTTCTTGAGCGCCATGTGCCAGCTGTCGGTGTCGACGCCGACTTCACGCTGCGTCACCACACAGTTCCGATGCGTGTGCACGTACTCGATCGGGTCCTCGATCGTGACGATGTGGCCGCGGGTCTTCTCGTTGCGGTAGTCGACCATCGCCGCGAGCGTGGTCGACTTGCCCGAGCCCGTGGCGCCGACGATGATGCAGAGGCCGCGCTTCGAGAGCACGATCTCCTTGAGGATCGGCGGCAGCTCGAGCTCCTCGATCGTCGGCACCTTGACGTTGATCGTGCGCAGCACCGCGCCGGTGAGCCCCATCTGCACGAAGGCGCTGACGCGGAAGCGGCCGATACCCGGCGGGGCGATCGCGAAGTTGCATTCCTTGGTGGAATCGAACTCCTTGGTCTGACGGTCGTTCATGATCGCCCGCACCAGCAGCGCGCTCTGCTCGGGCGTGAGCGGCTGGTTGGTCTGCGCGCGGATCTCGCCGTCGACCTTGATCGCGGGCGCGAAGCCCGCGGTGATGAAGAGGTCCGACCCGTTGCGCTCCACCATGCGGCGCAGCAGGTCCTGCATGAGTTTGATGCCCTGTTCGCGATCCATGTTGCCCCCAGCGTCGCCTGGTAAAGGCGGTGGCTAGAATTCCTCCTTGTTCTGCGCCTTGTGGCGCGCTTCTTCCTTCGAGATGACGCCCTTCTGCAGCAGCTCCTTGAGACACTGATCGAGCGTCTGCATGCCGGCCGCCTGGCCGGTCTGAATCGAAGAGTACATCTGCGCGATCTTGCCCTCGCGGATGAGGTTGCGGATCGCGGGCGTGCCGATCATGATCTCGTGCGCCGCGAGACGCCCGCCGCCGATGCGCTTGAGCAGCGACTGGGAGATCACGGCCCGCAGCGACTCCGACAGCATCGCGCGCACCATTTCCTTCTCGGCCGCGGGGAACACGTCGACGACGCGATCGATGGTCTTGGCGGCGGAGCTCGTGTGCAGGGTGCCGAACACCAGGTGGCCGGTCTCGGCGCCGGTGAGCGCGAGGCGGATCGTCTCGAGGTCACGCATTTCGCCGACCAGGATCACGTCCGGGTCCTCTCGCAGCGCCGAGCGCAGCGCCTCGCTGAACCCGAGGGTGTCGCGGTGCACCTCGCGCTGGTTGATGAGGCACTTCTTGCTCTCGTGCACGAACTCGATCGGGTCCTCGATCGTGATGATGTGGTCGGGCCGGTTGTCGTTGATGTAGTTGATCATCGCCGCGAGCGTGGTGGACTTGCCCGAGCCCGTCGGGCCCGTCACCAGCACCAGGCCGCGCGGGTGCATCGAGATGTCCTTGAAGATCTTTGGCGCATTCAGGTCGTCGAGCGACAGCACGACCGACGGGATGTTGCGGAACACCGCCGCCGCGCCGCGGTTCTGGTTGAAGGCGTTGACGCGGAACCGCGCCAGCTTCGGGATCTCGAAGGAAAAGTCGGTCTCGTAGAACTCCTCGTACGCCTTCCGTTGCTTGTCATTCATGATGTCGTACACCATGCTGTGCACTTCCTTGTGCGTCAGCGCCGGCATGTTGATCCGCTTCATGTCACCATCGACGCGGATCATGGGCGGGACCCCTGCCGAGAGGTGCAGGTCGGAGGCGTTGTTCTTGACGGCAAACGCCAGCAGCTGCGCGATGTCGACGGCCATCTGTATTCCTCGTGCCCGCGCGTCGGGACCGGAGCGGCAAAGCCCACGCGAGCGGCCGCAGTATAGATCAGGCCCTCCAACCCCAATATGTTAACCGCTCCGCAGTTCTCACCCGCGGGCCTCGAATCCGTGCGCAGAAGGATCGTCACGGCTGCCCGGCTCGCCGGACGGGACCCCGCCGCAATCTGCCTGGTCGCGGTGAGCAAGCAGCAGCCTGGAGCCTCGATACGCGCCGCCTTCGCGGCCGGCCAGCGCGATTTCGGCGAAAACTACCTGCAGGAGGCCGAGCCCAAGATGGCCGCGCTGCGCGAGCTGCCGATCACCTGGCATTTCATCGGCCGCCTGCAGGCGAACAAGACGCGCGACATCGCGGCTTCGTTCGACTGGGTGCACAGCGTCGATCGCGAGCGGATCGCGGCACGGCTGGCGGAGCAGCGTCCGCAGGATCGTCCGCGGCTCAGGGTGCTGCTGCAGGTGCGTCTCGACGATGGGCCCGGCCGCGGGGGCATCGATCCCGACTCGCTGCCGGCGCTCGCGGAGTCGGTGAGCGCCATGACGCGGCTCGAGTTGCGCGGGCTGATGTGCATGCCGGAGCCGGCAACCGACGAAGCCGCGCAGCGCGCGCCCTGCCGGCGGCTGCGCGAGCTGCTGCTCGATCTCAACCGGCGCGGTCACAAGCTCGATACTCTATCGATGGGCATGAGCGGCGATCTCGAGGCGGCGATCGCCGAGGGTGCGACGATCGTGCGCGTCGGCACGGCGATATTCGGACCGAGGTCCTGAAGGAGCAAGGATGCGGATCACTTTCATCGGCGGCGGACACATGGCTACCAGCCTGGTTGGCGCGCTGCGCGCCCGTGGCGTCGACGCCGCCTCTATCACGGTCGCCGAGCCCCTGCCCGCGCGCAGCGAGGCGCTGGCGCGCGAATTCGGCGTCCACACGACCGCCGACAACGTGTCCGCCGCGCGAGGCGCCGACACGATCGTGATCGCGGTCAAACCGCAGGACGTGCGGGCGGTCGCGACCGGGATCGCGTCAGCCATCGCCGGTCGACGGCGGCTGGTGGTGTCGGTCGCGGCCGGCATCCGTCTCGCGGACCTCGGGCGCTGGCTCGGCCGTGGCGCAGCGCTGGTGCGGGCCATGCCGAACCGGCCGGCTCTCATCGGCCGGGGCATCACTGCGCTCTGCGCCGCGCCCGGCGTGACGGCGGAGGAACGGACGCATGCCGCGCAGATCCTGGCGGCGACCGGCGAGACGCTCTGGATCGAGTCCGAGCCGCTGCTCGACGCCGTGACCGCTGTTTCCGGCAGCGGACCGGCATATTTCTTCCTGCTGATGGAGGCGCTCGAAGACGCGGGCCGCGCGCAGGGCCTACCCGCCGACGTCGCGCGCCGCCTTGCGGTGGTCACGGCCGCCGGCGCCGGCGAGATGGCGGCGGCCGGGGATGCCGCGCCCGCTGAGCTCCGCGAGCAGGTCACGTCGCGGGGCGGCACCACCGCCGCCGCCCTCGCGGTGCTCGACGTCGCAGGCGTGCGTGGTATTTTCTCCGCCGCCGTGGCCGCCGCAACGCGGCGCGCCGCGGAACTGGCCGCGCAATCCGGCGATCAATGACCCGAACGCGGCAATCGCCCGGGATCCGAGCATGCAGGCACTGATCTTCGTCCTCGACGCCCTGATCACCTTGATCGTGATCGCGTTTCTGCTGCGAGCACTGTTCCCGATCGTACGCGCCGACTTCCGCAACCCCATCGGGCAGGCCGTGCTGCGCGTGACGGACCCGCTCGTGCTGCCGCTGCGCAAGCTGCTGCGGCCGGCTGGCCGGGTCGACGTCGCGGCCATCGTCGCGCTGCTGCTCGTTCAGATAACCGGGACCGCGCTCATCTTCGGCCTCGCGGGCGCGCCGATAGCCTCGCCGCTCTCGATCGTCGTCGTCGCGCTGCGCGACCTAGCACGCACCGTGCTGCAATTCTATTTCTTCGCCGTTCTGCTGCACGTCGTGCTGAGCTGGGTCGCGCCCGGCGCCCGCAGCCCCGCCGCGGCGATTCTCGAGCGGCTCTGCGACCCGTTGCTCCGGCCGCTGCGCCGCGTCATACCGCCGATCGGCGGTCTCGACCTGTCGCCGATCTTCGTTCTGATCGGACTGCAGGCGCTCCAGATCCTGTTGCGCTGAAAGCGCCTTGCACTATAGTGACGCACTCTTCGTGCGGGAAATTCCGGGGGTTCCGCCGTTGTCAGTTCACGACGCGCACTTCGGCACGCTGCCGCTGCTCGTGCTCACCGCGCTCGCCGTCGCGGGCTGCGGCTCGCCGTCCGGCCCCGAGATGGCGCCGCAGGAAGCCGCACCGAGCGAGCCAACACACCAGGTATTCGGCGATTTCGAGCTTCACTACAACGCGGTGCGCACCGACCTGCTCACGCCGGAGGTCGCGCGCGCCTACGGCATAGAGCGCAGCGCCAACCGCGTGCTGCTGAACGTGTCGCTGCTTCGGAAGTCCGCCGACGGCCGGACCACCCCCGTCGACGGCAGAGTTTCCGCCACCGCGCACAACCTGAACGGCCAGATGAAGAACCTGGAGCTGCGTCGCGTCACCGAGGGCGAGTCGGTGTACTTCATCGGCGAGGTCGGAATCAGCGGCAACGAGATTCTCGTGTTCAACATTGTCGCGACGCCGGCCGATCAGCCGGAGGCGCTCACGGTGCAGTTCAAGCGGGAGTTCTTCGCCGACTGATCGTCCTGAGACTGGAAAAAAAGGCTCCGGAGCGCTTAAACACCCCGCGATCTTGTGTTATTTTCCCGCGCGCTTCGATTTTCCTCGGGGCCAGCGGCCCGCGATCCATCCACAGGAGACGTTACATGGCAAAGAAGAGTTCAGCGCCCACCAAGTCCGACATCCTCGCTGCGATCTCGAAGGACACGGGTCTTTCCAAGAAGCAGGTGGGCTCGGTGTTCGACTCGCTCGGCACCGTGATCAAGCGCAGCCTGAAGGGCTCGGGCCTGTTCACGCTGCCCGGCCTCGCGAAGATGAAGGTCGTCAAGAAGCCCGCCACCAAGGCACGTGAAGGCGTGAATCCCTTCACCGGCGAGAAGATGGTGTTCAAGGCGAAGCCGGCCAGCAAGAAGGTCCGGATCATGCCGCTGAAGAACCTCAAGGGCATGGTGAACTGAGCAAGAAGGAATTTCAGGCCGGGGCGGCCTCACGCCGCCCCGCCGATTCCGCGCCTGACCTCGCGCTCCGCGCCCTTCAGCCCCGCCGCACCACCCCGCTCCCACGCGCGGGGCCCGCAAGAAAACCCTTCACGAGCTCGCGTAATTCCGTCAGCCGGCCGTGAAAGAAATGTTCCGCACGTGCGAGCTCGATGAGCTCGGGGCGCGGATCGTACGCCGCTGCCCAGCGCGCAACTTCCCCCGCGTCCACCACTTCGTCGGCGTCGCCCTGCACGATCAGCCAGTCCGCGGCGGGCCGCGGCGGCATTGCATCTAGACCGAGGCGCGCGACCGGCGGTGCGACGGTGACGAGCCGCTCGGGCGAAAGACGCGGCGCAGCCTGGAGCGCCACGGCGGCGCCGAAGGAAAAGCCCGCGAGCCACAGGCGCTCGCAGCGCCAGCGGCGACGCGCCCAATCGGCGGCGGCAGCCACGTCGTCGATCTCTCCCCTGCCTTCATCGTGCGTGCCGGCACTCGCTCCCACGCCCCGGAAGTTGAAGCGCACGGTCGGGGCGCCGAGTTCCTGCATCGCGCGAGCAA
>Ga0268386_10001483_pt1 | contig 16125 bp, 5 predicted proteins | sample RVTome_15_FD_200260 | JGI IMG/M metagenome (GOLD analysis project Ga0268386, IMG submission 200260) | Soil microbial communities from uranium-contaminated site in the Upper Colorado River Basin, Wyoming, United States - RVT150D86... ...
TCGAGTTGGGTCGCGCGCTTGACCTCCGCGTTGCGATTCAGCCACTACAGACAATGGATTTTTAGTCCCCTCACCGCCATTGACTACTTCTGCTATGTGATACCACGCAGTATTTATCGACGTTTCAGCCGTCAAAGAAAGCTTACATCTTACCTGGTGTCGCAAAGTAAGTCCCTCATCTTTCTCTCATCTCGGAAGGCACCCAAATGATTGCAACCACGGACTATAACCACGGACTCATTTGTTCAGGAAGTGGCGAAGCTGATCGCGGATTATTCGATAACACTCGCACGACTTAACTTCGAGTCCGGCTCGATCGATGATGAAGATCTTGCCGCGGCTATAGCGAATCAGACCGGCTCTCTGCATATTACCGGCAGCCATGGTTATGGCCGTCCTGGGAACACCCAATGCATTTGAAATAATTTCGTGTGTGAGATTCAAACTATCGGAGTTCACTCGATCTTGAACTGTGAGTAACCAGTGGCTCAGTGTTCCGTTGAGAGTGTGGAAACGGTTGCAGACAGATGATTGTGCGATTTGTGCAATCAACACGTTCAAATAACGCAACACAAATTCATGTAAGGTTTGTCCTTTGTCGAACTCTTCTTGCAACTCCTTCGCTCTGATCCTGAGCGCTCTGGTGGTGAACTGAACCGTAACCTCGTAGGGGATCATATGGTCCCTTAAGATCATCGGTAGGCCCACTACACCTTCATTACCGACCATTGCAACTTCGATTGTGGAACCGGTTTCAGTTATGGAAAGCAAGGAGAGTAAACCGTCCTCAGGGAAATAGGCATACTTGATGTCATCTCCAGCGATATAGACGATCTCACCTTTTTTCAGTTCAACCGTTTCCAGATACGGCAGAAGCCTGGTGAATTCCTCATGAGGAAGAGCGCCCAGAATCCTATTCCCCGTACCTAGTTGCCTTAATGGTGCAAGCATAGCTAGGGCCCTTACTTGATTATGGGGAGAACCCCTTTTGTTCTGGGCTGAATTACGATTGAGGCGAAGCAACTACAACGAGGTAGACGTAGTATCATCTCTTTAGGAACGCTGTGTCAACCACGCTACGTCGGGATTTAGACAGAGTATCATTCCAGACAGACAGCATGGGGTAGAATGCCGAGACAGTCGCTGTTATTTATTTTTCAGACACTGTTATTTATTAGGATGGCCCTTCCCCCGCCTGCCATCCAACAAACCCCCTAACAGCTGTTTAGAGATTTTATTTGTTTGCCTGCGGATAAAGTGTATCTCCGCATTACTCTCCGGTTAATCTTCATGCTTGGGTAACCGTTGATCACCCAGATGTAGGGAACGAGCAATTATTAATACTTAGCAACGCAGCACTCTACCTCCCCGTAGAACGTATGTCTCTCCGTAAAACTTAGCCCGTGTTTGGTTTGAGATCCGAGATTGCACACCCACTCGGGCCTCAAAAGATTGTTGCTTCCGATCCTGAGCCCCTTGGCTTTAAGGGCGGCAGCTTGTTTTCTTCACGTACTAAAAAAGTGACAAACAACGATCCGATCCTGGCGAGGGGCACGCCTTCACAAGGACTCCTCAGTCATCACCTGCTCGTCAGGGTTTTGCTGGCTGTGGTGGCATTAGGCTTTTCAGCCAGCCTCGGTCTTCTGTCCATCCTGTCTCTGGTTCCACCAGACATCAACGCTAACGCGCCGGCAACCGAGTTCTCTTCAGCGCGCGCACGCGAGTACCTGAAAGCTATCGCGGTGAAGCCACATCCGATCGGTTCGCCCGCACATGCGGAAGTGCGTGACTACATCTTCGCTGAATTGATGAAGATGGGACTACAGCCGCAGGTGCAGAAGACAACCGCCGTCAATACCCGCTGGGGCTCCTCTTACCGCGCCGGTACTGTCCAGAATATCGTCGCGAAACTCCCAGGCACCGCCAACACGCGTGCGGTCTTGTTGGTCGCGCACTACGATGCGGCACCGTATAGCCTGGGAGCCAGCGATGATGGCGCTGCGGTTGTGAGCCTGGTGGAGACTCTACGCGCCTTGAAAGCAAGCCCGCCTTTGAAAAACGACGTGATTTTTCTCGCTACGGATGGCGAAGAAGTCGGGCTACTCGGCGCTATCGCATTTGTTCAGCAGCATCCCTGGGCCAAAGACGTCGGCGTGGTACTCAATTTCGAAGCACGCGGAGACCATGGCCCATCAATCATGTTTCAAACAAGCGATGCTAATGGTTGGTTGATTGACGAGTTTGCTGAAGCTGTTCGCCGGCCGACAGCTAACTCACTCTCTGCCGATATTTACAAGCTCCTTCCGAACGACACCGATTTCACAGTCTTCAAACAGGCCGGCATGAACGGTCTGAACTTCGCTTATATTGAAGGTGTAGCCTCTTATCACTCCAGTCTCGACAACATGGCCAATCTCGATGAGCGGAGCCTGCAACATCATGGGATGTATGCACTCGCTCTTGCTCGCCGCTTTGGGAACTCAGACCTGAATGCACCAATCAGCAGTAGTGAGGCTGTTTACTTCGACCTGTTCGGAAGAACATTGATCCATTACTCGCGAACAACAGGGCTCGTGCTGGCGACTCTCGTGGCACTCATCACTTTTGGAGTGATCGTTTTGGGTTTAAGGCGAGGGCTATTGACGTTGTTAGGTCTGGCCTTGGGATTTCTGGCCCTGTTGCTCAGCATGATTGCCGCGACGTTGCTCGTGATGTTGGTTTGGTGGGCACTCGATACATTCATGGGTTCACGAACGTCCTTCGAGCAGGGAGATACCTGGACAAACCATCTGTACCTGATTGGCTTCGTTCTTGTGGCTGTTGCCACCACTGCCATCGTCTACGTCCTGTTCAGAAAAAAGGTGAGCGTTGCCAATCTAGCTACTGGCGCGCTCCTCTGGTTTTTGCTTTTGCTGATCGTCTCGCACATCTATTTTCCGGGTGGGAGTTATTTGCTGGTATGGCCGCTTTTGTTTGCGCTCATCGCCTGGATTCTCAAGTTCACTTTGCCCGCGGAAAAGTTATCTTTAACTAAACTCTCTCTCATTTCCGCTGTCTGTGCAGCGCCCGGCATCATCTTAATATCGCCACTGATTTATCAGACCTTTGTCGCAGTCGGAATCAGTCAGACGAGTTTCGTCGTAGTTCCCGTCACACTGCTGCTTGGACTGTTGCTGATTAACTTCGAGCTGATGGCAAGTAGTTTCAGGTGGTTGTTACCAGCCGCTTCGACGCTCGCTGCTGTTTGCTTCATAGTGGCAGCTCTCTTACAAGCCGATTTCAGTCAGCAGCAGCCCAAAAGCAATGAAATCTTTTACGCATTGAATGCCGACACGGGTAAGGCTGTGTGGGCCAGTAGTGATCCACGTCCGGATGAATGGACTTCTCAATTCCTGTCCGGTGATGCTCCTTCGGCGCCGCTGAAAGATTACCTTCCCTGGCTAAAGCGGGACGTTCTGCAACAGCCCGCTCCGCCTGCAACCCTGGCCGCGCCGGAGATCAAGGTCGTGGACGATCAGGTTCAAGAGCAAACAAGACGCATACACCTGCGCGTCAGCTCAGCTCGAGAGGCTGCGACCCTCTTTATCTATTTCGACACTGATGTCTCCGAAGCGTTTGTTAACGGTCACCCATTGGCTAAACGACAAGACGCACCAGCCTGGAATAAGGGCCAGTTGCTGATTTACTCGGCGCCTCCCCGAGAAGGTATCGAATTGCTTCTCAAGACTAAATCTTCCGAGCCGCTGATCGTGAAGGTGGTGGATCGATCGTTTCAATTTCCTGAACTAACGAACGTAACAGTGAAAGCCAGACCGAATTACATCGTACCGGCACCATTCAGTTACAGCGATTCAACTTTCATGGGTAAGAGTTTCTCTTTGCCGCCCGCTCAGGCCACGGTTAATAACATCGCGAATCCTTAAAAAGACCATGCGGTTGAGCTCACAATTTCCCGATTAACCTCAACCACCCGAAAACAAGGAGGACGCTTTTATGAGCAATTGGGCCGAAGACGGTCTTCCATGGTATGTAATCAAGACTCAGCCAAAACAAGAAACGAGAGCAGAATACAATCTCAGAACATGGGACATAAACACGTTTAATCCGAAGATCAGTGAACGTTGTACCAATCCGTTTACCGGTCTTGTGTCACACGTTATCAAACCACTCTTTTCGCGCTACATCTTCGCGCAGTTTGACGTCCACACCGCCTATCGTCGCGCGTGCTTCACCCGAGGAGTCCACAGCGTAGTCAACTTTGGCAGCGGTCCCGTAAGTGTTGATGACGAGATTATTGAATTCATCCAGTCACGAGTGGGCGAAGATGGCCTTATCAAGCTGGACAACGAACTACACCAGGGCGATCAGGTCATGATCGACAGTGGACCCTTGAAACCTATGGTTGGCATATTCCAGCACGACATCAAAGGAACTGATCGTGTCGCGATATTGCTGACCGCAATCAGTTATCAGGGCCGGGTCATCATTGAAAAGGATCTGGTCAAAAAGATCGTTTGAATCTGACTTTCCATCAGGAGTGTTCTTATGAGTGACTTGCAGTTAATCGACGCTGTGAAGACAGGTCAGCTCGCGAAGGTTGAAGAAGCATTGAACGCAGGCGCTGACATCCATCAGGAGGATGAGCAGGGTTGGACGCCTCTAAACTGGGCTGCGGGAAGAGGAAGCGTGGAGATTGTGAGCCTGCTGCTCAATCGCGGAGCGGACGTTTTTCGGATTGGCCGAGATCAAAGAACGCCTTACCAGATTGCACTGGCAGCAAAATATACCGATGTCGCTCGACTGTTGAAAGAAGCCGAGCCGGCGGTAAACGGAGCGAGCGGTGATTCCACATCCAGAAGTTATTCCCGAGCTTATTTGCTCGGGGAACTGCGGAAGTTCAGTGATTGGCGTGAAGAGAAGATCAATTGGAAGGAGACCATTCCCGCGGATGAGAATGGAAAATCCAGTGAACTCTCTGACGACGATGTGGTCTTCCTCCAGCAGGATTTCACCGTTACGCAGCTTATCTGGCCCGGTGAAAACGTGCTCTTCGATCGAAGCACGCCGGAATGGGTGGATTTTTGTACGCAAGAGTTGCAGTTCAAAGTTCCTGATGACTTTGACCTGATAGCCTCAACCGCAGCAGCCAAATCGGCCGAAGCCACCTAACCGGAATTCGGGTCAGATGAATTTCGAACACAGGACACTCGTCGAGCTCTTGCGTGCATGCGCCGGGTCCCAGCCCGACAAGGATGCCTACACATTCTTGATCGACGGGGAAACAGAGGAAACTAGTCTGACTTATGGCGAGTTGGACCAGCGAGCACGCGCGATCGGTGCCAGGCTGCAGAGTCTACGCGCTAGAGATCAGCTTGTACTATTACTCTATCCGCCTGGGCTCGAGTACATCGCCGCCTTTTTCGGTTGCCTCTACGCGGGAGCGGTTGCCGTACCGGTGTATCCACCAACGTCTCGACGTTCCCTTCCGCGGCTCTGGTCCATTGTCAAAGATGCCTGCCCCCGAGTGGCGCTCACCACGGCTCCCATTCTTTCCAAACTTGAACAAACATCCGGTTCGCCTGAGCTGCCGGCGCTGCAATGGGTGACAACTGACAATCTTGATATCAGTTTTGCAAGCCAGTGGAGGAGTGAACCGTTACTGGGCGAGTCGCTGGCGTTCGTTCAGTACACCTCCGGATCCACGGCCACGCCCAAAGGCGTCCTGCTCACCCACGACAACCTTTTACAAAACCAGCGAATGATTCAGATTGCCTTCGAGCAAACTGAGCAATCGATCATCCTCGGCTGGTTGCCGCTCTACCACGACATGGGCTTGATCGGAAACGTGTTGCAATCGATGTATTGCGGCGCGCCCTGTGTTCTGATGTCGCCGCTCAGCTTCCTGCAACGGCCCGCGCGCTGGCTGCAAGCGATCTCCCGTTACCGCGCTACCACAAGCGGCGGCCCTAACTTCGCGTACGACTTGTGTGTGCGCAAGATTGGATTGCAGGAACGAGCGAACCTCGACCTGCTAAGTTGGACCGTGGCATTTAACGGCGCCGAGCCGATACGCGAGGGCACGATCGATCGATTCTGCGCGGCATTCGAGCCATGCGGTTTTCGTCGCGAGGCTTTCTTTCCTTGCTATGGCCTGGCTGAGGCTACTCTCTTTGTCTCCGGCGGACCGAAGTCTGCATCACCGGTCATCGCGAGGGTAAAGCGAGCGGCATTGGAAATGAATACAGTTGTTGTAGCCGGCGGTGCAGATGAGAACGTCACGTCTTTCGTTGGTTCGGGCTGCACCTGGATGGACCAGGAAATCCGGATCGTGGATCCCGTTTCCCTGCACGAGTGTCCTCCAGGTGTAATTGGTGAAATCTGGGTGGCTGGTCCTCACATCGCACAAGGCTACTGGGCTCGCCCTGAGGAGTCAGAATCAACTTTCAAAGCCTATGTCGCAGACACGAAGGCGGGACCATATCTGCGGACCGGCGACCTCGGATTCATGAGGGAAGCAGAACTGTTTGTCACCGGAAGGTTGAAAGACCTGATCATCATTCGGGGACGCAACTATTTTCCTCACGACATTGAACTGACGGTAGAACGTAGTCACGACAATTTGAGACCAGGCGGTGGAGCCGCATTCTCGATCGACTTGCTCGGTGAAGAACATCTCGTAGTGGTGCACGAAGTCGATCGGCACAATTTCGACCTCCAGGAAGTGATCGGCGCGATTCGACAGGCCGTGACCGAAGAGTATGAATTGCAGGTTCATGCGATCGTGTTGCTCAAAGCCGGCAGCCTTCCAAAGACATCGAGCGGCAAAATTCAACGCCATGCCTGCCGTGCCAGTTTTTTGAACGGCGGGTTTGCGGCGCTGGCAACGTGGCGCGCAAACATCGGGCGCGCGAATATAGAAACCGGTGATGTGAGTAGCGACACAACGCTCAAGCTTTCACTTCGAAGCAATCCTAATCTGCTCGCAATCGAAGAATGGCTGGTCGACGCTCTAGCGACACGGCTGCGAGTCGATCGCTCTGAGTTTCAGCGCAATCGACCAGTGACCTACTACGGTGTGGATTCGCTATTGGCGGTAGATCTCATTCACACCATGGAAACCTCTCTTGGTGTCAATGTGACTGTGGCTGATCTGCTTCAAAGTTCCAGCCTGGCCCATCTGGCGGCACGCGTATTCGATTCCCTGCAGGCTCGCGTCGAGCAGATCCAAACACCGTTACCACCGCAAGCTGAACCACCAGAAGCACCACTCTCATACAGTCAGCGTGCACTATGGTTCTTGCATCAACTTGCCCCTGAAAGCGCGGCCTACAACATCTCGGCGGCGGCACGCATTCATTCGACACTCGATGTAGTGGCACTGCAACAGTCTCTACAGAAATTGATTGAGCGTCATCCGGCGCTGCGGACAACTTTTCCGGTGGAAGCAGAGACACCCGTACAGTGGGTTAACGACTTCATCACAATTAATCTTAACCAGAAAGATACCAGCCACCTGAATGAGGCCGCGTTTGCAGAATACCTGAAAGAAGAAACACTTCGTGCTTTCGATCTCAGCAATGGACCACTCCTACATGTAAGTCTCTTTAAGCGCACAACCAAAGAGTATGTGTTGCTATTCGTCGCCCACCACATGGTAGGCGATTTCTGGTCCATGGCTCTGCTCATTAACGACCTGGCAACAATCTATCAAGCGCAAACAACTAGCTCGGGCACAACTCTTACACCGCTCTCGGTCAATTACCTCGATTATTCTCGATCGCAAGCAGAGTTGCTGGCCGGACCGGAGGGTGAACGGCTTTGGAATTACTGGCAAAAGCAATTGAGCGCAGCGCAGCCAGTACTCAATCTACCTACCTGCCGCCCAAGACCGCAGGTGCAAACCTATACTGGAGCTAACGAGCGCTTTTATCTGGACAAAGAGTTGACTGGAAACCTCAAGCAGCTCTGTCAGGTTTACAACAGCACTCTCTACACGACTTTGCTCGCCGCTTTTCAGATCTTGTTGTATCGCTACACCGGACAAGACGATTTTCTGGTTGGCTCGCCGACATCCGGCCGGCGTGCCACCGCGTTCCGCTCAGTTGTTGGTTGCTTTATGAATCCGGTAGTCCTGCGCGCACGAGTCTCTCCTGAGATGACGTTCGAATCGTTCCACAGCGAGGTGCGCCAGACAGTCCTCGAAGCCATGGATCACGCGGACTATCCCTTTGGCCTGCTGGTTGAGCGGCTTCAGGTAGAACGCGACCCCGGCCGCGCGCCGTTGTTTCAGATCATGTTTTCCTGGCAGCAATCGCCGTTGCCGCAACAACCGGAATTGTCGGCCTTTGCGCTGGCCGAAAGCGGCAAGCGCATGGAAATCGGTGGCCTTGCGTTTGAAGCAATACCCTTGGATCAACCGGTCGCGCAGTTTGATCTCACGTTGATGATGGCGGAAGTCGGAGACGAACTCGCCGGTGTGATGCAGTACAACACAGATCTCTTCGACGCGACGGCGATCGCACGTCTCGCACAGCATTTCCAGGTTTTGCTCGCCGACATCGTTAGCAACCCACAGAAACGAGTCGTTGATCTTCAACTGCTGACGCCGCCCGATGCACAACTGTTGCTGAGGGATTTCAACGACACGCTTACTGGCTATGACGAAGAGCTTTGTCTGCATACGCTTTTCGAAGCGCAGGTCAAACGCACCCCCGAGCAAACGGCCCTGGTCTTTCAGGATGACGAATACACGTACAGCGAACTGAATCGCCGAGCCAATCAATTAGCCCACCATTTGAAAAAGCTGGGCATTGGACCAGAAGTCGGCGTCGGTATCTGCCTTGAGCGTTCACTGGAAATGGTCGTCGGCCTGCTCGGCATACTTAAAGCCGGAGGTGCTTATCTACCTCTCGACCCGGCGTATCCGAAGGATCGCCTGGCCTACATGCTGGCTGACTCAGAAGCGCGCGTACTGTTGACGCAAAGCGATCTGGCGGTGGATTTAACTGCTGGTGTGCAGCGAGTTTGTCTCGATCGCTGGACGGATTTCGCCGGAGAACTTGAAGAGAATTCACCGAGCGAAAGCACGGCGCAGAATTTGGCGTACGTCATTTACACTTCGGGTTCAACCGGACGGCCCAAGGGTGTGATGATTTCGCATCGCAACGTCGTCAATTTCTGCGCCGGCCTCGATCGATGCTTCGCACCGCAGGACATTGGAACGTGGTTGGCAGTGACGAGCATTTCATTCGACATCTCCGTGCTCGAGTTGCTCTGGACTCTGACTCGCGGCTTCAAAGTTGTAATTCAGTCAGAAGTGGAAATTGCATCCGCCACGATCGAACAGTCGAAAACAACCTCACCAAAACGGAACATCGACTTCAGTCTTTTCTACTTTGCGAGCGAAGAGAGCGGACCCGAAGATCGATATCGTCTCCTGATGGAAGGTGCAAAGTTTGCCGACGAACACGACTTCAACGCGGTCTGGACGCCGGAGCGTCACTTTCACGAATTCGGTGGTCTATATTCAAACCCTGCTTTGACTAGCGCTGCGCTCGCGACGATCACGAAGCGAGTTCAACTGCGGGCCGGCAGTGTGGTGTTGCCACTGCATCATCCGATCCGCGTCGCGGAAGAGTGGGCCTTTGTCGACAATCTATCGCACGGCCGCGTCGCGGTTTCGTTTGCTTCGGGCTGGCATGCAGACGATTTCGTGTTTGCTCCGGAGAATTATCCCGATCGCAAGCAACTCATGTTGCAGCAGCTCGAAACAGTGCGAAGTCTCTGGCGCGGCGATGCCGTGAGCTTCAAAGGCGGCGCCGGCAACGACGTCGAAATCAAAATTCATCCGCGACCGATTCAACGGGAGCTCCCATTCTGGATCACAACCGCCGGACACCCGGACACGTTTCGCGCGGCGGGTGAGGCCGGAGCCAATCTGTTAACACACCTGCTGGGCCAGAGCATTGAAGAACTTGCAGAGAAGATCGAGATCTACCGCCAATCCTGGCGACCCCGGAAGGGAAGCGCTGAGAAACCGTTGGTGACTCTCATGCTTCACACTTTTGTCGGCCTTGATCTCGCGTACGTCGCCGAAAAAGTGCAGGGTCCTCTCTGCCGCTATCTCGCCAGCTCGATCGGTCTCGCAAAAAACTTTCTCCGCAGCCTCGGGCACGAGCTTGCAGACGAGTTGACTGGTGACGATCTCGAGGCACTTCTGGCACATGCTTTCGATCGCTACTATCAAACAAGTGGTCTATTCGGCACGCCGGAAACGTGCATGCAGATGATCGATCGTCTGAAACTCGCGGGCGTTGATGAAGTTGCATGTCTAATCGACTTCGGCGTTGACGTTGACTCCGTGATTTCCAATCTGACCTACCTGGACCAACTCAGAAAGCGCAGCCAGATCAAGAGGGAAGATGGCGACTACTCAGTCGCAACTCAACTAAAGAAACATGGCGTGACTCACATGCAGTGTACGCCCTCGCTCGCCCGGCTTCTCTTACTCGACTCTTCCACCAGCGGAGCAGTCACAAACTTGCGGTATCTTTTGCTCGGCGGCGAAGCGGTGCCCAGTGAACTCGTCGGCGAACTGCAAACATTGACCGGTGCGCAAATTCGCAACATGTATGGACCAACCGAGACGACGATCTGGTCCACGACCTACAGCGGCGCCTGTAGCCCGCAAACGATGCCGATCGGAAAACCGATGGCAAACACCTCGGTCTATGTGTTGGACAAAGGGATGGTGCCAGTTCCATTAGGTGTAACTGGCGAACTCTACATCGGTGGCGACGGCGTCAGCAGAGGTTACCGGAAGCAGGCCGATTTGACCGCCGAACGCTTCTTGCCCGATCCGTGGAACTTGCAAGGGGCGCGCATGTACCGGACAGGCGATCTCGTTCGCTATAGACCTGACGGCACCCTGGAGTTTTTAGGGCGTGTGGATGAGCAGGTAAAACTTCGCGGCCATCGAATCGAGTTGGGTGAGATAGAGACGGTGCTTAGGCAGCATCCTTCGATCCTCGAAGCAGTGGTCGCAATTAAGGAGTTGACGCCCGGAGACAGTTGCCTCGTCGCTTACCTGGTGCCACATGTTTCTCAGAGCAAGGAAGTAGAAGTTGATCAGTCCGGCTTTCGGTTGCCTAACGGAATGGTCGTCGCCCATCACGGTAGTTTTCAAACGAGCATTCTCTGTAAGGAAGTGTTTGAAGACAAGGTCTATCTAAAGCATGGGATCGCACTCGAAGACGGTGACGTCGTTTTCGACGTCGGAGCAAACATCGGACTCTTCACGCTCTTCGCGCGACGAAAATGTCCGGGAGCGCAGATCTATTCATTCGAGCCGCTGCCGCCCAACTTTGAACTGTTGCGAGCAAACGTAACTCGTCACAACGCCGATGCGCGACTCTTCAATTATGGTCTATCCAATAGTTCAACGATTGCGAACTTCACTTTCTATCCCGAGGCTGCCGGATTATCGGGGCGCACCGCAAACAGTGCAGGCGATAAAGAGGACACGAAGGCGATTGTGACTGACTGGATCCGCAACGCGGCGCGAGAGAATGAACAGGATCTGCTTCCCCAATCACAACTCGATGAACTGCTGAACGAATACCTGCGCGGAGAGATCTACAGTTGCTCGGTTAAGACGCTTTCGGACGTCATTCGAGAGCATGATGTCGAGCGAATCGATTTGTTGAAGATCGACGTCGAGGGAAGTGAGTTCGACGTTTTATCAGGCATACAGGGCGCGGATTGGCGTCGAATCAAACAGATCGCGATCGAGGTTCATAGCCGCTCGATACTGAAACACATCACGTCGTTGCTGGAAGCACATGGCTTTCGATTCGTTGTGGACGACTCGATGGTAGTACACGAAAACGGGAACGGACATGACGTGTATGTGGCCATGCTTTACGCCTTTTCAGAGTCGGCTGTGCAGAACCTGCACCATCGCATTGCATCTCAGCCCGCCCAGGAAACGATTGAGCCGGAATTCTCGGTCGCGGAGATTCAGAACTATCTGAGACGCAGTTTGCCCGCGCATTTCATTCCGTCAACGTTCATGATTCTCGATGCATTGCCGCTCACTCCGAATGGCAAGATCGATCGCAAATCGTTGCCGTTGCCTGGTCCCCAACACGCGCGACCGGCGGTCGAATTTGTGGCGCCACGAACCTCGACTGAAAGCGAGTTGGCCGCACTCTGGAGTGAAATACTAGGCAATGACCGCTTTGGGATTCACGACAACTTCTTCGATTCCGGCGGCCATTCGCTCACCGCGACTCAACTCGTCACTCGCATTCGCAAGAACTTTGCAGTCGAATTAAGCCTGCGCGACTTTATCAAGTATCCGACGATCGCCGGTCTCGCCGAGTTGATCGAAGAATCAATTCTCTCGAAGGCGAGCGATGAAAAGCTCTTCGCACTGGTCGAAATGCTCGAAAGCCAGAGCCCCGCTTAGCTCACAAAAACACAAAATAGTGTCTAAAACGGTCAATCGCGCTGAATTACTCAAGCGGCTCTCGCCCGCTCAACGGGCACTGCTGTTGAAAGAGTTGCAGAAAGAAGCAGCTCAGACCAACGGCAGCCACGACATTCCGCGACGCCCGCAGGCTGGACCGATTTCGTTGTCGTTCAGTCAACAACGATTGTGGTTTCTCAGCCAAGTCGATCCAGATACTCCACTGTACAACGTTCCGGAGGCGATTGAGTTAAAGGGTCAACTCAACGTTGCAGCCCTGGAGCAGAGCCTCAACGAGATAATTCGACGGCACGATGCACTGCGAACCGTCTTCACGATCGTCGAGCGGCAACCCGTACAGATTTGCACGCCGACACGCCCACTTTCACTCAAGGTGATCGACCTTGCACATGTACCTTCGACTGCCCGCGAACTCTGTACGCGCCGTCTAGTCGAAAGAGAAGCCCGGCGTCCGTTCAATCTCACTAACGACATACTGTTGCGAGCGACGCTCCTGCGGCTCGACGACGAGCATCATTGGGCCATTCTCACGCTGCACCACATTGTCGCTGATGGTTGGTCCATGGGAATCTTGGTCCGGGAAACGGCGGCTCTTTATCAAGCGTTTGCTGAGGGCAAGATCTCTCCGTTGCCTGAACTATCGATCCAATACACCGACTATTCCCTGTGGCAACGCGAATGGATGCAAGGCGAAAGACTAGCCTCGCAGCTCGAGTACTGGAAACAGCAACTCGCCGATGCTCCTCCGCTACAGTTGCCAACGGACCGGCCGCGATCAGCGCAAACAACTCTTGCCGGCGCGCGACTGAATTTCACGATCCCACCAACGCTGAGCAATGCCGTAAAACGGCTGAGCGATCGTGAAGGTGTCACGTTGTTCATGACCCTGCTCACAGCCTTTAAGGTGTTGCTATACAGGTATGCTCAGCAACGCGACATCGTAGTCGGCACTGCGATCGCAAATCGACATCATGGCGAAACCGAGAACCTGATCGGTTTTTTCCTCAACATTCTCGTGTTGCGCACAAGGGTCAGCGCCGAGCTTACGTTCCGCGATCTTCTTCAACGCGTAAAAGAAGTCGCGCTCGAAGCTTACGAGCATCAAGAGGTGCCGTTCGACAAACTCGTCGAAGAGTTGCAACCCGAGCGGCAGCTCAACCGCAATCCATTCTTTCAAGTTGTCCTGGCTGTTCACAGCGGTTTAGCTCCGACTTTGAAACTGCATGAGCTAAGTATTAGTCAGTTATCAGCGACAAGTCAGACTTCTAAATATCATCTGTCGCTTGAATTCGTTGACACTGAAGACACGCTGACAGGATTTCTGGAATACAGCACCGAACTTTTCGACGCAGAGACTATCGAGCGGCTGAAAACTCACTATCAAACGCTGCTGGAATCGTTAGTCAAGAATCCCGAGCAGTCGATCGCGCGCTTGCAGTTGTTGCCCAGGCAGGAACAACGAAAGCTGCTGCGGGAGTGGAACAGTGATCGATCCTATCCCGTCGATCGATGCCTGCACGAACTGATAGCGGCTCAGGTTGAGCGGACGCCAAACGCCACAGCTCTCTCGTTCGAGAACCAGTCCATCACTTATCGCGAGTTGGACCACCGCGCTAATCAACTGGCGCATTATCTGACACGTCTCGGCGTCGGCCCTGACATTCTGGTTGGCATCTTCATGGAACGATCGGTTGAAATGCTGGTCGGATTGCTTGGTGTCATGAAGGCGGGTGGCGCATACGTTCCGATCGATCCGGCGTATCCGGCTGAACGAGTCGCTTTCATTTTGGAAGACACAGCGGCGCCTGTGCTCCTAACACAGCAAACGTTATTGCATGCATTGTCGCCGCACAGCACTCGGATCGTCTGCCTGGACGAGGAGCAGGAAGAGATCCAGCGAGTTAGCGCGGAACCATTGGTGAACAGCGTCTCCCCAGACAACCTGGCGTACATCATCTACACCTCCGGCTCTACAGGTAAACCGAAAGGTGTGATGGTGACGCATCGCAACGTCGTACGACTCTTCGATGCGACACAGGATTCGTTCGCGTTCGGCAGCAGCGACGTGTGGACTCTATTTCACTCGTACGCCTTTGATTTTTCCGTTTGGGAAATGTGGGGGGCGTTGTTGTATGGCGGGCGACTGGTCATCGTGCCTTACTGGGCCAGCCGCTCGCCAGATGCCTTCTACGATATGCTCGTTCGCGAACGTGTGACCGTGCTTAATCAAACGCCTTCCGCGTTTCGTCAACTCTGCCAAATAGATGAGAAGTCAAAGCGCGAGGTTCAGCAGTCATTAGCGTTGCGTCTCGTAATCTTCGGGGGTGAGGCGTTGGATTTTGAAAGCCTGGGACAGTGGTTTCGAGATCACGGCGACGAGCAACCGCAGCTCGTGAACATGTACGGCATTACTGAGACCACTGTGCATGTCACCGAACGACGTGTGCGCGCCGCGGATCTCACGGCGAATCCAGGAAGTTTGATCGGACGTCCGATCAGCGATCTCCGCGGATACGTCCTGGACCAACACATGGAGTTGTTGCCGACTGGCGTGCCCGGCGAGCTTTATGTTGGTGGTGCAGGCGTTGCGAGAGGTTACCTGTGGCGTCCTGAGTTGAGCGCGGAACGGTTCGTTCCCGATCCGTTTAGCGGTATATCGGGTGCACGACTTTATCGCACCGGCGATCTCGTCCGTTATCACGACGAAGGTGAGCTCGAATACCTGGGTCGTGTGGATCAACAGGTGAAGATTCGTGGTTTTCGAATCGAACCGGGTGAGATTGAGTCGGCGCTCGAACGGCACGAACAAGTGCATGAAGCTGTCGTGATCGCAAGCGAGGATGTTCCCGGCGAGCCACGCCTCATTGCTTACATTGTGCCGAATCCAAATTATAGCGAGCACAATGAGACGAAAGACAGCACCGAGTTGAGCGCCGAGCAAGTCGCGCAGTGGGAAATGGTTTTCAATGAAAACTATAGCCAGCCGAGCATCCAACCGGATCCCACGTTCAACATCACCGGCTGGAACAACAGCTACACGGGAACACCGATCGCGGAAGAGGAGATGCGCGAATGGCTGGACCAAACCGTCGATCGCATCCTCTCGTTGCGACCGCAAAACGTTTTGGAGATCGGTTGCGGCACAGGCTTGTTGCTGTTCCGGCTCGCGCCGTCTTGCACGCGCTATGTCGCCACTGACTTCTCGCCCATCGCGCTCGATTACATTCAGCAGACCTTAAGCCTGCGCAATGAAGACCTGGCACAACTCGAGCTGCTTCAGAGGCGCGCAGATAATTTTGATGGAATCGAAGAGGGCGCGTTTGATCTTGTCATTCTCAACTCTGTGGTCCAGTACTTCCCGAGCATTGACTATCTTCTGCACGTGATTGAAGGCGCGGTCAGAGTCGTGAAGCCCGGTGGCTCCATTTTCATCGGCGATGTGCGCAGCCTGCCTTTGCTCGAAGCGTTTCATCTTTCCGTACAGTTGCATCAAGCGCCTCCCTCGCTGCCGGTTGCACAACTCGAACAACGAGTGAAGCGGCACATGGCCCAGGAAGAGGAGCTAATCATCGAACCTGCTTTCTTTGCAGCGTTGCGACAACAGTTTTCGCAGATCGGCGATGTACAGGTGCTGC
>Ga0268386_10001485_pt1 | contig 16115 bp, 15 predicted proteins | sample RVTome_15_FD_200260 | JGI IMG/M metagenome (GOLD analysis project Ga0268386, IMG submission 200260) | Soil microbial communities from uranium-contaminated site in the Upper Colorado River Basin, Wyoming, United States - RVT150D86... ...
GCATCGATATAACCTTCAGGCTCTGCGGTCGGTCGCTTCGAGACGTAGTGCACGACCCCACCGGTCGTGTTGCGTCCGAACAGTGCCCCCTGGGGACCCCGCAGGACCTCCACGCGCTCCATATCGAAGAGCTGAAAGTGCAAGCCGCCCATCGCGGGCTTGTAGACGTCGTCCAGATACACCGCGACCGGATTTTCCTGGGCGTCGGCAAAGTCGTTCAGGCCGACACCGCGCAGGAAGAAGTTGATGACGCTCGACTCGGCATTCGGAACGGTGAAATTGAGGCCGGGTGTCATCGCGACGATATCGGTCGTATTGACGAAACCCAGCTCTCGAATCTGATTATCGGTGAACGCGGTCACCGAGATCCCCACCTCCTGAAGATTCTGTTCACGCCTCTGAGCCGTGACGATGATTTCCTCGAGTTCCTGTGCGAGTGACGCCGCAGGCAATCCACCCGCCAACGTCGCCAGAACGGCCAGTACAGGACCCCGCACGCCGGATCGGACGCTCGCAGACGATCGTGATGTCATGTGCTATTCCCCTTCTTGTAAGCGATGCCGTTCTGTGCCAGGGAAAATGAGAGGTCGCGGGTGGTGCCCTCTGCAGGTTGGTATCCGCAGTTGCTTGCAGGAACCGACGCTGACCGGCCGCTATGTTAGTCAACCCTCGCGTGCCAAATCCACCTGCGCAGGAAAATCGGGAGTGCTTGCGGTGGTGGCCGCCGCGTCCGGCTTTCGATCGTCATCTTTCCTCCCTGGACGAGCGGCGGGGTAAGCCGCTTGCCGCAACTCAACGGGTGGCCCCCACCCCGAGCAGTTCGTGTAGCAGGGCTGCGAGACGGGCAAAGTGACTGCCGCGCCAATACACGCGTCGGCAGGTTCCGCATTCCCGGAATTCGGTGTGCATTTCGCCGATGCGAGGCGGTATGCGATCGAGAACCATCGCGCGCTCGACAGCCCGCAGTTCGCCATTGCATTCCATGCAGCGTGTGAACGGCCGCACCTTCCCGGCGAGATGCAGGGCTTCGATGACCTCGCGCAGCTGCGCCCTCGGCGCCGTGTTGCGCAACCAGTATCCGTGCGTGACGGCCCCGATCTTCAGGATGCCGAGATCGCGCGTCAGGATGATGCGGCGCTCGAGCAGGGACAGACGCACGATCGTTTCGTCCGAGTAATCGTTCGCGTAACGCGCGTCGAAGCCGGCGAGACGCAGGTAGCGTGCGAGCTTGCCGAGGTGCACGTCGAGGACGAAGCGCGGCTCGCGTAACGGCCGCGGCCGCAGCCGGGTGACGTCGGTGACGTCGAGTCGCTCGAAGCACGGATAGACGGCGATGCGTTCGCCACCTCTCAGGAGGTGATCGAAACTCACTGAGACTCCGTCCACCAGGATCAAGTCGACTTCGGTGTGCGGCACGCCGATCGCCTCGACCGCGTCCTTGACGCTCGGTGAGCCGGCGAAATCGTAGCGAAACGACTGCTTCCGGCGATCCGGCGGCAGGAAATCGTTCAACTCCTCGTAAAACCGGAAGGTCGAGCTGTTCGGTGGAGGTTTCACAAGATTCGCGACAAAAACGCTGAGCGCCGGGTGGCCTGTGCGCGCTGAGATCGGCGGACATCAGGCGGGCCGGTGCGACGAATAGAGGCGCATGACCGGCTGCCGGGACACGGGTTCCGCCGCCCGCTCACCCTCGACAGGGCGTTCCGGCTGCTCCCGGAAGACGCAAGGCCCGAGTGCGAGCAGGCCGATGATGATGAAAAGTACGACCGCGAGGCGGTTCATGTCATTGGGCTGTGACCCACGGCGCGCCGCAGCGCGGCGCGGGCGAGCAACCGCGTGGAGTCGAGTGTGGGCAACGGCGAATTTGCGTCGCTGATGATCAACGGAATCTCGGTGCAGCCGAGCACGACGGCATCGCATCCTTCCTCGGTCTGCATCCGGGCGATCACCCGTTGGAAATAAGCGATCGCCTCCGGCTTGAACACGCCGTAGACGAGCTCGTCCATGATGATGCGACTGATCTCCTCGCGCTCGACCTCCTTGGGTCGCACGTACGCAAGACCGCGCTCGGCGAGCTTCTCGGGATAGACCGGGCTCTCGACGAGCCAGCGTGTTCCCGTCAACCCCAGGCGGCGACAGCCCATTTCCAACGCACGAGCGCCGACCACATCGGCGATGTGCAGCCAGGGGAGGGGAGAGCCTGGCTCGACGAACGGCAGGGCCTGATGAATCGTGTTGTCCGGGCAGATCAGAAAGTCGGCACCGATGCGTGCGAGCTTGTCGGCCGAGGACAGCATCAGCGCGGCCACTCCTTGCCAGTCGCCGCGATAGATGCAGGTCATGTAAGCGGCGAGCGGATGGGTGTGCATCGAGACCTCAGGATGGCCGTGCGCACCGAGGAGCCTGGCCCCCTCCGTACAGATCGTGCGGTAACAGAGCGCGGCGCCTTCGGCGGAGCAGGCGACGATGCCGATGTGCTGAGGCATGGGAAATCGCAGATAACATCAGGGAGCAGCCTATTCTCGCCTCAAGAAGCAGACTTGTCTCCCATGTCTTGAGCTGCCGCGCTCGCGTCGGAGTAGACTGCTCGTCGGCCGGTTGCCTGTCATTGCCTTCAAAAATTACGCGCCACCTGCCTCCAAACTCGTCCACTCAACTCAACAGGGGAACTCGTCATGCGCACAGCTCTCGTGCTCGCTGCACTCGCGTGCAGCACTTTGCCTTTCGTTGCGTCCGCTCAGGACCCGGACCGTGTCTGGGATCAGGGCTCTATCTGGTCGGTGTCGTACGTGGAGACCAAGCCGGGGCAGTTCAACGCGTATATCAAGGACTTGTCGAACGTGTGGCGGCGCTATCTCGATGCGCAGAAGAAGGACGGCCTGGTTCTGTCCTACAGGATTCTCAACGTCGATGCACCGCGGGATAACGAGCCCGACCTCATCCTGCTGATCGAATTCAAAGACTGGGCGGCCTACGGCACCGGAGTGGAGTATTTCGAGAAGCAGGCCGTTGCGCTACAGGGATCGATCGAGGCGTCGTTACAATCGAACGTTGATCGTGCAGCTCTGAGAACTCTCCGCGGTGGAGTGACGGCGCAGGAGATCAAGTTCAAGAACTAGCCGTCCGTCGAACCGAGCCAGGGACGGCTCGGTCGGTATTGGTCTCCAGGGCGCACTGAACAGAGCGCGCGGAACAGACCGAGATAGTCCAGCCGCTCGTGCTCGCAAGGCGCTCGCCGTCAGTAGCCATCATCGGTTCGGGTATAGGTGGGCTATGCATGGCCATGCAGCTGCGGCGCGCTGGCCATGAGTCGTTCACGGTGCCTGCCGTGATCGTCAAGCACATGTTATTCGGCTAATTGGTAACGGCAGGGACCTTTTTTCCCGGATGGTTTTTCGGGATCCATTTTCTGCTCTCGCCAAGACGCCAAGAACGCCGAGGGAATGGGAAGGATGACGGAAGATGAAATCCGAAGGTTGGTTGTTGACGTTGCAGTCCACGCTGATTGACTCCTTCGCGTTCTTCGCGTCTTGGCGAGAGAGCCTTCTTCTCGGCCCCCACAGATTCTGCTGACCAGCCCATTTTCGCGACCGGATTCGAATCGGCCCGTTTGCTCGCGCCGATCGAGGTCCAGTCCCTCTGTCCGCCGTGAGAAGCGCGTGCTGTCCCGTAACCGCTACCAAGGCGGCGGCGCGAGAGAGCTGCTGGCTTTTCCCGCTTCACGGCAGGGGCAGACCACGGAACCAGGAGGCGATGAACAGCCACGCAGGTCCCTGAGCGATCGTGACCCACGCGAGATGTGCGATCGGAAACACGCCGAAGCGGCCTTATCGTAATCCGTGCGCGACCACGGCAAGGGCGGCGAGCGCGCAAACAAGGAGCGTCGCCGGCAGGCTCACCAGCGGCTCACCGGTCACGGTCGCGACCAGAGACAGCAGCGCGCCGCCGCCGACCTGCACGAGTCCGAGGATTGCGGCAGCCCAGCCCGCCGCATCGCGTGCCCGTCGCAGCGCGATCGCTGTTGCCAGGGGCAAGGCCTGGCCGACGCCGAGCATGTATAGACCCGCGCCTGCGACGAGCATCACGATACTTTCGGCCAGCGTCCCGACGCCCGCCGTACAGGCACCGAGGCAACACAGCACGATCGCGATGCGTACGAGACTCGGCATGCCCACGCGGGCGACGAGGGTCCTGCTGATCGTCGAGCCGACAACGAAACACGCGGCCGCCGCGGCCATGAGCCACGTAAAGATCGATTCGGCGAGGCCGAACTCGACGATGACGACCGTAGGGTACAGGGCGAGCAGCGTGTGATAGCCGCCGAACGGCAGCGCGACGAGCGCGAGGCCGGTGCGAAAGTCACGGTCGCGCAGCAGCATCGTCGTACGCGTCACAACGCCACCGGTCGCCATCGATTGCGCTGCGGGGCGGGACTCAGGCAGGTATCTGACGGCGACGGCCGTCAGCAGGACTCCATAGATCGCGGTGAACCAGAAAATGCTGCGCCAATCGATCGCTGCGAGCAGCGCGGCACCGATCACCGGTGCCAGAAGCGGCGCCGTGCCGAGAATCGCCGTGAGCAACGCGAGCAGTCGCGCTGCGCCGGCATCGTCCGCGACATCGCGAACGATCGCTCGCGATAGCACCGGCCCCGACCCTCCTGCGAAGCCCTGGGCGACGCGGGCTGCCAGCAGCGCAGGGAACGTCGTCGCCAGCGCGCATGCAGCGGTTGCCAGGATGAAGCAGAGAAGGCCGGCAAGGACGGTGCGGCGCCGTCCATATCGGTCCCCGGCCATACCCCACAGCAACTGGCCGGGAGCAAAGCCGGCGAGATATGCCGTGATGATGAGACCACTGCGCGCAGGATCGCCTTCGACGGCCATCGCGGTCGCGGGCAGCGCGACGAGGGTGATGTCGACAGCAATGGCCGACAGCGCGATCAGACCGCCGAGAACCCATATGGCTGAGAGTGGCAGCGGATTACGCATTGCGAGCGCCGGCCAGTGCGCGGCGCTGCAATCGGTCCGAAGGGTTCATTGATCTCTCAATCTGTGGGGGACGTCGGGCGCACGCTCGCGCGGGCCGCGCGCAGCAGCGACTGCAGGATTGCGTCGTCGCCGACCTGCGCAGCGAGCAGCAGAATCAGGCGCGCGTTCAGTCGATGGCTGGCGTCGGCATCGAGGCCTTCGTGCGCCGCAATCAGCGCCTCGTAGAAACCGTCCGCATCCTGCAGCGTCGGTGCCTGTGTGCGTTTCGGAGTGTGCATACTCAATGACCCCGACCGATGCAGTTCAGGATCGCAGCTCGGACGCGACCGGCGTCGAAAGCCCGCCATTCGCCCGCGAGGTGCTGATCCGGCCGAAAGAGCAGGCAGGTGCCTGCGTGGGCGCCGGCATGTTCGCGCAACTTTCCCTGCAGATCGATCAGGCACTGCGACGAACGCTCCGCAGCTGTGATGGGGAGCACGTCGTGCACACGGACGGGCACCGGTACGTCGAGATCGATCACGCGATTGCGATCCGGGGCGTCGAACCTGAGTAACGTGAAGTTCCCCGCCAGGGCTGGCAGGAACCAGCTCCGCGAGCCATTCACCTCCACCGGTCCATCCAATGCGACCGCACCGGGCGTCAGCCGCCCTCCGAGCCGATCGCAATCCCGCGCATTGAGTGGCGATTCCCGCAGCACGGCCGGTACCGAGAGGCGGCCGCTATTGACGAACGCCCGCGTCGCAGGATGGTCGCGGGCGAGCTCGAGGACCGCATCGCGAAACGCGCGGCTCACCGCAGTCTTCGGTGTGATGAAGTCGGTGCTGCGCGTCGAGTTCATGATGTTCTCGCGCGCCGCGTACACGCGCTCCGCATCGTAACTCTCGAGCAGTGATTGCGGAGCGATGCCTTGCAGCACGAGTGCGAGCTTCCAGCACAGGTTATCGACGTCCTGGATACCGCCGTTCGCGCCACGGGCACCGAACGGTGATACGAGGTGTGCCGCGTCACCGGCGAAAATCACGCGGTCGTGGACGAAACGTTCGAGTCGGCGGCACTGGAACGTGTAGATGCTGGTCCATTCGAGCTCGAACTCGGCACGCTCACCGAGCATGCGCCGGATCCGTCCGCGAATGCGCTCCGGGTCGAGCTCGCGTTCTCGATCCACGTCCCAGCCGAGCTGGAAATCGATTCGCCAGACGTCGTCGGGCTGACGATGCAGCAGGGCCGATTGGCCGCGCGCGAACGGCGGATCGAACCAGAACCAGCGCTCTGCCGGAAAGTCGGCCTTCATCCGGATGTCGGCGATCAGGAAGTGATCCTGGAACACCTCTCCCTCGAACTCGAGGCCGAGCATCGAGCGGATCGAACTGCGGCAGCCATCCGCAGCAATCAGATAGTCGCACGTGACTCGATACGGGCCGTCCGGTGTCTCGACCGTCACCAATACGCCATCGCCGGTGGGTCGTACGGCGCTCACGCGGCTCTGCCAGCGCACCTCCGTGAGGGGGGTGCGGTCGAGCACGTCGAGCAGAAACTCCTCAGCGTAGTACTGCTGCAGATTGATGAACGCGGGGAAACGCTGATCGCGATCCGGCAGCAGATCGAACTCGTATACCGGCTCGCGGTCATCGCCGAAGAAGACTTTGCCGCGGTTCCAGGTGACGCCTTTGGCGACCATCGGTGCGGCGCATCCCAGGCGGTCGAAGATCTCGAGCGTGCGTTTCGACCAGCAGATCGCGCGGGAACCCACGCTGACCTTGTCGTCATCGTCGAGCACAATCGAGGCGATGCCGTGCAGCGCAAGATCGCGAGCCGCTGCCATCCCGATGGGTCCTGCCCCGGCCACGACCACGGGATAGTGTCGGTGCTCGCCCTCGAGCTCGGGAGTGCGTACGAAGGGGTAGACCTTGCGCGGACCTTGCATGGCACCGACCGTCGTCGACGGGAGGAATGGCATTGTGCCAGCCACGTGCCAGGAACGCTGTCCTCCCGGATTGGGACCGGGGGCAAGCATCGAGCGGCGAGCGGCAAAGCGCTCGAGCTAGTGGACAGTGTGAACGGTGAACGGCCCGGAGCGCGCTGCGCTTTTTCGGACCTACAGCCTACAGCCTACCGCCTACAGTCTCCGAGGGTTCCGGCCCCGCAGGGGTAGAATCGACGCGCCTGGTCGAGTCTGAGGTCAACGTGTTCTCGAAAGCGGATCTAGGCTCCCCCGAGTGGCTCGCAGCGCTCACCGGCCTGGTGCAGTCACTCGGACGACATGCGTTCGAGCAGGACCTGATGACACTCCTGACTCAGATCCTGCCGATCGATCATTGTGTCGTCTTCACCTACAGCCGCGACGGCGTGGGGCATCTGTTCACCCACGGCAAGATGGCGGACGAAGTCGCGCAATCGCTTGCCGACGATTACGTGAACCGCTTCCACGAGCGCGATCCGATGTTCGCGCGACTGTCGGACACCGCTGACGCCGGCTGCGAGCATCCCGTTGCCCTGAATCTGCGCGCCGATTATGACCCGGCATACCGCAGTCACTTTTTCGATCGCGCGGATCTGATCGACAAGGCTTCTACGGTGGGACGGCTCGAGGACGGTGGCGTTCTCTGCAATTTCTATCGCATGGGCGCTTCGGGCCCGTATTCACAACGGGAATGGGAGCGACTCGAGCAGGTGCTGCCGCTCGTCACCGGACTCATCTCAGCGCATTACCAGCTCGTCGGTCAGGCGCTGCAGCACGTCGACGCCGGGACCCGGACGAGCCGTACCCGGAGCCTCGTCCATACGATCATCGGCAAGCGCGTCCGGCCGTTCGATCGCCTCACGTTGCGTGAGCGGGAGGTCTGCGAGCGCATTCTGCTCGGCTACACCTCGATCGGCATTGGACTCGATCTCAACATCGCCCCGTCGAGCGTGCTGACCTACCGGAAGCGTGCCTACCAGAAGCTCGGCATTTCGTCGCAGAACGAGCTCTTCAGCTTGTGTCTCGGCGCGGCGCAGGGGCGCTGATAATGAGGCTGTAGGCTGTAGGCTGTGGGCTGTAGGTCAGAATCGCTGCGCGCAGGAGGACTCTTCGAGTCGGGAAAGCCTCCCGGCAAGATGTGCCGGCTGCGCAGCCTCTGTCCTGACGGTCGTCCTCCCTGATGCGCAGGCATCCTCTCCTGCCGCATGGCCTCTCCCGACGCGAGAGCGTCCTTCCCCTCAGGAGAGTCCCCAATCTCAGGGACAGCGGCACACGCCTGAGACTGGCACAATGACGGCGGAGATCCCGTGTTTTACGTTTTTCATCGTCCGGCCGCGCGCCGGCTGCCGCAGGTCCTCTCATGAGCAATAAAATGTTTGCGTCCCAGGCGGACCTCGAGGAAAAGCAGGTTTCGTTCACGAAGCTCGCTGATAATGCGTACGCCTATACTGCCGAGGGTGATCCGAATACCGGCGTCATCATCGGCGACGACGGCGTGATGGTCCTCGATACGCAAGCGACGCCCGTGATGGCACGGGACGTGCTCGCACGGATCCGCGCCGTCACCGACAAACCAATCAAGTATGTGGTGCTGACGCATTACCACGCGGTTCGCGTGCTGGGCGCCTCTGCGTACAACGCGAGCGAGATCATCGCGAGTCAGGACACCTACGATCTGATCGTCGAGCGTGGGGAGCAGGACTATAAGTCCGAGTACGAGCGGTTTCCAAGACTCTTCCGCAACGTCGACTCGATTCCCGGCCTCACCTGGCCCACGCTGACGTTCCGCGGCGAAATGACGGTGCACATGGGTGGCACCGAAGTGAAGCTGATGCAGCTCGGACGCGGCCACACGAAAGGCGACACGGTGGCCTGGCTGCCGCAGGAGCGGGTGCTCTTCAGCGGCGACCTCGTGGAGTTCGGCGCGACGCCGTATACGGGCGATGCGTATCTGACGGACTGGCCGCAGACGCTCCGTAACCTGGCTGCGCTCGAGCCGCGTGCGCTCGTGCCCGGGCGGGGCGATGCGGTGATGACGCCGGAGACAGTGGCCCAGGCGCTGAATGGCACGCGTGAGTTCATCGAGGCGATGTTCGCCTCAGTGCGCGAAGGGCGGGTGGCCGGTAAGGATCTGCAAACGATCTACCGTGAGACCTACGCGCGCCTGAAACCGCAGTTCGGTGAGTGGGTGATTTTCGATCATTGTCTGCCCTTCGACGTGACACGCGCCTACGACGAGGCGGGCGGCATCGTCGATCCGCGCATCTGGACCGCCGAGCGGGATGCGGCGATGTGGCGGGACCTCGAGGGCTGACGGGCATCCGAGCGACTCGTCAGTTCCCGTTCATCGCGCTCATGTCTTGAGGAGAACGAAGATGGCGCACGTTGCACCGCTCGAGCAAGCGGCGGTCCCCGAATTCGCCGAACGGTTCGATCACTATGCCGCGACGCGGGGATTCGTCCCGAACAGCATCCTGACGATGTCGCGCCGTCCCGCGATCGCGCGGGCGTTCATGGATCTGAATCGCGCCGTTCTCTATGAGGGCACGGTGCCGGAAGAGTTGAAGATGCTGGTCAGCCTGATCGCAAGTCAGGCGGCCGGGTGCCGCTATTGCCAGGCCCACATGGCGAATCTGTCGAGCATCTACCGCGCATCGGACGAGAAGATTCGAGCGGTGTGGTCGTTCGCCACGAGCGATCTGTTCAGCGATCCGGAAAAGGCGGCGCTCGAGTTTGCCTACAACGCGTCCGTCATTCCGAATGTCTCGAACGAGAAGGACTTCGTGGCGCTGCGGCGTCACTTCGACGACGGTCAGATCGTCGAGATCGTCGCGACGATCGCGTTGTTCGGGTTTCTGAACCGCTGGAACGACACGATGGCGACGGATCTCGAAGAGCATCCGGCGCGCGTCGCGCAGCGTTCGATCGCGCCGGTGGGCTGGACGGCCGGCAAGCACCAGGCCGATGCAGGGACGGGTGCGTGACGCGAATTTCCTGCTCAGGAGTCCGTGGCAATCCGGAGCAGCTGTTTGCGCATTTCGAGCTCGATCCGCGGCTCGCCCGCATCGAGCTCACGGTCGGCATTCGACAGCAGCAGCATCATGCCTTCGATCATTGCGGCAATCATCGCGGCACGCTGTCGGCATGCGCCGCGCGCAAGCCCGGGATTCAGCTCTGCGATGTAGTCAGCCAGATTCTGGATATGTGCGCTGTAGAGTTCCTCGAGCAGAGCGCCCGCGCCAGTTGCGTCGGCGGATTCGAGTAGCGCCCACATCTGCACGAAGAAGCGGCGCGTGCGCGGTTCGCGGATATCCTCTATCAGGTAATCGAGCACGGCTATGAAGCGTGGGTAGGGCAGCGCCGGGAGCGGCCGGAAACGCTCTTCGTAGCGCTCCTCGTACTGCCGCACGACGTCCGCACAGAGCGCATGGATCAACGCCTCCCGCGACGGAAAGTAGTACTGCAGGTTGCTGAGATGGATGTTCGCCGCTGCAGCGATATTGCGCAGCGAGAATTGCGTGTAGTCCTTCTCGACGAGAACATCGCGCGCCGCCGCGAGGATCGCGGCGATGCGTTCGCGGCCCTTTTCGCTGGTGGCAATCAGTGCTGCCGCGCGCGTCTTGCGTTTCGCCTGTATCGAATTGGTCATTTCCGGGGCTTCCGGCAGGGGTCCGATCCTGTGAAAGTTGGTCGAGTGTATCTATATCGGACGTGACTTACCCATCATTGAGGCCGAGAGAGTTTGCCACACGGCTTGATTTTAGCTTTCGCTCGGCGGCGGATCTTGACAGAAATAGGTCACACGACCTATTTTCGCGACAGGCTCCGGATAAGGGCACTGCGATGTTCACTCGGCAACGAACGATCCGCACGGCTGTCGCGCTCGCCTGCTGCGTCGCGGCAGTGGCATATGGCCCCGCAGCGGGCGCGCAGCTCCTTGAAGAGATTCTCGTGACGGCCCAGAAGCGCGAGGAGTCGCTGCAGGACGTCGGTATTTCGGTGACCGCCTTCTCCGGGGATCAGCTACGTGCGATCGGGGCGACCACGACAACCGACATCTCGCAGCAGGTTCCGAGCCTGCAGCTCGTGACCTATACGCCGGCGTTCACAATCTTCAGCCTGCGCGGCGTCTCGCAGGCGAACTTCCAGGACAACCTCGAGGCGCCGGTGGCCGTCTACCTGGATGGCGCCTATGTCGCGAGCATGAACGCGATCGGCACCCGGATGTTCGACATGCAGCGAGTCGAGGTGTTACGCGGCCCGCAAGGCACGTTGTTCGGTCGTAACACGACTGGCGGTCTGATCCACTTCGTCAGTCGCGGCGCCGACGAGGAGGAGGTGAACGGCTACTTCGAAGGTTCGGTAGCCGACTACGACAAATACGCGATCGAAGGCGCGGTCGGTGGCGGGGTCACGGATCGCTTTCGTGCCCGTATCGCGGGCCGCTGGGAGGAGTCCGACGGCTACGTCGAGTCGGTCACACCCGGTATCCGTGATGCCCATGGTGCCAGCGGTTATACGCTGCGCGGCTCACTGCAATACGAGTTCAGCGATGACTTCACCGGTGACCTGAAGCTCGGTTACGCGAAGGACGACGACGTGCCGTCTGGCGCCTATACGGTACGCTTTGCCACTTTCGATCCCGATACGGGTTTCGGGATCCCCGATCAGGGTGGTCTCACCGGCAACCTCGAGCACGCCTCTACGCTGCAGGGCGGTTTCGATCGCGAGACGGCGTACGGCACGGCGACGCTCACCTGGGATGCAGGCGACGGCGTCGAGTTCGTCGCAATCACGCACTATCTCGAACTCGAGAAGAACTATCTCGAGGATGCGGGAGGCGGCTTCGGCTTCTTTCCCTACAACACGATTGCCGACTTCGATGAGTTTTCGCAGGAACTGCGCCTCTCAGGCGAGCGCGATCGCACGCGCTGGCAGGTCGGTGCGTACTACCTCGACATGAGGTGGGATCTGAGCCAGAGCGTGGCCGGTGCGCTGATCCTCGGTGGCACGAGTGACACGCAGCGGCTCGACACGCTGTCCGTGATTGATTCGCAGAACTGGTCGGTGTTCGCGCAGGGCGAGTACGACCTTACCGAGGCCCTCACGCTGATCGCGGGCGCACGTGGTCGCAGGACGACAAGGAGATCGAGATGCGCCGGGTCTTCCAGGATCCGGGCGAAAGTGTGCCACCCACGGAGACCTTCGACATCGGCAGCGTGCCGATCCCCGGTATCGATGAAATCGATTACGGTGACTATGCGGCACGCCTGCAGCTCAACTGGGCCGTCAACGACGATGTGCTGCTCTACACGTCGGTCAACCGCGGCATCAAGGGCGGCAACTGGTCGATCGATCCCCTCGGGGCCGTGGCTGATCCGGATCTTCGGCATGAGGAAGAAGTGCTGACCGCATGGGAGGTCGGGGCGAAGACGACGTTCGCAGAGGGTCGCGTGCGCTTGAATGCCGCTGCTTTTTACTACGATTACGACGATTTCCAGACCTTCTCGCTGATCAATCTGACGCCGCAGGTTTCGAACTCCGATGCTCAAGTGCAGGGGGGCGAAATCGAGTTCGCGTTCACGCCCGCGCCCGGCTGGGACTTCCTGCTCGGCGCCGCGTTCCTTGATTCGGAAGTCGATACGGTACCCGATGTTTTCGGCGGCACCGTGCAGGCCGAGCTGCCGACGGCGCCGAGCGTCAGCGTCAAGTTCCTGGGCCGCTACGAGTGGTCGATGCTCGGCGGCACGATGAGCGCTCAGATCGATGGTGTCTACAACGACGATCAGTATCTCGAAGGGACGAATTCGGCCGTGTCCTTCGAGGAAGCCTACTCGGTCTGGAATGCACGGCTCGGCTATACGACCGCGGACGAGCAATGGAACGTGTCGGTCTGGGTCAATAACTTCACGGACGAGGAATATCGTCTCTACAACCTCGATCTCGGCCTGATCGGTTTCATCGAGCAGGTGTATGCGCCGCCGCGCTGGATCGGCGGATCGATCACATATCGGTGGGAATGAGCGGAATCCGAACAGGTCGTATGTCGCAGAAGTACTCAGCGCGTGAATGGCGCCAGCTCGGGGCCGATCGGCCCATTACCCGCCGCGACTTCATCGGCGGCACGTTGCTCGGTACGGGAGCGGCGCTGCTCGCCGCGGCTGCGCCCGGCACGATGCGTTCGGCGGTCGCGCAGCAGCTCGGCCGTTCGATCGCGGCGCCCCTTACCGGGCTCGGCGCGGAGTGGACGGGACCGGGCGGTATTGGCGATTACGCGCGCGCCAACGGGAATACGCACGAGGTCGTCAACGCTTCACACGGTGTCCGCAACGGCGCCTACGCGCGGCAGCTGGCAGGCGCGTCCGACACCGGTGAATCCTACGACCTCGTCGTTGTCGGGGCCGGTTTCGCAGGCCTGGCCGCGGCTTACCGGTTTCGCCGCGAACGTCCGAACGCGACGGTGCTGCTGATCGAATCGCACGCGATTTTCGGCGGCGAGGCGAAGCAGAACGAGTTCGAAGTGAACGGCGTGCGGCTCTGGGGTCCACAGGGTTCGAACGGCACCGTCTATCCCATCAAGACGGCGATGGAGACCGGCTGGGGTGCACCGTTGTGGCGTGAGCTCGGACTGCCGGAGGAATTCGTCTGGCAGGAAGCGAGGAATTTGTCGAAGAACCTGCGCATCCCGTACGACGTATACTCGCCGATGCATATCCGCTGGGAGGACGCGGATCAGGCCTTTTATTACGATGGCCACGGCTTCGCGCTCAATCCCTGGGCGAACCGCTTTGCGGACGCGCCGATCCCGGAGCAGCTGAAGCGCGATTACATCTGGATGGAAACTTTCCGTCAGCCGCCGCAGCGTCCCGATTGGGAACAGTGGCTCGACGGCATGACCTATCTCGATTTCATCCGCAACGTCATGGGTATCGAGAGTGACGTCTCGAGATACCTGAATCCGCAGATGGCGGCGATGGGATGCGGGCTCGGCTCGGACGTGGCTTCGGCGTACTCCGCCTATCGCTTCCTGCAGCCGGGGGTCAACGCCTACGACCGGTACGCCGGCTACGGTGACGTCAGCGATCAGGTGTGGCTCGCCAGTTGGCCGGGTGGCAACACGGGGCAGTTGCGGTACATCGTGAAGAGCCTCATCCCCGGGGCCTTTCCAGGAGGCATGGGACTCTCCGACGTCCTGTTCGGTTCCGTGCAATGGGACGAGCTCGACCGCTCGGGTGAGCCGGTGCGCATGCGACTCGAATCGCTGGTCGTGGACGTCCGCCATGACGGCCCTGCCGAGTCCGCCCGCAACGTGCACGTCACGTACGTCAGAAACGGCAAGCTGGGCCGGGTGAATGCGCAACGCGTCGTCGTGGCCGGCCAGCAGCACTCGAATAAACGCATCGTTGCCGATCTCCCTCCGGCAATGCTCGCGGCGATGGACACATTCATGCACGCGCCGATCTGCACCGTGAACGTCGCGCTGACGAACTGGAAGTTCCTCGAGAAGCTTGGTGCGAGTGCCGTGCGCTGGTTTGACGATTTTGGCTGGTTCTTCAGCCTGCGCCGCCAGATGCTCATCGATGGTCAGGCGCCGATGCCGCTCGATCCGGCGAAGCCGATCGTGATCACGATGTACAACTCTTTCTGCCTGCCAGGGGTGCCGGTCGAGCAGCAGACGGTCGCCGCACGGATGCAGCTCTTCGGCATGAGTTTTGCCGACATCGAGATGGCAGTCCGGCGCCGCTTCACGACGATGTTCGAAGGCTACGGCTTCAATGCGGCGCGCGACATCGCCGGCATCGTTGCGAATCGCTGGGGTCATGCCTACGTCGTCTGTCCCCCCCACTTCTTCTTTGGCAAGGAGGGTGCGCCTGCGCCTCGGGACGTCATTCGCGAGGGCTACGGCCGTATTCGTTTCGCCCATGCGGAGCTCGAGGGTGCGCAGATGTGGGAGGGCGCGGTGGCCGAAGGCGAGCGGGCAGCGCGACAACTGCTGGAGGTGAGCTGAGATGAATCGCTCTTGCGCATGGGTGTTTGCGGGCGTGGTCGCATCGCTGCTACAGGCTGAGGTCCTTGCGGAGGAGGACGCCGAGCTCGCAACCTTCAAAGAGGCCACGCGTGCACTCTATGATCTCAAGGAGAGAGCTTTCGCGGACGACGATCCAAAGCCCATCCTCGAGCGGTTTTACGCGCCCGATGTGATCTCGACCGATGCGGAGGGCAACACGCACGTCGGCACCGCAGGGATCGCGCCGCTCTATGCACAGGTCGTGCCCACGAACACGGTGCGCGTCGAATCGATCTATCCGCACGTGAACGGCGAAATCGGCTGGGATTGGGCGAACTTTCACGTGACACCGGACGATCCGAACCAGGCGCCGTTCACCTTCAAGATTCTGTTCCTCTGGGAGAAGGTTGACGGACGTTGGGTCTGCAAGGGCGATATGTACGTGCCCGGGCGCTTCGAGCGTGCCACCGCGGCGCATTGATCGTCGTCCGCCTTTGCGTGCAACGGCCCGACGGATGTAATCTGCGGCGCCAGATCGTGTAGCGACAAGCAATAATGATGGAAGACCCCCGTCGCAGTGGCGGGGCCCTGGGGAGACGACCGTGGAACGCGACCGCCGCCTGCTGCGCCTCGGCATCATTGCGATCGTGGGCTTGATCGCAGCCTGCGGCCGCGAGGAACCGCCACCGGCCGCCGAACAGCCGCCCGAGGAAGCGCCGGCGGAAGATGCGCCTCTCAAGGAGACCCCGGGTGCGCCCCGGGCGTCTCTCGAGCCCGAGACGCTCCGCGTGCTCGAACTGCCGGCACAGCCGTCACCGCACTGGGTCTACGTGCACGACGTCAACTTCGATTCGATGATCGACGGCCGCAGCTATCTCGTGGACGGCGACAGTGGCCAGATGCTCGGCATGATCAGTACCGGCTACGGTGGGGCGGGTCTCGTGATTGGCCCGGAAAACCGCGAGCTCTACTCGATCGAAACCTATTACTCGCGGGGTTCCCGCGGTGATCGCACGGACGTCGTGTCGATCTACGACCCCTCGACCCTCACTCCGGTCGCCGAGATCGAGATCCCGCCCAAGCGCGCGATGACGATGCCGATGGTCGCGAACTGGCAACTCACCGACGACGGGCGCTTCCTGCTCGTGTACAACCTGAC
>Ga0268386_10001486_pt1 | contig 16115 bp, 14 predicted proteins | sample RVTome_15_FD_200260 | JGI IMG/M metagenome (GOLD analysis project Ga0268386, IMG submission 200260) | Soil microbial communities from uranium-contaminated site in the Upper Colorado River Basin, Wyoming, United States - RVT150D86... ...
GAGGGCGCGGCGGGGGAGCCCGGCGCGGAGGCGCCGGGACGGGGCAGCCGGCTGTCCACGAAGGCCTCGACCCGGCCGCGCAGGCCCTCCGGAGCCGGGCTCGCGCCCGCCGGCTCCCCTCCCGGCCGGCGGCGCTCGTAGGCGAGGCGCTTCACGTTGACGAGGTGCAGGGGGGTGATGTTGTCCGAGGTGATGTTGCCTGCGTAGGCCCCGCAGCCCAGGCTCATCGAGGGGGCGAGGCCGGTGGTGTAGCCGGTGGCCCCCATCGAGGTCTGGGTGTTGGCGATGATGCGGAAGACCGGCTTCTTGAGGGCGAACTCCCGGATGACCGCGTCGTCCTTGCTGTGGATGCCCAGGGTGTGGCCGGTCCCCCCGTAGCGGAGGAGCTGCAAGCAGCGCTCGCAGCCCTCGTGCCAGTCCTTGACCACGTAGAAGGCGAGCACGGGGGAGAGCTTCTCGATCGACAGGGGGAAGTCGCGCCCCACCCCGGCGAGGGGGGCCACGAGGACGCGGGTCTCGGGGGGAACCTGGACCCCCGCCTTCTCGGCGATGTAGGGGGCGGGCTTCCCCACGATCGCGGGGTTGGCGAGGCGCTGGGGGGTCACCACCACCCGCGACACCGCGGCGGTCTCGGCCTCGCTGAGGAAATAGCCCCCGTTCGCCTTCACCGCGGCGATCACCTGGTCGCGGATCGCCTCGTCGCACACGATGGACTGCTCCGACGAGCAGAGCGTGCCGTAGTCGAAGGTCTTGCCGGCCACCACGTCTCGCACCGCCTTCTTCACGTCGGCGGTCTTCTCGATGTAGGCGGGGACGTTCCCCGGGCCGACCCCGTAGGCGGGCTTGCCCGAGGAGTAGGCCGCGCGCACGAGGCCGGTCCCCCCGGTGGCGAGGATCACCCCGGTGTCGCGGCAGCGCATCAGCTCCTGGGTCCCCTCGAGGGTGACGTCGCCCATGCAGGCGAGCGCGTCCGCGGGGAGGCCCGCCCCCACCGCCGCCCGGTGCATCACCGCCGCCGTCTCCTGGATGCAGCGGCGGGCCGAGGGGTGGGGGCTCAGCACGACCGCGTTGCGGGCCTTGACCGAGATCAGCGCGTTGTGGATCGCGGTCGAGGTCGGGTTGGTGGAGGGGATGATCGCGGCGACCACCCCCATCGGCTCCGCGATCTCCACCACCCCGGTTTCCCGGTCCTCGCGCAGGATCCCCACGGTGCGCAGGGGGCGGATGTAGGCGAGGACGTCCTGCGCGCAGAAGAGGTTCTTGGTCGTCTTGTCCTTGACGTTGCCGAAGCCGGTCTCCTCGTGGGCGAGCCGGGCCAGCCGCTCGGCCTCCCCGCGCGCGGCCCCCGCCATCGCCTCCACGACGCGGTCCACCTGCTCCTGGGAGAACTCGTGGAGGGCCCGCTGGGCCTCCCGGGCCTTGGCGGCCAGGGTGCGGGCCTCCTGGATCGACCGCAGGTCGGGGGACTCGAGGGGGGTGGCCACCGCGGGCGGGCCTCGGGCCTCAGCCCTTCTTGACGGGGAGGGGCCCCGGCCGTCCCGGCAGGACCTTCTCGACCTCCTCGTGGGCCCGCGGAATCACGTGGACGGAGACGAGCTCGCCCACTCGCCGGGCCGCGGCCGCCCCCGCGTCGGTGGCCGCCTTCACCGCCCCCACGTCGCCCCGCACGAGGACGGTCACGTAGCCGGCCCCCACGTACTCCTTGCCCACGAGGACCACGTTGGCGGCCTTGACCATGGCGTCGGCCGCCTCGACCGCGCCCACGAGGCCGCGCGTCTCGACCATCCCGAGAGCTTCCATGGACATCGCGGTTCTCCTCGGCCGGCGGAGGCGCGCCGTTTCGCGAGAATGCCCCTTGATGAAGCTGAATACGATGCGACTACGTTGACGAGACGACCGGCGCGACTATAGCACAAGCCCGCGGGCCGCCTCTTTGTTTGACACGGCGCGGCCCGGTCCGGCATGATTGCAGGGTTTTGGCCGTGCCGATCGGCACGCTCCGCAGGTCGCAAGGAGAGGAATGATGAAGCTCAGCCGTTCCTGGGGGCTGGTCGTCGCGACCGGCCTCGCGGGGGCCCTGGTCGTTCCGGGATGCAGCCGCCGCAAGCCCGTCGAGGTGAACCCCATCGTCCCGTCCGTCACCGTCAACCGCGCCCGGGCCCCCCTGGGCAGCGCGATCGAGGTCACCTACACCTGGACCCTCGAGGCGGGGGCCCGCAAGCCGGACCAGGACTACCGCGCCCTCGTCCATTTCCTCGACTCCCACGAGGTCATGCTCTTCGAGGACGACCACGCGCCGGTGCCGCCCCCCTCCACCTGGGAGCCGGGGAAGAGCTACAGCTACACCCGGACGAAGTTCGTGCCGATCTACCCCTACGTGGGCGAGGTCGAGATCCGCATGGGCCTCTATCCCCACCCGGGCCGGGGCGAGCGCCCCGCCCTGAAGGGCGAGGACAAGGGCCTGCGCGAGTACAAGGTCGCCACGATGGAGCTGCTCCCCCAGACCGAGAACATCTTCCTCGTCTACAAGGAGGGCTGGCACAACCCGGAGGCCCATCCCGAGAACCCGTCCGTCGAGCGGACCTGGACCAAGCGGGAGGGCCTCGTCTCCTTCAAGAACCCCAGGCGGGACGTGATCGTGTACCTCGAGGCCGACACCTGCGTGAAGTGCTTCGCCCAGCCCCCCGTCCTCACCGTCTCGGTGGGGGAGAAGGCCGGCCTCACGGTCCCCATCCCCGACTCCCACGTCTTCCTCAAGAAGATCAAGGTCAAGGCGGAGGACCTCGGCGAGGAGGAGTGGGTGGACCTGCGCCTCGCGATGAACGAGTCGTTCATCCCCAAGCTCCTGACCCCGCCCCTCAACAACGACGACCGGGAGCTCGGCCTGCTGGTCTACCATCTCTACGTGGCCGAGGCGGACAAGGTGGGCTCGCCGGACGGCGTCGTCGAGGCCGCCGCGGCCGTCCCGCCCGCCAAGGCCGGGGCGGCCCGGAAGTCGTAAGGCCGCCGGCGGCGGGCGCCGGGGGGGCGGCCTCCGCCTCCCCGCGGCCCCCGAGGCGGGAGATGGACGACCTCATCGTCGTCAAGGACGGCCGGATCGACGTGGCCGAGGTGATGGCCCGCATCCGGGAGAAGGTCCGCGCCGAGCGCCGCGAGGGCCGCTACACCGACGACGAGGTCGAGGAGCTGGTCGCCCTCAAGCTCCAGGCCTTCGCCGACGACGCGGAGGCCGAGGCCGAGCTGCCCGCCCGGATCGTGGGGGCCCCTCCCGACTGGAACGTCGCCGCCGACTACCGCATCCGCACCCACCGGGGGGGGCTCGCGGGGCGGCTGGTCGTGCTCCTGAAGACGCTCGCGCGGCCCTGGGTGCGGCTCTACACCGACCACGTGGTGGGACGGCAGGCCCAGATCAACCTCCAGCAGCGGTTCCTCAGCCAGAAGATCGTGGGCGAGGTGGTCCGGCAGCAGCTCGAGCTGGCCGCCCTGCGGGCGCGGCTGGAGAAGCTCGAGGCCGAGCGCGTGCGGGACGGCCGCGGCCCCACCGGGGCGTGAGGCTCGGCCTCGTCGTCCCCCTGTACGGGCCCGAGGCCGACGGCGGGGCGGAGGGCCCCGCTCGCGGCCTGGCCGAGCGGCTGGGCGCCCGGCACGCGGTCGAGGTGCTGACCACCACCGCCATCGAGGACCGGACTTGGCGGAACACGCTGCCGCCCGGGCTCTCCGAGGCGAACCGCGTGGCGGTGCGCCGCTTCCCGGTGGCCCGGGAGCGGGACCCTGAGCGCGCCGAGCTTCTCGCCGCCCGGCTCTCTTCCGCCGGGCCCACCGGCGAGGACGAGCGGCGGTGGGTGGAGGAGCAGGGGCCCGTCGCCCCGTCGCTCGTCGCGCACCTTCGGGCCCACGGGAGCGAGCGGGACGCGCTCGCGTTCTTCGGCTGGCGCTCCTGGACGACCGTCAACGGCCTGCCGGCGGCGCCGTCCCGGAGCCTGCTCGTCCTCCTGGCCGAGGGCGATCCCTTCCTGCGCCCGCCGCTCCTCCGCCAGGTCCTCGCCCGGCCCGCGGCGGCGGCCTGGTCGTCCCCGGAGGAGCGCGAAGACGTTCGGCGCGCGGCCGGGGCCGTCGAGACGCCGGGCGACGTGATCGGGACCGGACTCGACCTCCCGGCGGACGTTCCCCCCGGGGGGGCGCCGTCCCGCCTCGGCCTGCACGGCGACTACGTGGTCTGCGCGGGAGGGGGCCGCGAGCCGGAGGGCTGCGCGGCCGTGGTGGACCGGTTCCTGGCCTGGCAGCGGCGGACCGGGCGGGACGTCACCCTGGCCGTGCTCGGCGGGGGCGCGTTGCCCCTCGCGGAGACCGTCCACGTCCGGCGGATGGGGACGGTCTCGGCGGAGGACCGGCGGGCCGTGATCGCGAACGCCCGGGCCGTCCTCGCCCCCTCGCGCGACGAGCGGCCCGTGCTCGAGGCCTGGAGGGAGGGCCGCCCGGTCCTCGTGAACGGGGACGACGCGGCGCGGGGCGGCCAGGTCGTGCGGGCCGGGGGAGGGCTCTTCTACCAGGGCCCCGTCGAGCTGGGGGCCGCCCTCGAGGCGCTCCTCGACCAGCCCGCCCTGGCCGACGCCCTCGGCCGGCAGGGCCGGGCCCACGTCGCGGAGCACCACGCCTGGGACCGGGTGGTGGGGAAGTACGAGCGGCTCCTCGAGTCGGTCGCGGCGGGGACGGCCTCGTGAAGCTCGCCTTCGTCATCCAGCGCTACGGGGCCGAGGTCAGCGGGGGGGCGGAGCTGCACTGCCGCTGGCTGGTGGAGCGCCTCGCCCGCCGCCACCAGGTCGAGGTGTTCGCCACCCGCGCCCTCGACTACCTGGAGTGGGGGAACCACTTCCCGGGGGGGACCGCGGTGGTGGAGGGGGTCCCGGTGCACCGCTACCCGGTGAAGCGCAAGCGCAACGCCCGGACGTTCGCCGCCCTCTGTCACCGCTGCTTCCAGGAGACCCACACCCGGGAGGACGAGGAGGCCTGGGTGCGCGAGAACGGCCCGTACTCCCCGGCGCTCGTCGAGGCGGTGGCGCAGGCCCGGGAGCGCTTCGACCGCTTCTTCTTCTACTGCTACCGCTACTACCAGAGCTACCACGGCCTCCCCCCGGTCCGGGACCGGGCGATCCTCGTCCCGACCGCCGAGGAGGACCCCGCGATCGGCCTCGAGGTGATGAAGCCCCTCTTCCGGATGCCCCGGGGGATCGTCTACCTGACTCCCGAGGAGCAGGCGCTCGTGGAGGGGGCGAGCGGGAACCGGGAGGTGCCGAGCGTCGTGATCGGGAGCGGGCTCAACCTGCCCGAGGCCGACCCCGCCCTCGACTTCCGGAGGAAGCACGGCCTCGTCCGGCCCTTCGTCCTCTACGTGGGCCGGATCGACAAGAACAAGGGCTGCCTCGCCCTCTTCTCCTACTTCCGCCGGTTCGTGGAGGCCACCGGGGCCGAGGTGGACCTCGTCCTCGCGGGATCGAGCGTCCTCCCCATCCCCGACCACCCGCGCATCCGGCACGTGGGGGTGATCGCCGAGGAGGAGAAGGTGGCGGCCCTCCGCCAGTGCCGGCTCCTCGTGATGCCCTCCCCCTACGAGAGCCTGTCCATCGTCACCCTGGAGGCCTGGAAGCTCGGGGTCCCCGTGCTCGCGAACGCCCGCTGCCGCGTCCTCGCGGGCCAGTGCCTGCGCAGCAACGGCGGGCTCTTCTACCAGGGATACGCCGAGTTCGCCCTTGGGCTGAAGCTCCTGCTCGACCGGCCGGACGCCGCCGCCCTCCTGGGCGGGCAGGGCCGGGCGTACGTCGAGCGGGAGTACTCCTGGGAACGAGTGGAGGAGAAGGTCGAGGACCTGCTGCGCCGGACGGGCTGAGGCCCGGCGCGTCCAGGGTCCCCGGCTGCCGCGCCCGTTCCGGGGCGTCGAATCAGGGTGTCGTCGTCAGAAGGGGCAGTGCCCCGGGTCTTCAGCGTCGATCCGACGCGTCGCCCCTGCCGGAATGAGCTGAACCGCGATGGTGCGTGCCTCGACGGTGCCTTCGTTCCGGAGATTGTGCACGTGGTCGCCACCGGGATCGACGAACCCCATCCCCTGCGTGTACACGTGGGGCTTGCACTTGGGATCGTCCCCCTCGTACGCCGTCAGCGTTCCCGCGGTGACGACGATCAGGCTATGGCCAGGGTGCGTGTGCCAGCCGGTGGTTCCTCCCGGCTCCCACGCGTTGTCCTGCACGTACAGGTCCGACATTCCCTTCGTCTTCTGCCACGACAACCAGACCTTCTTGGGGTGCCTCGACGGCGAGGCATTCGGCGAGACGAAATGGTTGAAGACATCGATCGCGCCGAAACGGCCCTGGGCGAGGGTCGTGCCCGTGAACCCTCCCGCCGGCGTCGCTCGGACTCTTGCGGCATGAAGGGCGGTGACCACGATCGCCGCCGCAAGCACCAACCAGGTCAGCTTCCGTCGCATGTCGGCCTCCTTCGTTCACGGGCGTCGCCGGATGGCGACGCTCCGCACACGATCGGGAACCTGGGGCCTCCCGGCAAACGGCAATGCGCAGAATCGCCGCCGTTCCTCGACTCGCCGTCGAATGCCGTGCTTTGCCGTCGCCGGCCGCCGACGCTACAATTCCGGTCCTCCCGACTCGCAACCGCGAGCAATCAGGAGAGCGCGATGGGCGAACGGTTCCCTGGCGTGCCGCCATCCGCGAGACCGCCCGAAGACCGGCTGGATTCGTGGAAGGCAATCGCGACCTACCTCAACCGTGACGTAACGACGGTCCAGCGCTGGGAAAGACGCGAGGGGATGCCCGTTCACCGCCACCTGCATGACAGGAGCGGGTCGGTCTACGCCTTTCGGGCAGACCTGGACGCGTGGGCGCGCAGCCGGAGTCCTCGAGCGGCCCCGGAGAACGGGAGCACCGTCCCCTTGCCCGTTCCCGCGGCACCGCCGCCGGGCTCGGCACCATCGGCCTCTCCGGCCCGATGGACGTTCAAGTTGCCGCTCGCCGCGGCCGGAGCGGCGCTGGCGATCGGCGCAGGCCTCTGGCTCCAGAGGACCGAGTTCTTCTGGCGAAGCCCCCTCGCGGACGCGCGATTCCAGAGAGTCACGGACTTCGATGGAGTGGAGCAGGCCGCCGCCGTGTCGCGCGACGGCCGCTTCGTGGCCTTCGTATCGGACCGGGACGGGAAGACGGACGTCTGGGTGACGCAGGTCGGTTCGGGACGGTTCCACAACCTGACCCGCGGGAGCTCGCCGGAGCTCGTCAATCCGTCGGTCCGCACCCTGGGGTTCTCGCCCGACGGCTCTCTCGTCACGTTCTGGGCTCGCCGGGACGACGGCTCGAACGCGGGCAACATCGGCATCTGGGCGGTGCCCACGCTGGGTGGACAGCCGAGGCCCTACCTCGAAGGCGTGGCCGAGTTCGACTGGTCGCCCGACGGATCCCGGCTCGCGTACCACACTCCGGGACCCGGGGATCCGATGTTCGTGACCGAGGGCAGCCGCCGATCGGAGGGTCGGCCCATCTTCATCGCGCCGGCCGGGCTCCACGGTCACTTTCCGCTCTGGGCGCGCGACGGGAGGTTCATCTACTTCGTACAGGGTTCCCTCCCGGACGGATTGGACATCTGGCGCATCCCCCCCGCCGGCGGATCCGCGGAGCGGATCACGTCGCACAATGGACGCGTCAGCCATCCCGTCCTGCTGGATCGCCGGACGCTCCTGTACCTCGCCAGCGATCCCGATGGTTCGGGGCCGTGGCTTCACACGGTGGACGTCGAGCGCCGTGTTCCCCACCGGCTGACCTCCGGCCTCGACCGGTTTACGTCGCTGGCGGCCAGCGCTGACGGTCGCCGTCTGGTGGTCACGCTCGCGAGTCCGAAGAAGACGCTCTGGCGGTTGCCGATCGCCGACTCACCCGCCGATCTGTCGGGGGCGACTCGAATCTCGCTGACGACCAGCACCGGGTTCTCCCCGCGACTGGGTCCGGACTATCTTCTGTATGTCTCTGCGACCGGCACGAGCGAGAGCGTCTGGAAGCTCGCCGACGGAACGGCCACGGAGTTGTGGAGTGGGCGGGAGGCGCGGATCTTCGGCGGGCCGGCCATCGCCCCTGACGGACAGCGTGTCGCATTCTCGGTCCGGCAACAGGGACAGACGCTGTTGTACGTGATGCAGGCCGACGGCACGAACGCGCGGATCGTGGCGGAATCGCTCGAGCTGCGGGGCGCTCCCGCGTGGGCGCCGGACGGCCAATCGATCACCTCGGCGGCGGACGATCACGGCGCCCCCCACCTTTTCCGCGTGCCGGTGGACGGCCGCCGCCCGTCTCCCTTCGTCCGGGAATACTCGATCGATCCCGCGTGGGCGCCGGACGGCCGCTTCGTCGTCTACTCGGGACCCGACATCGGCACCACTTTCTCGGTGAAGGCGGTCACGACCGAGGGCGCGGTGCATTCCCTGCCGGCCCTGACCCTGACCCGGGGGGCTCGACGCGTGACGTTCCTGCCCGGACGACGGGCCCTCGTGCACCTCCGAGGAGAGATTCAACACAAGGATCTCTGGCTCATCGACCTGGAGACCGGCGCCGAGCGGCAGTTGACCAGCCTCGCTCCCGACTTCAGCATCGGCGACTTCGACGTCTCCCCGGACGGCCGTGAAGTCGTGCTCGAACGAGTGCAGGAGGACTCGGATGTCCTCCTGCTGGATCTGCCCGGCCGTGACGAGGCAGGGGGGCGCGCCGAGTCCACGAGCTGACCCGCGGGGGCGATGCCCACAGACGCGGCCCCGACCGTCCGGGGAACCTCTCGTTTCGCGCCTTGGCGACGGTCCGAGTCCCGGCTACCGCGCTGCCCGGTCGCCGCAGGCGCGCTTCTCGCCTCCCGCACAGGCCTTCCGCCGCAGCTCGACCGCCCGGGCGGGCTCCCGGGGGAGGCCCCGGCCCTCGGCCAGGGCCTCGGCGAGCCGCCAGCACGCCCAGGCCTCGCCGCCCTCGCACGCCTTGGTGAAGAGGCCGGCCGCCCGCGGGGCGTCCGCCGGCGCCCCCCGGCCCGACATGAGGTGCCATGCGAGCTGGCTGCAGCTCTCGGGGTGGCCGGCCGCGCAGGCCTGGTCGAAGAGCCGGGCCGCCTGGGCCGGGTCCTTGGCGAGGCCCGTCCCCTCCCGGTACGAGTAGCCGAGCGCGTAGCAGCCCCAGGGGTGGCCGAGGTCGCAGCTCCGGCGGTAGAGGACGGCCGAGCGGGGCAGGTCCACGGCCACGCCCTGCCCGTGCTCGTGCTCGAAGCCCGCGCGGCCGCACGCCCAGCCGTTGTCCGCGTCGCACCGGGCCAGGTGGACGGCCGCGGCCCGCTCTTCGGGAGGGACGGGGCCCCCGCCGGACCGGCGCGCCCGGAGCGCGTCGCAGCCGCCCCCCGGGGCGAGCCAGGCGGCGAGGACGCGGCTCTGCTCGTGGTTGCCGATGCCGTCGGCCACGAACCGGTTCGCGAGGTCGGCCGCGGTCTGCCGCTTCTCGTCGGGGATCCGCGGATCGGCCCCGTAGGCGCAGAGGACGGCCGCCCCCAGGGGAGCCTCGTCCCGGACCGTGTTCACCAGCCGGTGGAGGGCGGTGAGTCCCTCCCGGTCGCGGAGGTCCGGCCGGGCCCGCGCCTGCAGCAGCCGCTCGGCGACGTCGGGGAAGGCCGCCCGGGCCATGAGCGGGGTCTCGCCGTCGCTCGCCCGGACGTCGGGAGGCACGCCGCGCTCCAGGAGAAGCGAAGCGACCGCGGCGTTCGCCGCGTGGTGCAGGGGAGTGCGGGTCTGCTGGTCGCGCTCGCGGGGGTCGGCCCCGGCGTCCAGCAGGACCCGCAGGGCCTCGAGGTGACCGGCCTGGGCCGCCGCCCCCACCGGCCCGAGCTGCGCGCCTTCCCAGCTCGCGCGGGCGAGCCCGGGGTCGGCCTGGATCAGGGCGCGCAGGCGCTCCACCTTGCCGGTCCGGGCCTCGTGGAGCAGCGAGTCGAGGGCGGGGGTCGGCGCGTCGGGACGGGGGCCGCAGCCGCCGAGGGCGAGGGCGGCGGCGAGGATCGCCGCCCTCACGCGAAGAGCTCCGTCAGCACCACGAACGCCGCGAACGGGACCTGCGCCCCCAGGAAGAACAGGGACGGATAGAGCCAGCCCCACGGGGAGCGGCCCCCCAGGCGGGCGGCCGCGACCGTGAGGAGGATGAGGCCGAGGGCCGGGCCGTAGCCCCGGCCGAACAGCCGCTCGATCCGGCCGAAGGTCTCGCCGGCCAGGTCGGGCGAGAAGGGCAGCACCCGGACCCCCACTCCCTCGAACGAGGTCCGGGTGGCCCCCGGATCGTAGAGGACGTCGATCCGCCCGAGGCCGGCGGTCAGGTCCTGGAGGTCGTTCAGGCCCGCGGGCCGCCGGGGGAGCGACCGGGCGAGGGAGAAGACCTCCCGGCGGCCGCCGACGGTCCCCACCGCCTCGGGGCGGCCGTCCTCCAGCCGGGCCCACTCCAGCTCGAAGACCGCGGGACGGTAGGAGCCGGCCCGCCAGAGGACGAACCCCTCGGTCACGAGGGGGAGGAAGTGGAAGAAGGCCCAGACGACCGCGGGCAGGGAGAGCAACCCGAGGACGGGCACGAGCCCGCGGAAGAGGGCGCGCATGGCGGGCGCGGGGGGAGGAGGCTATCCCTTGCTCTTCAGCTCGAGGTCGAGGTGGAGGGTGAGGCGCTCGAGGCGCTTCGTCCCTACGAGCTTCACCGTCACCGCGTCCTCCACCACCTCGGACTTTCCGTCGCGGGTGAAGGCGAGGTGGATGCGGACGTCCGACAGCCCCTTGAGGAGCCGGGCCGGGACGTCGACGCTCGCCTTCCGCTTCACGTCCTGGCGGGCGTCCTTGTCGGTGACCATCAGGTCCTGGAAGAGCCTGTCCACCTCGCGGTCGCGCACGGCGGTCGCGCCCTTGCTCGGGGTGGAGGTGATCGTCCGGAGCTTCTCCAGCTCCTTGACGATGTCGACGTTGCCCTTGGTGCGGACCGGGCGCACGACGTGCTTGTCGGTGTCCTCCTCGGCGAAGTCCACCTCCAGCGGCGCCTCGGCCGCTCCGTCGGCGACCAGGCTCTCGAGGCCGCCCTCGCGGGCCGTCGCGGCCGGGGCGGCGGGCGCGGGGGGAGGCTCGGCCGCGGGGGCGGGGGTCGGGGGCTGCTTCGCCGAGCCGGCCGGGATCACGAACAGCGGGTCGGTGCGGGCGGGGGCGGCGCCCTCGCGGTGCCGCCGGTTCTCCTCGGCGATCCTCAGCCGGACCGAGCTCAAGGCGTGGCGCGAGACGTCCTTCAGCGTCTCGAAGACCCCCAGGCCGTGGATGGCCGCCGCCTCGAAGAACGGCACCTTGCCCGGGTTGAGGGCCTTCTGCAGCCGGTCCACCGAGAGGATGCTCCGGAGGTCGCGCTTGTTGTACTGGAAGACCACCGGCACCTGGTCGATCCCCGTCCCCAGCTCCTCGAGGTTCGTCCGGAGGTTGGCCAGGGACTCCTCGTTGGGCTCGAGGGCGGCGGTCTGGCTGTCCGCCACGAAGACGACGCCGTCCACCCCCTTCAGCACGAGGCGCCGGGTCGCGTTGTAGAACACCTGGCCGGGGACGGTGTAGAGCTGCAGCCGGACCTTCATCCCCCCGATCACCCCCACGTCGAGGGGCAGGAGGTCGAAGAAGAGGGTCCGGTCGGTCTCGGTCTCCAGGCTCACCATCTCCCCCCGGGAGCGGGGAGCGGTCTTGTGGTGGATCCACTGGAGGTTGGTGGTCTTCCCGCACAGGCCAGGACCGTAGTAGACGATCTTGGCCGTCATCTGCATCGTCGTGTAGTTGAGGAAGACCATGGAGACGGGAAGTTTAGCTCAGAACGACACGCCGATGCCCAGGGCGAAGCGCTCGTCCATCTCGAGGAGGGCCCCGCCCGAGAGGTCGATCGCGCGGTACTCGCCCCGGATCACCACGACCCCCCCGAGCTTCAGCTTCACCCCGAGGATGAACGCCTTGAGCGTGCCGTTGTCGCGCAGCTCGCCCCGGCTCTGCCGGTAGAGGCCCACCCCGAAGCCCCCGAACGGGACGAGCGGGCCGAGCGGGGGGGAGAGCAGCGCGCTCCCCGTGAAGCTCGTCATGCTCGACTCCACCGGCTCCCCCGGCTGGCGGCTGATCTCGGCCTCCAGGCTCGCCAGGCGGAAGAAGCCGGACGTGAGGGTGACCCCGACCCCCGTCCGCCAGATCGCGGGGCGGGCCTCGGAAACGAAGCCGACCACCTCGAGGGCCTGGGCCGGCGCAGGGGAAAGGACGACGAAGGCCGCCCAGAGGACGCCGGCCGGGATGGGGGATCGGTGCAGGGTCATGGATCGCAACCCTATATCCTGCATGATCTTATGTCAAATATATCGGGACCGTTGACACCCCGGAGGCCCCCTGCCAGAATCCGGGCGTCGGCAGGTCGCGCCCCAAACCCCCTTCGAGAGACTCCGAGCCCGAGCCACCGATCATGACAGCCTACGTCTCCCAAAACGCGTTCTGGGGACTCCTGATCGCGGCGGTCGAGGTGTACAAGCGGGAGTGCTTCGGCCTCCTGATCGGCTACCGCGACCGGCGGGGCGAGGAGGAGATGTACATCGTCGAGCACGCCATCCCCTTCCAGACCGCGGGGCGGCGGCACAAGGGGGTCGTCAGCAACCCCAGGGCCTACAAGAGGATCGAGCGCTTCCTCTCGAACATCCCCCAGCTCTCGGTCATCGGGGACTTCCACTCCCACACGATGTGGGGCTACAGCCGGGCGGCCAGCCATCCGAGCGACACCGACCTCCAGGGGATGCTCCCCGACCACGTCTACGTGATCGTGAGCGTCAACGACCGGCTGCGCGAGGTCCCCTGGAACTACAACGACGACGGCTCGTTGTCGGGGACGACCGACGCCCACCACTTCCGCCTGACCGCCTACGCGGTGAACGCCGCCCGCGAGCCCCGGCGGGTGCCGATCCTGTGCCCCTACGCGATCGGCTTCGACGTGCGCCCCCTGCTTGCCGTCCGCTGAGCCGGTCTCAGGACTCCACCGGCCGGCGCTTCCGGGGCCGCTCGGGCCCCAGCTTGTTGTAGAGCGTCTTGGGGTCGATCCCGAGGGCCCGGGCGGTGCGCCCGCGGTGCCCCCCGTTGTGCTGGAGCATCGTCCGGATGTAGTCGCGTTCCAGCTCCTCCAGGGTGAGGCCGGGGCGCAGGGGGGCGCATCCCGGCTCGCGGACCTCGAGGGGCAGGTCCTCGGGCTCGAGGACCTCCCGCCCCCCCAGGAGGGCGGCGCGCTCCACCACCATGCGCAGCTCGCGCAGGTTGCCCGGCCAGGGGTAGGCCTCGAGGGCGGCCACCGCCCCGGGAGAGAGGGAGGGCTTGTCGGGCCCGGGGGAGCGCTCCAGGAAGTGCTGGGCGAGGAGGGGGACGTCGGAGCGGCGGTGCCGGAGCGCGGGCAGGTCGAGGACCACCGTCGAGATCCGGTAGTAGAGGTCCTCGCGGAAGCCGCCCTCCCTCACCCGGGTCCGCAGGTCCTCGGCGGTGGTGGCCACGACGCGCACGTCGCAGGGCACCGGCTGGACCGCGCCCACGCGGACCAGCTCTCCCGTCTCGATCACCCGCAGGAGCTTGCTCTGGACGGCGAGGGGGGCGGCGTCCACGTGCCCCAGGAGCGCGACCCCGCCGTCGGCCAGCTCCAGGAGGCCGGGGCGGCGGGAGAGGGCGCCCGCGAACGCTCCCTTCTCGTGGCCGAACAGCTCGTCCTCCAGGGCGTAGCCCGGGGCGAGGCGGCAGTCGACGGCGACGAAGGGCCCGGCGGCCCGGGGGCTCATGCGGTGGAGGGCCCGGGCGACGAGGTGGCGTCCCGTCCCCCGCTCGCCCCGGACGAGCACCGGCACGTCGGCGGAGGCCGCCCGCTCGAGGGTGGTGAGCACCTCCCGCATCGCGGGATCGCGGGCGAGGAGGGGCTCGGGGACCTCCTGCCGCCGGAGGCGCAGCCGGAGCGACAGGTTCTCCCGGCGGAGCCGGGACTTCTCGGCGGCCCGGAGCAGCACCACGTCCAGCTCCTCGGCCTGGGGAGGCCGGCCCAGGCAGCCGTAGGCCCCGCGGCGCATCGCCTCGATCGGGCAGGCGTCGGGATGCCGGACCACCACCGCCTCGGTGGCCAGGTCGTCGTCGGCCATCCGCCCCACGAGGTCGAGGCCTCCCGGGAGGCCGAGGTCCACGAGGGCGACCTCGAAGCGCGACTGCTCGACGCGCTCGGCCGCCTCGTCGAGGGTGTCCGCGGCGAGGGCGGAGTGGCCCCGCCCTCCCAGGTCTTCGCAGAGGCCGTCGGCCAGCGGCCGATCGTGGCTGACCACCAGCACGCGGATGGGGCCCGGCCGTCTCATGCGTCCGGGGGGTCGGGAGGGACGATCCCCGACCGTGCGGTGGCCTCGGGGGACATTGAGCCCGGAGTCTAGCACGGTCGGAAACCCGGACGACCGATTTGTCATGACCGGCCCCGTCCAGCCGGTTTTCCGCAGAAAGCTGTGGAAAAGGTGTGGACGCCCGCGAGGGAACCCGCGTTCCGCGCGGGTTCCAGCGGTTTGCACCGCCGCGCAGCAGCCGGCCCCGGCCTGTAAGTCCTATTCGACGGTGACCTTGCGGGCCCGGCCGCGGCTCGCGGAGGCGGCGCCCGGCTCCATGCGATCCAGCTGCCACTGGCAGAACATGATCACGCCCTCCAGCACCTGGCGGCGGAGCGCCCGGGCCCGCTCGCGGTCCAGCCCGGCCTCTTCGAGGATCTCCGAGATCATGCAGCACGCCCCCTTGGGGGCCGGTCCTCCTCGACTCACCGCTCCTCCTTTCCGCCGAAAGCCGCCCGCAGCCGCCGGTCGGCGACGTGGCTCCGGCGGCCGAGCGCCCGGCATCGATCAGGGGAGCCCGGGGCCCGACGGTGATTGTCCCTTAGGGCGACCCGCGCGTCACCCGGTCCCATGCACGGGGTCCGGTGCCCGGGACGTCGATCCGCCGGGGGCGCTGTCCATGACGAGAGGACGCTCGCGGATGCCCCGTCGCGCCTCGGCGCGCTCGATCGCCTCCCGGCTCCCGGGGAGGGCGGCCACCAGGCCGGGCGGCCACCGTCACCGCTCGTGCGGCACCGGCGCAGGCTCCGTCGCGGCCGCCGCGACCGCGGGCGCTCCCACGCCGGACTCGAACCAGCCGCGGGTCGAGACGCAGACGCGGCATACCGACAGCATGACCGGCACCTCGACGAGGACCCCGACCACCGTCGCGAGGGCCGCGCCCGAGCCCGGGCCGTAGAGGGCGATCGCGGTCGCCACGGCCAGCTCGAAGAAGTTGGACGCGCCGATCAGGGCGCCGGGCGCCGCCACGGCGTAGGGCACCTTGAAGAGGCGCATCAGGCCATAGGTGAGGCCCGAGTTGAAGTACACCTGGATCAGGATGGGGACCGCGATCAACGCGACGTGCAACGCGCGCGACGTGATGTTCTCGGCCTGGAACGCGAAGATCGCGACGAGGGTCACGAGCAGGGCCAGGATCGTCACCGGCTGGAAGGCGGGCAGCAGCCGGTTCTCGAACCAGGCAGCACCCTTGGTGCGCAGGAGCCAGGCGCGGCTGGCGGAGCCGAGGCCGAGCGGCACGACCACGAACACGAGCACCGAGTAGAGCAGGACGGAGAACGGCACTTCCAGGCCCGCGGCGCCGGACACGAGGAACTTCACCACCGGCGCGAAGGCGAACAGCATGATCAGGTCGTTCACCGAGACCTGCACGAGCGTGTAGGCGGGATCGCCGTCGGAGAGCTGCGACCAGACGAACACCATCGCCGTGCACGGCGCGGCGGCCAGGATGATCACTCCCGCCAGGTACTCGGCGGCCAGCGCCGGGGGCATCCACTGGGCGAAGAGCCTGGTGAAGAACAGCCATCCGAGCAGGGCCATCGAGAACGGCTTCACGAGCCAGTTCACGAAGACGGTGACGAACAGCCCGGTGGGCCGCCGCCCGACGCCTCGGATCGACGCGAAGTCGATCTTCAGCATCATCGGGTAGATCATCAGCCAGATGAGCACCGCGATCGGGATGT
>Ga0268386_10001487_pt1 | contig 16112 bp, 15 predicted proteins | sample RVTome_15_FD_200260 | JGI IMG/M metagenome (GOLD analysis project Ga0268386, IMG submission 200260) | Soil microbial communities from uranium-contaminated site in the Upper Colorado River Basin, Wyoming, United States - RVT150D86... ...
TACCTCGAGCTGGAGGATTCCGAGGCTCACCCAGACGAGATTGGCCAGGGCGATCACCGCGATGACCGCGGTGATCGCCATCGCGAGGACCCACGAGGCGCGAGGGACCCAAATGACCGGGTCGGGGTGACGGTCATACCATGCGTCCGCCACCGCGAACATCAGGATGAAACCGGAGCCGACGCGGATGGTCGTCGTGTCGTCGTTGGTGATAGAGAACACCGGAATCAGGGCCAGGCACAGGAAGGCGAGGATGAGGGCGTGTCGCACGATCGTCTTCACCCGCCACAAGTTGACTGGATCCCATGAGCTGGGGTCGTCGCGCAACCACGCGATCACCGAGCCGAATCCGGCGAGACTCACCGCCATGCCCGCGACCGTGGTGAAAAAGGCCTGCCCTGCCATGACCGGCGGAATCATATGGCCAGAGCCCCACAACCCACGGTCAAACGCGGTGTGGGCCAATGGATCGAATGTCGTCCGCTTGTCGTTAACTTGATGACGACATGCACCGTCAGACCAAGGTCATAGCCACAGTGGGACCCTCGGTGGCTTCCCCGGACGGAGTCCGCTCGCTGATCGACGCCGGCATGGACGTCGCCCGCCTCAATTTCTCACATGGGAGTCACGAGCTGCACCGGAGGTTTCACGACTGGATCCGGACGGCGGCCGCCGAGTCGGGGCGAACCATCGCGATCATGCAGGACATCCAGGGGCCCAAGCTGCGGGTTGGTGAATTCCCCGGAGGTCAGATCGCCCTCCGCCTGGACAGCGAAGTCGATCTCGTCCCCGACGCCGGCATCGGGAGCGAGAGCCACATTCCCATTGGCTATGAGTCATTGCTCGCCGACGTCAATCCGGGGGATCGGGTCATCCTCGCCGACGGGCTCGTCGCTTGTGAGGTGGTCGGCAGAACCGACCGCGCCCTACGGGCTCGGGTGGTCACCAGTGGCGTGCTCTCGGATCACAAGGGCGTGGCCTTTCCCGACAGCAGCCTCTCCGTGGGCAACATCACCCCGAAAGACGAGGCAGATCTCGCCCTGGGTCGCGAGCTCGGAGTCGACTTCGTCGCCGCCTCGTTCGTGCGCACCGGGGCCGACGTCGAGGCGGTGGCCTCACTCGCCGCCGAGACCCCGATCATCGCCAAGATCGAACTGGCCCAGGCGCTCGACAACCTGGACGAGATCCTCAAGGTGTCGTTCGGTGTGATGGTGGCCCGGGGCGATCTGGGCGTGCAGCTGCCCCTGGACCGGCTCCCTCTCATCCAGTCCGACATCTTGAAGCGGGCGAATACGGCGGGCCGGGTCTCGGTGACCGCCACCGAGATGCTGGAGTCGATGACCCACAACCCCCGGCCCACGCGCGCCGAGGTCACCGATGTTGCCCACGCCGTCATGGGAGGCACCGATGCGGTGATGCTCTCCGGCGAGACCGCGGTGGGCGACTACCCGGCTCAGACGGTCCGGGCGATGGCTCGCATTTGCCAGACGATCGAGGAGGGGACTCTGTCCGGGGAGACCCCGGTGCCATTCGTCGTCGGCGAGAACGACGTCGCCTCGGCGGTGGCCCAGGCGGCGACCCAGATCGCCCGCAACGTGGGTGCCCGGACGATCGTCGCCTTCACCGAGAGCGGGAGCACCGCCCGGCTCATCTCCAAGTATCGCCCCGAGCAACGGGTGGTCGCTTTCACCCCGAACACCACCACCCGCCGACGCATGGCTCTGTACTGGGGCATTCAGCCCCATGCCTTCGAGAGGAGGGACTACACCGACGACGAGATCGCCGCCGCCGCCGAGATCCTCGCCGCCGAAGGTGTGGCCGTCCCCGGGGAGCCGGTGGTCATGGTCGCCGGTGTGCCGCCCAACTTCCAGGCGGCGACCAATCTGGTGAAAGTGCACCAGATCGGCGAGCTTTCCGGTGCCCTCGGGGGGTAGGTACGATCACCGGTCAATGGGTCAGAACGTAGGGATCAAAGACATCGTGACCATGGGTGACGTCCTACTCATCGACACCGATCGCAGCTTCACCGGTCAGGACGGCCACGCCATCACTGCCGATGGGGAGCGTCACGGTGTTCCCGGCCTGCTCGCGGATCGTCTCTTCGATCTCGATCTGGGGATCGACCACGTCTACGTGCTGCAGAACACGGTCACGGTGCGTCGTCGCGGCGGCTGGGACCAGGACAGCGCCGGTGTGGTCGAGGACGTGACCGGTTCCTTTCTCCGCTTCTACGCCGACGAGGAGGAATAGCGGCTAGTCGCCCTCCCCACCGCTTGCCACCGTCGTGGTGGAGGTGGATGGTGGGGTAGTGGTCGTGGTCACCGGTGGCGCCGTCGTCGTCGTGGTGGTGGTCGGGCACGCAGTGGCCGTCCCCGGCACCTGGCAGGGATGGACCTCGATGATCTGGAGCTGGGGCCGGTAACGGACCACCCACTCCCGTTCCTCTACCAGCTCGGTGCCACCTCTCAAGATGGTCCTCGTGACGGTGACCGTCCAGCCCTCCGATGCGCTTTGCACCTGAACCTGTCGATTGACCCCGAGCTCGGGGTTGCCCCGGATCACCGGCTCCCCGGGCTCGGTGACGTTGTAACGATCCGAGGTGTTGCCCTTCACATGCAGTGCATCGGGGCCGCCCTCGCTGGCGACTCTGATCCGGGTGTCTCCGCCGCTCTGCTCTCCGACCAGGGTCCGACCATCGTTGAAGCCGAAGAAGCGCACGGTGATCGAGGTACCGGTATAGCGGGTGTCGATGAGGATGGCGTGTTCCCGGTTGTTGCGGAACTTGAGGTCGATGGAGCGCCAGAACAGGGTCGCCTCCACCCCTTCCGGGTAGCGGGAGAAGTAGTAGGAGTGTGGCTGATGCTCCACGTCCTGGTAGCCGCCCCAGAAGACGGCGTTGTAAAAGGTGGTCGTGAACTGGCTGGTGCCACCGCCGAAGGTGTCGACGATCTCACCGGCGACGATGGACGGTGCAGGCAGGTAACCCTTCTCCGCCGTCCGCTCCCCGACATGACCGTTCAGGCTGAAGGTCTCCCCCGGGGGCACCAGCACGCCGTCGACGGCGTCGGCGATCAGCTGGATGTTGGTGACCCGGTCGGCGCAACAGTCGTGATAGGTGGTGAACTGGGACACCAGATGCTTGACGTTGAGCCCCTCGAGGTACTCGGTGGTGATCTCCGGCTCGGCCCCCTCCACGATCGGGAGCTCCCCGGCCCGGTCGGGGCTCAGGCTGGCCGCGTAGAGACGGCTGGCCGTCTCCACCTCGTCGATACGCGTGCCGTTGCTGCCCGGGATGATCGAGACCGTGTTGTCATCGTTTATGCGGTAGCGGGCATTGACCGGCTCTGCCTCGAACTCTGCGCGCAACGGATCGAGATAGGTGTCGACAACCGCGGGGTCGAACGAGTTGACGATCTGGGGTGGGCTGTTCGCCACCGTCTCGGAGACGAATGCCTCTTTGAGCTGGTCTTCGGTGACCACTGCCTCGTTCCCGTCGTAGGCCAGCGAGATCGGGCCGGAGAGCATCAGCTCTGCCTCTGCCAGCGCGATGTCGACGTCTTGGGCGGTCAATTCGGGCTCGACGGTGACAGTGGGGATCTCGGTCACTGCCGGCTCCTCGGCGAGCAACGACTCGAGCACGATCGTCGACGCCGGGAGTCGATCCACCCCGACGCCGGTGGACGGGTAGACCGCGACCAGCTCGCCCTCGACGAGCTCGATCGAGCCCAGGCTGATCGGCTGCGCGATTACCTGCATGTCCCACTCGTCGAAGATCTCCTCAATGGCGATCTCGCTCACCGACCCGATGAGCTCGATCTCGGTGGTCGTGAAGATATGGGTGAGCCAATGGAGGAACTGATTGGCGAAGTTACCGGTGCGCCCCACCGCCATCGCCTCGGTCACCGCCGTCTCCTCGTCGATGTCGAGACCCGTGTAGCCGGGCTCGAGCTCCACGGCCTGGCCGTCCACCACGAAACGGGCAAGACGTGTTTGGCGCCCGATCTCGATAGCCGTGAGTGTGTTCAGCGCCTCGTCCTCGGTGCGGCCTCCCAACTCCGCCTCGGCAACTTCCACTTGGCCCATGACCTCACCTGACGACACCCACCGATTGAGCCCGTAGGCGAGGAAGAGGACGGCGAAGAACGCGCCGACGATCACAATGGCGGCGAGGAGGGGATGGATCCGGAACGAGAGTTGCTTTTTCATCTGGAGGGCCGCCCCAACAGACCCAGGCAGTGGAATTGCGATCGTACCGCCACGAAGGTCGTTAGCAGAACCCGGGTCGAGGGGGTATACGCTCGATGTAGATGCTGGTGTCGATCCCTCATGTGATCCCGGGCGATGAGATCCGCGTCAGCGCCACAACGTACGTCACCTGGAAAAAGTGCCCGGAGAGCGCCAACGTCCGACTCCAGGGCCGTTACGGTCCCGATACCCGGCCCGCCTTCCTCGGGTCGTTGGCACATCGCATCTTCAGCCGTCATCTCCGGTCGGGGCCCATACCCTCCGAGGAGTTCACCCAGGCGTGCCGGGAGGAGATCGGCGCCTCCAACCTGAACCACAAGCTGGGTGGCCTGTCACTGAAGCCCTCGGCGCTCGCCGGAGTGATCGAGGAGGTGCGTGGTCTCTACGAGCGGTTCGTCAGGTTCCCCGGTGAGGGATTCGACAGCTCCGAGGTGACGGTCGACCATCGATCCGAGGGCGACGTCCACCTCGTGGGGACGATCGACGCGGTTTACCGGGCGGACCTGGGAGGCCATCGTCTCGTCGACTGGAAGACCGGGGAGATCGGTGACGCCGAGGACCAGCTTCTCTTCTACTCCCTGCTCTGGGCGGTGGACCGTGACGAGCTACCGGCGCGTGTCGAGGCCATCTCGGTCAAGACCGGGGACATCTTTCAGACGGTGCCGAGCTCCGAGGACGTGAGACGGGTCTCGGTCGAGGTGGCCGAGTTGGTCAACCAGATGAGGCACGCCTGGAGCGATGGTGTCGGTCTGCCACGTCACGGGGGCCCGTGGTGTCACCACTGCCCCATCCTCGATGACTGCGCCGAGGGGAGGGCGACGGCTGCGCTGCTCGGTTGAACAGCGCAGCGTCGTCTGACCCGATCAGCAGTCGCAGCAGCCGGAGCCGCCGCAACAACCACCGGTGTCGGTGTTACGAAGGGTCATCGTGCCTCCTTGGACAGATAGACGAACTTCGATGTATCGATACTGACCTATACATCGATCCTTGTCAATGTATGATGCGGCTATGACCGTCATCCAGGTCACCGAGATGTGCTGCACCCCGCTGCACGATGGTGCGATCGACGAGGTCCGGGCCGGGGCGATGGCACCGATGCTGGCCGCGCTCGCCGACCCGGTGCGGTTGCGTATCGTCTCGATGCTCCTCGCCGCCCCGGACGGCTCGTGCTGTGGCTGTGATCTCGAAGAGCCGCTGGGTCTGTCCCAGCCCACGGTGTCCCATCACCTCAAGGTCCTGCGTGAGGCAGGGCTGGTCGATGGGGAGCGTAGCGGCCGCTGGGTGCACTACCGGGTGGTGCCGGACCGTCTCGAGGAGATCGCCGAAGCCCTCAGCCCTTAGACTCGATCGCCCGCCGGAACTCGGCGAAGATCCGTTGATGCTCCCCGTCGAGACGCTCCGGGTGCCATTGCACCGCGAGCGCCCACCAGTCTCCCTCGAACCGCGCTGCCTCGATCAGACCGTCGTCGGTTCGTCCCTCCACGATCAATCCTTCGGCGAGTCGCGCCACTCCTTGATGATGCAAAGTGTTGACCTTGACATCGGTCGATCCGTAGAGCCCGGCCAGAACCGAGCCCTCCGTGAAGGTGACGACGTGTTTCCGCTCGTTCATCTCGACGTGGTCGGTGGTGATCAGGTCGTGGACCCCGCCGGCCGAGGTGACCTCCTGGACCAGGCTCCCGCCTAGTGCGACGTTGAGCAACTGGATCCCACGGCAGATAGCGAGAAGCGGCTTGTCCTGGGCGCGGGCGGCGGTCACGACGGCGATCTCGAAGTCATCAACTGCGGTGGAGCACCCCCGGGACTCGGTGTTCGGTTCACCGTATGTCGCCGGGTCGACATCGTCGCCACCGGAGAGCAGCACGCCGTCGACCGCGGAGACCAGAGGCTCGGCTGCCGTGGGCATCAATGCCGCGGGGAAGATCACCGGGGTCATCCCCGCCTTGTCGATCGAGTTGGTGTAGTAGGTCGCAAGGGTCTGGAGGGTGTCGGGCCCATAGAAGGTGTCGAGGGTGCGTCTCCATGCGGTTATGCCGACCAGGGCTCTCATCGGTCCAACTCCGACTCGTAGTGTTTGGCACCCGGACCGCTCGGCGCTCGAATCCCGCGGAGCTCCCAGTCACCGCCGAGGGCGGTCGACACCACTTCCTCGGACTCGCTGGGCTGGGCCCCGACTTCGGAACGCACGGCCACGGTGCTTTCCACGATTCTATTGATGAGAGCACCGAGACCCTCCACTTCGACCGTGACGACGTCACCCGGTTCCACTGGGCGGGAGCCGGCCGGTGTGCCGCTGAGGATCACGTCGCCGGGGAGCAAGGTGATGGTCCGGGCGAGATCGGTCACCAGGTAGTGCATGTCCCACTCCATCTCGGCGGTATTCCCCGACTGTCTCAGTTCGCCGTTGACGATGGTGCGGATGTCCTTGTCGTGAAAGTCCCAGTCGGTGACGAGACCGGGGCCGAGCGGGCACAGCGTGTCGGACCCCTTGACGCGGAGCATGGATCCGGCGTCGGTGTCCCTGAAGTCGTGCAGACCGAAGTCGTTGGCGATGGTGTAGCCGGCGATGTGATCGCCGGCCTCCTCAGTGGTTATGTCGAATGTCTCTCGGCCAATGACGATGGCGACCTCACCTTCGAAGTTGAGGTACTTGCAGCCCTTGGGGCGAACCACATCGCCGAGGTGCGCGTTCAACGAGCTGGTCGGTTTCTGGAAGTAAGTGGGTGCCGGCGGCAGCCTGGTCATGAACTCGTCGACCCGGCTCTGATACGTGAGATGGGTGGCGATGATCTTGGTCGGCTCCACCGGGGCGAGGTGGTGGGCCTCCACGATGGGTATCCGCTCTCCGTCGTCGGTCACCAGATCGTCACCTTCAACGTGAGCCCGGAGGGAGCGGTCGTCGAGCCTGATCCGTCGATACTCGGGCATCATTGTGACGCTAATGGTCAGGGGATGGGAGCAGCCCAGATCTCGACGCCGGGCTCAGCGAGGGACGAATCATCGTGAGGCTCGACCGCCGCCGCCACTACGTCGGCGGTCACCACCAGGGATCTCACGCTGGCGTCGTCACCCAGGTCGGTGGCGAGGTCCTGGATCGTCCACCGTTGCCCATCCGGGCTGAAAACGAACGCCTGGAGCCTGTTGGCGGCGTCGCGTCGCCTCCAGTACTCGAATTCGGCCTGTCGGAGTTGCGCACCCCGGAACGTGGCTAGGGACTCCCCGGTCTCGGTGTGGTGGAAATGGACGAGATCCTTGCTCAGGTCGAGCGAAACGTGCTCGTCGAGGTCGTCGTCATAGAGGCGCCACGATTGAGTCCTGCCGGCGACCTCCAACACGAGTGTGTTCGTGACGAAATCGATGTCGAGGGTTGCTGAGCCGCCCTTCAGCGACACGGGGTCCGTCGGCGTCGACTCATCCGGCATCCGCCACCCGGCGAAGACGGCGGCGATCCCCCCGGTTCCGGCGCTGACCGGCCCGGCGTGCCAGCCGAACTGCACGGGTAAGTCGAAGTCGTCGGAGTTGCCGGTGATATCCCAATGCACCCCGTCGTCTGAGACGAGGAACCCGATGAAGCCGTCCCGAAGCCCGATGAAGCCTTCATCCCACGGCACCACGGAATGAGGTCGTTGCCGGATGCTGGCCGGTTCCCAACGGAGCCCCCCGTCGAGGGACGACCAGATGTTGCTCCCGACGAGACCATGCCCGAAGGCGAGTAGCTCCTGGTCGGTCAGCGCGAGGCTCTGGATCCAGTGGGCGCCTTCGATCGAGGACTGGTGCCAGCCCGATCCCTCGCCCCGGGCCCAGACGGCGACATCCGGAGCGGCAGCCCCCGACGGCTCGATGAGCGAGCGCTCCGCCTCGGTCAATCCGATTTCGCCGAGGGAGACCTCGAGGCCGCGTAGCCCGAGGGGGCCCCAGATGACGATCGAGAGATCGTCGGCCCCGCTCTTGTAACCCCAGCCGTACCGGTTCAGCTCGATGTCGAGGCCCAGGTTCTCGCTCAACCCGCCCTCGATCAACGCAGTCGGGTCCTGGTTCAGGCTCCCGGTGATCGCCAGGAAGCGATCGGAGGCCACGGCGTTGTCCGCATAAGCGGTGATGGTCCCGTCCCCATCGATCGGCACGAGCTCGGGGGCCCAGTGGCTGGCGTCCTCGGACCGCCACACCGTGATGTCTGGACCCGCCGATTCCAGGGCGATCAGGCCCTGATCCGTGGGATGAATCGCCGTGATCCTGTGGATCGGTCTGATCACCTCGCCCAGCGGCTCCCATTCGTTCCCGGGGGACAGCCGCCATGCCCAAAGGCTGTCGGGACCGTATTCCCACGGCTGGGTGGGGCTGGCGAAGAGGTACAGGCCATTCTCGTGCTCGATGAGATCGCGCGGATGGAACCCATCGACAGCAGCCACCCGCTCCCAGGCGAGCTGTGTCCCGACCTCGATCTGTTCGACGGTGAAGTTGTCGAGGTCAACGGGCCGTTCCAGCTGTTCGGTCGTGGTGGTCGTGCCCGGCTCTGCGGCGAGCCCGACCGGGTTGGGACGGGTGAGGGCCCCCAACACGAGCACTCCAATCACCAGAGCGGTCGCTCCCAGGGCGGCGAGGGTCTTGCCACCCATCTGCGGTCGTGGTGGTTCGCCACCTGCACCATCGGGAAGGACCACGATGCAGCAACGATACGGGCACTGGGAGGGTTCCGTTCCCGATTAAGTTCGCTGATCAAGGACATGACCCTGGCGACACTCGAAACGGACCTCGGCGACCCGCACGCCGACATCACTTCCCACGACACCTACGTCTCCGGCTTTCCACACGCCGCCTTCAAGCGCTTGCGTGAGGAGGAGTCTGTGGCCTGGGTCACCGAGGGTGATGGGACCGGGTTCTGGGCGGTCACCAGGTACGCCGATGTCGTCGACGTGAGCCGTGACTACCACCGGTTCACCGCGGCCCGGGGGATCCGGATCGAGGAGATGGAGCAAGACGAGCTCCAGGCGCGCCGGTCGATGATGGAGCTCGACCCTCCGGAGCACACCAGACTGCGTCGTCTGGTCCAGCCCGGGTTCACGCCCAAGGTCACCGCCACCTATGAGGAAGCCTTCCGTCGACTGGTGGGCGTGGTGTTGGACCGTGTCTTGCCCCTCGGCGAGTTCGACTTCGTCACCGAGATCGCCCGTGAGCTGCCCATTCGCATGTTGTGTCGGCTCCTGGGCATACCCGAGGCGGATGCGGGGCGGATGGTGGCCTGGGGTGATCAGATGATCTCCAACGCCGACCCTGAATACACACCGGTGATCATCGACAAAGTCGACACCGAGGAGTACCGGCTCCTGCCGTTCCGGTCGCCGGCGGCGCTAGAGGTGTTCCGCTATGCCGAGGACATCGCACTGCAAAGGAGACGGCACCCCGAGGACGACATCATCACCACGTTGCTGACCGCCGAGCCCGACGGCGAGCCGTTGACCGATCTCGAGTTCAAGAACTTCTTCACCCTGTTGATGGTGGCCGGCAATGAGACGACCCGGCACACGATCAGCCACGGGTTGATGTTCCTCGACGCCAACCACGACGAGCTGGCTGCGTGGCGCTCCGACATCTCGGGTCGGTCGGGGAAGGCAACCGAGGAGATCCTCAGAGCCTCGGCGGTGACCATGCACTTCCGGCGCACCGTCGTCGAGGACACCGAGATCCGCGGCGTCCCCGTGGCGGCGGGGGACCGGGTGGTTATCTGGTACACGTCGGCCAACTACGACGACGAGGTGTTCGACGACCCCTTCGTCTTCGATCTGGGTCGCAAGCCGAACCCCCACCTCAGCTTTGGCACTGGCCGGCACAAGTGTCTCGGCGCATCGCTCGCTCAACTGGAGGTACGGGTCTTCTTCGAGGAGTTCCTGAACCGGGTCGATCAGTTCCAGTTGGGCCCGCCCGACCGGTTGCGCTCCAACTTCATTCGGGGGATCAAGCACCTCCGGGTGAAGGTGAGGGGAGTTAGGTAAAGGCTGACGGGCGGATTCAGGAAGCCGCCCCTCCAGGCAATCCGGCGGCGAGCAATCTGTGCCGATATCGGGCGAGTCACAGATATGGCCGATACGGTCCGAGATCTGTTGATCGGCGCCAGTTGTGCAGGATCACGGCTCGGGATGGTCCGTCCTCGGTCCCAACAGCCACCACGTTATACCACCAACAAGAATCCCGAGAGAAAGCGGTATGAGGATGTCGAATCGGTTGGCGAGACCCCAGTCCGAAAACGAGAAGGCAGGGTTACCCATAACGGTTACGCATCGTTCCCAACTCGACACCCCTCCGGGTTCGTTACACCCCGTCGGAAACAGAAACATATAGCCGACGACGAAAGCAACGAGTCCGAGAATCACCGAGGTCAGCCAGCGGTATGCACGTTTCATGGCGAGTACTCAACTCTCGATCGTATCGAGCGCCGAGGCGTCGTTATGTGCGGGTGTCTAATTCGGTAGTACGAAGGCGATGGCTTCAGGCGGGACTTATGTGTGAGGCCATCGGCGCATCGCCGTGAAGGTGAGGTCGGAACCGGCGAGCGGTTCGGACGCAACGACGTCGAAGCCCCGGCGCCGGTAAAAGGCGGCGTTGTCCGGGTCAAGGGTGTCGAGCGAACAGGGCAAGCCCCGGCTGTCGGCCCAGGTAAATCCAGCTCCCAACAAACCGGTGGCGACTCCCCGGCGTCGGTGATCTGGCAACACACCAATGCTGTCCAGGTACACATGATGGTCTGGTCGAGCTAGTCGACGCATGCGTTGCAGCAGCTTGCCGAATTCCTCAACTCGGGCTGCGGCATGCTCCGACAAGATGAGCGGCGAGCCAGAAACGGCCTGGCTCCTCGGTGGCTCCTTGCCGATCACGGGTCGCTCCAGCCACACGGCCACACCCACGAAGGGGTCACCCCAGGCATCGACGCGACCCTCGTCCATGGCGCGCATCATCGTTCTGACGAAGGTCGGCTCATACACCTCGAGGAACTCGTCCGGGTCGGGAAACAGCCATCGACCGCTCGGTTCGTCGAGCATCGCCCGCGCCAACGCCGCGGCCGCTTCCGGTATCCGACCGCCGGCCACGGAGACGAGTTCCACTACGACAACATACGCGCCGGCGCATGACTGACGCCGGCGCACCGGCCGGACTAATCGGAAGGTGGCGCCTCCTCGGTGGAGCGTCTACCAAACCACTTCGCCAGAGCACCAAAGTTGGGTGCCCAACCGACGCCGAAGACCTTTCCCGTGAGGATCGGCCCCCCCGTATTCCAGTAGGTGTTCCGCAATCGGCTGAACGTCGGCATGCGGAAGTCGTATGGAATGAACTTGGCGACCTTCCCATGCCACGTTCTTTCCTCGGCCGGCTTACGTAACTCTTGGACGATGGCAATCACCGCAATGACCGCAAGAGCCAGCCTCCAGATGTCCTTCACATTCGAGATTCGCTCTTCGCCGCGCATTTCCAGGAGGCTAGGCGGGCTGACGATCCGAGTCGCCCTAACCCGCAAGGGTCTTCTCGATGATGTCGATGGCGTGGTCGATGTGGGCTTCGGTGGTCCGACGGTTGAGGACGGCGAACCTGAGGATGAATCGACCGTCGATGATGGTGGGGCTGAGATGGACCTTGCGGTCGGCGTTGACCGCTTCCCATGCCGCCCGGCCCACTTCCTCGTCATCGAAGCCGAAGGCGACGATCGACAGGTCCGGTTTCCAGGTGGTTTCTATGCCATGCACCCCGCGGAGCCGGTCGTAGGCGTGGGCCGCCAGGTCGAGGCTGGAGTCGAGGGCGTCACGGAAGGGAGCGATCCCGTGTAGCTGCAACGGAAGCCAGACCGACAGGGCCCGGAAAGGCCGGCTCAGCTCAGGGCCGAGAGAGGCGATGTCTCTGATCCCGTTGTAGAAGTCGTCATCGCGCAGATACGCCCCTCGACCCAGGTGAGCGTCGACCAGGCGCCTCTCCTCGCGTACGATCAAAGCTCCCACCCCGAAGGGGATCGACAGGCCCTTGTGGGGATCGAGGGCGATGGAGTCGGCGCGTTCGATTCCCGACAACACGGTCCGTCCCCGCTCCGTGAGTTGGAAGAACCCACCGTAGGCGGCGTCAGTGTGGACCCACAGTCCCTCAGCGGCGGCGACATCGGCGACGTCATCGAGGGGATCGACCGTACCCGTGTCGGTGGTGCCTGCAGAGGGGATGATCAGGAACGGGCTCTTTCCGGCGGCTCGGTCGGCCGCGATCTGCCGTCCCAGCCCTTTCAGGTCCATGCGCAACCCAGGGTCGACCCCGACAGTGACCACCTGGTCGTTGCGAAAACCGGCGAGACGGGCCGCCTTGGCCGCCGAGTGATGGGTGTGGGGTGTCACGTAGATGACGCCGTCGGTGAAGTCGTCACCGAGCATTGCGGTCCTGGCCGTGACGATGCCGGTGAAGTTGGCCATCGACCCACCCGACAGCAATAGGCCCGACGATTCGGGGCCCAGGTCGAATATTGAGCACAGCCAGTCGACCACACCATGTTCGATCGCGCTGAACCCCGGGGCCGCGGTGGCCACACCCGTGTAGCGGTTGAGACCCGCCGCCAGGAACTCACCGAGGGCGGCGGTGTACATCCCGGCGTTGGGGATGTACGACAGATGGCCGCCCGATGGGTGCATGTGACCGTCCACACCGGCTCTATCCAGCTCGGTGAGGATCGATTCCAGCGACTGCCCCGTCTCGGCAGGTGGTCTTCGGAACCCGGCGAGCTCCTCGGCATCCAACTCGATGCCATGGGCCTCCATCTCCGAGGCTCGGTCGAACCAGTCGTCGAGGTAGGTGAGGACCACTTCTGTCATCTCCGCCCGGGTGGCCCGGTCAGGCTCGAGTGGGTGGTCCATCGCCCGACAAGGTAATCGCGATCCCGCGTCACTGCGTAGTCGGCTTCGGGGCATCTACGATCGACTCACATGACCCCCGACTTCCACCGGCTCCGGCTGCTCTGGCCCGACCACCTCGGTCTCGCCCGCGGCAAGTACCTGACCCCCGAGAAGGCAGATTCCGGAACGGCCCACTGCATTTCGCTATTCACACTGGGTTACGACCGGGTCATGATCCCCCACGATGGCGGGCTCTACTGGCAGGGGCTTCCTGACTGCGACGCCGTCTTCGATCAGGACCAGATCCGTCCCGGCTGGCAGGAGGGAACCGCAGTGGTGATCCCCGACATCGTGCGTGGCGGCTTACCGGTTCCGCTGGCGCCCCGCAATGTGCTCAAGGATGCCGTGGCCAAGTGGCAGGCGAAGGGGCTAGCCCCTGTGGTGGGGATCGAGTTGGAGGCTTTCCTCTTCGAGCCGGACGACGGGGGAGGCTGGCGCCCGATCAGCACGCCGGGGGCGTACGTTTACGGGACTGGGATGGCTTCCGACCCGTCGGGGACCATCGACGCAATCATGGAGACGGCGGTGCGTGCCGGCCTGCGTCTCGAGTCGGTCAACGGCGAGTACGACAACGGCCAGTTCGAGCTGACCCTGCGCTACGACGATGCCCTCCGTGCCTGTGACGACGCCTTCCTGTTCAAGGTGATGGCCAGGGAGGTCGCCGCGCAAAACGGGATGCTGCTCACATTCCTGGGCAAGCCGATCAACGATCGCGGCGGCTCCGGGTTGCACGTCAACCTCTCTTTCAACGACGATGGCGGGAGAAACACTCTCCAGGACGACGAAACCGAGGATGGGCTCAGTGAGACGGCCCGGTCGGTGATCGCCGGCCTCCTCCACCATCACGTGGGAATGGCAGCCCTTCTCGCTCCCACCGTCAACTCCTACAAACGTCTTCAGCCCGGCTCACTGGCGGGGTACTGGGCCAACTGGGGATACGACCACCGCGGCGTCAGCGTGCGAGTGCCGCCGGCTCGGGGCCAGGGCACCCGGCTGGAGCACCGCGTCGCCGATGGATCGGTGACACCACACCAGGCCGTGGCGGCCGTATTGAGCGCAGCCCTGCTCGGCTACGAGAAGGGCTATGAGCTCGGTCCCGCGGAGACCCTCGATTGCCTGGAACGCGCGTCCACCGATGTCACCGTGCCCGCCTCCTTGTCGGCGTCCCTCGACGCACTCGAGGCGGACAGTGACCTGGTGGAGGCTTTCGGCCCCGCTTTCGTGGATGGGTTCGTGACGGTCAAGCGCGCCGAGTGGGACCGGTATCAGAAATGGACCACCGATTGGGAGATGACCGAATACCTCCCGTTCCTGTGATGGGGTCATTCCTCTTCCCCAGAACCCCCAGTGGTAAATCCTCTCTGATCCCCCCTCCACCGTGGCATTACTCCGGGGAGATGATCACGGTCGAGTATCGAACCCATCCCGAGCGGGTGGCGGACTTGCTGCCCGCAGGAGCGACGCTCGTCGAGGACGACCCGGGAGCCGTGGCGCTGATCTGGGCCGATTGGCAATCGAGTGGGGACGACTTCACCGAGATCCTCGACCCGGTCCGCAGCCAGTACAAGGAGTGCTTCGCCGTCATCCGGTGCCGATGGGACGATCAGGCCTGGAGTCGCTGCCCCTATATATGGGTTGACAAGGACTTCGCCCTGGTGCGCGGCTACCACCAGGGCTATCCGAAGAAGCTGGGCGAGATCTGGATGACGCGTCCCATCACAGTGGGTCGGGCCGGCCCTCGGCTCGAGCCAGGGGGCCGCTTCGGCGCCACGCTCAGTGCGGCCGGCCGCCAGCTCGCCGTCGCTCGAGTCGAGCTCACGGAACGGACGCCATCACCCGGCTTCGTCAACGGCCATCCCATGTTGCACAACCGATACTGGCCCGCCATCGAATCCAACGGGAGCGCATCGATGGACGAGTTGGTGACGATGCGCGGCTACGACGGTGAGATCGCCGACGTGTGGGCCGGCGACGCCAGCCTGGAGTTGTTCGATTCCCCGACCGAAGAGCTGGCCGTTCTCGAGCCGCTGGAGATGATCGGCGGCTTCTACCACCGTGTCGGGGTGTCGTGGCGGGGCGGTGAGACGCTCCGATCATCATGACCGCCGAGGCGGTTGTTCTCCTGGGCGCCGGCGCGCTATTCGTCGTCACCGCCGTATCGGGTCGACTGGAGAGGGCCTTGCTGACCGAGCCGATCGTCGCCCTGGCCATCGGAGTCGGGGCCGGGCTCTTCGTGGTCGACCACGTGGATATGGAGAGCCCATTGATCCTGACGATCCTCGAGCTCACCCTGGCCCTGGTCCTATTCAGCGACGCCTCCCGGATCGACGTCCGCCGTCTGCGCGACGGTTACTCCTGGCCGCTGCGCATGCTGGTAGTGGGAATGCCGGTGGTGATCGTCCTCGGAACGTTGGTGGCCGCCTCGTACCTGAGCCTCCCACTGGGACTGGCGCTGTTGCTGGCCGTGATCCTCGCTCCCACCGACGCCGCCCTCGCCGAGCCGGTCCTGGTCTCACCGGCGGTGCCCCGCCGGGTACGCCAGACGCTCAACGTGGAGTCGGGCCTCAACGACGGTCTCGCCGTGCCGCTGTTGCTCGTGGCAATCGGGTTGATCGAATCCGAAGAGGGGGCATCGGTCGTCAGCTCGGTCGGATTGGTGGTCTCCCAACTCGGGATAGGAATCATCGGCGGGGTGATCCTCGGCTGGTTGGGCGCGGCCGTCATCGGCAAAGGAACCGAGATCGGGTGGATGAACCCTCTCCATCAGAAGATCGCCGCGGTGGCCCTCGCCCTGGGCGGGTTTGCCGCGGTGCAGCTGCTGGGCGGCTCCGGGTTCGTGGCCACGTTCATCGCCGGCGGGTTGATGAGCCATCTGGTCCGACCCCGCGCCGAGTATCTCTACGATCTCGCCGAGGCCGAGGGCCACTCCCTCGTCCTCATTGCCTTCTTCAT
>Ga0268386_10001488_pt1 | contig 16098 bp, 16 predicted proteins | sample RVTome_15_FD_200260 | JGI IMG/M metagenome (GOLD analysis project Ga0268386, IMG submission 200260) | Soil microbial communities from uranium-contaminated site in the Upper Colorado River Basin, Wyoming, United States - RVT150D86... ...
GCAGTGCCGCGACCAGCTGGACCGCGTGGGCACGACGGATCGTGTGGACTCCGGCTTCGGACAGGCCAAAGTGCCTGACCTTGCCCTCGCGGATCAGCTCCTTGACCGCGCCGGCAACGTCCTCGATCGGAACCTCCGGATCGACGCGGTGCTGGTAGAGCAGATCGATCGTGTCTATCTTGAGACGCTGCAACGAGGCCTCAGCCGCCTCCCTGATGTGCTCCGGCCGACTGTCCAGGCGGGGCTGCCGACCCTCGGCTTCCATCCTCAATCCGAACTTGGTCGCGATCGCGACCTTGCCGCGAAACGGCGCGAGCGCTTCACCCAGGAGTTCTTCGTTGGCAAAGGGACCGTAGCCCTCGGCGGTGTCGAAGAAAGTGACCCCGCGCTCAGCGGCCGCCCGAATTACGGCAATCATTTCGCCCCTGTCGCCGGCCGGGCCGTAACCGACGCTCATCCCCATGCAGCCCAGCCCGAGGGCCGACACTTCGAAGCCGCCTCGCCCCAGCTTGCGCGTTTGCATGACTCTCTCCGGTCGAAGATTCCCTGCGCGGCAGACTAGACCGCGCGGGCCATCGCGACCAGCTGGTACTAATGCATCGATATTTCCGCATCGATTGAACTTGATGCCGAAGCTCGTTGAGTTACGCGCGGAGCATATTCAACCCCAAGCAAATCGCGATTTCCCTACGCCAGAACGCATGAAGGCTCACGCTTGCGCGCAAGCCCTTGATGCGAGTGGCGCGCCCGGGGAGATTCGAACCGCGGCCGCGCCTTCCCTTTCAACGACCTAGGCAACATGTGCCCGCGGTGTGCTCGTTGGCATGGCACACGCGGCTACGGCGCGGCGATCAGCGGTGCCACCGTTCGCGCGATGGCTAGCAATCGACGATCCTGGTTGTTCGCCGCGACGAGCGACATGCCGACGGGCGCAGAACCGGCCGCGTGGCACGGCAGCGTGATCGCACAGCCGTCGAGAAAATTGACGAGAGCGGCATTGCGGAGCATCAACCGGTTCGTCGCAAAGTACGGCTCGTCCTGTGCCAGCGCAGCGATCTCTGGCGCGATGTGGGGAACGGTCGGCATGATCCAGATCGCATCCTCGCCGATTGAATCGAGGACGGAACGCCCGATGCGCGCCCGGGCGTCGAGCAGGTCGAGATAGTCCGCAGCGCTCATGGCCCGCCCCTGCTCGATGCGAATCGCGACGCGCGGATCGTAGGCCGACTTCGCGCTATCGAGGAGCGTGCGATGCCAGGCGAACGCCTCGGCGGCCGTGATTCCTCCCTTCGCATTCACCTGCGGGATATCGCCGAGCTCGGCCAGTGCGACATCGTGGAGCTGCACGCCGGCGCGCGACAAACGGGTCAGTGCCGCCTCGATACTCGAGGCGACGTGGCGATCCGCATCGTCCCACACCAGGGTCCGAGCGACGAGAAGGCACTGCCCCGCGGCGGGCACCGGGGCGGGCAGGTCGCCAGACAGCCCGGCCATTACTGCATCGAGCACGGCGCAGCACTCGACCGTGCGCGCGATGGGACCGATGGAGTCCAGTGTGCGGGACAGCGGATAGACGCCACGCCTCGAGATCCGCGCCGCCGTCGGCTTGAATCCGACCAAGCCACAGAGCGCGGCGGGGACCCGAACGGAGCCACCGGTGTCGCTGCCGATGCCCGCCACGCACATTCCGTCCGCCACCGACACGGCGGCACCCGACGACGATCCCCCGGGAATGCGGGCGCGGGCGCGATCGAAGGGGTTGCGTGGCGTTCCGTAATGCGGGTTGAGACCGACCCCCGAGTAGGCGAACTCGGTCATGTTGGTCTTGCCGACGACGATCGCGCCCGCGTCGCGCAGCAGGCCGACGACTTCGGCATCGCCCGTCGCGGCGGGCGCGTCGGCCAGCACGCGCGAACCGGCGGTCGTGACCTCCCCGGCGACGTCGAAGAGATCTTTGATGCTGACCGGAAGTCCGCCGAGCGCCGTCGCCGGAGCACCGGCGGCGTGGCGCGCGTCCCATACTTCCGTTTCACCAAGCGCGGTCGCATCGTACCGTCGAGTGAAAACCCGCGCGCCCTCGCCGGCCGGGTCCCGGGCGCGCGACAGGGCGGTAGACACCAGCTCGCGGGAACTGGTCGCCCGCGTCGACAATGCCGCCCTTGCCGCTAGGATCGACGGCAGCAATGCGCTACGTTGGTCTCCAGATCCGTTCACGTCCCCTCGCTGCAGTAGCCAGTTCGTTGCCGGTCAATAGCTCAACCTTCGCCTCCCGGAACGTCGGCGATCAGGAACCTCCAATCATAGACCTACCGCACAGTGGACGATGCGGGGGGCGAGGCTCGGCAGCCCGGGTGGACCGGGGAACTTGAAGATCGTCCCAGCTGGCCCTTGAAGTGTTGCCTCGCCCAGGTGGGCGAGTTGGCACGTGATGAACAGCACGAGCCTGCAGGAGCTGAGGTAGCTCGGAGGCTGGAAATCGTACGAGATGGTGCTGCAGTGCGCGGACTTGGGGCCGGAGCACTTGGCGTCTGCCCGGCGCTGGGCGATTTGCGACAATGCCGGTCGGCCGCATTGCCTGCGGTCGTCTCACCGGTTTCCCACGCACCATGAGCTGCCAGAACTCGAGCACGGCGGTGGCGCCGTCCGCCATCACGCAATACCGCAGCGGTCTCGCCGCGGCGCTCAGTGCCTTCGCGTTCTGGGGCGTGTTTCCGTTGTATCTCGCCCTGCTCGCTGCCGTTCCGGCGCTGCAGATTCTCGCGCACCGCGTCGTCTGGTGCTGCCTGTTCGTGGTCACGTGGGTCGCGGTTCGCGGGGAGCTGGGAGCTATCCGCGCGGCGCTAGCGAACCCGGTGACGCTGCGGCGCCTCGTGACGTCGGGAGCGCTGATCAGCATCAACTGGCTGACCTATGTCTGGGCGGTCAAAAACGGTCACGTGATCGATGCGAGCCTCGGCTATTTCATAAATCCACTGGTGAGCGTCGTGCTCGGCGTCGTCGCGCTTTCCGAGCGGCTGAACCGCGCGCAATGGACCGCGGTGAGCCTCGCCGCCGCGGGCGTCGCTTACCTGACCTTCGTCACAGGGCGCCTGCCGTGGATCGCGCTGGTGCTTGCACTGTCGTTCGGGCTGTACGGGCTGATACGCAAGGTCGTCGCTGTCGAGTCTCTGCCCGGACTCGCGACCGAGACGCTGGTTCTCACGCCGCTCGCGGCGGGTTACCTCGCCTGGCTCGGCACACAGGACACCGGCGCTTTTGGCCGGCTCGGCGCGGCCACGGATCTGCTGCTCCTCGGCAGCGGGATCGCGACCGCCGTGCCGCTGGCGTTGTTCGCCTACGGCGCACGGCGCATCCCGCTGTCGACCGTGGGCCTGACGCAGTACATCGGCCCCACGATGCAGCTGCTGTGCGGCGTTTTCTTCTTCGGCGAGCCGTTCCCGCGCGCCCGCGCCATCGGCTTCATCCTGATCTGGTGCGCGCTCGCGATCTACGCCGCAGATGGACTGCGCCGCAGCCGCGCCGCGTCGAAGGCCTGAGGAATCTCAGGCGGCGCTGACGAAAATCGCCACGGCGCTCACGATGGCGACGAACCACGCGGTCGAACGCAGCGTCGCAAGGTCCGCGAGGTAGAACCCGAAATAGGCGAGCCGCGCCGCGACGAACACCAGGGCCAGCAGGTCGGTACGGGCCTGCGGTGCGCCCAGCATCTGGGCGACGATCACCGCGGCCGCGAACAACGGGAACGCCTCGAAGCTGTTGAGCTGCGCGGCATTCGCACGACGGCGAAAGCCGGACTGGCCACCGAGCCAGTCGCGCGGATTTGCGTTGTCGAATTTGGCGCCGCCGATCTTGGCGGTCAGAGTCGCTGCGTATGGCAGCAGGCCCGCGATCAGTACGCACCAGAGTGCCGTGGTCACCGTTCCCCCCTTGGCTTTGGTTGGGCCCGTCCGTGGCCGAGAATAGCCGATCCGACCGGCGGGCGGTCACCGCGCTGGGCGCAGGGTGAGGATAAGGCTGATCTCCTCCAGTGACGGGATGAGCGCCTCATAGATCTGCGCGTCACGGGAATCGGGCGGATAGGGATTGGTGCGCCCCTGCGCGGCTATGACCGTGAGGGACGGCGAGCTTGCCACCTCGATACCGGGCGCCGGCTCCGGACTCGCGGACAGACGCAACCACGCGGCACGTGGGATTACGGCCGCGGAGAAGAGACTGACTTCCGGATTGGCCGGCTCTTCGGGAACGTAATCGATGACTACCCAGCGCTCGGCAAACTGCTGGCGCACCCACGCGGGCGGCCCGGTCTCGGTGCTGACCCGCAGCCGCCGCATCGGCCAGTCCTGGGGCAGACGCACGCGAAGACCGCTCCCGGGATCGACGAATTCGCAGGTCTCGAGGCGTCCGTCGTCGCAGTTCAGCTCGCCCGAGGGCGGCAGGGCCTCGACCGCCGACGCCGCAGAGGCGATTGCGATGAACGGCAGGATAACCGCCCGTTTGAGAACCGCTTCCATGTTCAAACTGCCGGGGCAGGGGCTACGCTAGTGGCTCGACCCGTAACGGCCGAGGCCCGCGCGCCATGCCCTCATTCCGCTCATCGAGCCGCGCAAACAACCTGCTGCAGCACCACCGGACACGTGGCCGGTCCTATCCTACGCCTCGTTACTGGGAGCGGCTCTTCCAGATGCTGGAGGAAGAGGCCGAGAAGCGGGGAAAGACCCCGCCCCCGCCGCCTCTGACGCATGGGCTCGAGCACGACCCGACGGAAGAGGACAAGGTCGAGCGCCTGCGCGAGCAGCTCAGCTGGGCCGATCGCAACAACCTGCTGCATCGAATCCAGATGTTCTTCGAGTCGATGCCGCCCTCGGGCTGGGAAAAACTATCCTGAGACAGGCAGGACAGCGCTCCCGGCAGTCCTAGGCGACAGTGGCCCAGTATTCCTCCATCCGGGTCCGCATGGCGCGATCCGGAAGCTCGCCGCGCCCCGCGCGCATGTTGTCCTCCAGGTGCGCGACTCGATGCGTTCCGGGGATCACGCAGGTCACCGCCGGGTGCGAAACGACATAGCGAAGCAGGAACTGCGCCCAGCTGGCCGCACCGGCGTCCACGGCCCACTGCGGAACCTCGCGGCCGGCGAGTTTCGGAAACAGGTTTCCGCTGCGACGGCCACCGAAAGGCATGTTGATCAGTACGGCGACACCGCGCTCCTGCGCGAGAGGCAGCACTTCGTCGGCCGCGGTGCGGTTGTCGATCGAGTAATCCACCTGGATGAAATCGAGTGGATGGCGTCGCATGGCCTCGAGCATCTGCGGGTACTGATCGGTTCTCGAGGTCGTCACGCCGATGTAGCGGATGCGCTTTGCATCCTTCGCCTCGCGCAGAACAGGCATCAACACGTCGACGCCGTCCAGGTTGTGCACCTGCATCAGGTCGATCCGCGGAGTGCGCAGGCGGCGGAACGACTCCTCGAGCATCGCGCGGCCCTTCGCAACATCGCCATCGGGCGCCGTGACCTTGGTCGCGAGAAAATACCGGTCGCGATTGCCAAGATCCGCCAGCAGCTCGCCTAACACGACCTCGGAGCGGCCGTAGGCGGGCGCGGTGTCGAGCACCTTGCCACCGAGATCGGGCATCCGCAGGAGAACCTCGCGGCGCGGCGCGAGGTCCTCGGCCGAAGTCACGTTGTAATTGTTGGTACCGAGACCAACGACCGGCACCCGCTCGCCGGTGGATGGAATCGCCTTTCCGACCAGGGACGCGCCGCGACCGGGCTCGGCTGCCATCGCGAGTGCGCCATGCACCGCCGCGGCGATGCAGGTCGCGATGCCTGCCTGCAGCGCCTGGCGGCGGGAAAGCCGTACCGAGTCGTGATTTCGCATCGGTCCTCCCTGTGATGCCTTCCGACCGATCGACGACGCGTTCAGTTCCCGCGGCGGAACAACCGCAGCACACCGCGCAGGCCGCCGCTGGCCGGCTGCGCTGAGCTCGCGAGCAGCTGGCGGATCAGGAGCGCCGGCACGGCCGCGGCCCGCAGCATTCTCACGATGCGACCCGGCCCGACCACGATGCCAAGCGCGATCGCACCGATCGCTGCGGCTGGTGTTACGCGGCGTGCCACCGCGAGCCAGCCGTCCGCCCGGCCGAGCCCGCCGGCGATCCGTGCATACTGATCGGTGAGCAAGCGCCGCTCGGCAGCCACCTGCGCAAGCAGGCCTTCGCGGCGGCGCTTCAACTCGTCCGCGCGCGAGCTCACGGGTGCTTCCTGAGCCGCGCCACGTCCCGGGCCAGCTCGGCTCGCGTCGCCTCGAGCAGCCGCGGCCTGGCCCGGAGCTCACGACGCACGGCCAGCACGCAGACCGCAGCTGCGAGCAGAAACACCCCGAGCACCGCGAGCGCCGCGGTCACCCGGTGCGTATCCCAGAACAGGATCACGACGACGAAACCGGCAATCAACGCGCAGAGGATACCGGCCAGGAGCGCTGCGAACCCGAGCAGCAACAGCCGCGCAACACGCTGGATCTCCTCCTCGACCTCGGTCGTTAGCAGCTCGGCGCGTGTCTGAGCCGCCTCCATCACCGTGCCGAAGAGCTGCACGGCGGAGCGCAGCAGTTGCGACGCCGGTCCCGCGGTACCCGGATCGGCCATGGCTCAGCGCCGCGAGATCAGCAGGCCCAGCACCAGACCGACGCCGGCGGCGATACCGACCGCCTGCCAGGGATTCTCGCGGACGTAGGTCTCGGTCGCCTTGACCGCTTCCTCGCCCATTTCGGCGGCCGAACCCTGCACCGTCTTGAGCCGTGTACGGGCGCTCTCGAGCGCAGCCTGGACTCTGCGGCGCGCATCGGCGGCCTTCTCGCCGATCTGGCCTTCGGTGGCCCGCAGCAGCGCCTCGGTGTCGTGCACGACTTTGCGCAGATCGTCCATCAGGTCGGCGGTTGTGACTTTTTCCATGACGCACCCCCTCGGGGACTGTCCCAGTTGGGGACTGTCCCCATTTCCTTCAGCATAGCGCGACCACGAGCTCCGCGGCTGGCGGACGCGCGCAGTGACGGGACGCCATCGAGGCTCCGTATCCGCCCGCGCTCAGGAAGGCGAGCACGTCGCCTTCGCGGACCTGCGGCAGCCGGCAACCCTCAGCAAAGAGATCCCCGGCCTCGTTGATGTGGCCGGCCACCGTGCAGGACATCGTGGGCGTCGCGTCGGCCGCCCGACAGAGGACGATCTCCTGGTGATAGTGATAGATGGCGGGCAGGTTGAAGGCGTTGAATCCGCAATCGACACCGACGAAGCGCACCCCGCCCTTCTCCTCCACCGTGACCACCTCCACAAGGAGTATCGCGGCGTCCTTGGCCAGGTAATCGCCCGGCTCGAGAAACACGGTGAGGCCGAGCGGGCCCAGGTGCCGCACGATGCCTTGCGCATACGCATCGAGGTCGACTCCCTGGTCGGCTTGCTGCAGAGGGATACCGAGGCCGCCGCCGACGTTGAAGTATTCGATGCCCGGGACGCAACGTGCGAGCGCGGCGCCGCGCTCGAGCGCGTCGAAAAAAGCGTCGAGACCCGCGCGGAGCCAGCCCGAGCCGATGTGAAAATGCAGACCGCGCACCTCGAGACCGGACTCACGCGCGAGCTCGAGCGCCTCGTCGAAGCGGTCCGCATAGATGCCGAACTTGGTCGGCTTCTCGCCGGCGTAGGTGAGCTGGGCCGAGTACCCGCTGCCCACCTGCGGATTGATGCGCAGCCCGATCGCGCGTCCGCGCGCGCGGCGCCCGACGCGCCGGATTGCACTCAGCGAGTCGAGGTTGAGCACCAGCGGCTGCGCGAGGATCGCGTCGAGATCGCGCTCGCTCAGGTTGGTGCCGGTGTACGAGATCTCCCCGGGCGCCCAGCCGGACTCGAGCGCGAGCGACACCTCCTGCGGCGAGCAGGCATCGATGCCGACGTCACCGAGGGAGCGGAGACGCGACAGGGACGCCGGGTGACGGTTTGCCTTGAGCGCGTAATGGATGCGGTGCCGGACGCCGGCGCGCGTGAAGGCCGCTCGCAGCCGGCCGACGTTCGCCGCCACGCGTTCGGGGTCGTACACGTAGAGCGGCGTGCCGTGCTCGCGCGCGATGCGCTCGGCATCGTGGCCGGCGAACACCAATCGGCCGTCGCGGGCCATCAGGCCCGCTCGCGACCACCAGGGGCTCGTTCGATCGCTGGTTGCCGTCATCGCAGGAGTCTAGCGTGGCTTGCGTGGGTCTTGAGCTGTAGCTGCATCCGACCTCCCGCGTTCCCCGTATCAGTCACGGCTGGCCACAGGACAGGCACCACCAGGAGGGAACGTCATGGAAACGACATCAAACTCGCTGCGCCGCAGCGTGGCATCAGTAGCACTGCTTTCGCTCTGCGCACGCATCGGCAGCGCCGCCACCGATTTGCCGCCAGCGGCGGCGGCACGGGGGTCATCGAGGTCAGCGGCGCCGCCTTGACCAGTGACGGCAGGCTGCTCTGCTTCAAGCGACGGGGCGCGTCGCGCGCGCGGGAAATCGGCCACGATTCGGGCCTCATGGGCACCGACAGCCGCCTGTCGGCATCGACTACCGGGTGCAGGACGGCCTGCTGTATGGCGTCGGCAGCGGCGGCGGTCTCTACCGGATCGACACGAAGACGGCGGTTGCCAAGTTCGTCAACACTCTGTCGGTACCGTTGAGCGGCGCGTCCTTCGGCGTCGATTTCAACCCCGCGGCCGACCGGCTGCGGATCATCGGCGACAATGGCCAGAACCTGCGGCACAACGTCAACGCCGGCGGCACGACGCTGGCGGAACGGACCTGAACTACACGACAGGTGTCGTGGCGACTGGACTCTCGGGGGCAGCCTACACGAACAACGATCTCAATTCGAACACGACCACGAGCCTGTTCGATATCGACACGACGCTCGACCAGGTGGCGCTGCAGTCGCCGCCCAACGCCGGTTCGCTCGCGGCCACCGGCAAGCCGGGAATCGACGGCGGGGCGCAGGTCGGCTTCGACATCTATTCGCTCATCGGGAACGGCAGGACCCGGTCGAATCTGGGCGGGGCTTTCTCGTCATGCATCACGCTCCGCTGCGATCAGTGTTTGACTTGTCTCACCCATACCTGTCCGTTCCGGTAGCCGTTGAGGGTCCAGTCATCGGCAACACGGACAAAACCCGAACGGCGCGCGTAATCGATCAGCGCAGCGTCCATGGGCGGGTTCCACTTGAAGCGAAAGGGACCGAACCCGGCCACGATCGCTGCGGGTGGCGAGACAGCGAACACGGTCTCAAGCGTGCCCGGCCCCACCCCGTGCAGCTGCGCGACCTGTTCAGCGGAGTAGGTATCCGCGCTGCGAAAGAAAAAGGGGCCCGCGGCGAATTCCGGAAGGACCCGATTCGCGTCTATCACGACGACGGGGAACAACGTCGCGACGTGCCCCGATACGCCGTGCTGCGCGAGCATCTGAGCAATCCGGACCGCGCTGCGGTGACTCTGAATGCCGGTCCATTGTCTAAAGTCCGTGCTTCGCACGAGCCACGTGCCGTACCTCTGATAAGCGGTGGCGGCTGGCAGCAGACTCATGATCAGCAGCGTCGCGGTCAGCCACGGAGGCATGCCGGGTCGTGCAGCGGCATAGATGCGTCCGGCCAGCAGCGCGCCAAGCGCGACCACCGGCGCGAAATACATGGCATGCGCGCCCGGGCCCGCGAGCGTGGCGAATACCAGGGCGCCACAGAACAATCCAACCAGTGCGATGGCACGCGGCTCCCAACGGGAAACGCGCCGGGACCTGCTGAGAGCCACGGCAAGCGCAGACACCGCGCCGATGATCAGGATGCTTGCGTTACCGCGCAGCATCACTTGGCGAGGCAATGACTTGATCTTGTGCTTGAGGGTCACAAACTCGCCAAAGCCCTGCGATTGATACCAGTCGTAGCCCGCGGTCAGATGAAATTGCAGCGTCTCGAGAACGAAACGGTCCCGATGAACCGCCAGGGGATAGAGCAGCGGGAGTACCCCCACGGCGGCGCCCGCAAGAAACCATCCCGTGCGCGGTGCCGTGAAAGCCCGGTTCGCCTCCCGGCGCACGTACTCGTCATACAGGACGGCAGCGGCCACAATCGGTGCGGCAAAGATATAGGAGTACTTCGTCGCCCCAGCGAGCGCCGCGAAGAAGCCGCCAAGCACCAGCCGCGGGACGCTCCGTGAGAATTCGCCATCCGCGCCGAGACAGAGCCGCAACGCCGCGAGGAAGAAAAACAAGGGCATGATGTCGTTGCGGGTCTCGACCAGCGGACCCTCAGTGAACGGAGACGTCACGAAGCCGAGGACCAGCGCAAAGGCTGCGACTCGTCCGGTCCCGCAGGAGGCAAGCAACGAATAGAGCAGTGCGCAGGTGCCTAACGCGAAGACCCAGGTCACCAGGCGCGCGGTGAGCAGGTACCAGTTGCCGACCACGTCAAATACTGCAGACAGAATCCACGTATAAAGCGGCGGTTGAACCGAGACGAAGTCGCGATACACGGACAAGCTGCGTGCGAAGTACGCGCCCGAAACGTAGGCCTCCTCGTCGTAGTCCAAGGAGCCCGTCATTGCGGCGGCGAACAGGACCACACCGAGTCCGACGAACGCTGCGGTGGGCGCAAGTCTCTCGGCAACACGCGGCGCGTTCTTCATTCCAGTAGCTTCAGAATGCGCTGGGCCGCTTCGGTGCAGGCACGTTCGATCACCGGCATTTGTGTCGGAGCGAATGTCGTCAGTACGTGGTCAGCCGCGCGAGCCGCCTGCTCCGGCCGCCCCACGCCGATCTTCACGCGGCGAAACGCGTCGCTTCCAAACGCTCTCTGTATTGACCCAACGCCTCTATGGCCGCCGTCGCTGCCCTTCATGCGCACGCGTAACGCACCCAACGGCAGGTCCATGTCATCGTGAACGAGGATGCACTGACCCGCTGCGAAGTTGAGCCGTTGCGCCAGCTGCAACAGCACGGGACCCGTGACATTCACGTACGTCAGCGGCTTGATCAGATAGACGATCCTGCCCTGCTGTTCGATGCGGGCGAGCATCACCTGTTCTTCCCGGACCCACTCCGCTCGAAGGGAGCGGGCAAGAGAATCGAGCACTGCCTGACCGACGTTGTGAGGTGTGTCCTGGTACTGGGCCCCCGGATTGCCCAGTCCGACAACTGCCTGAATGGATGGCTCTGCGAGTGGCGCGCCGCTGTGCGTCTCGCCCGCGCCCCGGCCGGAGATCAGCTCTTCCAGGTGGTCGTTTCGTGTGCCTTTGAGAAGAACGAGGTCACCCGGGCGGAAAAATTCCCGCAGTCCTGCGCCGGAAGCCCCCACCGAGGGGAACGCCTGTATTGCGTGGTCCTGTGGATGCCTCCTGGCCTTAAGGCTCTTCGACGCTCTCGAGCCGACGAACACCACCTGATCGGCCGAAGCCATGGCCTGCCGAGCCACGGAGACGTACGTTCGATCGGAGTTTCCCGTGTAGTCCGAGATGGTCCCGATCACGACGATCTTGCGCGCTGCTCTCGCCGCCTTCATGAAATCCAGCACGGCGGGAATCGACCACAGCGGCGCCTTGACGTCATCGCGGATGAAGGTGACGCCATCCTCGCGAATCACCGGACTCATGCGGTCCAGGAACGGGGGAACACTCCTTATCGCCTCGGCCGCCTCGGCCAGGGGCACATCCATCGCGAGTGCGACCGCGAGCGCGGCGAGGGCGCAGTGCACCAGGTGCGCGCCCGGCAACTGGGTGTGAACAGTGTGAGATTGACCGTCGAAGCAGACAGTGAACGACAGTCGATCCGGCCAGGCGGCGTTCACGTTCTCGGCGCGCACCGTTGCCTCGGGCGAGAGCCCGTACGTCATGACCCGGCCTGCGCACAGCGGCTGCATGGCCAGGACGTTCGGGTCATCCGCATTCAGTATTGCGATGCCCTGCGACGGCAGTGCGGCGATGAGCTTGCCCTTCTCGGCCGCGATGGCCTCGACACTGCCGAATGCACTGATGTGATCGGACCCGATGTTGGTGACCACGCCGATGCGGGGCTTCACGAGGTCGAGTGGCCGCTCCAGGGGAATTCTCTCGCCGCCGATCGCAGCAGCGATCTCCAGGACACAGAATTCGTCCGTCGGTTTGACGCTTAAGATCGCCTGGGCGATGTCGGCGGGCAGGTTCTTGTTGCCGGGCGTCTTGTGACCCTTGAACTGGCTATGGAGAACGGCTGCGATGAGCTCCTTAGTGGTCGATTTGCCGCAGCTGCCGGTAACACCGATGAAGACCACCCGGCGCAGCTGCGCGCGGTAGAGCGGGGCAAGCCGGAGGGCTACTCGTCGCCTGGCGAGGACGAGCTGCCATCGCACCGTGCGCCATGCCTCCTTCAAGGGTGCCCGTTGCACCGAGTCCCCGGTCTCTCGCTGCGGTTGTACTGGCCTCGAGCTGAAATTTTTTCCAGGTTCACTTTCAGCGTCTCTTGGCACAAACTTCCAAGCCGTGCCCAGGTAGCTCAGAGAAAGAGCACTTGCGTAGTATGCAAGAGGTCGGCGGTTCGAGTCCGTCCCTGGGCCCCACTTTTTGCTCCCGGTCTGCGTCCGACCAGCGCTATCGAAGCGCGGATCGGACGCGCCGCGCGCGGACTACGTATATCCCAATCGCGATGAGGCCGCCGATCAGCGTGATGCCGAGCGGGAGCTCGCCGGGGCGCGCCTCGTGGACCTGGAGCACGAGCGCGGTGGCCCACCCGAAGCAGATGGCAGCGATGCAGTAACGCGCCTGATCGATCCGCAGAAGCAACAGCACGAACGCCACGGAATGAAGCGCCGCAACTCCGACATAAAGCATCCATTCCAGCGGGTGCGTTCGAGCAGGAGGGAGTTGGCCGATCGTGACCGCAATTGCCATGACCGCGAGTGGCCCGAGGACGAGCGCGATCACGACGAGTTCCGCTGGCCAGCCGGTCGCATCCGCGTGATACGCCATGATTCGAGCTCGACCCTTGTCAAGCAGCCACTGGACCAGCAGCAACACAAGGTGTCCGACCAGGCCTGCCAGAATCAGGAACGGCACGAACGCCATCGGCGGCGGGTGGCCGCCACCCATCGCGACGAGTGCAACGCAGCCCAGCAATATCAGGATCGCCCAGATCAGGTGCGCGATCCGGAACAGCCGCGTCGGCGATTGGGCGGCTCGTGTTCTCGAGCTGCGCATGCGAAGCATGCCTAACGCCGCCACGCCAGTCGGGGTAGTGGTATCGCACAGGGCTTGCCGCGCAGGTGCAGTCGTTGCGCGTCTGCAAGACTCCGTGATCTCGATTCCCTGCTTCAGTCAGGTTCGGCGGGAGAGACCTGCGCCGGCCGCTCGGCGCCGAGCATTCGATCGAGGACCCTGCTCACGTGCTGTGGCGATCGCGTCCTGCGCGCGAAGATCGAATACACCGCGGGCACGACGAAAAGCGTGAGCAGCACCGAGACGATCGTGCCATAGAACACCACGACCCCGATCGGCCGGCGTTGCTCCGCGGCGGCGCCCGTTGCGAACAGGAGCGGCAGCGATCCGAATGCGGGGCAGAACTCGACACAGCGGCCATCAACGTTGCGCCGTCTGTGCGAGTTGCGGTAGATCGATCTCGAAGTCGATCTCGGCAAGTTGCTCAGGCGTTCTGCCGACTCGTTCCAGCAGCGCGTGCCAGCGTGGATCGCCATGTATGCTCGCCAGCAGCGGTTCCTGGAACTCCGTTTGCAAACGCAACGGATTCCGCTCGTATACCTGCTCGAGCCAGGCGAACGCCGTGTCGGGCTGCTTGATATAGGCATACGCCTTGGCAATCTCCCAGGGCTCGTCCTCGCCCCATCGCTCGCGCAGCTCATCGATTGCCGCAAGGCACTCCGCCCGACGCCCCAGGTCGTGCAACGCGAGGGCGCGGCCCTGGCTGCGCAGGAACTCGTGATGATTCAGCGCTTCGAATGAATTCAGCGCTGCTGCGGGATCTCCCTTCAGCAGCAGCGTGATTCCAAGAGTGTATTCAGCTCCGCCGCCCGCCAGCAGCTGGTAAGTTCGCAGCGCATTCTCCGCTTCCTCGAGGCGCCCTAAATAACGATATGTCCTGGCGAGCGCGTACCGACAGCCCGTGCACAGTGGATCGCGAGTCAAGACGTACTCTTCCAGCGCCACGGCCTCCTCGAGGCGGCCGATGAACTTGGCGAAATTCCCGGCGATGCCGATCATTTCCAGATCCATCGGATTCGAATCCAGGGCGTTCTGAAAATGCGCGGCGGCTTGAGAGACGTCTCTCTCGTAGAGCCACTCGATCGCGCCCAGCACGCCGTGGGCATAGGCGCTGTCCGGGTCCAGAACCAGCGCCTTGCCAACGGCGTCCTGGACGCGCTGCCATCCTTGATCCCACGTGTACGGATACGTCTGGTCGTACGCCATCAGGCGGTGAATATGTACCGAGGCCAGTCGGTTCCAGGCCGCAAGAAACTGGGGATCCTGTTCCAGCACCTGCTCCAATACGGCCTGTGCCTGGGTCAAGGCCTCAGAGTCGTCCTCGTTCACGAGCTTCAGCGCTTTGAGATAAAGCGCGTAGGTCAGTGGATCGCTCGTCCGATGCGCCGCAACGAACGGCTGCGCATCGCTGAGCAACCCGCGGCGGAGAGCCCGTGCGACTCCACGCGCGATGTCCCCCTGGATCTCCAGAATGTCGTCGACGGTTCTGTCGTAGGTTTCCGACCAGAGGTGATAGCCGTCCGCCGTCTTGACGAGTTGTACCGTAACGCGCAGGCGGTCGCCGGCGCGTCGCACCGAGCCTTCGAGCACGTAGGCGACACCGAGGGTCTTGCCGATCGCGCGCAGGTCCTCGTTGCGCCCCTTGTAATAGAAGCTCGACGTTCGGCCGATGATCTTGAGGCCCGGGATGCTGGCGAGCGAATGGACAAGTTCCTCGGTCAGGCCGTCAGCGAAGTACTCGTCCTGGGGGGTCTCCGACATCGAGACGAACGGCAATACGGCAACAGAATTCACCAGCGTTCGAGGCTGCGTCTCGACGGCCAACCAGATCAAGGCGACTGCGATCAGCGCGGCGGCTGCGATTGAGGCTGCAAGCCCAAATCGGAATCCTCCCTCCCGCTCGCGTTGGACCGTCGGCAGCAGCCGATAACCGTGACCGCGTACCAGGCCAACGTAGCGCGGCACATGACTGTCGTCTCCCAATGCGTGCCGCAACAGCTCGACCCGCTTGGCGACGGTATCGGGGCTCACGACGACACCGTGCCAGACACGTGTCATCAGATCGTCCATCGCGACGACATTCGGGGCCGAACGGGCCAGCTCAAGCAGCAATTCGAAAGACAGGTTTGGTAGCAGAATCTGCTGCCGACCGCGCGAGACCTCGCGCGAACCACTATCGAGCGCGAGATCGCCGATTCTGTATCGCTCGACTGACGGCCGGGACTCGGCCTTCACGGCGCCTCTCCTGGTAGCTTCGGCGGGCCTTCGCCCGATTTCGGAGAAGATTCGGGCGCTCTCCATGTACTCAGGGTCAGTGTACCCCTAGGGTTTGTAGCGCTCATCACCGCGGAGTCGTCCACGGATGTGCCGATGTCAGGAAGGGCAACGAAAACAGGAGATTACGCAATGAATCCGCGCTGGCTGATGTCTTGCAGCCTCACCTTCATCACGCTGCTCCTCACAGCGCAAACCGCAACGGCGGGCTTCTCGGTCACCGACGGCGACGGCTACGTGCAGATCGACGGCGCCGTGCGTGGCGCCCCATTCAGGGTCGTCCGCCCGGACGAGTGGAACGGCGACTTGGTGCTGTTGCTGCATGGCTACGTGTTTCCCGGCGATCCGATCAAGTTACCGCCCTTGGGGCACGAGTTCATTTTCGATGCGCTCACCAGCGGATTGGTCGCCCGCGGCTTTGGCGTCGCGTTCTCGAGCTATCGAGTCAATGGCTATGCCGTACGCGAAGGCACTGCCGACACACTTGTGACGCAGGGGATCTTCACGCTCTTTTTCGGGCGCCCGGATGAGGTTTATCTGACCGGCTTTTCAATGGGCACTCACATCGGACAGCGGCTCGTCGA
>Ga0268386_10001489_pt1 | contig 16094 bp, 9 predicted proteins | sample RVTome_15_FD_200260 | JGI IMG/M metagenome (GOLD analysis project Ga0268386, IMG submission 200260) | Soil microbial communities from uranium-contaminated site in the Upper Colorado River Basin, Wyoming, United States - RVT150D86... ...
GGAGGAGGACCACGAAGTCGAAGCCGTGGCGGACGGCGTACTGGTAGCCGAGCTTCTGATTGCCGCCGTAGCCCTGGTTCTCGCGGTTGTAGAGGACGCGGACGCGGTGGCGGCTGGCGCGCGACCAGCGCACCCCGGTCGCGAACGTCGCATCGTCCGAGGAGTCGTCGATCACCAGCACCTCGGTGTCGTGATCGAGGACGCCTTGGGGGATGCGGTCGAGCACCCGGGCGAGGGTCGCCTCCGCCTCGTACGCCACGACCAGGATCAGAATACGTGCCGTGTCGGGCATTCGTGCGCGGGCGCCTGCGATCGGGCCGGTGCTAGAGACCGGTCGCCAGCCACCTCTGCAGCCACGACCAGGTCCGGCTGCCGCCGGCGGAGAGGTGGACCGACCGGGCGGCGAGATAGGCGCCGAGGTTCCGCTCGAGGGCGCGCAGGGGCGCCTGCCACCGGGCCTTCCACCGCAGCCGGCGGGAGGCCGCCTCCGAGGCGACGTCGAACAGGCGGAGGGTCTCGGCCCGGATGCCGCCGATCAGGTGTGCCAGGGGCCCGGGCGGCGAGGCCGGCTGCAGCAGCTCGCGGATCAGGCGATGGTCGGCGAAGGTCCGCCGGAGACCGTGGAGGAACGACCGGTCGTGCGAGTGGACGACCACCGACTCCGGGCGGTATTCGATCGCATGGCCCGCGACCAGCGCCCGGTACGCCCAGTCGCGATCCTCGCCGAACGCGAGGTCGCGAAACGGCAGCGCGGAGGCCACCGACCGCCGCACCGCGGAGCTGACGTTGTCGAAGCAAACGGTCACCAGCTTCTCCTCGAGCGACATCGCCGCGAAGGCGCCGCGCGGCGGCATCACCTGGTGCCGCGGCTCGGGGCTCGAGGCTGGCCAGTGCGAAAGTTGATCGATCGCGAACGGCGAGGCGTCGGGCCGGGGGACCTGCCGGCTGTAAGCGCCCGCGACCGCGGGATCCTCGAACGCGGCGAGCAGCCCCGCCAGCCATCCCGGGCGGGGCAGGGCGTCCTGGGAGAGGAACGCGACGATCTCGCCGTGCGCCTCGCGGACGCCCAGGTTCCGCGTCAGGCCGTGGTTGAAGTCCTCCTTGGCGATCACCAGATGACGGATGCCGCGCTCCGCCAGTACCGCCAGGGTGCCGTCGCGGGAGCCCGAGTCGATGACCAGGACCTCGAACGGGCCGGGCGCCCGCTGGCCGCCGATGCGATCCAGCAGCTCGCCGAGCTCCGGGCCCGGATCGAGGGTGGGAACCACCACCGTGGCCGCCAGCGGCGCGTCGCTCACGCGCGGCGCGCTCACTGCACCAGCCTCTCGACTCCGGCGACCATCTCTTCCGCCGCCGCGACCCGCTCCTCCTGCCCGACGGCCCGGACACCCGCGACGGGTGCGACCCCGAGATGGCCCGAGCGCCCACGGTGACGGCGGCCGAGCGTCTCGAGGTCGTGGTGACGAGCCGGCGTCCGTGGCTGCGCGAGGCCCCGGAAGTCCTCGCCGACCAGCCGCGTGAAGGTCGCGGGGACGCGCACCGTCTCGAAGCCGGCGGCCGCGGCGCGCAGGCAGAGGTCGATCGCTTCGAAGTCCTGATCGAGGAAGAGCCCGGAGAAGCCGCCGAGGGCGGAGAAGAGCTGACGCCGGACGGCGAAGCAGTCCGCGCTGCAGGCTTCGATCCGGACGGTCTGATTCGAACCGTTGCCGTTCGGCAACGAGATCGGCCGGATCGAGGTCGACCCACCCTCCCGCAGGTCGCCGATCCGCAGGCCCGCAGAGCGCACGGCGCCGTCGAAATGCACGACCGTCGGCGCCGCGATCCCGATCGACTGATTCCGTTCGAAGGCCTCGACGAGCGTCGCCGCGCCCGACGGCGCGAAGCCGAGCGAGTGGCCGTGGACCAGGAGCAGGATCTCCCCCCGCGCGTTGCGCGCTCCGATCTCCGCCGCGCTCGACCAGACCGTGTCCTGGGTGAGCTGGAGCAGGGTGACCGGGAGGTCGTAGAGCTCCGCGAGGCCTTCGACGCGGTCGACGAGGTCGCCGTCGGCGGCGCCGGCTCCGACCACCAGGATCACCTCGTAGAGGTCCTCGACGAGGCTCCGATGCAGGTAGAGGAGGTGGTGGTCGAGGAGATCCGGCCGCTCGAGCGCGGTGACGACGACCGAGGCCCGCGGCTTCGCCGGTGGACTGCCGACGACCCTCCGCCGCGCGACCTCGCACTCCGTGCTGGCGGCCAGGGAGACGGCGTGGAGGAGCTCGATCGCGCGCGGCGGGAGCGAGGATCGCGCGCCGAGGCGCTCGACGATCCGCTCACGCAGCTCGAGCGCCGGGATCTGCGCGGCCGCGATCGGGGTCCAGGCGGCCCCGTCGACCTCGCCGTGGAGGCAGTAGCGCACGGTCCCCGGGCAGCCGCCGGCCTCGAGGGCGATCGCGGTCAGGAAGTCCGGCGGCGCGGAACCGGCGCCGTCGCAGTCGTCGAGCGCCGGGGGCGGCTCGGCGCGCGGGTCGCGCACCGTCCGGGCGACCAGCGAAACCCGTTCGCGGCTCTCGAGCAGGACCGAGAGGTAGAGCAGGCCCCCCGGGCACGCCAGCGCCTCCTCGACGTGAAAGCCCCGGCGGAGGGCGTCGGACCGCGGCCCCGGCTCCGCGTCCAGCTCGAGACGGCGGCGCAATGCCTCGAGGTTGCGCCGGAAGGTCGGACCGGCGGGATCCTCACCGTGGCCGCGGACGACCGCCTCGAGGAACGGATCGAGACGGGTGAGCAAGTGGGACGGAAGGATCGGGTCCCGCAACCGGTCGACGACGTCGGGGGTGATGAAGCGGTCGTAGCCGCCGTGCCAGAGCAGGTCTCCCCACGGCGTCCCGAGCGCGATCCGGCGCACCCGCGACGTGGTCCCGAAGCCGGCACCGACCGGCACCGCGAGGATCCACCGCCGGAGGTCCGGCCGCGAAGGGTGGGGGGTCCGCGGGTAGGTGAAGCAGGCGGCCGAGCGGCGGAGCGGCGTGCCGGCGATCTCGAAGCCGATCTCGAGAGAATCGACCGGCGGCAGGGTCAGCCAGCCGTCGATCCAGAGCAGGCCGTCGCCCAGCCAGCCGAGCCCGTCGAGGTAGCCGTGCGGACCCCCGCGCGGCCGGATCCGCGGGAAGCGGAGCCGGCGCAGCCGAAGGCTGCGGTCCAGGCGCTCAGACGACAGCGGCGGTGCGTCGTCTCTGGATGAGGTCATGGTAGGTCTCTTCGAGTTCCGCAACCGAGTCTTCGAGCGAGAGGATGGCCGGGATGCCGTCGTGCAGGCGCCGCCAGAGCTGGTCGTTGCCGGCCGCCTCCGACAACACCTCGGCGAGGTGCGCGGGATCGCCGGCCCGGAAGTGCAGGCCGTTGACCCCGTGCGCGACCTTCTCGGCCATGCCGCCGATGTTGCTGCAGATCACCGGCCGGCCGTGCATGAAGGCCTCCTGGATGACCAGCGGGGAGTTCTCCCACCAGATCGAAGGGACCACGACCCACCCCGCCTGGTCGAGCCGGTCGGGGATCTCGTCCGGCGTGTAGGCGCCGCGGGGGACCACCCGGCCGGCGCAGGCGGCGATCTTCTCCTTCACCTCGTCGATGAAGCCGGCGGCCTCGAAGTCCATGTTGGCGCCGTCGATCGACAGCAGCAGGTCGTTCCTGCCGCGTTCGACCAGCAGTCTCATCGCCTCGAGCAGGACTAGGATACCCTTGTGGCGCATCGCTTGGCCGAGGAAGACGAAGCGCCGCGTGTCGACCGCCTCGGCCGAGACCTGCGGCGGGATCCGCCGGCCGTAGTCGTGGAACCGGACCTTGTCCGCCGGAATCCCCCATTCGACGTACTTGTCGAGCAGAAACCGGCTCGGCGCAATGAACAGGTCCACGAGTCGGAGCTGGGCCTTGATGAACCGCTCCCGGAGCATGAACTCCTCGGGCGATCGCTCAGGGAAGCACTGGTGGCACCGCCAAGGCGACGCCGTCGAGCAGCGCTCGTCGGTACCGCGGCGCAGCATGATCCCGCGCGAAAAGCAGATCGGCAGGAACTCGTGCAGGGTGTAGACGATCGGCGTCTCCGGACAGGTGCGGCGGATCTCGGTCAGGACCTCCAGGCCGAGCCGCAGGGTGTGCTGGACGTGCACGACGTCGGGCCGGAAGCTCTCGAGCAGCGATCGGAGGTCGCGGGTGTAGCCCTTCTTGTCTCGCGCGGTGAAGTAGAAATCGTCGAAGTCGTCGAGATGCCAGATCAGCTCCGAGGGGTCGTCCTCCGACACGCAGTAGAACGCACGGTCGATGTGGCGGGGGAAATGACGCGCCGACGCGGCGGCGACCAGCATCGGCTCGAACCGCCGGTTCGCCCGCATCGCCCGGTGGAGGTCGAGGGCGTAGATCTCGGCCCCGCCGGGGTGGAAAGAAGGGTGGTTGTGGACCAGGAAGAGCACCCGAAGGGGATGGGAGTCGGTGCCCCGCCGGGCGGCCGGGAGGCTGACGGAGGGAGACCGCGCGAGTTCTGCCATCTCGATTGACCAGACCCCTGGGTGCGGTCGGAACTCAGCCAGCCCGGGACGACGTGGAATCGCCGGCCGCGTCGGCCTACATCGGATGCTACGATGCCACTCTACCATAGTCGCCGGACAACTGAGAATCGTGATCCCTCCACGGGAGGTTCGACACCGGGCGGTCAACGTCCCGACCGGCCGTCGCCCCCGGCCGCCGACTTGCCGTTCCAGCGGTCGATCCTCGTGCTGCTGCTCGTCGGCGTCCTCGCCGGCAACGCGGCCTGGCTGATTGTCGACCGGCGGCCGACCGACATGGACCAGGGTCGGTACATGTTGATGGTCCGGGAATTCGCCGACGGATGGCAGCACCCGGACGTCGACGCGCTGCGGTCGGTGCTGCTCGGCAATCACCCGAGCCACCCCCACCTCGTGCCGCTGCTGGCGTCGGTGCCCTTCGTGCTCCTCGGACGCCATCCCGACGCCGCCTACTTCGTCAACACCCTCTTCCACGCCGGTCTGGTGATCCTGGCGTTCCTCACCGGGCGACGGCTGGGCGGCGGCGCCGCCGGCGTCCTGGCCGCGTTCCTCGCAGCCGGGCTCCCCCTGCTGTCACGGTTCTCCCGCTTCTTCCTCCTCGAGGAGGCGGCGGCCTTTTTCGTATTCGCCACGCTCTACTGCCTGATGCGGACCGAGCGCTTCTCGCGCACGGGCTGGGCGGTGCTGACCGGTCTGGCCGCCGGCTTCGGGCTGCTCACCAAGTGGACGGTCCTGGTCTTCGTCGCGCCGCCGGTGGTCGGGCTCGCCGCGGTCGCGGCGCTCGACCGGCGCGACGCAAAGCCGCTCGGCAGGCTCGCCGTCCTCGGTCTCGCCGCCGGTGTCGTCGCCGGACCGTGGTACCTGGCCCACTGGGAGGAGCTGCGGCGGTTCTTTGCCTACAACGAAGAGGGGCGGCTATTCGCCGGGGACGGTCCGGGGCTGTCGCAGTCGTGGTTCTACCTGCGCATGCTGTGGGCGACCGCGGGCTGGCCGTTCACGCTCCTCGGGCTGCTCGGCGTGGCGTTCGCCGCATTGCGCCGGAGAGCGGAGGAGCTGGCGCTGCTGCTCTCGATCCTGGTGCCGGTCCTGGTCTTCGCGCTGCTGATCTCCACGCGGGACGTGCGCCACCTGCTGCCGGCGCTGCCGGCGATCCCGGTGTTGGCGGCGGTCGCCGTCCGGTCGCTACCCGCCGCCTGGCTGCGCAATGGGTTGACCGCGGCGGCGGTCCTGCTGGGGTGCCTGTCGGCGATTCACACCGCGTGGGGACTCGCGGGGCGGCGGTCGGAGCTGACGCTCGGCAGCCGGTCGTCGCTCATCCTGCCGGAGGCGCGGCCACCCGATCGACGCGACTGGCGCTTCGAGGAGCTGCTGGGCGAGGCCGCAGAGGACGCCCGAGCCTCCGCGGCCGGCGGCGCGCCGGCGGCGGTGAGGGTGATCGCGGGAAACCTCCCCTTCCGCACCAACGGCTTCGCGTTCCTGGCGGCTGAACGCTTCCCGTCTCTGCGGCTGATCCACGTGCCCTTCTTCATCCCCCCCGGCCGCCCCGAACACCGGCACCTGGACGTCCAGGCGCTCCTCCGCGGCGGCTACCTGCTGCGGCGGGAGGGCGACGTCAACGCCAACTCCAACGGCATGTTCGACTACAGCCGGGCGCTGTCGAAGTACCTCGACGGAGCCCTCGGCGTCGAGGGCGGCCTGTTCACCCTCGTTCATGCAACCACGCTGCCGGGAGGGCACGCCGCCGAGGTGGTGCGGATCGAACCGTACCGTTGCGACACCGCGCTGCTGCAGTTCCTCGACTGGGCCGAGGAGGTGGACCGAGACGACCCGGGCCTCTCACGGGTCGTCGACGGGTGCGCCAGCCGGCCGGAGGAGCAGGGAGGGATCTGGCGCGAGCTGGCGGAGGCGAGGCAGCTGGCCGCGACCGACCCGCGGCAGGAGAGGGCGCTGCGCGGAGTGGTCGAGCGCCATCCGGACCTGCGCTGGCCACGGAGACTGCTCGCCGAAACGCTTCGCGCCGCAGGCGATCACGTGCGGGCGGCGGAGGCTTATGCCGGCATCGGACCGGGCGCGCCCTACCTGTGCTCGCCGTTCCTGCTGGCGGGAGACTGCCGGCGCCGGGCGGGTTCGGTCGCCGCGGCCAGAGAGGCCTACGAGGCGGCGGTCGCGGACGCCCCGGACTGCGAGCGCGGGCATCGCGAGCTGGCCCGGGTTCTGCAAGACTCGGGAGACCCCGAGGCCGCGAGACGCGAGCAGAGGAAGGCCCAGCTCCTGAGGCAGCAGGCACAAGTCGGCGCCAACGTCGACAGCGCACACTTCCGGCTGCTGCTCGGCGACCTCGCCCTGGGGGCGGGGGAGACGCCGGAGGCCCGACATCACTACCGGGCGGCGCTGAGCAACGACCCGGCGAGCAGGGAATCCCGGCGCCGGTTGCTGGCGCTCGAGGGGGACGGCTCGGGGGCGGATCGCGAGTGAAGACCTACGCCATCGCGGTCCTGGGGACGTTCGATCTCCAGAACTACGGCGACCTGCTCTTCCCGCTCCTCACCCGGCGCGAGCTGGCCGAGCGATTGGGGAGCGTCGAGGTCCTTCCTTTCTCCTACCATCGACGGGAGGAGCCGGATTGGCCGTACCGGGTTCTGCCGGTCGAGGAGTTTCCCGATCGGCTGGCCGAGATCGACGGGGTAGTGGTCGGCGGCGGGCACGTGGTCCGCTTCGATCGTGAGGTGGCGCCCGGCTACGGACCCGGCTCACCGGAGATCCATCACCCGACCGGACTGTGGCTATTCCCCGCGTTCGTGGCCGCGACCTACGGCCTCCCGGTGGTCTGGAACGGCATCGGAGCGTCCCCCGAAGTCGGGAGCTGGGCCCCCGGCCTGTTCGCCGCTACCCTCGAGTCCTCACGCTACGTCTCGGTCCGCGACCGGGCCGCCCAGGCGACCCTTCGGGCGATGGCCCCTGTGACCGAATGCGCGGTGGTGCCGGATTCCGGCTTCGGGGTCCGCGCCCTGCTCGAGGAGGGCGATGTCGAGGAGGGCTTCCGCCGGTGGCGGCGGGCGCACGGGCTCGAAGGGCCCTACGTCGTCGTCCAGGCGGCCGAGCGGCTGGAGCCGGTCGCCGCGGACCTGCGCCGCGAGCTGGCGACCCTGGCCGAGCGGGGGATCGCCGCGGTCGAGCTGCCGATCGGCCCCGTCCTCGGCGATTCAACTGGCTGGATCGCCCCCGATTCGACCGCGGTCGTGCGGGTCGAGAGCTGGCCGTCGCCGCTGCTGCTGGCGCGGATCATCGGGGGAGCCGAGGCCGCCGTCGGTCCCAGCCTTCACCTCGGGATCACCGCCCTCTGCCATGGCGTGCCGGTCCACCGGCCCCGCAGCTGGCCCGGGCAGAAATACGAGAGCCTCGCCGAGTTCCCGGGCGTCTTTCAGTTCGACGAGATCGGCCGCGAGCCGCGGCTGGTGCTCGCCGGCCGGACCGGGCGGGGGGAGATCAGCTCCGAGGTCGCTCGCCACCGAGAGCTCCTGGCGCGGCACTGGGACCGGATCGCGGCCGCGCTCGAGGCGTCCCCCGGCGCCACGGACACTCGGGCGCTTTCCTCCTCCCGGCTGCCCCGCGAGCTCATCCGCTGCCTCAACGCGCTGGCCCGAGGCGAGGACGCGCGGGAGGAGAGCGCGGTCGAGCTTCGGCGGCAGGCCGAGCTGTGGAACGAGGCGGAGAGAGGCCGAGAGCGCTTGGAGGCCGAACTGGTCGAGGCGCGGCGCTCACTGGAGGAGCGGCGGGCCACCGCCACGGAGCTGCGCGCCTGGCTGGAGGATCTGCGGCGGTCGACGGGCGAGGAGCGCGGGCGGCTCGAAGGGGAGCTGGAAGCGCTGAACGCCGTGCGACGATCCCGGACCTGGCGCCTGGCGGCGACGCTGGGGAGGATCTACGCGGTCGCCGCGACGCCGTGGCGGTGGGCCCGCTCGCTCATCTCTCGCTCCCGCCGAGATAGCCCAGGGACTTGAGCCGCCGGATCTCCTCGGCCGAGAGCCGCTCGGGCTCGCCGGCGGCAGAAGCCAGGCGCTTGCGGATCTCCCGGGTGGCCTCGCCGTGGTCGCGGACCAGGCGCCGGAGTGCGCCGGTGCGTGCCGGCGAGGCGCCGGCCGCCGCCAGGTTGGTCGTCTCCCCGGCATCAGCCTCGAGATCGAAGAGCTGTTCGCCGTCGTCGATCCGCGAGAGCAGCGGCGTCGGCTCCCGCGGCCGCAGATGGACGTCGATCACCCTCTGCCGCGGCTGCCCCCAGGGGGTGATGAGCTTGTCCCGGTTGGTGCGGACGTAGCGGGCGCCGGTATTCGAGCTCATCCCGAAGGCCGCTCTCGGCAGGGCGCTCGGGGCACCGGGCTCCGGCCTCACCAGGCTCACGCCCTCGAAGCTCGAGGGCGGGGGGACGCCGAGGACGTCGAGCAGGGTGGGAGCGACGTCGAGCAGCCGGACCATCCGGCCGACCCGCCGGCCCGCGAACCGGTTGCCGGGCAGCTTGACCACCAGCGGGACCCGAATCTCGTCGTCGGTCAGGAAGAGGCCGTGGCCGACCCAGATCCCGTGGTCCATGAGGCTCTCGCCGTGATCGGAGGTGACGACGATCAGCGCCTGGTCGTAGAGGCCCGCCTTCCTGAGCAGCTCCAGAAGTCGGCCGATCTCGGCGTCGACGGCGGCGACGCCCTCGTCGTAGGCGGCGACCAGGTCGCCGAGACTGCGGAACCGCTCGGGCTGCAGGTAGTCGTGGTAGGCGAGCCTCGTCAGCTCGTCGAGGCGCCCGTCGGGAGCGATTCTGAGGCCGCTCCGAAAGCGGCCGCCGAACGGCGCCGGAGCGCCGTAGGGACCGTGGACGTCCATGATGTGCCAGAAGGCGAAGACGTCGCCGGTCGCGCCGGCGAGCCGGTCGAGGAGCCGTTGCCGGGTCAGGGCGACGCCTCGACGCGAGAGCCCGCGCAGCGCCTCCGCGTCGTAGTCGTCGTAGCCGCGGTCGAAGCCGAACTTCCCCAGCCAGGGGGTGTCCACGACGCCGACGGTGTGCCACCCGGCTCGCTGCAGCACCTCGGCGAGCATCGGAACCTCGGGGTTGATCTCCAGGCGAGCGGTGGCGCCGTGGACGGCGGGATGGGTCGAGGAGAGCAGAGAGGCGTGCGAGGGGATCGTCCAGGGAGCCGGCGCCACCGCGGTCTCGAAGACGATCCCGTCCGCCGCCAGCGTCTCGATCTCGGGCGTGGTCGGGCGCTCGGCGCCGTAGAGGCCGAGGCGGTCCGCCCGCAGGGTGTCGATCGAGATGAGCAGGGCCAGGCGGCCGATCTGCGGCTCGAAGGTCGCCGGATAGACCACCTTCGGATCGCCCCACGCCGCCCGGTCCGCCCGGCAGCTCGCGCCGAGGCCGCAGGTGGTCTGCAGCTCGAGCGCGGTCCGGGGGGAGGAGCAGCCGTCGAGCGGAACCTCGTGCTGGTGCCAGGCCTCCCGGTCCACCCTGTCCGCCGGCAGCTCGAGCGTCAGCAGCTCCAGCCACCTCCCGGATGGATCGCGGCAGCGCAACGCGAACCCGGCTCCGTCGGTGCCCGCCTCCCACGCCGCGGGGTCGAGCGCCGGGGCGATCGACAGGCGGGCCTGCCGGCCGGCCGGGACGTCGTCGAAGCGGTAGGCCGAAGGCGGATGCTGGAACAGGGCGTTCCGCAGGTCGAAGCCGATCTCGATCCGGACCGCGCGCAGTGGCCGACCGGCTTCCTCGAGCCCGACGGCGCTCTCGAAACGGTCGAGGAGGTGGTAGCAGCGTTCGTACCGAGCCGGGGAGCCTCCGCAGCGCAAGCCAGCGGCGACGAACACCAGCGCCATGCCGGCCGCGGCCGTCGCCCCCGACGGGCGTCGCCGCGCTCGTGACCGCCGGAGAGCGGTCACCGGATGTACCCCAGCGCTCTCAGCTCGTCCAGAACCTCCGGCTCCGAGGCTGGCGGGCGGGCTTGACGTGCCGCCAGCCATCGCCCCAGCAGCAGCGCGTAGCGGGACGCCGAGGTCGAATCGTTCGAGTGGAGGTCGGTCGTCTCGCCGGGGTCGGAATGGAGATCGTAGAGCTCCCGCCTCCCGAGTCCCGGGTGCTCGAGGAACTTCCATCTCGAGTCGCGGACGCTCGCCAGCTCGACGCGGCCGGGACGGCCGTCGAGCAGGCCGTGGCCGGTGTGCGAGAACGCCAGACCGCGGCGTGCGGCGAGGACGTCGATCAGCCCGGGTTCCTCCCCCGCGAACCCCAGCAGCCAGGGGGCGAGCTTCGCGAGGTTCCGGGTCTCGACCGGTAACGGGTGGCGCTCCGCCTGCAGGCCGGGCCCCCACACCAGGAGCGGCACCCGGATCGACTCCTCGTAGAGGTGGGGGCCGTGTTTCAACTTGCCGTGCTCGAGGAACTCCTCGCCGTGATCCGAGGTGACGATCACGAAGGTGTCGTCGAGCAGCCCGCGCTCCAGGAGCGTGTCGAGGAGCTGCCCGAACGCGGCGTCCCAGTACCTGATCTCGCCGTCATACGCCGCCTCGAGATACGCCACGTCGGTCTCGTCCCATTCGGCCGTTCCCTGGCCGAAGTTGACGGCGTCGACCAGCCGCCTGAACTCGGCGGGATCGCCGAACCGGGGATTGCCGGACTGCACGTCGAGAAAGGTCGAGCCGTAGGGCTCGGGCGCTGCGTAGGGATCGTGCGGATCGATGTAGTGGACGTACATGAACCAGCGCGATCCGGCGTGTTCGCGAAGAAGCTGGACCACCAGCTCGTTGATCGTCCCGGCGCGGGCCCACGGCAGGTGGACGAACCGTTCGTGCCCCTGGTGGAACCCCTCGGCATCCCCGACCAGCGGATTCGCCGATACGCCGAGGGTCGAGAACCCGAGCCTCTGGAGGCGCTCCGCGACGGTGTCGAGGTCGAGCGGCAGCGGCTGGGCGTCGGTGACGCCGTGCTCGGTCGGATAGAGCCCGGTCAGCAGGGAAGCCGTGGCGGGCATGGTCCAGGACGACTGCGAGATCGCCTGGTCGAAGACGATCCCCTCGGCGGCCAGCCGGTCGAGGGTCGGGCTCGTCTCGCGCTCGTAGCCGTAGGTGCTCAGATGATCGGCTCGCACCGTATCGACCACGACGAACAGGAGATTGGGCGCGCCGGCGGGCAGCCGGGCGACCCGCTCCTCGCCGATCAGGGCGAGATCGAGCCAGTGAGCCTCGACGTGGCCCCTCGCCGCGGGCCCGATCTCGGTCTCGAAGGCGATCTCGATCTGCCGTCCCCACCACGGCTCCAGAGGGATCCTGGCCGCGAAATCGTGCCAGCGCGGGGATGTGGGCACGGACCGGTTCCAGACCGTGCTTCCGTCGATCACGACCCGGTACTCGATCGGACCGTAATCGGCCGCCTCGGGTGCGTGCCGCATCATCTTGCCGGCGACCGTCAGCGTGGTCCCCGGGGGAGGCGTGAGGCGCACCGGCGGATCGGCCTCGAGGGTCTGGACCACCAACTCGCGCCGGATCGGGCGGTCCGCGATCGCCGCCGGGCCGGAGCCGGTGAGGAAGAAGCCGCTCCAGACCGAGCGGTTCATCCGCCGTGGCTGTCGGGCTTCGGTGGCCAGAACGAGATCGACGGTCTCGCCGGCCCAGCGATCGAGGGCCAGCTCGACGTCGATCCATCCCCGGTCCTCCGGCCGGTGCCCCGGGTCGAGCAGCCGTCTCCAGATCTCCGTCTCCTCGCCGCCGCTCGCCACCCGGACGGCGAACCCCACCCCGTCGCTCCGATCCAGCTCGGGGTGGTCGAGGATCCCCGCACCGAGGTGAAGGCGGCCGTTCGGCGGCACGGCGACGTCCCCGATCCTGAGGATCGCCGGAGCGTGCGCGTGGAGGGCGGCTCTCTCGTCGCCTCCGAGATCCACGGGCCGCAGGATCACCTGGGGAGGGCCGTGGTCGAAGCCGGCGGCCCCGGTCCCGGCGAGCAGCGCCGTGGCCGTCTCGTCCGGCCGGCGGTCGCCGTCATTGCGCGCGGACTCGCCCGAGCACGACCACAGGCCGCCGCCCGCGAGCGCTCCGGCCGTGACGGCCGCCTGCACGATCCTGCCGAAGACTCTCACGTCATCGGCTCCTCGCGTACAGGCAGTGCCGATGGGACTCGTCGCCCTTCCCCGCGGGCTGCGGCGGGTATCGTTCGAGGATCTCGAACCCGTGAGCCTCGAGAGTGGCCTCGAGGGTCGACTCGGTGAAGGTGTGGGGGTGCTGGACGTCGAAGACCTCCCCCTTCTCCAGTCTCGCCCATCTGGCTTCGGCGACGTGTTGAGGGTAGACGTCGGTGCCGAAGAACGCCAAGTTGGGTCGATCGAGCACCCTTTTGACCTCCTCGAGGACGACGTCGTAGTTCGCCACGTGGTCCAGGAGGTTCTGGCAGATGACGACGTCCATCGAGGAGTCCGGGAACGGGATCTCCTCGCCGACCCCCTTGCGGTAATCGACGCCTGGATTGTTCGATCGTCGAAAGTGAGCCTTGTAGAAATCGGCCAGCGGATCGACGGCGTACCGGGCGGCTCCTTTCATGAAGAACACGGTGTCTTCGGCCGCGCAGCCGATCTGGAGCACCCGGTAGTCCGGCCGGACGCCCCAGGTTGCGATCCTCCTCTCGAGCTGCTCGGCGAGCGCGCGGTATCCACGTTCCTGGGCCCGGAATTCTTCTTCGGACAAGCCGAGCCAGAAGCCCTTCTCGTCCTCGTTCGCGATCCTCCAGCGTTCGTGCTCTCGCGGGCTGACTCTCCAGGTCATACGGGTTCTCCGCGCGGAAGGACGGGGAGCACACGCAACAAGAAAAGGGGGCGGGTCCGCGAGACCCGCCCCCTAGGGTATGGCGGCGTCTCGGCCTGGCGGCCGAGCGCTCCGGACGCTACTCGGCCTCCTCGATCTGGTGCAGACGCGTGCGGAGCTCCTCGATCTCCCGCTGCTGCGCGAGAGTATAGAGGGTGAGCTCCTCGATCTTCTCGAGCAGGGTCATCTGCAGCTTGCTGATGTTGATCGGACCGGTCAGCTCCGCGGCCGAGGGCACGTTGGGGAGGTGCCTCTCCTCGGCGACGAAATCGGCCAACTGGTCGATCGGCATCAGCGGATAGTCGGGCTCGAAGACGTAGTCGGGGGCGCACGGCGCTCCGCAGGTGGCGGAGAAGTAGTCGCCGGTGATCGTGAAGTCGCCGTTGGGGGCGAGGTCGGCCAGCTCGCCGGTGCCGATCAGGGTGATGTTGAAGTCGGCTCCGCCGGTGTCGAGCCGCCACGACTGGCCGGAGTTCGAGTTGGCCAGAGTGAAGCCGGCGCCGCCGTTGTTGGTCAGGGTCAGCAGGGAGCGCGTCATCACGGTCGACGAGGCCTCCTCGACGTGTGCCTGGGCCGTGCCGTCGGTGCGGCGGACGTGGAGGCTGTTGGACGGCGACGAGGTGCCGAAGCCGACGTCGTTGTCGCTTGCGATGAAGAGGCTGTTCGAGTTCGCCCCCGGCTGGATACGGAACGGCAGCTGCGAGCCGCCGGTGACGTCGCGGACGAAGAAGTTGGTCTCGTTGCCGGCGACGTCCCAGGTCTGGGGCGCGAAGCCCGACGAGCCGTCCTGCTGGAGGCGCAGGGTCGGGGTGTCGCCGTCGACCACGTGCAGCTCGGTCACCGGCGAGCCGGTGCCGAAGCCGACGCGACCGGCGTCGTCGACCCGGATCGAGTTCTGCGGCGCGTTGGCCTCGATCAGGAAGACCAGGTCGGTGGTGCAGTTGCCCTGCGAGGAGCCGCCGCAGTCGTTGACGGCGAAGTAGGAGAGGCCGCCGGACTGCGACGAGTTGGCCTCGATCTCCCAGTCGCGGTTGGGGAAGCCGGAGATCGAGCTGGTGTCGTCGAACTTGATCCGGGTGTTGTTCTCCATCAGCAGGACGGTGGTGTCGCCGAACGTCGGGCTGTTCGGGCAGTCGAAGCCGACGCACAGGCTGTTGCGGATGACGCCGTCGGCGTTGGTCAGCACCGTCGCCGCCGCCGACATCGACCTCACCGGCGCGTCCGCGGAGACCAGGCCGCCGCCTTGGGCCGGCGCGCGCAGCGCGACCAGCATGTTGCCGTCGCCGTTGCCCTCGGCGCCGCCGTTGCGCGCCGCGTCGGCGATCCTGCGGTCCTCCTCGATGAACGGGTCGACGAACCGGGCGTCGAGGATCGAGATGTAACCGGCGCTGGTCAGGTAGTCGAGTGGCGGCAGGTCCTCGCGGCCGCGGCAGAGCTGGCCCTCGCCGTAGGACTCGTTCAGCCCGCGGACTTCGGCCGCGGGGCCGAGCTTGAGGTTCCAGCTATAGACGCCGTCGGGGAGCGGTTCGCCGCTGGCGTCGAAGGGGGTGAAGACGATCCGCTCGCCGATGCGGAAGTTCAAGTCGACGTTGACGCATTCGGGCCCGGTGATGGCGAGCTGGGCGAGCTTCCACTCGGTGTTGGGGAAGAACTCGACCTTGTCGGGCGCGAACTCGATCTCGATCGGACCCTCGGCGGCGGAGGCCGCCAGGGGGGTGAGGGCGAGAACGGCGAGCAGCAATGCAAGGCGGCCGGCTCTGAGAGAGCGCTTCATAACGTCTCCTTTCGGTCTGTTGGCGGGATCGCGGGAGCCCCGCCGCGGGCGCCGCGGCCGGTGCGGCGGGCAGATACCCCCCGTGTACATGCGTCTATGTGCGCAAGCGTAACACGAAACACGGTCTATCAGGCGTTCGGCGAGGCGAAACGTCACACGGAAGCCCAAAAAAGCGAGAGAGGCTGACCCAGGGGGGCCGGCCTCTCTCGCAAGGACGGCGCGCGGTCAGCCTGGTCGGCCGTCCGCGCCGCGGTGCGGGCCCTACTGGGCGAGCTTCTGGATCACCGCCTCGAGCGCCGCCAGCCGCGCCGCCAGCTCGGCGTTAGTGCGCTCCAGCTCCGGGAGCCGGGCGACGCGCTCGGTCAGCTCGGAGTTCCGCTCGCGGAGGTCGGCGATCGCGTCGGCCTTCGCGTTCAGGCGCTCGTTGAGCTGCTCGATGAAGATGTGGGCGATCTCCAGCTCGTGGAGCATGCCGCCGGTCTTCTCGCTGAGGTTCCAGCGGCCGTTCTCGACCGTCGGACCGACCGCGGGCAGGTGGCGGTTCTGCCACATCAGCGTCGAGTGCTCCTCGATCGTGCGCAGCTCGAACTCCGGCGTGAAGACCCGATCGCAGCCGCCGCCGCAGGTGCCGCCGCCGCCGGTGAAGATCGAGCCGGTGATCGTCAGGTCGCCGTTGGGCGCCAGCTCGGCCAGCTCGCCGGTGCCGATCAGGGTGATGTTGAAGTCCGCGCCGCCGGTGTCGACCCGCCACGACTGGGCCGAGTTCGAGTTCTCCAAAGTGAACCCGGCGCCGCCGTTGTTGGTCAGGGTCAACAGCGAGCGCGTCGCCACGGTTCCGTTGGTTTCCTCGACCTTCGCCCCCGCGGTGGCGTCGCTCCGGAGAACGTGGAGCGTCGTCGCCGGCGCACTGGTGCCGATGCCCACCCGTTCGTTGGAGTCGAGGTAGACCATGC
>Ga0268386_10001491_pt1 | contig 16084 bp, 17 predicted proteins | sample RVTome_15_FD_200260 | JGI IMG/M metagenome (GOLD analysis project Ga0268386, IMG submission 200260) | Soil microbial communities from uranium-contaminated site in the Upper Colorado River Basin, Wyoming, United States - RVT150D86... ...
ACCGCGAGCGCAACGCCGAGCTACGGGAATTTGGTCTCTACCGCATGTTCCTGCACTCGGCGTCGATAGGCGTGACGCGGCCCGGCACCGCCGAGCCGCTCTCCATCAGCGCGCCGTTGTCCGCGGATCTGCGCGAAGTGCTCGACGCGCTCGTCAGGGCACCGAAAGCCCGCAGTCCCGCAGCACGCCGGCGAGCCAGATCAACGGCAGGCCGGTGAAGGCGGTCGGGTCCACGGTCTCGATCCGGCTCACGAGCGCGATGCCGAGCGACTCGCCCTTGAAGCCACCGGCGCAGTCCCACGGCCGATCCCGCGCCACGTAGCGCGCGATCTCCGGATCGTCGAGGGCACGCAGATGCACGATGGTGCGATCCGTGTGCTCGTAGGTTGGCGCGCCACCCGCGGCGGCAACGCACACCGCCGTGAGGAACGTGAGCTCACGGCCGGAGGACGCCGCGAGCTGCGCGCGGCAACGCTCGGCGTCACCGGGTTTGCCGAGTACCTGCTCGCCGCACAGCGCGACCTGGTCGGAGCCGATCACGATCGCGTCGGTGCGCTCGCGCGCGACAGCCATGGCCTTGGCGCGCGCGAGTCGTGCCGCGAGCCCGGCCGCCGATTCACCGTCGAGCCGCGCCTCGTCGACGCCAGGCGCCACGCATTCAAATGGCAGCCCGAAACGCTCGAGCAGCCGGCGGCGGTGGGCCGAGGTGGACGCCAGCAGCAACGCCGGTCTGCCGGTGTCGCTCACGCCGCGCTCCGCGGCGCTCGAGCTTTGAAAAACAAGGGTTTAAGCTCGGATCGGCTTTGACAGGGGAGGGGGCCGTCACTATTATACGCGGCCCATGTCGCCTGCCCCGGCCGACCTCGTCAACGCGTTGGAACTGGCAGGGAGAGCGGCGTCGATCGAGCGCGACGTCGTGCTCGCGCAACTGCCGAGGCTCATCGACGCCGGCGCGCTCGAAGGGACGCGGGCGCACGGTGAACTTCGTTTCGGGACATTCGAGGGTCGGGCCACGGTCGATGCTCGTGTCTCGGGGACGGTAGTGCTCACCTGTCAGCGTTGCCTCAGGCCCGTCGAGGTGACGATCGTCGAGGTCGCACCACTGGTCGTGCTCGCCACGGACGAGGATGCCGTGCCAGCGGGTTTCGACCCGATCCTGGGCAATGCCGAGCGATTGCCGGTGATCGAAGTGATAGAGGAACAACTGCTGCTCGGGCTGCCACTCGTGGCCGTGCATCCGCCGGGGGCCGGTTGCCGGCGCGGTCCGCAGCCGGAAGCTGATGAGACGCCGGACCGACAAAAACCGTTTGCGAATCTGCGCGAGCTGCTCGACAAGGGCGAGCAGTGAGCACCAAAGGAGAGTAGATCATGCCAGTTCAGAAGAGCCGCAGGACCCCGTCGACCCGGGGCATGCGCAGGGCGCACGACAAGCTCAAGAAGCCCGCGCTTTCGGTCGACCGGACGAGCGGCGAGACGCACCTTCGCCATCGCATCACGCCGGACGGCTTCTATCGTGGCCGCAAGGTGATCGACAAGCCCGTAGCCGGGGAAGGCCAGGAGTGAGCTTCGCGGCGCGGCGCCCGGGCCGCGCATCGGCCGCGCCGAGCGCCTTTCCCGTTCCGCAATGACGGCTCCGTTCAGCATTGCCGTGGACGCCATGAGCGGTGATCACGGCGTCGGCGTGGCAGTGCCCGCGGCACTCGACGTGCTCGCGGGTGAACCCGCACTCAAGCTCATCCTGGTCGGCCGTGCGGAGGCCATCAGTGCGCTGCTTCCGGCGGGGCGCATGCCCGAGCGCTGCAGCCTCGTCGAGGCCAGCGAGGTCGTGGGCATGGACGAGCGCCCGCAGGACGCGGTGCGGCGCAAGAAGGACTCCTCGATGCGGGTCGCGGTGAACCTCGTGGAATCGGGGGCGGCGGCCGCGTGCGTCAGCGCCGGAAACACGGGTGCGCTGCTCGCGACCGCGCGCTTCGTGCTCGGGATGATCGACGGTGTGGACCGGCCGGCGATCGTCTCTTCGATTCCCGCGGTGCACGGGCACACGATGATGCTCGATCTCGGCGCCAATCCCGACTGCACGGCGGATCACCTGGTCCAGTTCGCCGCGATGGGCGCCGTACTGTCGAGCGATCTGCACGGGCTTGCGAACCCTCGCGTGGGGCTGCTCAACATCGGTGAGGAGGACATCAAGGGCACCGAGGAGCTGCGCGAGGCACATCGTCGCCTCGGTGTGGCGCCGATCAATTATCGGGGCTTCGTCGAGGGCGACGACATCTTCTCGGGTGACGTGGACGTGGTCGTGACCGACGGCTTCGCCGGCAACGTCGCGCTCAAAACCAGCGAGGGCCTGGCACGCTTCATCAGCGGAGTCATGCGCGAGGAGTTCACGCGAGGGCCGGTACGCAAGCTCGCGGCGGTGGCGGCCACGCCGGCGCTGCGCGCGCTCAAGCGCCGGCTCGACCCGCGCAGCTACAACGGCGCGAGCATGGTCGGGCTCGATGGCATCGTCATCAAGAGCCACGGTGGCGCCGACCGCATCGCCTTTGCGAACGCCGTCCGGGTAGCGATGACCGAGGCGCGAAACGGCGTCCCGGCGCGGATTGCGGCGATGCTCGCACGGTTCGCCGACGCCGGCTGTAACGCGCCGCGCGCGGCTGTTTCCTGAGGGGGTTCAGCGGCGCGTCTGCTTCGCCGCGGCGCGGCGGCGGTGCATCCGCTCGACCAGCTGCTCGCGACGGCGTTCCAGTCGCCGGCGCGTCGCGCCTTCATCCGCTCGCGCGGCAGCGCCGCGCGGCAGGCTCTTTCGGAACCGCTGAAAGTCCTCGTACGCCTCGAGCTCGTGCTCGAGCTCGCGGAACACGAGCTCGACCATGACCGCATCGTCGAGCAGGCCGATCCCCGGGATCTCGTCGGGGATGATGTCCTCCGGGTCGCAGGCATAGGCGAGAGCAGCGAGCACAGGGCTGCGTTCGTCGGAGTCCAGCGGCCAGTCCGGGTCGGTCAGCATCGCCAGCAGCGCTTCCATCTTCACCAGCCTCTCGGTGATGAAGTCGGGCAGGTCCGACTGCCGCAGCTTGGAGATGAACTCGGATGCCGCGCCGAGGATCTCCTCGTCGTCGGCGATGCTCACCGACTCCCGCGAGCGCTGCAGCTCGCGTCTGAAGTGACGCAGATCGCGATCCGACAGCTCGATGGTCAGTTTGTATGGCATCCGGAACCCCCGCTCAGCGGAGGCTACTTGCCGAACCGTGAGCCGGTCAACGCTTGCGGGATCCGCAACGTCCCGGCAATGGCTACAATGCGCACATGGCGGGTCAATCGCGGAGTCGGCGGATCGGGCGAGGGTGCGCCGCATTTCTCGCGCTCGTGGCGCTCGCGGGTGCTGCCCGGGTCAACGCCAGCGGGGCCGAGTACGTGCTTCCTCCGAACGGCGACAACGTTGTGGGCTTTGTCACAACCGCGATCGCTCAGCACGAGGACACGATGTTCGACATCGGTCGTCGCTACGGTGTCGGCTACGAGGAAATCATCGCGGCAAACCCGGGAATAGACCCGTGGCTGCCGGGCGATGGGGCCGAAATCCTGATCCCGACGCGATTCGTGCTGCCCGATGCGCCGCGCGACGCGATCGTCGTGAACCTGCCCGAGCACCGGCTCTATTACTACCCACCGCCGAAGCCGGGCGAGCCGCGCGTCGTGCGCACGTATCCGATCAGCACCGGCAAGATGGACTGGAAGACGCCCCTGGGCGTAACGCGGATCGTGTCCAAGCAGAAGATGCCCAACTGGTATCCGCCCGCGTCCGTGCGCGAAGAGCACGAGAAGCGCGGCGATCCGCTGCCGCGGGTCGTGCGGCCGGGTCCCGACAATCCGCTCGGGGAGCACGCCATGCGGCTCGGCATCCCCGGCGGTGCCTACCTGATACACGGCACGAACCGCCCGACGGGCGTCGGCATGCAGGTGACACACGGGTGCATACGCATGTACCCGGAGGACATCGCTGAGCTGTTCGAGCTCGTCGGGGTCAACACGCGCGTCAATCTCATGGATCAGACGACCAAGGTCGGCTGGCAACGCGGCACATTGTTCGTCGAGCGGCATGCCCCGCTCGAAGGGACGAACGATCCCGGTCACGGCGATCCTGCGGAAATGACGCGTCTGCTCGCCAAGGCCAGCGAGCGCCGCAGGGTCACGCTCGACTGGCCCGGCGCCGAACGCGCATTCCTGCAGGCCACCGGCGTCCCCGTGCCGCTGTCGACGCCGGTGCGCACCGCCGGCGCGTCCGGCGGGCAATAGCGGGTTTCCGTTCTGCGAGCGGGCGCTCGCACATTCGCGGCGGGCAAAAAAACGCCGCGGCTCCCACCGCGGCGTTTTTTTCTCGCTTGGAGCGAAATCGTCGGTTGGCTTACTTGCCCATCGACTTCTTGAACGCGCGATCGATCTTCTCGTTCGTCGCGTCGCAGCAGGCCTGCGCACCCTGGGCCGCCTGAAGAGCCTGGCTGGCCGTGCTCTGAGCCGCGCTGGCAGCGTTCGAGGCGCTGGAGGCCGAGGCAGCGGCGGCGTCAGCAGCCGACTTGGCGGCGGCGGCATCCTGCGCAGCAGCCTTGGCAGACGCATTGGCCGCATCGATGCGGGCAAGGAGGTCCTTGTTGCTGCAGCCGCTGGCGGTGGCAACAATGAGCGCAGCAACGCCGACGGTCAGCGTCTTAACGATCGCGGTCTTCATTTGTGGTTGTCCTCGGTGGTTGGAATTGATTGCGAACCCAAAGTCGACTGCGCCGGTCCGCAACACGAGTTCCCTGTGCGGGGGACAGCCGAACGCGCGGATGGTACCCGATCCAAATAGCCTGATAAAGCTTGGGTTTCGACGCAGTCGGGCGACAGGGTCTGCTCTTCGGAGCCGCAACGGGCCCGTCAGACCCGAGTTCCGCGCGGACTCAGGGGTCCGCAGGCTCGCGCTGTAACCGCTCGAGATCGCGCCGCTCACTGCGGTTGTAGCACCCCGTGATCGGCGACCACACGGTCAGGCACGCGGTAACGCAGCGAGCATCGCAAGCACAACGGTCTGCCTCAATCAGCGCCCAGCTCGAGTGCAGGATCAAGATGAGCCCGCGTCGATGCGCCGGCCGGCTGCCGCAGGCGTCGGCGCTTGTTCGCCGAACTGCAGTGCCATTCCGGCGAACACATTATCGCCAATCCCCATACAAATGAGTCGGGTCGATCGTTGGTCGCAAGTCTGCACACCGCCCAACACAGCAGCAGCGCGGCAATGGTGTACTCGCCAATGTCGTTTCTCCCATCAGGCGTGCGAGTTCGGCGCGTGCGCGCGTGAGCCGTACGGCCACGTTGTTCTCCGGGATTTCCAGCACCTGCGCGATTTCGCGGTGCGACAGTCCCTTCGAGACAGAGCGTAACGGCCTCGCGCTCGTGAGTGACAGCCCCCTGCGTTCAGCACGCAGGGGCGCAGATTTGCAAACCAGATGTCCTGCAGCAGGTCCTGGCGCTCGGCAGCGTTCGATTCGTAAGCCGAGACGAGTCGCAATGAGGGGCGCCCGGTGAGTCTCGATCAGCTGTCGAGTCACCGTGCGAGTGTCGGGTGCGGCACGTCGAGGGGCAGGCTGGTGGAGTTCACGAGGAGGTAGTCCGCGATGGTTGCAGACCTGACCGCGCTTGCATCGCGTCACGCATAGCTGTATATATTCACAGTAACTGTACGTGTATACAGGAGACACCATGGACGAGCTCACCCCGCGCCAGCGTCAGGTTCTGCGTTTCATCCAGGATGCGGTCGCCGAGAACGGCATGCCGCCCACGCGCGCGGAGATCGCCGAGGCGCTCGGTTTCAGGTCAGCGAATGCAGCGGAGGAACATCTTCGCGCCCTGCAGCGTAAGGGGGTGCTGGAGCTTCTGCCCGGGGCCTCGCGAGGCATCCAGCTGCGCGACTCCCTGCGTGAGCAGCTCGGGTTGCCGCTCATCGGTCGTGTCGCCGCCGGCAAGCCGATCCTCGCGGAAGAAAACATCGAAGCCCACTACCAGATGGACCCGCAGCTCTTTCAGCCGCGGCCGCATTACCTGCTCAAGGTGCGCGGCATGAGCATGCGCGACGTGGGCATCCTCGACGGCGACCTCGTCGCCGTGCACCGTACACCGGAGGTACGCAACCGGCAGATCGTCGTGGCACGGCTCGAGAACGAAGTGACGGTGAAGCGCTACCGACAGGAAGGCACGGTGGTGTGGCTGATGCCGGAGAACGCCGATTTCGAACCGCTGCGCGTGGATCTCAGGGAGGAGTCGCTGATCATCGAAGGCGTCGTGGTCGGCGTGCTGCGGCAGGACGCGGCACGTCCCGCTGGCGCGGAGAGACGTAATTGATGCCTGCCTGCATCAATCCTGCACGGGTGCGCCATGTCCTCAATCGACGAGCTGCTGCGGCATCCCGGTGTCTGGCGGGCTCGGGACCAGGGTGGCTCGTCGCAGCCATCGGGTCTGCCGACGGGCTTCGGGGCGCTCGATCGCTGTCTGCCGGGCGGCGGGTGGCCAAGGCAAGGGCTCATCGAACTGCTCGCGGACAGTTCGGGCATCGGTGAGCTCAGTCTCCTGATGCCGGCGCTCGCCGCGCTCTGCGGCGAGAAACACGAGGGCGGCTGGCTCGCGTGGGTTTCACCACCGTATCAACCGTACGCGCCGGCCCTTGCCGCCTGTGGCATCGACATAAATCGCGTGCTGGTCGTGCGCTCGGGTCCCGCCCCCTGGGTGATGGAGCAGGCGTTGCGCTCGGGATCCTGCAGCGCGGTGCTGGGCTGGGTGGATGCCGTCGACCTGCCGGGTCTCCGACGTTTGCAGCTTGCCGCCGAGCAGGCCGGTTGTCTCGCCGTGCTCTTTCGCCGCTCGCAGGAATCCCATCTGCCGTCCCCTGCCGTGTTACGCATCATGCTGTCCTCCAGGCCGGCCGGCCTGGAGGTGCAGATCCTGAAGAGCCGCGGCGCACGGCCAACCGGCACGACACTGCCCTACGGCAGTCTCCAGTAATCACGTGACCCACGTCACACACGGGCCCGCTCCGCCGGGACCCGTATCGCGGATTCATTCGCCTGTCGGAACTTATTAATAATCTGGCGGGTAACCTATGCAGAGTGCCGTCGCCGAGAGCTGGGGAGTGCCCACGAACGCGGGCGCGTACGATCCGCTGCTCGCCAGCCTCGTGCACGTCACCGGTTTGCTTGGCAGGCCGTGGTCCGCCGAAGCGCTGTCTGCCGGGTTGCCAGTACCCGAAACCGGGCTGACCCCGGAACTCTTCGTGCGCGCTGCAGCGCGGGCCGGGCTCACCGCGCGAGTGATCGCGCGGCCGCTTGCCGACATCCCGCCGCTCGTGCTGCCCGTGGTGTTGCTGCTCCATGAGCGGCAGGCGTGCGTCCTCCTGGCCCGCGAACCCGACGGACCGGCACAGGTGCTCCTGCCCGAATCCGGCGGCGTGCGTGTTCTCGACCTTGCCGAGCTCGCGCCACGCTACTCCGGCCACGCCGTATTCGTTCAGCGCCAGCTCACCTTCGATTCGCGCAGCGAGCACAGCGCGGTGCCGCAGCCGCGGCACTGGTTCTGGAGCGGGATCTCGCAATCCTGGCCGATCTACGGCGAAGCACTGGTCGCCTCGCTCCTGATCAACCTGTTCGCGCTCGTCACGCCGTTCTTCACGATGAACGTTTACGACCGAGTCGTGCGCAATCTCGCGCTCGAGACGCTCTGGGTGCTCACCATCGGTGCGGCATTCGTGTTCGGGTTCGATTTGCTGATGCGCACGCTGCGCGCGTACTTCATCGACGTCGCCGGCAAGCGTGTCGACGTCATCCTCTCCGCGAACATCTTTGCGCAGGTGCTGGGCATTCGTATGGACGCCCGCCCGGTGTCGGTCGGCGCATTCGCGAACAACGTCCAGGAGTTCGAGGCGTTCCGGGAATTCGTTACATCCGCGACGATTACGACGCTCGTCGATCTGCCGTTCGCGTTGCTCTTCATCGCCGCCATGGCGTGGATCGGTGGCCCGGTCGCGTGGATTCCGCTTGCGGCCGTACCGCTGATCGTGGGATTCGGCCTGCTGGTGCAGGTCCCGTTGTCCCGGGTCGTGCAGGAGAGCTTTCGCCACGCCTCGCAGCGACAGGCGACTCTGGTCGAATCGCTCGCGGGCCTCGAGACGTTGCGGACGCAACGCGCCGAGGGGCCCGCGCAGCGGCGCTGGGAGCAGGCGATCGGGCAGATTGCGAAGCTCGGTCTGCGCGCGCGGTTCCTGTCGAGCGTCGTGATCAATTTTGCGAGCTTCGTCCAGCAGCTCACATACGTCGCCGTCGTCGTCTGCGGCGTCTACCTGATCGGCGATGAGCGCCTGACCGTCGGTGGGCTGATTGCCTGCACGCTGCTGACGGGACGGGTACTCGCACCGCTTGCGCAGATTGCGGGACTGTTGACGCGCTGGCACCAGGCGCGGACCGCGCTCATGTCGATCGACCGCATCATGACGCTGCCGATCGAGCGGCCGGTCGACCACAACTATTTGAGCCGTCCGCGCCTTCGCGGCGGCATCGAATTCCGCGATGTCACATTCAGCTACCCTGGCCAGCAGGTCCTGGCGCTGCGCAACGTCAGTTTCCGGATTGCGTCCGGGGAGCGGGTTGCGTTGATCGGGCGCATCGGATCCGGCAAGACGACCATCGAAAAGCTCGTGCTTGGGCTGTATTCGCCGAATTCGGGAAGCATCCTGATCGACGGCATCGACTCGCGGCAGATCGATCCCGTCGAGTTGCGCCGCGACATCGGCTATATGCCCCAGGACATCGTGCTCTTCTACGGCACGGTCCGGGACAACATCGTGCTCGGCGCCCCGCGCTCGGACGACGCGGCGGTCCTCCGCGCGGCGGAGCAGGCCGGGATCCGCGAATTCATCGATCGTCATCCGCTCGGATTCTCGATGCCCGTCGGCGAACGCGGCGCAGGACTATCCGGCGGGCAGCGGCAGGCGATCGCTGTGGCGCGTGCCTACCTGCAGCAGCCACCGGTGCTGCTGCTCGACGAGCCGAGCAATTCAATGGATAACCGTTCCGAGGAGATCTTCAAGGAGCGGCTCGCGCGCGACCTCGAGGGCCGCACGCTGCTGCTCGTCACGCATCGGGCGTCGCTCTTGTCGCTGGTCGACCGGATCATAGTGCTCGAGGCGGGCGGCGTGGCGGCGGACGGACCGCGGGACCAGGTGCTGGCCGCGCTCGCGGCGGGGAGGATCGGTGCCGGATCCCGCTGAACAGGTCCTGGCAGCCGGCGCCACCGCGGAGCACGCGCGCACCACGAATGAGACTTCGAGCGCGTTCGCGGGGCGTTTCTGGGATACGCTGTTGCCGCGGATCGACGACAGCGAGTTCATGAGCGAGACGAGCGCGGCGGCGATGCGTGCAGCCCACCCGCGCGCACACTGGATCCTTCTTGCTTCGCTCGCATTCGTAGTCGTTGCGCTCGTCTGGGCGGGCATGGCGGAGATCGACGAGATTACGGTCGGGCAGGGACAGGTCATCCCGTCCAGCAAAGTGCAGATCGTACAGAACCTCGAAGGCGGCATCGTGGCGGAAATCCTCGCTGAGCCCGGACAGGTCGTGAATAGGGGCCAGCCACTCATGCGGATCGACGACACTCGCTTTCCCTCCTCGTATCGCGAGGGCGAGGCGAAGGACAGCGCGTTGCGCACGCGCATCGCACGGCTCGAGGCCGAGGCGTCGCTGAGACCCTTTGCGCCTCCACCTGACCTGGTGCGCGACAATCCCGAGCTCGTCCAGCAGGAGCGGGAGCTGTTCGAATCGCGCGGTCGCGACTTCGCTGCCGGTCTTGCGGTGCTGCAGCGACAGGCCGAGCAACGCAAACAGGAACTCGCGGAGACGCAAGCCCGGGACACCCAGCTGCAGCAGAGCTACGACTTCGTGCTCCAGGAACTCGCGATGACTCGGCCCGCGGCGGAAAAGGGTGTCATCTCCAAGGTGGAGCTCGTGCGGCTGGAGCGGCAGGCGAACGACTTGAGCGGTGAGCTCGAGGTCGCGCGGCTTCGCGTGCCGCGGCTGATGGCCGCCGAGCGCGAGGTGCGGGAGAAGACGGAGCAATACGTCGCGGAGTTTCGCTCGGCGGCCAGCCGCGAGTTGAGCGAGGCCCGGGCGAACCAATCGATGGTGAGCGCATCGAACGTCGCGCTCGTAGACCGCTTGGCGCGGACGATCGTGCGTGCACCAGTGGCAGGAACCATCAAGCAGGTTAAGGTCACGACCGTCGGCGGGGTGGTGCAACCGGGGATGGACCTGATCGAGATCGTGCCGCTCGACGACACGCTGCTGGTCGAGGCGCGCGTGCGGCCCCGGGACATCGCGTTTCTGAGGCCGGGGCTCGACGCGATGGTCAAGTTGTCCGCCTACGACTTCTCAATCTACGGCGGTCTTGCCGGCAGGGTCGAGCACATCAGTGCCGACGCGATCGTCGACGATCGTCCAGGCGTGACGCCGGAGAGTTACTACCTCGTTCGCGTGCGGACGTCGCAGGGCAGCCACGGCGCGGGCAAGGGGAAGCTCAGGGTCATTCCGGGGATGCAGGCCACCGTCGACATTCGGACCGGGCGCAGGACCGTGTTGCAGTACCTGCTGAAACCGATGCTGCGGGCCAAAGAGAACGCACTGCGCGAGCGGTGAGGGGCAGCTGTGTTCGTAATTGCAAGTGCGCACCCCGACACGCTGGATTGCTGGCGCACCGCGCTCGGGGATCGCGCAGCCGTCGTCGAGGTTCGGCGCACCGATGCGCTATCCGAATGCTTTTCCAGGCTGCGGCCGGAGCTCGCGCTGCTCGATGTGCGCCTCACGCACGTCAACACCGTCCGCGTCGTCACGGAGCTGCTCAAGGTCAGCTCTGGCACGCACATTGTCGCGTTTGCCGACAAGCCCGATGAAGACCAGGAGCTCACGTTGTTCCGCGCCGGCGTGCGCGCGGTATGCGCGCTCGACACCTCCTCCGACGTGCTCGCGCGGGTCGTGGGCGTCGTACTGCAGGGTGAGCTCTGGATCCGCCGTGCGCTGGTTGCGAAACTTGTCGAGAGTCTTGTCGCGAAAGAAGCGGACACGACGGGTGCCACCGGTCGATTCGCGATTCTCACGCCGCGCGAGGTTGAGATTGCTCGGCTCATCGGCCAGGGGGCGAGCAACAAGCGGATTGCGCGTCACCTTGCGATCACTGAGCGGACGGTGAAGGGTCATCTCACCGCAATTTTCCGCAAGACCGGGGTCGTCGACCGGCTGACACTCGCACTACTGATCGCGCGCCGTCACTAAATCACCGCCGCGGCGCATTGCGCACCGCCGGAATGGCCGTGCGATCGATCCTGTCATTTCCTGTCAGAAGCTGACAATTCACGATATCGCGAGATGCTCGGCATCGCTTCACCCCGCGTTGTTTTGTGACAGACGTCGCTGTTTTTCGTGCGCTTCGCGCGCGGAGGACAGTACCTATCTCGACTCTCCTAAATGCCTGACAGGTTCAGAGCGGCAGCTCCGCCTGCTGCCAGAAGGCACGGATGAGTATCGGGCGGCGCTGCATCGAGCGCAGCCGGTTGCGGGCGCTGCGCGTCAGGTCGGCGAAGGTACCGGCACAGTGGTTGGCGAGTTCGTGATGCCTGAGATGGCCCCAGATGTACTCGGTGGGATTGAGCTCGGGGGCGTAGCCGGGGAGCTGCTCGATCTGGATCGCACCGTTGAGCGCCTCGAGGTACTCGCGCACCAGCGCGCTGCGGTGGGCGGGCAGCCCGTCCCAGATCACCAGCAGCGGTCGGCGGATCTGCCGTCCGAGGGCGTGCAGGAACTCGATGATCTGCGGACTCTTGATGGCGCCGGGGAAGAGGCGAAAGTAGAAACGGCGGAAGGTGATACCGGCCATCACCGAGAGCTGGTGCCAGTTGAAGTGATACTGCAGCACCGGGGTCTGCCCGCGCGGTGCCCAGGTGCGCACCCGAGTGGGCCGTTCGCTCAGTCCCGACTCATCGACGAAGACGATGGTGCGGCCTTGTTTTGCGGCGTTTTTTTTAGCGCCGGCCAGCGCGTGCGTTTCCAGCGTCGGATCGCCGCCTCGTCGCGCTCGAGCGCTTGCGAGGACGGGCGCTGGCAGGAGAAGCCGAGGGACACGAGAATCCGCCACACTTGGCTCTCGCTGTACCGGCGCCCAAAGCGCCGCTCGATCAAGCGGCCTACCCGCGCCAGCGTCCACAGCTCGGTCGGGAACCCTTCGGCGAGCGCTCCGGTTGTGAGCGCCTTCAGCAACTCGCGCCGCTGCGCCGCATCGAGCCCGGCCGGTCGACCGCGCGGCCGTGCACGCAGCGCCTCGCTGCCGCCTTGTTCCAGTCGCTCGTTCCAAGTACTCACCGTAGCGCGCGACACGCCCACGCGGCGCGCGACCTCCGCTTGTGCGACACCGCCACTCAGCAGCCGTCCGGCTCGCAGCCGTCGACGTTGCAGTTCCTTCGCCTTCTTCTCCGACTTGCCCATGTGCGACCCCGTCTACAGCACTCATGATGTTGGACCGCGGATCACGACACAAGTTGCAAGTCATTTAGGAGAGTCGAGATGTGGCGCGGTGGTGATAGGTTCGTCTCAACTGTTGCCGCCCCTTTCGTCTGGCGGTGTCGCAATTGACGAACCGTGACTCCGTTTCCACATCCCGCTCGTCGAACCGGACGGGCCCTATTAAGGCATCCGGCTCTCGGACAAGACATCATGCTGTCGCCCACGGAAGGTTGCGCGTCAAAGCCGGCAGCCGGACAAGGCCCAAGGTCCCGTAGAGATACTCGTTGGGATAGAGGCTGTATCCGCGGCTTCGCACCTTGTGTTTGTGGCACAACCACCGGCGTAGCCGATGCGTGGTGTACTGGTCCACTAACCGATATGCCTTGTTCACCGGGCCCAGCTTGAAGTAGTTGGCCCAGCCGTGCAGCTGTCGGTTGAGACGCTCCACCAGGTCGTCGGCCTCAAGCAGACCGGTTCTGTAGGCAGTCTGCTCGTGGATCAATTTGATCAGACGCCTCACGCTCTTCTTCGATGGACGCGTGCCGAAGTAGGCTCTGCCCGTCGGGAAGGAGTAGAAACGTCCGAACTGATAACCCAGGAAATCGAAGTACTCTTCCGGAATGCGGCAAACGTGAGTCTTGCGTTCGTTCACCGTCAGCTTCAGCCGCCTCATGATGTCCTGCATCGCGAGCAACGCCTCCTCGGCGCTGCCCTTGCAGCAGATCACCAGATCGTCGGCGTATGAGACGATGTGAGCCCCGAGGCGCCGTTCGTAGCCCAGACGCTTCCACCCCAGTACGAACCGCCGCATATAAACGTTCGATAGCAGCGGTGAGAGGGGCGAACCCTGGGGAATGCCGCGCTTCTCATCACGGTTCCGGGTCGAACGCGTCTTGCGTCCCCGCTCGTCCGTCTCCTCCACTGGCGTCTCGAGCCACATCTTGATCAGATGCAGCACGTGCCGGTCAACGACCCGGCGCGCCACGGACTGGAGAAGTTCGGAGTGTGGAACGGTGTCGAAGTACGCGGACAGATCCGCGTCAACGACGTGCGTGTGGCCGGTGTTGAGCAGGCTGTGCACCTGCTTGACCGCGGTGAGCGCGTTGCGCTCGGGCCGATAGCCGTGTTGTTCGGCGGGCAGGTCGGCTTCGAAGATCGGCTCTAACACCAACTTCGCCGCCGTCTGTGCCGTGCGGTCACGGATCGTGGGAATGGACAGGGGTCTGAGCCTCGATCCACTCTGCTTCGGTATGTAGACTCGTCGGGCCGCTTGTGGTTGGTACGTTTTGCTCCTGAGTTCCTGCGCCAGTTCCCCCAGCCACCGCTCCAGCCCGTACGCCTCGATATCCTCGAACCGCTCGCCGTCCACACCGGCCGCACCCTGATTGGCCTTGCAGCTGGCGTAGGCGTATTGCAATACGTCGGCTCGATACAGCTTGTCGTACAGGGCGTAGAACCGAAAGCTCGGGTTTTCCTTCGCTTTGGCATGTAACGCCGTCTGTAGCTTCTGAACACTCGGCGGAGTTGCTAGGTTACCCAATCTCCCGTTCCTCGCTACTTGTTGCGCCCGTCTTGAACTGAGGCCCCTTCCCTCCATCGGCATTACCCGACTTCAGCGGTACTACTGGCCTCTCCGCAGGTCCCTCGGCCCGGCCTTTCCCTCGCGGGAGTCCGGTTGGTCTTGTGTCCGACCACCTCGGCGACCTGTCCCGTGTTGCACCAGTCTTCCTCTTATGTGCATGCCATCGTCATTACCCCGGCGGAACCCCTGAGTGCACGTATCGCTCGCTTCCCCAGAAGTCGCAGCCTTCCCCGTCTTGCAGCTGGGTCGGCTTCCGCATCGTTTGCTTTCGAGGCCTGCTCAACGTTCATTCGCATTACGGCCTGCACACTCGCTGAGTCACCAATGTGACCCTCTACACCGAAGGCTTCAGCCGCCACTCCCTGTGCGACTGCTCCGATTGCTACCGGCTGGAGCGACAGTTGCCGGGTGGGCTTCGCACCCACTGGAAGACCGTGCCTTTGCACGGCGCACTGCAAATCTCAATAAGTCCTGGGCGACGGCAGTCGGATAGACCCGCGCAGCAGTCTCAATAGCATCCGCTTTAAGAGACCGTATCGACCTGCACGGCAGCGTCGGTTAACGGTCGCAGGGACAAGGTTCCCAGGAGCGGTCGGTATATGGCGACGAGCAGCGGTAGCAGCGGCGACGACATCATCGTTGGCACCGGTGGGGCAGATAATCTCAATGGCGGTGCTGGGAGCGACGAGCTGAGCGGTGGTGCAGGGTCCGATAGCCTGAACGGCGGCTCCGGGACCGACACGCTCGATGGCGGCAGTGGCAGCGATACGCTAAATGGGGTTCAGGGGACGACCTTCTCGTCTACCGACTCGAGGAAAACGCTGGATCGGGCGATGTGTACACCGGCGGCTCAGGCATCGACATTGTGCGCCTGATGCTGACGACCGATGAATGGTCACCGACTCCGTGCAGGCGGAGCTGGCGCGCTACTTTGCGCATCTGGCGACGGTGCAAACCAATAACCAGAGCGAAGTGTCGAACGGCGCCAGCCGGGACTTCACCTTCAATTTTGGTTCGTCGACGCTGACCGTCCAGATGATGGAGAAGCTCGAAGTCTACGTCGACGGGGTGGCCGTTACGAATCTCGACAGACCGGTTTTCGACGTTCCGGACCCGGACTCGATCATTGCCGGAACGGTCGTTGAGGACGGCAACGATGACTCGAGCCTGGTCACCGCCGAGTCCGCGGACGGCTCTATGAAGTTCTTCGATCTCGATACGACCGATACCCACACGGTATCTGTGATTGCGCCGGCTGGGGCGCTCGGGAGCCTAACGGCCGCGATCACCAACGTTGCGACCGGCGACGGGCAGGGGACAGTCGGTTGGACATACACGCTCAATGACGCCGCGGCGCAGTCGCTCTCCGCCGGAGAGGTCCGGATGGAGGAGTTCGTCGTCAAGATAACCGACGACGAAGGTCAATTCGCCACGCAGACGGTGACGATCACCATCACCGGCACCAACGATCCGCCGGTGATCACCGCCTCGCTCGAGAGCGGGGCGGTGAGCGAGGATGCGCTGCCGACCACGGCGGCGGGCGCGATCGACTTTACGGATGTCGACCTCGCCGACGTGCACAGCGTGAGTGCCACCCCGGCGGGCGGCGGCTACCTGGGCAGCTTCGACGTGAGCGTGAGCGATGACTCGACGGGCGACGGGGCGGGGACGGTGGCTTGGAACTTCTCGGTCGACAACGCCGCGCTGCAGTTCCTCGCCGCGGGCGAAACCCTCACCCAGACCTACACGGTCACGGTGAACGACGGGCTGGCCGACTCGAACACGCAGGAGGTCACCATCACCATCACCGGCACCAACGATGCGCCGGTGATCAGCGTCGGCGCTGTGACAGTGACTCCGCCGGCCGTACGGAATCGAACAGCGGCCTGACCGCAACCGACACGCTGACTGTCACCGACATCGACGTGAGCGATCTGGT
>Ga0268386_10001492_pt1 | contig 16080 bp, 17 predicted proteins | sample RVTome_15_FD_200260 | JGI IMG/M metagenome (GOLD analysis project Ga0268386, IMG submission 200260) | Soil microbial communities from uranium-contaminated site in the Upper Colorado River Basin, Wyoming, United States - RVT150D86... ...
CGCAACCTGGGCCTCGCGCTCCAAGAGCAACACTGCGGTTCCGCCCGAAGGCACGACACCCGCCAGCGCCATCACGACCAATCCACAGAACCCCGCAGAACCAACAGTTTAGAGGCGCGTTTGGGGTTTACCCCGACGCGAAGCCGGCCCGTCCGAGTCCAGTCTCTACGACGAGATGATCGTGTATCCGCGGGCGATCGAGCGATCGAAAGGAGATCGAGATGCGCAGGCTGATCGTGTACGAGTTCATGGGCCTCGACGGGGTGGTGCAGGCGCCCGGCGCCCCCGGCGAGGATAGGAGCGGCGGCTTCCAACACGGCGGCTGGCACCTCCGCTACTTCGACGAGCTCTCCCAGAAGTGGGCGCTCGAGAGCTTGACCGGGGCCGGCGGCTTCCTCCTCGGGCGCCGCACCTACGAGATCTTCGCCTCGCACTGGCCGAACGCGCCTGTGGAGGAGCAGGTGCTCGCCCAGCCTCTGAACACGAAGCCGAAGTATGTGGCCTCGACGACGCTCGCCGAGCCGCTCGGCTGGCAGAACTCGACGGTGCTCGAGGGCGACGTAGCCGAGGCGGTGGCCGCGCTCAAGCAAGAGGACGGAGCCGACCTGCACGTGATCGGCAGCCCCCACTTGGTCCAGGCACTGACTGAGCACGACCTGGTCGACGAGTTCCGGGTCATGATCGACCCGCTCGTCCTTGGTGGCGGCAAGCGACTCTTCCGCGACGACGGCGTGCTCAGGCCGCTGCGACTCGTCGACAGCCAAGTGACGACCACCGGCGCGATCCTTGCGAGCTACGCACCGGCTGAGCCATGACCTCGCGACCGTCGCCGCGAGGTCCGAGCGCAGACTCGCCAGCGCCTGAGACGTTCGACCGAACGGAGCGCACCCAGTGGCAAAGATCGTGCTGTCCATGTCTATGTCCATGTCCATGGACCGCTTCGTCACCGGCCCCACGACCATTGGAGCACCCCGTGGGCCTCAACGGCCACCGCCTGAACGACTGGCTCAGCGAAGGCGAAATGGACCCGCAGTCGTACCGGCCCTTAGCGGAGCCCAGCGCGAAAGTGTTAGAGGAGCTGATGGCCACATCGCGGACGTCCGCTGGAGGCGATCACGTGCCGGACGGAAGACCCAGCGGATCCGAGCCGGTCCAGCTGCACGACCTGCGACCACCGGAGATCCCTCGGCAGCGCGGCGGCGGCGCGGACGACGAGCCGACCTACCCGCACGAGCCGGCGCATCTGGTGCTGCTCGCGCAAGACCGACCCGACCAGGCACCCGGGCTGCTCGAGCACCTGCACGCATTGGCGATCGCCCGGGCCGGGGTTGGTCACCTCATCGAGATGCAGGCGCAGCGGGCGCCGGGGCTGGCCGCCGGCGGGGAGCACCCCGCTTCGGTGGCCGCCCTGGCCGAGGCGATCACCCTGGCCCAACCTCAGGGCTACCTCCTGGTCTTCGCTGACGAGGACGCCCCGATGACCGTCCTACTCGGCCGGCCCAACGAGACCCAACGCACCGAGCAGACCGCCGCCCGCGGCGTCCCAACCGACTACCCGACGCCGCTGCTGCCAGCGTTCGACACACACGCCGTGCCGCACCCCGGGGAAGGCGCTGCCGCCGCGATGCCCGGCCTGATCGAGCCGCTGACCGCCCGCGAGCTGGAGGTGCTGGCGCTGCTGGCCGCCGGCCGGTCAAACCGGCGCATCGCCGCCGAGCTCTATGTGACGCTCGACACGGTCAAGAAGCACGTCGGCCACATCCTGGACAAGCTCGGCGCAGCCAACCGCACCGAGGCCGCCGCCCGGGCCCGGCAACTCGGCCTGATCGGCTAGCACGGCACCCGCCGCCGCTCCCCATGGCACCTCGATCCCACTCTCGTGAAGAGTCGTCATGAAACAACGCGACGTCACCATCACTGAAGCCGGCGGCGATGCGCGGCGGTGGCGTGTGCTGGCGCTGCCTGGCGTCGCCCCAGTTCATGCTCATCCCCGACATGACCGTCGTCGCGCTCGCCATGCCCAGACGGGCGCCCGACCGTCAAGGCATTCGATGGTGAGGAGCGCAGCAGCCTTGGCATCTGGTCGGCGCTCGGCGAGGCCGGTACGGCCGCCCAAGATCCTTGACACACCCAGACAGCCAATGAGCCGTCACATATACGTCCGATCAGTAGCTGCGACGACGCCAGGGCCGCTGTCATCGTCTGCACGTCGCCCCCGCCATCCACTGCGAGACAGTCTGCGTCGTTACTCGCCGCTTGTCGCCACGAGCCCGACGGTGTAGTTGGTGGCGGTGTGCCGGTCCGGGTCAGGAACGTTGCTACAGGCTCTAGGCTCGGTTGTCGACGTGCGCATCGTCGAACCCCGCGGCTGGTGATGGCATGGCTGAGGCACGCACATCGGCGATGGGTACGGCCAGTCGCGAGCGAAATGATCTCCTAGCCACCAAGGTGAACGTCCCGCGGCATCGGCGGGAGTACCTGGGCCGGCCACGTCTGACAGAGGGCTCAGAGGGAGCGACTCAGTCGAGGACGATGGCAGCGAGGTCGCGCGCGGCGCGAGCGGGATGCTGGTTTGTCCTGGGTGGCACCCATCACCAACGTCCCCTCGATCAGTAGGTGCAATTGCGCAGCAGCGCGTTCTGGCGGGCATGACCCAACGCCTCGACCTCCCGAACGAGGAGTGCGCGAAGGCGCCGCCAGTACGCGTCGGTCTCTGCATGTGCCGGATGGCGGGGATCCGCAAATGAAAGGTCGCCGCGAAGTACCTACAGCCACTGGCAAGGTCACAGCGTCAGCGTCCCCCGTCGCCGGTCAGCGACAACCACCAACGGCGACAGCCCGCATGCCGGTTCTCTCGCTCACTGCCGTCTCCGTCCGATACCACTCTTCCGACCGACACCAGGGGTTGCCATCGGCTGACGTGCAGCTCGAACAGCGCCGCGGCGAGTATCAGGATTCGTACGTCGCAGACCACGCGCGGTCGGCAGCAGAAGCGGACGTGTCCGTGGCTGCGGAGTCAGCTCGGGGCAGAGCCTGCGAAACCTGTCCGGCGAACCGTGCCGTGCTCGACTGAGCGCATAATCACGCATGGATCCAGCAGCGACGACAACCCGCATCGCAGTGACCGGATCTTTCACCTTGCCGTGCGACCCGCTGGTCGCGCTGCCACTGTTCACGCCCGAGGGCGAACGGGCCTGGGTCGAGGGGTGGGCCCCGACCTACCTGTCCGGAGCCACCGACGAGGTCGGCGCTGTGTGGAGCACCGCCGCTCACTCGCACACCATCTGGGTGACGGTGGTTCGTACCGAAGACCACGTTACCTACGCCCGGGTCTCCGACAATGGCACCGCCGGCACGGTCGATGTCCGCTGTCTCGCTGCCGACGGCGGCGCGACCGTGCAGGTCACCTACGACGTGACGGCGACCAGCACCGCCGGGTTGACTTGGCTGCAGCATTTTGTTGCTGGCTTCGACGGGATGCTCGAGGAGTGGCGGAACCTGACCCTGCCACTGGTCACATGACCCGCCCGCCCTCAGGTTCCCTTTGACCGCGACTGTGACATGGCGACGTTGCTCGCATGTCGCTCGTCGCGGCACTTCCGAGGAGACGCTGCATGGCGCGATCTCAGGATCGGGGGCGTTCCTTCACGAAAATGCGTGCACCACCCGCGGCAGAAGCGGAAGGTCGATCAAGGCCAGCAACGTCGTGGGGCGGCACGCACTCGTGGAAAATCGCCGACTACTTCACGAACGTTCGCGTGATCTGGCGGACCGATTCAAGATCGAGTGCCACCACGTAACAAGACCACGAATGCGCGCGAACCCGCTCCCCATCCAGGCGCACATCCGTCCAGACATCGTGGCGCACCCCGCCTGGTGGCAGAGCGGTCCAAGCCATCGAACCGTCGTTTCACACCGCCCACTACTCACGGCGTCGCCGAAACCGTCAGCGGTCGGGGCGGGCAGCCCGGGTCTTCGTCCTCTTCCGGGTGAGAACCTGAGCGTTCAAGCATGTGGCATGGTGGCGCGGGAGACCGACCATGCCGGCAGCGTGCTCGATTGAGACCGCTCCGAGCTCGGGCGTTGGGCTTCGAGGCGTTTCACGTACCTGGACAACCTCAAGGTCGTCCTGATCGCCGCGATCATCGCGCTGCACGCGGTCCTCGGGTACGCCGGCATCGTTGAGGTGTGAACCTACTCGGAGCTGCGTGAGGTGACTCTGCCCCGGTCGTGGAGGTCGGGCTGTTCGTGCTGGTGAGCCCGTTCGGGTTCTGCCTGATCGCGCTGTTCTTTCTGGTGGCCGGCCTGTTGACGCCGTCGTCCTACGAACGGAAGGGGGCCAGACGGTTCGTCGGCGACCGGCTGCTTCGCCTCGGCGTGCCGTTCCTGGCCTCGTACGGGTCGGAGAGCGGCTTCTCCGACCTCAATCTGTGGGAGTGGCTGGCCTGTGTCGCCGTGTTCGGGCTGGGCATCGTCGGGTCACGACAAGGTTGGCTCGAAACCATCCCCGACCATCTTGCTCGCCGGTGCCGGACGCTGACGCTGTTCGGGGTGGTCGCGATGGCAACGCTGCTGCTGCTCGCCGGTGGGTTCGACGCCGTCGACGACGCGTTCGGTGGATGGCACTGGTTCGCATCTGTCTTTGTGGTCGTCGAGGCGGTTCTCACCGTGTTCGGCTCGGTGTGGCTGTTCAGCGTCGCGCAGCACCGGTTGAACCGGCATTACCGCCGGGGGGCGATGCTGAGCCGGAGTGCCTATGGGGCGTTCATGCTCCAGACTGTGTTCCTGCTCGCGTTGGCCCTCATCTTGCGGCCGCTAGCGCTCCCAGCCGAGGTAAAGGCGCCGGTCGTGGCCATCGGTGGCATCATCGCCAAGTTCGGCGCCGCCTGGCTCCTGAACAAGAAGGTCCCGGGTTTCTCGCGAGTACTTTGACCGGTGGCCGGGCGTTGCCGCCCGGACCCATCGGTCGGACGCGGCGGACGCGGTGAGTTCGACGCGTCGTCTGGCACCTCCTCGGCCATGGCAGGGCTCAAGGGATTGCGCGGGGTCGGCGGGCAGCGGTTTTCGTCACTGCGGTTCAGTCGCCTGTGAGGCCGGTGCCTTCGCCGGGGACGAACTCGCGACCCGGGTCGTCCGGGGAGCCCGACGCCTCGACGGCGTCGAACTCGTCAGTCGAGGATGACCGCGGCGAGGTCGCGCGCGGCACGAGCTGGATGCTGACCGTCCTGGGTGGCGCCCATCACCAAGGTCCCCTCGATCAGCAGGTGCAGCTGCTCGGCCGCGCGCTCCGGGCTGGCATGGCCCAACGCCTCGAGCTCGCGCACGAGGAGTGCGCGGATGCGCCGCCGGTACGCCTCGGTCTCCGCATGTGCCGGATGGTGGGGATCTGAAAAGGCAAGGTCGGTCGCGAAGTACCGACAGCCTCGGAAGTCCGCGTTCGAGACGAGCTCGTCAAGCCGATCGAACAGGCCGAGAAGCCGGGCTCGGGGCTCGGTAGCACCGGCCAACGCGGCCTCGTACCACGCAAGATCCTCGTCGGAGGCGCGGCGGAGGACCGCCGCCACCAGGCCGTCCTTGCCTCCGAAGTGCTCGTAGAGCGACCTGCGGGCAACGTTTGCCTCTTTGAGCAGCGCGTCGATTCCGACAGAGGCGCCGCGTGAGTAGAACAGGTGCTGCGCGGCCGCGAGAAGTCGTTCCCGAGGTCCCGAGGTGGGCTTAGTAGTCATCTGCTCCTTGCACCTCCGCTTGACGGTAGATCGACCATTCTATATGGTGGTCCGATAGACCAATCAGTCTACCTTTGAGGAGTGTGTGACATGACCACATCTGCGCCAACCACCAAGGACACTGCCGAGACGATCGCCCGCTTCAACGACGCATTCCAGCGCCGCGACAAGGACGCGCTCGCTGCACTCGTCCATGAGGACTGCCTGATGGTGTCGGCCCAGCCGGCACCCGACGGCACGGCGTATGTGGGCAAGGACGCGTGTGTGGCGTTCTGGGCCGAGCTGATGGACGACGCGTCGACCACGTTCGAGGTCCAGCACGTGTTCTCAGATGGCGACTGGGCCGCCGTCCGGTGGCGCTACCGCTTCGGGCCTACCGACGCGGAGTCCGTTCTCGGCGTGAACGTGACCCGGGTCAGCGGCGGTCGCGTGATCGAGCAGCTCGGTTACACCAAGACGCCGGGTGACCTCCCGCTTCCGGACTGACCTCGCGCATCGAACCCACCCACCCTGAGGAGAGACGTGATCATCATCGTACGCGGCGGGTGGCCGGCAACAACTGTGTCTGGCTGCGCACCTCGGACGTCCAGCAGCCAATCGTGCATCGGCAATGGTAGACACCGCGCACCAGCTCGTCGAACTGTGCCAGGACGTCGGCGGCCTCGCCGCCGTCCTGCTGGAGGGTTGACCGAACGTGGCCAGGCGACCGGACCAAGCAGGCGACATCGCCTGGGGCAAAAACCTGCTCCAGGCCGCCGCCGAAAGGGCAACGCCGCCGAACTCGACTAACCCTGGGCGAACTCGTGCGCATCCCAACGCCGCAATCTCCTTAGACCCTTGCCAAGACACGGACCGGGGCCGCACCGGTGAGCTCGGTGAGGCGACTGGTCGGGAGTTTGGCGGCAGGGCCCCGGAACGGCGTCCGGAACCCTACGATGCGACCAGACGGGGAGGTGCGCGCCCGGGCGGGCCACGAAGGGGGGTCGACTTGGCCGACTTGGCCGATCTGGCCACCGAGCGTGACATTGCGACCATCCCGAAGGTCGAGTTGCATGTCCACCTGCAAGGCTCGATCACCGCGGCGACCGCGTCGGTGCTCGCTCGCCGACACGGCGAGGACCCGCAGACCGCCCTGCGGCTTCAGGATGGTGGGTACCCGGGTCATTACCCGAGCTTCGAGGGCTTCCTCGACACCTACTTCGCCGTGAACCAGTTCGTCCGAACACCGGACGACCTGGAGTTTGTTGCGGCCGAGTTCGCGCGAGCCCAGGCCGCCCAGGGTGTCATCTACTCCGAGGTGATGTTCACCGCGATGATTTGCGTGCGGAACGGGATGCAGCCGTCGGCCATGTGGACCGCACTTCGTCGCGGGCTTGCGGCCGCCGGGACGTCGACACGGGTTGGGCTGTTGGTGGACGCGATCCGCGACTTCGGGCGGCCCGAGGCCGAGGCGACGCTGCGCATCGTCGAGGCGGCCGACGCTCCGATCGTCGGCCTGTGTCTGACCGGTAGAGAAGGGACCGTCCCGACGACCGAGTTCGTCGAGTTCCGCGCCGAGGCGCGACGGCTGGGATTCGGCTTCGAGATACACGCCGGCGAGATGGGCCCACCGTCGAGCGTCGCCGAGAGCCTCGACATCCTCGAAGCCGACCGGATCGGCCACGGCGTCGCCGCCATCGGTGATCCGGTGCTGCTGAATCGGATCGTCCGCGACCAGGTCGTGCTCGACGTCTGCCCGTCGTCGAACGTCGGCACCGGGCTGTTCCCGTCACTGGCCGCGCACCCGGTCGCGGCGTTCTGGCGGGCCGGCGTGAACATGACGATCTCCAGCGACGACCCGCCATTTTTCAACACGACCCTCACCGACGAGCTCGGTCACGTCGTGCGGCTGGCCGGCCTGAGCCGGGTCGACCTGGCCACCCTCCAGCGCCGTGCAGCCCGCGCCGCGTTCGCGGACCACAAGGCCAGGGACGCGATGGTGGCCAACCTCGACGCTTGGCTCGCATCCGCTTGACCCGTGGCGAACCCGGTCCGCTGCGGCGGCTCGACGTCCTTTGCGTTCCCGCCACGCATGGTCGCGACATGCGGCATGGTCGGGCGATCGCGAGTGGGCGATCATGGTCGGCTGACGGAAAGTGGGAGTGTAGACATTTCTCGTTGGCCACCTCGTGACGATTGGCGCCGCTGATTCGCCCAGACTGCTCTGTGCCTCGCTGACCCACCGAGTCGTATCAGATCACTCCCCTGGACATCCTGGATCCAACCATCATCGAGAGATCACCGGGTGATGGGCCGAGTGGTCGGGCACCGTGTTTATAGCCCGCACGAACCAGACCGGGCGTGATTCAAGTCCGGGTCCCGGCCTGGTCGGGCGATCGTAGCCGCCGTCGGCGTGGCAAGTCGTGGCTGTCCAACGTGCATGGTCAACACTCGTCTACAGGGTCGGCCTGCTGACCCGTTCGGTCGACTCCGCGGACGGGCAGGGGGTGGACGCCATCGACGACGTCGTGGCCATCGTGGTGGGTTTCGTCCTCACCACGCTCGTGGGCGGCTGGTGGCCGGCGGTACTGCAGCAACGGTCGTGGATCCGGCAAAACGACGTCCGGATGCGTGAGGCGGAGAGCCAACGCGCCGGGACTGCCTGCCAGGACCTGATGACGCTTCTGGATAAGAGGCTGTTCCGCATGCACCGCCTGCTCGGGGCCACAACAGCCCGCGCCCGTGGGGCGGCCAGCGAGGACGTGCTGGAGGAGCGGCTTCGGGAGTACGACGACGTGGTCATCGCGTGGAATGAGCGGCTCAACATGAACCTGTCGCTGGTTGGTAGTCACTTTGGGGACGTGGCACGTGCCTACCTGAGGGGTTGTACGAGGAGTTCCGGCGCGTGGGTCTCAGGGTTGAGAGCGCAGTGCGTGTAGCCAGCGATGGCGGCGACCCCGCATCCATCGCCGCCGACGCCGAAGGCGAGTTCGAAGGCCGAGATCCTGGCAGTCTCAACGATCGGGTCTACCAGTTCGGCCTCATGCTGATGGGCCAGTTGCGTGAGGCGACCGTAGGACGATACGGACCCACCAAGTCCACTCCTCGCACAGCTGACAAGATGTCCGCCCCGCAGGTCGACCCGGGGCCGTAAAGTCCCCGGACGAACCGGACGAGACGAGACTGGTATGGGGTCAAGCTTTTGGATCTCAGTCGAGATCTGTGTTGTCACGAGGATCGACCCACCGGCTCGCAACCACTGAATCGCCTCGGTGAGTCTGGAGGCTCCATCTCTTGAGGAGGATGGAGTCATGGCAGGTCGATCGAGCAACTACCCGCGGGAGTTGCGGGAGCGGGCGGTGCGGATGGTCGCCGAGGTGACGCCGTAGTATCCGTCGCCGTGGGCGGCGATGCATTCGGTGGCCACGAAGTTGGGGATCGGGTCGACCGAGACGCTGCGCAAGTGGGTGCGGCGCGCGGAGGTCGACGCCGGGAGCCGGCCCCTGGGCGCAGCAATGGGCCGGGCCCACTCGACGATGTGCTATTCAGTCGAGCTTGCCGGTCTCCACCCATCTGCGGAACACGGCCACCTGCTCGTCTGGCCAGGCGGCATAGCAGGGCATCCGCCCGGAAGTCAGCTGGTCCAGGATGGCATCAGCGCGCTGGCGGACCGCTTCCACGTCCCCAAGGTCGAACGCCCAGCGAATCGCGGTCCTGCCCCGGTCGGTGAACAGTGGTCGGATATCCCGCTCGAAACTTGGCGGATCGGTCGGCGACCGCGGCGCCTGGCCCGCGGCGGACGGTTGCGGGGGAGCGGGCGTCGGTGGGCCCGAGCCCAGACTGACGCTTGGCGGCGGGCCTGCCGTGCCCCAGTCGCAGTGCGGCACCGGCATGCGCGGCGGCGGTTGTGACACTCTCCCAGGGACTCACGTTGAGGGCGTCTCGAGAGAGTCCGCCCGGGGCGTCGTGATCGGCCGCATCGCGCGGCCCATCATCCGGCGCAGGGCAACCCTCGGTGCGAAACGGCCGGCGATGGTCAAGAAGGCGTAGAGGGCGCCGATGACTTTGACCGTGCGACCGTGATTGTGCGCGCGGAGGGCCGCCTCGACCACATGCCGCGGCTGAAGCTGGGGGAAGCGGCGCTGGGGTTCCTGGCTGCCGGCAACGTCGGCGAACTCGGTGCTGACGAAGCCTGGTGCCACCGCGGTGACGCGCACACCTTTGCCGCGCAACTCCTCGGCGAGCGCTTCGGTGAAGCTGAGCACGAACGCCTTGCTCGCCGCGTAGGAGGCGAAGTAGGGCGTCGGCTGAAAGGCCATCTGCGAGGCCACGTTGATGACGCCGCCGCTGCCGCGGCTGAGCATCGCTGGTAGCAGCCCGCGCGTGAGCGCGACGATCGCCTCGACGTTCAGGCGAATGAGATCGCGCTCGGGCGGTAGCGAGGCGAACGGGCCGTATCTCGCGACGCCGGCGTTGTTGACGAGCAGCCCGACCTCAAGCGTGGCCGCCTTCTCGATCAGCGTCTCCACCCCGGCGACGGTAGAGAGATCGGCGACGAGCGGCTCGAGCTGGCCGCCGCGGGCGTGTACCTCGTCGGCGAGCACGCTCAGGCGCTGGCCACGGCGCGCCACCGCAAGCACGGGATGACCGCGCTCGGCGAGCGCGAGCGCGAACTCCCGACCGAGTCCTGAGGAAGCGCCGGTGACCACGGCCCAATCGGGCTGCGCGGTCTGCGGATGGCTACCAGGTTGCTTCATGGACTCACCAGTCGGCCTCGTCACCTCCTCACGCCCGTCGTTTGAATGCCCACACCGACAGTGGAGCGAAGACCGCGGCGATGACCCCGGCCCACGCCAGCGACTGGATGATCGGGGTGGCTTCGGCGCCAGCGAGCGGAGCCGGTCGAAGACTCCCTTGGTGAGATCGGTGTTGAGCCCGGTGCCGACGTACATGGTGACGAACAGCATGTTCATCACGATGATGCCGGGCAGCGCGTAGGTCAGGTACTCGCCGGTCGAGCCGGCGATGGCTCCGCCGAACACGTAGGTGAACAGCAGCACGAACATGATCGGCTGGATGCTGAAGTCGCCGAGTTCCCATGGGTTGTGCCGGACCTGCACGACGGTGCGCCAGGCCAGCGTCAGGCTCTGCCGCATGCCCTCGACCGGGCTGACGTGCGGGTTCAGCTGAGGTGCCGTTGGTGCGGTCGCGGTGGCGGCGGTCATGTCTGGTTCCCTTCGGTGCGTTCGTCGTCCTCTTCGGCGGGGTGCCCGGTCAGCGACAGGAACACCTCGTTCAGACTGGAACTGCGCAGCGCCAGCTCGGTGACCACGACCCGGCGTCGTCGAGGCGGCGCACGACGGCCGGCAGCACCGCCGGATCGGTGACCGCTGCGGTCACCAGCTGCCCGTCCACGTCGGGCGTCACGTTGGCGAGTTCGCCGACAACCGAGGTCACGAGCGGCAGGTGCCGTTCGTCCTCCGGCCGTACGGCGAGCGTCTGCGCCCCGGTCTTGGCCTTCAGCTCGCCGGGAGTACCTGAGGCGATCACCCGGCCGTGGTCGACGACGACGATCTCGTCGCAGAGCTCGTCGGCCTCGTCGAGGTACTGGGTGGTCAGCAGGACGGTGACCCCGCCGGCGACCAGGGTGCGGATGAGGTTCCACAGCTCACTCCGCGCCCGCGGGTCGAGCCCCGTGGTCGGTTCGTCGAGGTCAGCATCGGCGGCCGGCCGACCAGGCTCGCCGCCAGGTCCAGCCGCCGGCGCATCCCACCGGAATAGGTCTTGGCCGCCCGGTCCGCGGCGTCGGTCAGGCCGAAGTCGTCCAACAGCTCGCGGGCGCGCGCCTTGGCCTGCCTCTTGGGGTGTCCGAGCAGCCGACCGATCAGCAGCAGGTTCTCCGTCCCGGTGAGCATCTCGTCGACCGCGGCGTACTGCCCGCTCAGGCCGATGAGCTGGCGCACCTGGTGGGCGTCGTCCACGACGTCGAAGCCGCCCACCTTGGCGCGGCCCGCGTGAGGCTTGAGCAGAGTGCTCAGCACCCGTACCGCGGTCGTCTTGCCCGCACCGTTCGGCCCCAGCAGGCCCAGCACCGTGCCCGTACGAACGCCGAGATCGACCCCGTCCAGGGCCGTCGTCTCCCCGAACCGCTTGACTAGGCCCCCGGCCCAGATCGCGTGATCCATCGGTGATCACTCTTCTGCCTGGATTGCCGGGGCACTTGCGTGCTTCTTGTCGGTGGACGCAAGCCAGGGGGCCGAGAGAAGGGCGCGCTGCAGTTGCCCACCGAGCATTCGGACGCGGCGCGCCGACCTATGAGCAACGGTGAGAAGCGTTCGGGTCGACTGCTCCGACAAGGTCGCCCCGTTCAGCACTGCGAGGAGGCGAGACTGCGCGACTGAAAGCTCCCTCAGTCGGACGATTGGCACCGCCAGCACCGCAGCACTGGTCGCCGGCTCGCCGGTAAACACCTCGGTCGTCTGGTAGGCCTCCGTGGACAGCGCGGCGACGACGCCGTCGGCCTTCTTCCAGAGCGCTGCGTGATCGAGGTCCAGGTCGGCAGCGACGGCCGCGGCCTGGAGATGGGCGGTCCGCAGGTCTGCCAGAACGTCCGGCAGCCGGTGGACATGATCGTATAAACCGTCGGTCGATTCGCTGATTGCGGCCGTCACGATGAGCCTTCTCGTTGCTTGCTGTTGGGACTGGTTGGGTGTGGACGGTATGAGCTGGCGGCGGTGTGGGCGTCACCCGAAGGTGGACGTGCGGGTGGAGTCTTTGACGTCGGCGCCGGGCACGAAGGTGCTATTGGGTTCGGCGGGCCGCGGAGTCAGCCGATCCGGCCGAGTTGGAGGGCCCGGGCGGCAGCTTCGGTGCGGTTGGCCGCGCCAAGCTTGTCCAGGACCCGGCCGACGTGCTTCTTGACCGTGTCCAGCGTCACATAGAGCTCGGCGGCGATCCCCCGGTTGGGGTCGCCGCAGTCTGGCCGCGCACGGCGATACCCGCGACCACGTAACCGCGGGCTGGTGGCCATGTTCATACTCGACGACCCGGACAGCCCGGCCAGTTGGGACCTGCCGCACAGTACGGCGTCGGACATCCCGTTGATCGTCCAGGACCGTGACCTCAGCGACTCCGGTGAGCTGCGCACCGGCAACGTTGGCGACATGCTCCTGGTCAACGGCACCTTCGGCCCGTTTCTGGATGTGACCGCTGAGGTGATCCGGCTTCGGCTACTCAATGCATCCAATGCCCGGGTGTACGACTTCGGGTTCTATGACGATCGCGGGTTTCCGTGGTCGGTAGCGATGGCGGAATGCTGTCGGCGCCGGTCGACCTGCATCGCCTGGCCATGTCGCCAGGTGAGCGCGCCGAGATCCTCGTCTGGATGCGCCCCGGTGAGACGGTGGTGCTGCGCCCCTACCAGCCCGACCTCGGCGTGAACTGGTTCCCCAACGCCTTTCGACGGCAGAAGGGACCAACTCGACCTGCTCGAGCTGCGTGCCGCAGGCAACCTCGTTCCGTTCGGTCCGCTGCCACAAACACTCGGCCTGTGGCCAGACCTGATCGACACTGCGGACGTCGTGCCGGCCGCGCGCCGGTTCGAGCTCCAAGCCAACGCCATCAACGGCCTGAAGATGGACATGGCCCGCATCGACGAGATCGTCGAGGTGGACAGTACGAGATCTGGGAAATGACGAACGCCGATGGCGACTACCACAACTTCTATGTTCACGGTGTCCAGTTCCAGATCCTCGACATCAACGGCGACTTGCCGCCGCCAGAGTTCGCAGGCTGGAAGGACACCGTCTTCCTGAAACCGGGCGACACGGTTCGGATCGCCATGCTGTTCACCAAGTACGCCGATCCGAGCCTGCCGTACATGTTCCATTGCCATCGGCTGCGCCACGAAGACGAAGACCGCGGAATGATGGGCCAGTTCGTGGTCGTCGAACAGGGTCAACAACCCGTCCCGCCTAACAGGGACGACACCGGCAACGCCCACATCCACCGACCCGCCAAATCACCTGGCATCGGGCAGTCAGGCTCGTAATCGGGCCGTTGGTCAGCGCGGGCCGCTCGGATCAACCCAGCCGAGGCTGGGCGCCCTCCTGAATCGTCCCGGCGTGTCCGGACGCTCATGGTGTTGGGACCAGCGTCTCGGCGAGGGCTGGGTGTTGACGGTAGTGGACCTGTTCGTATTCGGCGGGGGTGAGGTCTGCGCAGGAGGTGTGTAGCCGGCGGTTGTTGAACCAGTCGACCCAGGTCAGGGTCTCCAGCTCGACGTGCTCGACGTCGCGCCAGGGGCCTTCGGGATGGATGAACTCGGTCTTGTAGGCGCCGATCTGGGACTCGGCCAGGGCGTTGTCGTAGGCGTCGCCGACCGAGCCGACGCTGGGCGCGGCGCCGGCTTCGGCGAGCCGCTGGGTGAACCGGATCGAGGTGTACTGACCGGACTCAACCGGTGGAAGCAACACCGGCTTGATGGAGCGAGGCTAGCTGATCGTCGAGGCCTCGGCTGGCGTCTTCCATTTCAGTGTCTTGCGGGGGCGGGCATTGATCGTGGCGGCGACGGCCTGGAGGTCCTCCGCGGTCCAGCGTGACAGCTCGGTGCCTTTAGGGAAGTACTGGCGCAGCAGCCCGTTGGTGTTCTCGTTCGAGCCCCGCTGCCATGGGCTGTGCGGGTCAGCGAAGTAGACCGCGATGCCGGTGTCGATCTTCAGCTGGGCGTGCTGGGCGAGCTCCTTGCCGCGGTCCCAGGTCAGCGACCGGCGCAGCTGCTCGGGCATCGTGGTCATCTGCTCGGCGAGCGCGTCGCGCATCGCCTCGGCGCCGTAGCCGGCCAGCGCGGGGCCATTGTGCACTCGCGGTTCGATGCCGTAGCCGTTCATCCGGGGCAGGTGGATCAGCGTGGTGAACCTGGTGGTGCGTTCCACCAGGGTGCCGATCGCTGACCGGTTGGTGCCGATGATCAAGTCGCCCTCCCAGTGTCCCGGTACGGCGCGGTCTGCGACCTCGGCGGGCCGCTCGCTGATCATCACCTCGGGGGTGACGTGGCCGCCCGGCCGCTGGCGGGCACGAGAACGGGGAACACGTAGCGCACGTCCGGTCCGTAAGCAGGCGACCAGCTCCCGCTTGAGTGCGCCACGGCTCTGCACATAGAGGGCCTGGTAAATCGCCTCATGCGAGATCCGCATGGACTCATCATCGGGGAAATCGATCTCCAGCCGATTCGAGATCTGCTCCGGGCTCCAGGCCGTCGCCCACTGACGGTCTTGGCGCCGCGGTTTGTTCCGGCCCTTCCACGGCGCAGTCTCTGGCCCGGGCACCGGTGTCCCGTCCGGGCGCCGAACCTCTCCCGCGAGCCGCTGCTGCACATACTCGCGCAGCCGATCGTTGGCGACCAGCTTGGCCGTGTTGGCACGGCGTGCCATCAACTCCGCCTTCCACTGCGCGACCGACGCCCGATACTCGAGCCTGCCTCCGCGCGTTGCCGCGTTGCGGCGCAGTTCCCGCGAGATGGTCGAGGGAGCGCGGTCCAGCCGGCGGGCGATCTTTCGCACCCCGGCGCCCTGCGCCTTCAAAGTGGCAATCTCCTCACGTTCGTGGAACGACAGGTATCGGCCCATAACCGGGGTGAGCATGAAAGTCGGCATGCCGCCACGCTCGCGGAACCACCGAGTCCCGACCGGCCCTGACACGCCGACCGCCATCGCCGCCTCCTCGGTGGTGACCCCCTTGGCGATCTCACGCCAGAACAAGCGCTCAACGTCGCGCCGATGCGACGGCTTTCCCGGCGACTTCATCGGCGCCCTGCCCGTCAACTCCCGCATCCATCCCGCTGGCCTGCCCATCCAACACCTCCGCACTCGAGGTGTTGCGACGACCAGTTAAATCCGCCCTGAGAACCGGCGTCGGTGTGATGCACCAGCCCGGTAAGGTCCGCCACGCCTGCCCGGGCGCGGGTCCAGATGGCCATCTCCAGCGCGTCGAGGACCAGCTCGGTGCGCATCGTGGTGGCGGCGCGCCAGCCCAGGATCCGCCGGCTGAACGCGTCGATGACGAACGCCACGTAGACGAACCCTGCCCAGGTCGGCACGTAGCTGAAGTCGGCGACCCACAACGCGTCAGGCCTGCCAGGGTTGAAGTTGCGCTCGACCAGGTCCGCCGGCCGCGGCGCCGCCGGGTCCGAGCGAGTGGTGCGCATCGTGCGGCCGCGGCGGGCGCCGTGCAGCCGGAGCACTTTCATCAGCCGCTCTACCGTGCAGCGAGCCACCGGCATGCCTTCCCGGTTCAGCGTCAGCCACACCTTCCGGGCACCGTAGACGCTGTAGTTCTCGTGGTGCACCCGGGCGATCGCAAGCATCAGCTTCTCCTC
>Ga0268386_10001493_pt1 | contig 16075 bp, 11 predicted proteins | sample RVTome_15_FD_200260 | JGI IMG/M metagenome (GOLD analysis project Ga0268386, IMG submission 200260) | Soil microbial communities from uranium-contaminated site in the Upper Colorado River Basin, Wyoming, United States - RVT150D86... ...
AAGGAAATCGAGGCTAAGGAGCGGCATTGTGACTCTTTGGTGTATGAGTTGTACGGCCTAAGTTTTGATGATGTTCGACTCATCGAAAAGTCCGTGAAAGAATAAAAGTCATGCAACCTCTCGACATCGTTGAGCGCGTAAAGGGGAATTACAAGAGCTACATCAAGACTGCGTTTCCGATTATTGATGATCGTCTACGCGAGCAGGCGCATGCTCATATTGACGAGGCTAATCTGCTTTGGCGTGGTCCCTACCTTTCGTTGCAACGTCCATACAAACTTTCAGATCAGACGCTGTCTGCGCTACCAGAATTCGAACTTCATTCGCGCTTGCTTACCGCCGGTGAGCATACAGACGAACGCGGTATCCGCCATCCGCCGTTCGGCGAATGGCGACTCTACACGCATCAGCAGCGTGCCCTCGGTCAAATCCTGGAAGGCAAGAACACCATCATCTCCAGCGGGACGGGCTCGGGAAAAACCGAAGCTTTCTTTCTTCCGATTCTCAATCACTGTCTGCAAAATCCCGGCCCAGGAATCAAAGCGCTCATCCTCTATCCAATGAACGCGCTGGCTAACGATCAGTTTGATCGCTTTTCAAAGTATCTGGCCGGCACAGGCGTTACCTTCGCCCGTTACACTGGCGACACGCCCGAAGACGAACAGGATGCTGAGCGCCACGGCAAGGAGTTGCGACCCGATCGCCTGCCACCGGAAGCCATTTGGTATCGCTACGAGATTCGCGATCCGAAGAAGCTGCCTAACATCCTGATGACCAACTACTCGATGCTCGAGTATCTGTTACTGCGCAAGCTTGACCGCGTGCTGTTTGACGAAAATCTCCGGTTTCTGGTGCTCGACGAAGTCCACACTTATCACGGCGCGCGTGGAATCGAAGTCGCATGTCTGATCCGCCGTTTGAAGGAACACACGCGCAAGCTCGACGCCGGCCTGGTTTGCATCGGCACGAGCGCGACGGTTAAAGGCAACGCCGTCGAGCCGGTTGCCGCCTTTGCTTCTGAGTTGTTCGGCGAAAAGTTTGAGCCGGAGAATGTCCAGACCGAGGTCTATCAGGAACTGCCGCCACTCGCCGATGCATATTTTCCTGCGGCGCCCGCATTGGAAGTTAGCGACATTCAGGGCCTTCGAGATCTCTCAGATCTGAATTCAGTCCGAGACTTTTGCCGCAATCGCGTCGCAACAGACAGCGAAGTGAACGCTGCGACAGATGCGATCAGCCGAGAGAGTGAAGACACACCAGCTGAATTTCTGGGCGAGCTGCTTTCGCGAAATGCTTTGTTCCGCGCGATAGAAACAGTACTCGTCGAACCCTGCTCCCTCGATGAAGTCACGACCTACCTCAGAACTGGCGTCACGCCGCAGGCAAGCCGCCAAGCCGCCGCACAGGGGAATGAGCCAACACGGATCGAACAGAAAGGCTTACGCGCGGGAGCCGAGGAGGATTATCTCAGACGCGAAGTCGAGGCTTATCTCCTGCTCGGAGCCAAAGCCAAAGTTGATGGGCAGCCGCTGATTCGTCCCAAGGTGCACGTGTTCTGGCGCGGCCTCCAGGGCTTTTACCGCTGCACCAACCGATCTTGCGGGAAGTTGTACGCCGAGTTCATGGATCGCTGCGAGATTTGTCGCGCTCGCTGTCTGCCGGTTGAAGTATGCCGTAGCTGCGGTCAGGACTTTTATCGCGCCTTCCCGGACAATGCAGACCTGGAGTTATTTGTAAGCTCCAAGCGAACCAAGAAAAAGAAAATGGCCCAGTTGCCGGAATCGTTCAAACTTCTGGACGAAGCCATCGGCGAAGCAACTCCAGTGCACTTCACTTATGAACTGCACGATTACATCGAGGAAAGTGAAGCAGAGGAGATCGATGCGGAAGAGCCTCACGCTCAACAAGTCCCCGCTCGTTACTGCGCGGCTTGTGGAAAAATGTATTTGAATGCTCTTGCCTCATGTGATTGCAAAGAGCGCGGTACGGTGCGAGAAGATGCTCGCCTCATGGTCGAGCCAGAAACTTACCTGGGTCCGATTCACAAATGTCCCGCTTGCGACAGTGTGTACGGCGGCGGTCTTGAGGTGGTGACGCCGCTACGCTCGGCGACGATGGTCAGCATAAACATCATAGTCGAGAGTATCTTTCAATATCTCACGGCAGAACAGCGGCGCTTGCTGATGTTTTGCGACAATCGTCAGGACACTGCTTTTCAAGCCGCATATCTGGCGAACAAACATGCTCAGTTCGTTGGACGCCAGTTGATCTATCAGGTGCTCCGCGGCGCTGATAGTGATCAATCCTCGCCAAATCCGGTCAGCTTCGAGAAGTTGCAGAAACTAATGTACGAGCGGCGGATGCAATATGAAATCTATTGTCCCAAGCCCGTGCGCGAAGCAGACGGTCGAAAAACTTACGATGTCAAAAAGCCTCAGAACCCGGATGAAGTGGCGCAGGAGTACGTGGACATTCAGATGTCTCTACTCGCTGAGATCGCCAGACCGGGCGCACGACGTGTGAGTTTAGAAGGTCTCGGCCTTCTGGGCGTCGAGTATTTCAAGGGTGAACAAACTCTTCGTGAGATAACGCGCGAACACGCCGCGCTTAGCAAGAAGTTTGGAGTTTCCGAGCAGGAGCTGTTCGACTTGCTTGCAGCATTGCTTGATGAGATGCGTTGGAAGCGAGCGTTCTCTCACCAACTGCTCTTGAAGCCGCTTAACGGACGCGAAGGCGTCTTCGGTCGGTCGGTTCTTCCGGTTGGATTCCTTGCGCAAAAACTATCGGCGGACGGTAAGCCTTTTCGCACTTATGGCTTCTTCTCTGCGTCGGGTGGGGAAACATCGCTTTTGAACTTCATTGGAAAGCTCTTCGGTAAAGAGCAAGCTCGCAGTGTGCTAAGTGACCTGGTTGAGTTGCTGACAAAGGAGGGTTTCTTAGTCGAACAAGAGGTCGGTACAGAGTCTTCATCTCAGCGGGTGTGGATGGTTAATCATAATCGCGTGATGCTTAATGTTCCACTCGAGCTGCATCGCTGCAACAAGTGTCGGAGTGTTACGGCTCATAACGTGCGGGGTGTCTGTCCGCGTTGGCGATGCGAAGGAAGGCTCGTTTCTCACACTCCTGAAGCCGACACGAACTACTACGTCGACACATACATTCACCGCCAGCCTTTCCGTATGATCTCAAACGAACACTCAGCCCAACTTTCGGGAACGCGCCGTATAGAGATTGAGCGTTCGTTTAGGAACGGGCAGTCCGACGTGTTGGTATGCACGCCAACGATGGAGCTGGGAGTTGATATTGGCGACTTGCCCAGCGTGTTTATGCGGAACATTCCACCAGGACCGGCCAATTATGCTCAGCGCTCCGGACGAGCGGGAAGGAAAGAGCGGATTGCACTCATAAACACCTTCGCCCTGGCGCGGGCACACGACACATACTTCTACGATCGTCCGAGCGAAATGATTTCAGGCGAGATCGAACCTCCTGACTTCAGAGTTGAAAACGAATTCATCTTGCGACGCCAGATCAATTCGCTGATTCTCGAGAAGCTTGATTTTCAGTTCAATCGCAAACTCGGTGAGTTGTACCCTCAAGGCGATGAAGAGTTTGCGCTTCCAGATATCGAGACGGAAGTTAAGTCACGCCGCGCCACTGTAGTCGACTCAGTGCTGAAAGCGTTTGATAAGGACCGGCAGGATGAATCAAAACGCGACGGTTTGACCTGGCTGCACAAGGATGAGGTCGAGCGAATCGTTGACGGCTTTTACGTGAATTTGATTTCGGCTTTTCAGCCCTGGTTGGTCGAACGCGAAGTCTTGTTCAATGAAGTGCTGAACATCAGTATTGAAAAAGCAAAGATAGCCCGGCAGAAACCAAGAGAAGCAGCGGCTCTGAGTGAGCGCGAAGTGCATCTTTACAAGATGCTCGATCAGGTCGACGGAAGCTATCCGCTCTCGTACTTGTCCGATCAGGGCTTTCTTCCTTCGTATGCGTTCCCGTCCGATACGGCACGGCTAATTGCTAAAGATGAGGTCAGGCGACCGGTCCTGCGCACGATGAGCGTTGCACTAAAAGAATATGCCCCCGGCAATACCGTTTACATGGACAAGCGCAAGTATCAGGTGATTGGTCTTGATTTTCATCGCTCTCCCGTGCCTGACCTCGATCAGTCGTACCGGATGTGCTCAGCTTGTGATTATGTGTCACTAGATGTGTCAAGGCTCACCTGTCCGCATTGCGCATCGGAACTCATGCCACAACGAACGCCGTTGTTATTCCCGACATCGTTCGTAGCCGAAAGAGCGGAATCGATCGGGGCGGATGAGGAATACCGTCAGCGAGCATTCTATGGCGGCCGCATGGTCTTACTCACAGCAACGGGCGATAGTAAACGGGACGCAACAGACGGGATTTCCAGCGAGTATTTCCGCCGAGGTGAAGTGTTGGTGACTAACACAGGGTTAGTCGAAGAAGCTGGCAGAGGCTTCACGATCTGCCGGCGATGCGGCCATTGGCAAGTGCCAAAGAGTCGAGTTTCCTTTGAGGACCACAAGAGCTTAAACAATCGCAAAATATTATGCGGTGGCAATGCGGAGAGCTACCATCTTGGTTATCGCTTTCAAACTGATGTGCTGATTCTTAACTTCGAACAGATACCCGACGAACATCGAGAGTCGGAGGAGTTCTTTGCCAGTCTCAAATCCGCCATTATCCAAGCGACTGCTTCGGTTGTTTCAGCGGAGGATGATGAGATTGACGGATTCGTTCGAACCGTAATGAAAGTCGATGAGAGTCCGCGCCGCCAGTTGGTGCTGTTTGACGACGCCGCGGGTGGATCGGGATACGTTCGCAAGGCGGCTTCCAAACTTCGCGATATCGTGGCCGCGGCTCGTGCTCTACTCGACAATTGCCGTTGTGACAAGTCCTGCTATCGATGCCTCAGGACTTATGAGAATCAGTTCGAGCATCGCTTGTTGGATAAGCGAATCATTGAGCCCTACCTCGACCAACTGCTAGCGTGACTCATCATTTCGACCAATTATCCCGAGCATCAAATCGCTCTGGGCCTCGCATCAACGTTGGTCCAGCGGCCAGCGACTTCGGAACGCTATGTATGGAGTCTACCAATTTGTCCTTGAGATGCTCAGCAGTGTTTCAGTACATTTAGGTGATGAAGACAGGAGGGCTAACAGTCAAAGCTTACAAGTGGACATTCAAAGCACGTTTCCGTCGCCACGCCTTCGGCTGGCGGTCAAAGCCCGCCATCCAGCGAGTGAAGGAGGCTGTGAGCGAGATCAAGAAAGTCGCCCGTAAGAACCCTGTGCTTGGAGCCGAAGGGGCCGTGATCTTTCTCGAGCGCGTCTCGCCGGCACTCGAACACGTCGATAGCTCGTCGGGCGCTATCGGGACGGCGGTCAACAATGCCATCGTCGCGCTCGTGCCGGTGATCGCAAAGGCCCCCGCGGAGATGGAGACCCGCAGTGAATGGCTGGAGCGGTTGTGGGAGGCGCACGCGGCGGACGCCATGCCGTACATTGAACTACTCGCCGACTATTGGGGAGAGCTGTGCGGATCCAAGGAGGTCGCCTCAGACTGGGGTGATCAGATGCTTACAGTAACCCGTCACGCGCTCAGTCCGGATAAGGCCTTGCGGGGCCATTTTCACGGAACGTCTGCGTGCCTGAGCGCGCTCTATCGTGCGGAACGCTACGATGAGATACTCACGCTACTTGATGAGGAAGCGATTTGGCCCTACAAGCGCTGGGCGGTGAAGGCGCTCGCCGCACAGGGTGAAAATGCGGAGGCCATTCGGTATGCGGAGGCGTGTCGGAGCCCTTGGGCCAGTGACCTCGACATCGACGGGCTCTGCGAGCAGATACTTCTCTCATCCGGTTTAGTCGCCGAGGCATATGAGCGCTACGGCCTGCGAGCGAGCAAGTGCGGCACATATCTGGCAAGCTTTCGAGCGGTGACAAGGAAGTACCCGCATAAACGCGCCGCCGACATCCTGGACGACCTAGTTAAGACGACGCCTGGCGAGGAGGGCAAATGGTTCGCGGCGGCAAAGGATGCTGGGCTTTACGAGGAGGCACTGCAGCTCGCGAGTCGAACCCCTTGTGACCCGAGAACGTTGGCCCGCGCAGCACGTGACGCTGTTGACGAGCAGCCGGCGTTCGCCATTGGCACGGGTCTGCTCGCGCTGCATTGGCTGGTGCTGGGCTATGGCTACGAGATCACCAGCACCGACGTTTGGGCTGCTTACGATGCCACGATGAAAGCAGCGGGAAAGCTCGGGACGGTAGAGGCGACGCGCGAACGCGCCCGGAAGATAATCAACGCTCGTGAGGCGTTGGGCGGGAGCTTTGTGAAGAACATCCTCGGCAGGGCACTCGATTTCAATCCCGCAAATGATGCGAAGAGAAAAAAGCAAAGCCTCGCGGAGGATCCCAGGGCTGACGACATGTCTGACCCAGCCTGGTTACATGACGATCATCGTGCGGTTCGAACCCCTTACACTGAGGAGGAACTCGACGATCTCGTCGAAGGATTCATTGTTGGGAATGGAGATTCCGAGGCCTGGAAAGAGCTTGTTCAAAGATATGGTTTTGAGGTTGCCAAAGAAATCCTGAGGAATGGCCTCATCAGAAACGATCCCAACCTTGACGATGAAGTCATCCACTGAAGGCTATCCGAGAGACACGGAATTTTTGCCATTGATTACGATGATGGAAACGTTTGCGACTGACTGTTCTGTCGCCCCACGGGGCTGGAGCTACTGCTTAACTGGTCCAGGGGTTACGCACTCCGCTACGCTCCGCGCTTCACCCCTGGCTACCATCTGCCGCGCCTTTGGCGCTGAACTGAAATACCGCCCTGGGAGATCGACTTTTTGTGCAAAGCCATGCGGGGACTTCGTCGTGGGGTAATAGTGTGTTGATGAACGTTGTCCTGGTCCTGACCGCGGAGTGGTCAAATGTTTATAGCTCGGGTGTGTAATAGAAACTACCTCGCTCCGAAGGAGCGAAATGTCCACTGCCAGAGAAAACATTGGGCTCCTACGGAGCCCGACCGTTTCTTCCCTTAGGGCTATAAACATCTGGTCCCTCCGGGACCGACAAGCCTCTCCTGCCAACACACTGTTACCCCACTACCGGGGACTTTCGCTACATACCCCCGTCGGGCCTTCACAGCTAGCTTACCGCGGAAATCCACAAACTGGAAAGCTTACCCGAATTCAATGCTGCCCTAACCGCTGCACTTTTCTTGCGCGCTAGGCTAAGGGCACACAGGCCCCGGATGTGGAATTAATACCCCGTTTGTGAGGTTGTTTTCAAAAACGTTTCCTTTCCCACACTTGTCTACTATTCCACCCTGCACGTTTATCTTTAACCCTGGTCTTGAGCGAAAGTGATTGCGTCTGAAAACCGTATTCTGCACTCCGGTGAGCATCCCGGTAGAATTTCCCCCGCCTCCAGTGGATTCGAAGTCATTGTCTTGAATCAAACACCCGTCCAGGGCATAGGCTTGTAGTGCATTCTGCCCAGTTCGAAACACGTAGTTATTGATGATCTGGCATTTTTTTAACCCTACCAGAAAGAGTCCGTTGCTCATGTAGCGGTGATCTGAGTATTCCCCGCGTCCTCCGATGGCAATGTTATTTGCCGCGATTACTATTCCATGATTGGGGCCGTGATAAGGATCCTGGAGACACAGAGCATTACCGGCTGATTCCTGAAACGCGCCCTCATAGTCGAACAGGTTATTGAATACCTGGATGTTCTTAGTGTGGTCCGCAGGTGAATTGGTTTCAAGATCGAATCCACAAACCCCACCTCCAAACCTGGGATTATGATGCCCCGGCCTGCGTGAGTAATTCTCAATAACTAACAAGTTCTCTGAATTGATTGAGGCAAAGTTTGCTGCCGCTACTCCCGAGGCTACGTTGTGCCAGATCAGGCCTCGATCTGAATAGTTGTTTTTCTCAAGGGCTGAGCCGCCAAAAGTAATTCCGATCGACCCAGTGTCTTCAAGGTAATTATTCTGCGCCGTGCACCTCACACAGTTACCAAATAGAATTGTTGATCGTACCCCACCGTCATAGACCTTTTGTCTGCCTTTAATGTGAAACCCGATCACGGCGATGTCTCGAGCTGAGCCGGTGTGAGAACCAACTGTGTCACCCAATGCCTGAAAGACTTCGATTGCCGGATACGGGCCTCTGACAAACGTGGGCTCTAAGATCGTGGTTCCGGTGCCGGCTAATTGCTCCGCAGTGAGAGCCTGGACTTTCAGCAAATAAGGATCTTGCCAGTTCCGTCCGTTGCCAAACTTGAAATAGTCAATCAGGGCTTTGGGCATTCGCCATGTACCTTCGACTCTTACGCCATCAGCAATAAGAAACTGGCCCTGATCGGTTATTCCCTGCATATCGCAGGAGTAGGTCAAACTGTCAAAGACCGTGTGCTTGCGAAGGGTGACTTGCTTTGAGATCGATCCGCCGCCTTCGATCTTTACTGTCACTACAGATGGATCATCCTGCGCGGCCTGAATCTTGTCGGCCAGGTTCTCGCCCGACACCGTTACAGTCTTTCCAGCTTTGATAGGAGGAAGGTAACTAGCCGGATCGTAGTTAGGGGTCGGATAAGGAGTGGGAACTGGTGTCGGGTTAGGTAAAGGCTGCGACGGTCTGTTGTTGCCGTAATCCAGCCCCGCCAAAGCGAATATGATCAGGAGTAAGATCTTATTGGTCACACTGGTCACACACTTTCCACAAAAAGTTGAGAAGATGCCACGGGCTTCTCCCGTGGCATCTCAAACAAATTGAAGTCATTTTGACACTCTTCATTTGTCATTTATGACAATTTGGCGTCACGTATCTCTACCGAACTACCGCGAGCTGTCCGATTAGATGCCGGATCTCGGGCCACACGCCATTACATCACTTTTAACTGCAGAAGCCCGTGAGGTCTTATGGGGCTAGCAACGAGTCTTAGTTAAGTATGAAGACGGCTTCTGTGTTTGGGGTATGTAGATTGCTTTTATGAAACCTGCGATTGAAGTCAAAGACAAGATCGAACAAGAGGAGGCCGAAATGAGACTGAGATCAACGCTTAATCCAGAAGAGCAGACCAACCTTGTCGAAGGACCGACCAAATTCAGGAAAGGTCCGAATCAATCAGAACTGGTTTGCGGAATCTGCAACGAGATCTACTATGTCGGCGACGTTACGTTTAGCCAGGCCATGTCGGCAATGGAGGAGGGAATCGACAATCCGTTTTGCTGCGATGAGTGCGAAGCGGATTATGAAGAGGTGTCTCATTAGATGATTGAAGAGATCCTCATCCACAGATTACGCAGAAATCGGTTCGATGAATAAACAACAACTTCATGAGCAACTCGAACAGTTACGCGCCGCACTTCATCAGGTGGATTCGCTGATCTCGCCCGGCGCAGCCGGTCTGAGCAAAGATACGCCGAATAGGATGAGGTTCTGCGGGTTAAGTCAGCCTTTTATTAAGGTCATGTCGTAGGCCCCGCCGAGGAACGCATGGATTTGAAGACGCCGAACAGCTCCAACATCGCATATTGGAGGCCGCCCTCCACTGCCTCAGGCGACTAATTCAAGTTTCTTGGTGATCTACCATACTGCGCTCGACACATCGCTAGTGATTTACGACAGCGGAAACGTTTTGTCACTGAGAATTCTGTCGCCCCTGCGGGGCTACTCTCGTGTGTGACCGGTCCAGGGGTTACGCACTCCGCTACGCTCCGTGCTTCACCCCTGGCTACCTTCTGCCGCGCCTTCGGCGCGCTTTGAAACAACGCCGCGAATGCGCGCGAAATATTCAGCGAGCGTGCCTATTTATTCATAACCACTACTTATTCATAGCCACTACCGTCGTAAGATCGACTTTTTGTGCAAAGCTACTTTACTCACCAATGATTTTCACCAGCACACGCTTTCTACGGCCGCCATCAAATTCGCCATAAAAAATCTGCTCCCACGGCCCGAAGTCCAACTGACCCCCTGTGATTGCCACGACAACCTCGCGGCCCATCACCTGTCGCTTGATGTGAGCGTCAGCGTTATCTTCTCCCGTTTTATTGTGGTGATAGCGGCTAACGGGTTCGTGTGGCGCGAGTTGTTCAAGCCAGGTTTCATAATCCTGATGAAGCCCACTTTCGTCATCATTAATGAAAACAGAGGCGGTTATATGCATGGCATTTATCAATGCCAAACCCTCCACGATTCCACTGTCGCGGACGCACTCGTTTACCTGTGGAGTGATGTTGATAAACGCGCGGCGACTCGGTACGTTGAACCATAGTTCCTTACGATAGCTTTTCATCACAGACGGCTCCGTTGTCGAATTGGGGTTCACACTATAGTACACATCGCACCGCCGCTATAAAATCCTTATGAAAGCCGATCGAGAAACTGGAAACATTCGGTTGTGGGATGAGGTTAGTACCGCAAGAAATTGATCTTCGGGGCATTAGCCCGACCGTGAGGGAGGGCTCTGCCTTTCACGCCGCTAAACCAATGAGCCCTCCCTCACGGTCGGGCTAATGCCGAAGATCAATTCGTGAACCTGTTAAACCGCAGAGGCGCATGACGCAGGTAGAGCGGCATATCCGTTGCTTAATCAACCGAAGAGACGGCATCATTAGTTGAATTAATCGGAGCCGCTCGCGTGCAGGTACCCATCTAAGCCATAATTTAGGCGAGATTCTGAAGCTGATTGGAAATGGAGCGACGAGGATCCTAAAAGAATTAATGTCCGGAAATCGCTCGAGGAGTTTTCGCCCAAACCGGACTCCCAGTCTGAGCCGGAACTGGAAACCGCAGAGCATCGCAAACTGTGGCGAAAGCCGAATCCATAGTCGAACCCAAACCGAATGAGTTCGCGCCCGGGTCCAAATCTGGAAGCCAAACAAGAAACGAAATAGGAGGCAGAAAATGACACAAAACGGAAATCTCCTTACCAGCGAATCATTGGCCGAGTTGGCGTCGGTGCACCAGCCACCCTGTCTCTCGCTTTACCAGCCGACCCATCGGCGCCGTCCCGAGAATCTGCAGGACCTGATCCGGTTTCGGAATCTTGTGAAGGCGCTGCGGACATCGCTCCGAGAGAGGTATCCAGCCGTCGATACTCGACTGCTTCTGGAACCGTTTGAGACCCTCGCTCACGATGATGCCTTCTGGAATCATACTTTGGAAGGATTGGCCGTGATGGGCGGGCCGACCATGTTTCGAGTGTTCCGGCTTCAGCGGCGGGTCGCCGAAATGGCCGCCGTTGCCGAAAGCTTTCACACGAAGCCCTTGCGACGCTTTCTGCAATCGGTCGGTCGCTATCAGATTCTGGGATTGAGCCTCGACAAGATCCGGCTCTTCGAGGGGAACCGCGACGCGCTTGACGAGATCGATCCGGCGGCGGCAGTCCCGCGGACGATCACCGAGGCGCTGGGAGATGAGCTGACTGCGCCACATGTGACCGTCGCCTCTTACGGTGGCGTCGGTCAGGGAAGCACGCCAATGCACCACGGCCAGGGCGGGAAAAAGGACGAGGTGCGGACTGACGCGGAGCGGTTTTTTCGCGCAGTCGATCGTGCCGTGCTCGAGCACCATTCCCGTCCGTCGGGCCTGCCGTTGATCCTCGCGACGTTGCCCGAGCATCATCATCTTTTCCGCCAGGTCAGCCATAACCCTTTCCTGACGATGGAGGGACTCAGTATCAATCCCGATGCCCTGCCGATCGATCAACTTCGGGAACGCGCCTGGCAAGTCGTCGAGCCAGAGTATCAGGCGCGGATGACCAAACTGGCCGACGAGTTCGCAGTGGCGAAGTCGAAGGGGCTGGGTAGTGACGACCTGACGCAGGTTGCTCAGGCGGCGGCCGTCGGGCGGGTCGCGACGCTGATGATCGAGTCCGATCGCCAGATAGCAGGCCGGCTCGAGCGCGCGACCGGTCGGGTCGAAGTTGCCGATCTGAGCCACCCGCAAGTCGATGACCTGCTCGACGATATGGGTGAATTAGTCGAGAAGATGGGCGGCCATGTGCTGGTCATTCCAGCCGAGCGCATGCCGGGGCGAACAGGACTAGCGGCCACCTACCGGTATTGAGTCAATAAAATCACAACCGGAGAACAACATGCAGATCCAAATCAATACCGACCATAACATGGCCCAGGCCGTCGATGGCGCTACAGGTAAGTTGACCAACTTGATCGAGAGCACGCTCGGGCGCCAGCGCGATCAAGATCGTCGAAGGACTGACCCGCCGCCGCGGTCGGAACTCAAAGACGAGTCATGAGCGATGCTACGGCGAGTCTGCGCCGAGAGGCTTTGCACAAAAAGTCGGGGATGCCACGGGCTTGTCCGTGGAGGCTCACGCTCGACGCTACAGATCGCGTGAAAACAACTCCTGGATGGGAGATAACTAAATCCCCATGTACGCCAGTTGATCAATCACTTGCCTCATCAGCAGAGTTGCTTCCGGATGAGAGGCCTCGAGCTGCGCTACGGCATCTTTCAGTCGGTCACTCAGGCCACGGTAATGTTCCGTGTGGCCTTCGGCGGGCCGCGCCAGAATGTCCTGAATGTCGCTCGCTAATTTCTGAAGAATGTCTCGTTCCGTGCTATCAGGGGAATCCACCTGATGAAGTGCAGCGCGTAACTGCTCGAGTCGCTCATGAAGTTGTTGTTTATTCATCGCCCTATGACCTCACTGGAAGAATCGCAGCATAATTGCTCGCCCTTAGGCATCCTGAGTTGTGCACCCAGGGTTGTCGCTGCGCTCCAGCCCTGGGCTGCAATTAGCGAACGCCTTCGGCGTTACAGTAGGAATATCTTCAAACTAACCCTCTACCCTAGTATTCGAACTACTTGACAACCGCCACGGAACACGGCGCTTGCGCGGTTACCTTAGCTGAAACGCTTCCGAGCATTCTGTGCTTCATACCGGTATCGCCAGAGGCTCCCATGACTATGAGGTCATACTCATCCTGTTCCGCCTGTCCCAAAATCTCAGTCGCGGGATTCCCTTCGGCAATAACTGTCGTTACATCGAGGCCATGTCGCGTGAGTTGTTCTGCCGCGTCCTGGATTATTTCATTCGCTTCGCTCCGCAACTCTTCTTCCAACCGGATCTCTGAGCTCCTTTGTTCTCTCGTCTCTCCGCCCTGGTCGAACCAATCCCGATCGAGGCCGAGGTTTACCCAGGGGGTTTCGACTACATGCATGAGGGTGACTTCAGCAGATTCAGTGTTGAGACAAGTCAATAACGCACTGAGGGCCTGCTGGGACGCTCGTGAACCGTCAACACAAAGCAAGATTCGCAGGCTGCTTCCTCCACGTGGTTCCCTGCAGACAAGCACAATCCCCGGCGCATGTTCAACAACTCTGCTTGCCACAGAGCCGATGCCCGGCCTCGTCGTGTCGTATTGACTTGTGGCTCCAAGGACTGTGACGTCGTAATCATTAGCGAGACGCACGATCACTTTTGCCGGCGAACCCGTCTCAGCTCGAGTCTCTGCAGTGACTCCTTCTGCGATCAGAGTCTTGCGGGCGCGCTCCAAAATCGTGTCGGTCTCTCGTGCAATGCGTTTCTTATACTCATTCCGGGCGCGCGCCTGGTTTTTCTGGCTTCCTAATTCATAAAACTCCGGCGCGACGCAGAGCAAGTGAACTTCGTTGTCAGTCCTGCGCAAGAGGCGAGTCGCGACTCGTAACGCGGTTGTTGCCTCATGTGATCCGTCGGTAGCCATTAATGTTTTCATAATTGATCTCCCTTCCAATAGCGCTATAGCTGCGACGTGAATGATCCCAGGGCACAAAATGGCACCTGACGGTTCTAACGTACACCATATTCGCAAAAACTCACTGGTATTCGCGGTTGGTTTCTGAGTTAAGATGATCGATGCGCCATGAGGACCACACACAATAGCTCGCTTCATTATCGAAACTGCAATCTCTGCGAGGCGATCTGCGGTATCGAAATCTCTGTTCAAGCCGGCCAACGTCTAAACATCCGCGGCGACAATGACGATCCTTTCAGCCGAGGGTATATCTGCCCAAAGGCCGTTGCCTTACAAGATGTTCACTACGATAAAGACCGTTTGAAGTTTCCCGTGCGCCGCACTACAAACGGTTGGCAACGTATCGGGTGGGACGAAGCTTTTGATGAGGTGGCGCAGAAACTGAAGGGGATTCACGCGAAGTACGGAAGGAACCATGTTTACGCTTCCGGCGTTTGATCCTGTGTCAGCGCCCGAAGGCTTAGCGCCGCGTGGCAGTTTTGGCCGCTGGCACAGCCGCGTGCGAAAGCTACCGGAATTTTCCGGAGAGTTACCGGTCGTCGCCCTTGCCGAGGAGATTTTGACGGAAGGTCCGGGGCAGGTGAAGGCGTTTGTAACTTTTGCCGGGAACCCCGTGCTATCCACGCCCAACGGCCGTGAGTTGGACCATGCGCTGGCGAGCCTTGAGTTCATGGTATCGATCGACTGCTATATCAACGAAACGACCAGGCACGCGCACATCATTTTACCTCCGACCTCGTCGCTCGAGCGTGGGCACTATGATCTGGCCTTTCATCTGCTGGCAATCCGTAGCACGACCAAGTTTTCACCTGCATTATTTCAACCAGGCGAAGATGCGCAAGACGACTGGGAGATCTTGCTCGAATTGCAAACACGCATGAAACACGATGGGCTCCTCCTCAGTGCTCCTCTCGCAAGCAAGCGTGTCGAACCAGCCACAGATTACACAGATTAGGAAGCAGTTGGACTACCTGACTTGTTATCTTCCTTCGTGACAAAAATCAGCGTTCATTTGGTAAATCCGACACTAATCAGTGTTGAGTGCGGGAAGTTTCCCACCCAAATGCGAGGAAACCCCCGAAAGGACCTCTCGGGTATGAGGGAATAGGGCTGTGAACGGTTGAAATCGGACACCGGAACCGGGTACAAGCCTTGCAGCCGTTTGGTGCAAGCGCGAAAGTCCTTGGATGGGAACGGAAGGGAAGAGGATGCGCGTAAAAGCGAGGATTCTAAACTTATGCGACGGTTCTGCTGAGGGAAAGAGTTGATCGTTTGGCTGCAGTTCATTGTCTGCACGGCGCTGATTCTTTTCTCAGGGTCGAAGCTTTCGTTGTACGGCGACATCATCGCCGAAAAAACCGGCATGGGTAGGACTTGGATCGGCGTCGTATTGCTTGCCTCTGTGACGTCGCTGCCCGAACTGATTACGGGTGTCAGCTCAGTAATGATCTTCGATCTCCCGAATATCGCGGCAGGAGATGTGCTCGGAAGCTGTATGTTCAACATGCTAATCATCGCAATGCTCGACTTCATGGGTGGTTCTACACCATTGTCCGCCAGAGCGCATCAGGGCCAGGTGCTGGGGGCCGGCTTTGGAATACTTCTGTTGGGGCTTGTGGGCATTTCCGTCTTCGCTTCCGCATCCGTGCCACTCATCGGATGGATCAGTCTTTCCAGTTTGGTATTTCTCGGCACCTACCTAATTGCCATCAGAACCGTGTTCCTCTACGAAAAGAGACGGATAAGTGAATTCGTCCGAGAGGTAGCTGAGGAACTCAGGTATGAACGTGTGAGCAAGGCCCGGGCCTACACGATGTATGGACTGAACGCTGCGGTGATTATAGCGGCAGCCACATACCTGCCGCATCTGGGCGAGAGAATAGCGGAACTGACCGGACTTGGTAGAACCTTCGTTGGCAGCATCTTTATCGCGCTCTCAACATCGCTGCCGGAAGTGGTGGTATCTCTGGGAGCTCTGCGGATCGGAGCAGTCGACATCGCGCTGGGAAACCTCTTCGGAAGTAACCTTTTCAATATCGGCATACTGGCGCTTGATGACCTGTTATACACGAGGGGTGCACTGCTTTCGCACATCTCAAGCAATCACCTTGTAAGCGTCCTTGCAGCCATTAGTATGACCGCCATAGCCATTATTGGCTTGACCTACCAGACAACGCAGAAACGCCATGTTTTTGGGTGGGACTCCATCGGCATTGTGTTGGTTTACATCTCAGCCGCTTTAATTCTTTAT
>Ga0268386_10001494_pt1 | contig 16072 bp, 16 predicted proteins | sample RVTome_15_FD_200260 | JGI IMG/M metagenome (GOLD analysis project Ga0268386, IMG submission 200260) | Soil microbial communities from uranium-contaminated site in the Upper Colorado River Basin, Wyoming, United States - RVT150D86... ...
TGTCCTGGCGCGACCCAAGTACTGCGGCTGATTGGCGATCCACTGATCGAGATCGAGCACGCCGGTGATCTGCCGGGTTGGCGGACGCTTGGGCGCGTGCCGCGTGAGATCGCGATGGGAACTTTGTAGATGCCGATGCCGAACTGTATTGATAATCGAAGATCGCCTGTTCGAACAGGGCAGGCCATGGCCGAACAGGACGGATGCCATGGCGGTCGCATTCATCGGCGTCACAGCCAGCGCAGTCTCTTGAATCGAACGTACAAGCCCACGCAAATCGACAGCATCACGCCGACAACGATGGGATATCCATAGGGTGCGTGTACCTCGGGCATGTAGGGAAAATCCATGCCGTAAATACCGGCGATCGCGGTGGGAGCGCCCAATATGGCCGCCCAGCCCGCAAGCTTGCGCGTGCTGGCGCCTTGCCGCTGCTGCTCGAGCAGATTGCTGGCCTCGAAGACGGCTCGAATGACAGCGACCAAGCCGCTGATCATCCCATCGAGACGTATGAGCTGGTCGTGCACGTCACGAAAGTACGGTTTGACCTCGGCGCCGATGCATGGGACATCCAGATTGGTCAGCTTTCCGCACACGTCTGACATCCTGGTCAGCACGTGCTGAAGTTGAATGGCCTCGCGCCTCAGTCGAAACAAGCGAGTAACTTCGTCACGATCGAGGAACGCATCCAGGAGTCGCTGTTCCATCGACAGCACCTCGTCCTCGATCATCTGTACGACTGGGAAATAGCTGTTGGCCACGAAGTCCATGATGGCGTGCAGGACAAAGGCCGGTCCGGGCCGCGTGGACCGAGGTCCGCTCTGAAATCTTTCGTGAGCGTGAACGTATTCGGCGTCCTCGTCATGGCGCACGGTGATGATGTGACGCCCGCCCACAAATGCGTCGATCTCGGCATACTTGATCTCGTCGTTTTTCAGGCGTGCGATCTTGAGCACAACGAAGATCTGATCATCGTAGACATCGATCTTCGGTGCTTGCGTGGGACTCATCGAGTCCTCGACAGCCAAGTTATGCAGCTTGAAGCGTTCCTGCAGGACGGCGAAATCGCTCTCGAGCGGGTTGAGCACTTCAACCCAGATGAAAGCTGAGTCCCCGTGCTGCGGCATGCTGGCGTCCAGCGCCACGTGCTCGATCACCTTACCGCCCTTAAAGATCGCCGCTCTCACTTCACTCATACACGCCCACCTTTGGTTCGATCGCCGCGAGAGATCACGATTCGGTTGGCATCACAGCAGACGCCGAGGCTCACGTGGATTGCACCATGGTATTGAACTCGGGCTGTCGCAGGCTCCTGCAATACTATGGTGCAATCGATTCGGCTGTGTGCCTCTGCTCTGATTCAGGCGCGCGGAGGTCATGTGTCATTCAGAACCTAAGGAGCTAGACATGAGCAGTACTCAGGTGGGCAACGAGCCTGCGATCGAAACCTCGCGAGCGAGGACGGTCGACATGAAGCTCGAGGTAGTCGTCGTCCCTGTTGCGGACGTCGAACGCGCCAAGCGCTTCTACAGCGCTATTGGCTGGAGGCTCGACGCCGACTTCGTGATCGGTGACGAGTTTCGCGGCGTGCAATTCACGCCACCAGGCTCGTCCTGCTCCATTCACTTCGGCAAGGGCATCACATCAGCCGCGCCGGGCTCGGCGAGCGGACTTTATCTCGTAGTGTCCGACATCGAGGCCGCACGCGCCGAACTCATCAATCGTGATGTCGAAGTGAGTGAGACGTTCCACCGCAACGGTCCTGGAGAACCGGCCGTGAAGGGCCCGCATCCTGAGCGAGGCAGCTACTCGTCGTACGCATCATTTAGCGATCCGGATGGGAATACCTGGCTCCTGCAGGAAGTCACGACGCGCCTTCCGGGGCGCGTGAACGCGGACGACACGACATTCACCTCGTCGACCGAGCTCGCGAGCGCGCTTCGACGTGCGTCGGCCGCACACGGCGAGCACGAGAAGCGGACCGGTGGCCAGCACGATGCAAACTGGCCGGACTGGTACGCCGAGTACCTGGTGCGGGAGCAGGCCGGCGAGCCCCTGCCGACATGAGCAGCGAATACGATGTCATTGTCATTGGCGGAGGCTCGACGGGAGAGCATTGCGCCGGCGCCCTTGCTGAGGGAGGGCTGCGCGTGGCGCTCGTCGAGCGAGAATTGGTTGGTGGCGAGTGCTCCTACTGGGCGTGCATCCCATCCAAGACGCTGCTGCGCCCGGGGCAGGCAGTACAGGGCGCGAATGACGCAGCGGCGACGGCGCAGGTCAACATAGAGGCGGCCCTTGACTGGCGCGACTACATGGTTTCGAACTACTCCGATGCTGGCCAGGAGGGTTGGCTGGCCCAGCATGGCATCGATCTGATTCGAGGTCGCGGGCGGCTGGCCGGGATCGGCGTGGTCGACGTCGAAGGCCTTCGCTACAGCGCCGAACACATTGTCGTTGCAACAGGCTCCACGCCGATCATCCCGCCCGTGCCCGGCCTGCGCGGCCTCGAGGGCATCTGGACAAGTCGTGAAGTGACCGGGATGAAAGCCATACCGCGCCGGCTGCTCGTGCTCGGTGGTGGCCCGGTCGGCGTAGAGATGGCGCAGGCCGTTCGTCGTCTTGGCGGCGAGGTGGTGCTCGTCGCGAGTAGCGCGCACGTACTCCCCCGTGAGCCCCGGGCGCTGGGAGAGGCACTCGCCGACGCTTTGCGCCGGGACGGAATCGAGCTCGCCCTCGGCGCGCACGCGACCGCTGCCCGGCGCGAAGGCGAGCACTACTTCCTGGAGCTCGACGACGGTCGAAAGCTGAGCGGCGATCGGCTGCTGGTCGCTACAGGCCGGCGTCCGCGCGTCGATGGCCTCGGGTTGGAGACGGTCGGCGTTGACGCGACGGGCCGCGGGATTCCAGTCGACTCCACTCTTCGCGCAGGCGAGCGTCTGTGGGCGATCGGCGATGTCAATGGCATCTGGCAACTGACCCACGTCGGGAAGTATCAAGCTCGGATCGTCGCGGCGAGCATCCTGGGCGAAGCCCGCGTGGCCAACTACGAGGCTGTACCGCGTGTTGTGTTCACTGATCCGCAGGCGGCGTCAGTCGGCGCGGCTGACGCCATCTTCAGCGCTACCGCACGCGTCTCAGAGGTGGCGAAGACCGCGGCCTACACGCGCGCATATGACAAGTCGAACGGATTTCTGACATTGCTCAGCGACGGCGAGCGGCTAACCGGGGCGTACGCGCTCGGCCCAGAGGCCGGCGAGTGGCTGCAGCAGGCCACTCTTGCGGTCCGCGCTCGAGTGCCGCTCGAGGTGCTGCGCGACACGATCCAGCCGTTCCCCACGTTCTCCGAGATCTATATCGCCGCGCTGAAAGTCCTCCACGGCCAGATCAGGACAGCGCCCAGGCGCGCTTCGTCGTCTCGTGTCATGCCCTCGATCACCCTCGCCTCTATTTGAAGGAGGAAAGGAGGTCCCCATGCGAACGACTCGAATTCTGGCTGTCGTCGTGCTGATTGTTGGAGGCGGATTGGCGCTGCACGTGGCACAGTCGAAGCAGCTCGGAATCAAGCGCACCGAGCTCCAGCAGCACGATTTGGGTGTGCCGGGACGCGAGGTCGTCCAGGTCCGCGTCGACTTCGAACCGGGAGTGGTCTTCCCGAAGCACAAGCATCCAGGCGAAGAGATCGTCTATGTCCTCGAAGGTTCGCTCGAGTATCAGGTCGAGGGCAAGCCGCCCGCGACGCTCAAGACCGGCGACGTCCTGTTCGTCCCTGCAGATACCATCCACAGCGTGAAGAACGTCGGCAGTGGCAACGGGTCGGAGCTCGCAACGTATATCGTCGAGAAGGGGGAGCCGCTCCTTGTACTGGTCGAGTGAGCGATCAGCGGGGTCGCCGCAGCGGGAACCTGACCTGCCTCTCCGCAACATCAGCAGCAGCGAGGAGACGCTGTACGTCGGTGCTCCCGTCACGATGGAGTAGCTCGCGAAGCGCGCCTTCCCGCGCGAGGCCTTGCTCTCCAGCGCGAAACGCGTGATCCGGGAGCCTTCCTTGCCCTGTTCGAAACTGACCGCGGCTCCGGTGCTGAGCTCCGTCCGCGTAAAGTGACTGCGACTCTCCGCCGCCGACCATGCAGCCTACGCGCCGCATGCGCTATTGATCATCGCGGCCGTGCTCGACCTTGGCGATCCTGCGCGGCACAACGAGGCTGGCGATGAGGATCTGCACTGGCTCGCCATCCTGATTGAACGTGGTCGTACGTACCTTGATCACACCCTGGGTCGGACGCGACTTCGACGCGCGGACCTCCAGCACTTCGCTTTTCAGATGAAGCTCGTCGCCGGGTCGTACGGGTCTCGGCCAGCGCAGCTCTTCGCCGCCCGCACCCACGATCCCTCCGGCTGGTTGCAGCTCGCTCTCCACGAGCAACCGCATCGTCAACGCCGCCGTATGCCAACCGCTCGCTGCAAGTCCGCGGAACACCGTTCCCTGCGCGGCTTGCTCATCGAGATGGAACGGCTGCGGATCGAACTCGGCCGCGAACGCCCGAATCTTCTCGGCGCTCACGACGAGCCGACCGGATCCGAAGATCTGGCCCTCTGCGAAGTCTTCGAGATATCTCACGAAAGTGGCTCCAACCCCATCATCCTCATGACTGCGGAGTATTGCGCAGATTCCGTATACCGGGGCAACCGGAGCGCATCACGAATACCTCACAAAGGTTGGCGAATGAGCCGCGGGATGTAGGCGAAACCGAACTGGATGCCGATATCAGGCGTGTTGTTCACGTTCTGCAGGTTCTCGGTAAATCCCAGCGTATAGAGGAGGCTCCCGCGCATGTGTCGCAAACCGAGCGTGAGCTGATACTTTGGACCGTTGAGCTCCTCGAGATCGGTCGTCTTGCTCGTATACGTGCTTCGGCTCACGTATCCCTGCAACACGAGGTTCGTCCGCGGTGTCCACTGGTATTCGAGGCCAAGAAGAAAAGTAGGAATGACCTGGGCTTCCTGCGGAGCCGGCTCTTGCGTGCCGGCGTAGTACACGGCCGCAAGATCCGCGTAGAACGCGTGACGATTGCCACGTCGCTGAAATGATACCTGCGCGCCGTAATCGGCCCGTCCAGTCGAAAGCCAGGCGCGGCTGCCCGCAACGGGAATCTTCACCGCGGCCTCAAATCCCATGCGCCAGCGCTCCGACAATGAGACGCCGGTGTATCGCACGCCGAGGGTCGGATCTGTCAAGCCGCCTCCGGTCGGCGCTTCAAACAGCTCGACCTGCGCCGACTTGAGATCGTAGATGAGGTTCGCGTCGTCGCGACTCACTGCCGGCCGACCGAAGGAGCTGAATCCGAATGTGTCGTGGAAGCTCTCGATCGTGCCGTCGAGGAAACCGCCATCGTATGTGACCGCATTGACGATCAGATACGCCGACATCGTCTCGCCGAATTTGTAGTGAAGGGTCACATCGATGTTGGCCTGCTCGAGGTCGAGAAGATAGTTCTCGCCCGGCAGATCGCGGATCGCCTGTGCATCCTTCGGACCGAGCTCACGGCGACCGTTCGCCTCCTGCTCAGTGAGATAGCGCTCGACCTCCGGACTCAAGGCCCAGGTGTTCTGATATCCAATTTCTGTCGCGATGACGAAGCTGCCGCGCTCGATCGCAATCGCGTGCGCCGGGCGCATGTCGAGCCGCAGAGATCCGAACGGCGTGAGATCGCGCCCCCGCAGTAGCCCGTAGAACTGGCCGCCTTCATCCGCGTGTGCCACCGAGCCGCACACCGAACCGAGTACGCTGATGAAGGAACATCCAAACGCCGCAGCGGATCGCTTTCTGTGGTGCGTCGGTAACACGGTGGTCACTCCACAACGAAGTCATCGCCGTTGCAGGCTAGCGATGCTCAGCGCCGCGCGCGATCACATCTTGGTATTAGTCAGCGCCGGGATACGATCGTTCTTGCTTCCGACCGACGGCGTAAGCGTCGACGAGGTCGAACCATGGAACGAAGGCTCGGAAAGCGAGCGATGATTGCCCGAACCTGTCCAGGAACGATCGAGACGCCCGACCCGGCTTAGGAGTTCTCTTCGTTAAGGACCTGCCGTTACCCAGGCTAAATCCGTCTCGACTGGCGCATGCCGAGACCGCGACGTTGATGATTCGGATGCACGTCGCTCGACCAGGTGACCCGAGTCTCTCTCGATGATTTCGACGTGCGCGAAACCCACGGGAACCTGTCTTGAGAGGGCCACGCAGAGCCGACCCTCCTCCTGCGCGGTGCGAAGCCCGTACTCGTCCGAGACTTCGTTGAGAACGGCTTCCGGGGCGTAAGCTTGCCAGCATACGTGCAGCAGCAAGTTCGATGACAAAAGCAGCCTCGCAGCGCTCCCGCACAGGCTCCAGCGAATGCCCGGAGGCCGATGCCAACAGTCGCGCATCCGGCTCAGCAACTTTCAGCCTCGTATCGGGCTGATCGATCGCTGAAACGGTCCGTTCATGCCTGCTCGGCATGCTCATCGCGCAGCGTGCTTGAAACGCTCGGCAATTCCTGTCCCATCGCTTCCCGCCCTCGTGACAATGGCCACGCGCCTCAGCGTGGGATCGGCAGCGACACTCCGACGAGTTCGTATACGTGTGGATCAAGCTATATGGCCACGAATACTCGCTGGCGACCGCCGCCCGGAGCACCTTCGCATCGTCAGCGATACCGCGCGATGGCGCGACGTACTCAGGATACCAACGCTGGTTGCCGCCAATGACGCGGCCATCCTCGTCAGCGGCGAGTCAGAACCTGAAAAAGAAGTGCGCAGGCACCGGCCCGCACAGGCCATGGCCTACAGCTGAACTCGCCTTCATCGTTCAAGCGGCCACGAGCAATACCAAAGTCCTATTGACTTGGTTGCAGGCAGGTGCATCCTCTGGCAGCGACTGCGTCTAAGGGCGGATCGCAACGAGACTGACCGGTACGACACACCTGCGGTCGCTTCCAGGGCCGGGAACACCAGAGTTCTTGACGACCGCACCGAGCAGCAGGAGGTGTGAACGTGACCGAATCTGCTGAAATTACAAGTGATGTTCTGCTCGAGAGTTCAATTCCGGCTGCTCCCCTAGAGTCGATCCTGTGCACCGACGAGTTGCATCGCCGGCCCTCCCGTCCGCGTGACCATGAAAGGGAGAACCGCGCGCTCGTGAAGCTGGTGAGCGCACTAGCTGATTCGCCCGCCACGATATTTCAGACACTCGCTGAAACGATCCTGGATATTACGCAGTGTGACTCTGCTGGCCTGAGTTTGCTGACCAGGGATGGCAAGACGCCGGACGCTTGCGGTCAGAGGTTCTATTGGCCAGCCGTTGCCGGTATGTGGAATCCGCACCAGGGGGGTGGGACCCCCCGCAATTTCGGGCCCTGCGGAGACGTGCTCGATCAAAATCGTACCCTCTTGTTCAGACATTTCGAACGGCGCTATCCGTATCTGCTGCCAGTCATTCCGGCAGCCGAAGAATGCCTGCTGGTCCCGTTTTACGTCGCCGGAGAGGCGGTCGGAACCATCTGGGGCATCATGCACAGCGACCGTCGCAAGTTCGACGCAGAAGACGACCGGATCATGGACTCTCTCGGCAAATTTGCGTCTTCAGCATATCAAGCGCTGAAACACATTGAGGACCTCAAAGTCCAGGTGTCCGAGCGCCAGAAGGCTGAAGCAGAAGTCCGTGAATTGGCAAGAGGGCTGGAAGCGAAGATTCGGCGTCTGGTCGAGGCCAATGTTGTGGGCATTGTCATGTGGAATCTCGAAGGCGTCCTCACCGGTGCCAACGATGCATTTCTGCGCATGGTGCAATACGACCGTGAAGATCTCGCCTCCGGTCGCGTACGCTGGACGGAGCTGACGCCAGCCGAATGGCGTGGCGATGACGAACACGCGATTGCTGATCTAAAGGCCAATGGTATCTTTCAACCCTTCGAGAAGGAGTACTTGCGGAAAGATGGCAGCCGCGTGCCTGTACTCCTCGGCGGCGCACTCTTAGAAGGAAGTGGGAGGGAAGGTGTCGCTTTCGTGCTCGATTTGAGCGAACAAAAGCGGGCCGAGAGCGCTTTGCGGCGCAGCGAAGCATTCCTCGCGGAAGGCCAACGTCTCAGTCAAACGGGCAGCTTCTCCTGGCGCGTAGCGACAGATGAAGTCACGTGGTCGGAGCAACTTTATCGCATCTACGAGCTTGAGATTGGCGTGCCGGTGACATTCGAAGTGATCCGTACTCGCGTCCATCCGGAAGACAGTGGTTTGCTCGAGAGAATGATGGAGCAGGCGCGAGGCGGTGGTCACGATTTTGAATGGCAGTACCGTTTGCTGATGCCTGACTACTCGACCAAGTACTTACATGCAGTCGCTCGTGCGACACGGGACAAGGAAGGTCAATTGGAATACATCGCAGCGGTTCAGGACGTCACGGCGCGCCGGCTGTCGGAAAGCGCACTTGACAAGGCGAGAGCGCAGCTCACACATGTGGCTAGGGTCACGAGCCTCGGAGTATTGACGGCGTCGATCGCCCACGAACTCAACCAGCCGCTGTCCGGCATCATCACCAATGCCAATACGTGTCTGCATAAACTTGCTGCCGATCCTCCTGACGTCGACGGTGCGCGTCAGACGGCTCGGCGAACGATTCGCGACGGCAATCGTGCGTCAGAGGTGCTCGCGCGATTGCGTGCCCTGTTCACCAAGAAGGAACCGACGATCGAGCTCGTGAACCTGAACGAGGCAGCGAAAGAGGTGATTGCGCTGTCTGCGAGCGAGCTGCAAAGAAATCGCATGATTCTCCGCCAGGAATTGGCCGACGACATTCCGCCGGTCCTCGGCGACCGCGTGCAGTTGCAGCAAGTCATTCTCAACCTGTTGCTGAACGCTTCTGACGCGATGAGCGGCATCGACGATCGTCCACGGCGCTTGACGATCAGCACGGCACGGGACGAGGGCGACGCTGTTCGTGTGGTCCTGGAGGATGCGGGTCTCGGCTTCGACCCAGAGACCGCGGACAGGCTGTTCGAACCGTTCTACACGACCAAAAGCAGCGGCATGGGGATCGGGCTGTCTATCAGTCGTTCGATCATCGAACGGCATCAGGGGCGCATCTGGGCCGAGCGAAATGATGGGGCAGGTGCGACCTTTTCATTCTCTATTCCCCGCGCTCCATAGCGCATACCGGAGCGTGCACGATGCTAAGCCAAGATATTGCGCGATATGTGAGCCTCCCTCGAGCGATGGGCTTCAAGTTCCGCACGCAGGGATCAGATCACTGATCTGCTGCGCGCCACATCAACATTGCAACATTGCGGACGGAGCGGTCGATCCGACCGGTGACTCCGCACCGGGAGTCAATCCCGGAGATCGAGAGGATATTCGGGTCGTTCGTCACAACGAAAACAGACTGGCTGGGAATCGGACTGTCGATTTGCCGGTCAATAATCGAAGCGCACGGAGGCCGACTTTGGGTGGACGACTTTCCGCCTCGGGGCGCCGTCTCTCGGGGCGCCGTCTTCAGATTTACCCTGCCGACACATCACTAAACCGTAGTCGGTCATTGGACTCGCAGGTCAACGCCGGTGAGTCTCCGCTGATACCAAAGCACAATTGAGCCCAACCGTCGTACCCTGATGTGATCTCCGCGGACGACGTGCCGTTAGCGGCTCGTCCGCATTCAGCGACAAGTCGCTGAGGAGAGTCACATGCGGAAACCCCTCGATCTCAATCGCCGTGGCTTCTGCGGGGCTGCGGCAGCAACTTTTGCCGCCGGCTCGCTGGGGCTTTCGGCTCTCGCATCACAAAGGAGTCAAGCCATGAATGCTGCTGTGGAAAAGGTGAGCACGGACAGGAGCGCTGTGCGGCCATTTCGTGTGGAAGTACCGGAAGTGGAACTGACCGATATGCGCCGGCGCATCAAGGCCACGCGGTTGCCCGAGAAGGAACCCGTCGCCGATTTTTCGCAAGGAGTGCCGCTCGCGACGATCGAGAAGCTCACGCGCTACTGGGCCGACGAGTACGACTGGCGTAAGGCCGAAGCGAAGCTGAATGCCTTCCCGAACTTCCTCACCGAGATCGACGGGCTGGACATTCACTTCGTTCACGCTCGTTCGAAGCACGAGAAAGCGCTCCCCGTCATCGTCGCGCACGGCTGGCCGGGCTCGGTCGTCGAGCAGCTGAAGATCATCGAGCCGCTGATCAACCCGACGGCGTTCGGCGGCACAGAAGCTGACGCCTTCCACGTCGTGGTCCCGGACATGCCGGGCTATGGATACTCCGGCAAGCCGACCGCGACCGGCTGGGGTCCCGAGCGCATCGCCCGTGCGTATGCAGTACTGATGAAACGCCTGGGATACACGCGATACGTTGCGCAGGGCGGCGATTGGGGCGCGGTCGTCGTGGACCTGATGGCGATACAGGGAAATCCGGACCTGATCGGCATTCACACGAATATGGCGGGCGCCGTTCCGCCCGAAATCGACAAGTTGGCCCAGGCTGGCGCCCCGGCGCCGGCCGGTCTTTCGGCGGACGAGAAGATCGCCTACGACATGCTGGTGTTCACGTACAAGAACGTTCAGTACGCCTTCTACATGGCGTCGCGCCCGCAGACGCTGTACGGAATCGCGGATTCGCCGGTCGGCTTGGCCGCCTGGCTGCTCGACCACGACCCGCGCAGCCTGGAAATGATCGCGCGGTCCTTTGACGGTGTGCCCGAAGGCCTGACGCCCGACGACGTCCTCGACAACTGCTCCTACTTCTGGCTGACGAACACGGGCGTCTCCGCCTCGCGCCTCTATCGGGAGAACACCTTCAATTACTTTTCTCCGAAAGACGTCAAGATCCCGGTTGCCGTGAGCAGCTTCCCGGACGAGCTCTACCTGGTGCCGAGGAACTGGGCGGAGAAGGCCTATCCCAAGCTGATCCACTACAACAAGCTCCCCAAGGGCGGCCACTTTGCGGCCTGGGAACAGCCGAAGCTCTTTACGGAAGAATTGCGCGCCGGATTCAGGTCCCTACGCAGCTAGCGGACGAGGGTTCCGGGAGCCCGCAGACAGGGGCCTGCGGGCTTCATTTCCGGGGAGACTGGCCATGAATGCGACTGCGGAACTCACAAGCAAGGTCGAGCACGCCTACTACTCGGTCCCGTACAAGTACATCGCAGCGCGAGTCGATGTGCGCATCACGGCGCGCATGATCGAGATCTTTGCCCAGCGACAGATCATCGCCTCGCACATGCGGCTGTTCAAACGCGGTGCCCGCGCCACGCTCGACGCCCATCGCCCCGCCAAGCACCGCGCCGTGATCGACACGACGGTGGAGCGATTCCTCAAGCGCGCCGAAGCCATTGTACCCAGCGTCGCGCAAGTGACTGCGCGAGCAGTTTAAGCGCAAGCGCCATGGGAGGATGCGGCTCGGGACCGGAGGAAGGGATTGTGGAGGTTGCCGCCGGAGCAGACGATCGCTCCATGGGAATGGCGCGCCATCAAGCGTCGCGACATATCGGTCGCCACCGACTACAAAGCGAGACCGTCGAGGATTGCATCGCCGCGATCGGCCAGCGGCAATCGGCGTCTCGTTCATCCACTACCGCGTCGACGCGTGCCGGCGAGTGCCGCATCAAAGGCAATATCTCGAACAAGGGTAGGATCTACCACATGCCGGGAAGCGCATCGTACGCCGCGACGAGGATTGACAAGTCGAAGGGAGAGTCGGTGGTTCTGTAGCGAGGAAGAAGCGGGGGCGGCGGCGGAATGGCGATCGTCGAGGGGTTGACACGAAGCGGGCTGCGAACTCGAATCATGCACCATCTCGGGGGGATACCACATGAAGATACGAGGCTGGTGGGTGTACGCAGGCCTCTTCGTTGTTTTCGCTGCGTCATACGCGCTTGCAGATGCGCTGCCCGCTGAAAGTCTACTGCGGACCGTCGCGGGAAATGTCGGCGTTGCTGCACTAATTGGTGCGCTGTTTCAACTTCTCCGCGACCATGCTGCACACGAGATAGAAGTCTGGCTGCGGAGAGATGACCAGCAGTTTCATGTCGGCGTCACGTCGCATATGGCAAACATGGTCTTCGACAAGCACGTCGCGTTTTGTGAAGAATACATGGCCGAAGTACAGGCAACCGTCGACAAGTTGATTGCCGAACATGCATCCCCAGCGGCGATAGAGCACGCAAACAGGTTGTATGAGATACGTCGCAGGCACGCGACGTGGGTTACAACCGCCATGTCTCAGCGCCTCGAAGGGTTTGAGTTCGCCGTCCGCAAGTTGGGCGCGAAGGCACAGTTCATAGATCGGACGGCGGGGCGTCCGATCTATGCCGACGCGCGCAGCAGGACGATTGAGAAAGTTGCAGCTGATTTTGAGCGCATTCTGCCGCGGCTGTTTGACGAAGTCGGCGCAGACGACGCCATCGCTTCGGAGACGGTCATTCAACGCGTGCGCGAGATACTAGATATCGAGCGCCTCGTCGAGTTGCGCATACGCCTGATCGGCCGCGCCCATGCAAGTCTGCACTGAGCAACTGTGTTTGCGAATGCACCTCCTTGGCTGCGGTTGTGTCGAACTCCCGACGGGATCAGGTGCCGGTGTTACCGGGCCACAAAGCTGCGATCGTCTCATCTCAGATCGTCGCTCAGTCATCGTCTGAGGCATCCTGATATTGCTCCCTCCCTGCCCGCTCCATATTTCGCTTCAAGTCCTCGAGCAACGGCTGCAGTGCACCCTCTTCCGTGAGGATGCGTAGAAGCTCACGCTGGCGCGGACTGAAGCCCTCAAGCAGGTCCGCATCGATCTCCGAATCGGCCTCATCTGATACTCCGTCATGCTGCCTCCGCTGTAGCACTGTTGTTGTGTCGGACCAGTCTATTGCCGCCGGCGTGCTCGCCGCATTAGAGAGTGCAGCTGCCTGATCCCGGCCGCCGGATCCTGACTCAGGGCCCGGGCGATCGCGACGAACTCGATTACGTCCAGCCGCCTCTCGCCGCCCTCCACTTTCGCCACGAAGCTCTGATGTCGTCCGAGACGCTCTGCCAGGCTCTGCTGCGTCAGGCCCGCCTTCTTTCGCGCCGACATCAGCAGCGCGATGAGCGCGCTATGTTCCGGGCTTCTGAGTGACTTGACCACGCGAGGCTCTCACGGAGAACCTCGCTTCTATAATCCTGATATGGAATTATCCCAGACTGGGATATTTTTCAAGATGCGTTGAAGAAAGAGCCGCTACCGTCACGGATATCGACCTAGGGCATCGGCATGCGTACACGACTGGTTCCCGCCATGTTACTTATTGCTGTCGCGTTCGGCAGCGTCACCGCCTCTGCGGGCAGCTGTGGCCAGTCGCCGAATTCGACATAGCTAAGATCCGACGCGACTGCAGCACGATAAAGCTTATCGATAGACACGCTCATCGATTGAAGGCTCCCAGTTGTTGATTGACGCTGGCGCATGATCTCAATGAAAACCCGTGAAGGTGGAAAGCTCCGGCTCCAATCGCTATGCGCCTCCGGATTCGGACATCGAAAAACAAACAAGCGTGGCCCTTCGAACACGTTGGTGTTAAACCACGGGTGATACTGATACACGCTGTAGGATGCGACCAAGGCCTGATCGATACGACGGCGCAACTCGACGCGGACCTCATACAGGTACGTCCAGAAGAACGGGACCGTGCGTTGCGTTCGCGGCTTAAGTACGTAGGCTGCCGTTGGCTCTGTCAGATTTGTCCAAGTAACGCATTTTTCATCTACTCGCTCGGTTAGGTCGCCCGGGACGCGCCCCCTCCAAAACATGGCCCACTTTTGTTCCTCTGTCTTGTTTGAGTACGATGGGCTACGCTGAAAATAGTCGGCGAGTTGCGGACAGCTGTTGCCACTGCGCGCCGTGAGTGTCATGCGAATGTAGCCTTCTGCCGGAATCAGCGTTGCGGCACCTTCTAAAGGACGGACATAAGCTTCGGCGGCATCAATTGCCTGCACTGCCAGTCCAGCAATGCAATCTCTACAAGAGCCTAATTGGTCCCCTTCGAAGAACACCGAAACGCCGTTAGTAGCCTTCCAAGGCGCTGGTCCAGACTGCAATCCACCGCTCTTAGCGCAATGTCGATCAAACAAAATCTTCCCAGGGATGTAATCCCAGACTGGCAGATAGAGCAATGCGGCGATACAGAGAACCTGAGCGAGGATCTGCACGGAACGCTGCGTGTTTCGAGCCAACCATTTGCCCAGCGATCGGCCCCACACGATCGCGAGAACGATGTAGCCGATGTAGAGCAGGAAGAAAAACCCAAGCGCATCGATCATGTCTTAAGCTCACTCGATCACAGTTAGAGTGAACTCATCTACTGCTGACAGCCCGTGCGGGTCGACTCCGGATACCATCACGAGGTACCTTCCGACCGCATGCGACGCGACCGTGCCTTGCAAAGGGTAGTTACCCATCTTCTTCAGCAGCCCGATCGAGGCGAGCCTCCGAGGGCGGGTCACAAACCGCTCGCTGGGTCAGAAACAATGAGCACAGGCGGGTCAAATCGCGTGAGCGTCAAGGCCGCCTCGTAGTCCCAAGGCGAATGCAATCTGTGAGCGAGTGATCGGGACCATTCGGCGGGAATGTTTGGACTGGCTGATCCCAGTATCGGAGGCTCATCTGCTGCGAGTGCTGAAGTCATGGATCGATCATTACAATCACAGCCGCCCACATATGGCTTTGGGGCCAGGTGTTCCGGATCCGCCTCCGAACCTGGTCGTGCCTTTGTCGGAGTCGCGGCATGGACTCGGGGGCTTCGGTTCTATTCGTGGCAAATCAGTACTCGGTGGATTGCATCACGAGTACTCGTTTGCGTGCGCGTGACATAAGCGATGGATCCGATTGTCCGGGCGGAATAATTGCGGACGACAGGGATATTACGACTGCAGGGTATACACAGCCCAAGCTCAGGTCGCGTTCCGTCGCTTGCCTCCGTCTCGATCGAGAAGGCAGTCGATAAAGGCGCGGAGCGCAGGCTGAACATGGCGGCGGTTCGAGTAGTAGAGAAATAGGCCGGGCATCGTGAGCGCCCAATCGACGAGGACGCGCTTCAGCCGCCCGCGCTCCAATCCTTCCGCGATTCCATCGTCGTTATACGCGTAGAGGATGCCCAATCCCTGCAGGGCGGCTGGCACGACGATGTCCTGGTGGTTGGAGATCAATGGGCCTTCGACGAGGGTCTCGATCTTCTTGCCCTTCTTCAGGAACCCCCACCGAGCGATCTTGCCGCTGCCTGGAAAGCGCCAGTTCAGGCAGGCGTGACGGTGTAAGTCGGCGGGGGTCTTAGGCTCACCGCATCTAGAGAGGTAATCAGGCGACGCGACGGCAAGCAGTCTTACATCCGGAGTGAGACGGACAGCGATCATGTCTTTCTGAAGGCGCTCACCAACGCGGATACCGGCGTCGAACCCGCCGGCCACGATGTCGCTCAGGCCATCGTCGATCACGATGTCGAGCACCACATCGGGATGCGTCTTATGAAAACGTCCGAGTCGCGGCGCGATGATCTTTTTCGCCGCCATACTCAGCGTGTTTATCCGCAGCGTTCCAGCAGTTCGGGTCGTCGTACCGACCGCCTGCGCGACGGCGTCATCCATTTCACGGAACATCGGTGCGATGCGCTCATGAAGACGCCGCCCCGGTTCCGTCGGCGAGACACTTCGGGTCGTGCGATTGAGCAGGCGAACACCAAGACGAGATTCGAGCTGACGAATGACCTGGCTGAGCGCCGACCTTGAAATCCCGAGATGATCGGCGGCGCGCGCAAAGCTCGCCCGGTCGACAACTGCGACAAACGCTTTCAGCTCGGCAAATTCGGATCCGCGCATTGTGTACTCGTTTCTACATAGCCTGCTTAGATCATAGGCCATTCTCTTATCGATGCGAGCGAGTCATCTTGGCCCCCTGGAACCTAGACGGAGACCGCGATGAAAGAATTGAACCTTCCTGAACCGATTGCCGCGTACTTCGAGGCAGACAGACGCGATAGCGCAGCCGTCGCGCGCTGCTTCACGACCGATGGGGTGGTCGTGGACGAGGGACG
>Ga0268386_10001495_pt1 | contig 16065 bp, 10 predicted proteins | sample RVTome_15_FD_200260 | JGI IMG/M metagenome (GOLD analysis project Ga0268386, IMG submission 200260) | Soil microbial communities from uranium-contaminated site in the Upper Colorado River Basin, Wyoming, United States - RVT150D86... ...
TGGTCTGGGTGGCACCGATGCGGGTCACGCCGAGGTTCATCACGGCCAAGAGGTCGTCGAGGGTGCGGACGCCGCCCGCGGCCTTGACCTGGACGTGTGGCGAGGTCACGCGCCGCATGAGCGCCAGGTCCTCGTGGGTCGCGCCGGACGGGGCGTAGCCGGTGGAGGTCTTCACGAAGTCGGCGCCGGCAGCCTCGGCGAGGCGGCAGCCACGCTCCTTCTCGTCATCGGTCAGGTAGGCGTTCTCCAGGATCACCTTGACGATGGCGCCCGCCTCGTGTGCGACCTGCACCACGGCGGCGATGTCGTCGCGCACGTCCTGGTCGCGGCCGGACCGCAACGCGCCGATCTGGATCACCATGTCCAGCTCGGTGGCGCCGTTGGCCAGCGCGTCGCGCGCCTCGAACACCTTGGTGGCGGTGGTGGAGCTGCCATGCGGGAAGCCGATGACGGTGCCGACGGCGACATCGGTCCCGTCCAGGATCGCCTTCGCGCGCTTCACGTCGGCCGGGCGGCAGCAGACCGATGCGACGTCGTACTGGGCGGCGAGGCGGCAGCCGGCCTCGATGAATGCGTCGTCGAGCTCCGGCTTGAGCAGGGAATGGTCGATCGTCTTGGCCAGCTGTCGCTCGGTGACGGTCTCGACGGTGTAGGTCGGTGCGGTGGTGGTCATGGCGCTCACTTGATGTACGGGCGGAGGACGTCACGGGCGATCAGGAACCCGCGCTTGATGAGCTCATCGGTCTTCTCGAAGTCGCGATCCTCGTGCTCGATGATCACGTCCCCGTCGTATCCGGCGCGGTAGAGCGCCGCGAAGATGCGGCCCCAGTGCGCCTCGCCGAGGCCCGGCAGCCGCGGAATCTGCCAGCCGATGCCGCCGGACAGGACGCCGCGCTCGTAGAGGCCGTCGCGGTTGATCTCCACGTCCTTCGCCTGCATGTGGAAGATGCTCGGCCCGAACTCGCGGATGAAGCGTTCCTGGTCGATCATCAGCCACACGAGGTGGCTCGGGTCGTAGTTGAGCCCGACCGTGTCGCCCCACTCGCTGATGATCCGGCGCCAGATGTACGGCGACCAGGCGATGTTGTTGCCGGCCGGCCACTCGTCGTAGCTGAAGATCATCGGGCAGTTCTCGATCGTGATCCGCACGCCGTGGGCCTTCGCGTGCTCGACGATGGGCGGCCAGATCTCGAGGGCGCGCTCCCAGTTGGCGTCGACGTGGAGCGACGAGTCGCCGCCCATGAAGGTGTTGAAGAACGGCACCTTCATCTTCGCAGCGGCCTCGATGACGAGCTTCTGGTGCGCGATCGCCGCCTCCCTCGTCTCGCGGTCGGGGTGCATCGGGTTCGGATAGAAGCCGAGGCCGGAGATCGTCAGGCCGTGCGAGGCGACCATGTCGACGATGTCGCTCGCGCGCGACTCCGACAGGTCGGTGACGTCGATGTGGCTCGTGCCCGCGTACCGACGGGTCGGTCCCTTCGACGGGGGCCAGCAGGCGATCTCGAGGCTCTCGAAGCCGTTCGCGCCCGCCCATGCGGCCACGTCGGTGAGGGGCGTGTCCGGGAAGGGCGCGGTCAGGAAGCCGAGCTTCATGGCGTTGGGGATTCCTCCAGGTGCTTCATCGGTGTCATGCGTCGCGCTCCACCGCGGTCCATCGGCCGTCGCGCGAGCTCGCCGCGACGGCGTCACCGACGAGCATCTCGTCGTGGCCATCGGCGAAGGTCGGGTATGTCGGAGGGCCCGCCGGGTGGCCGGCGCCGACGTCGGCGTAGACGGCGGCGAACAGCGCGCGGAAGGTGTCGGCGAAGCCCTCGACGTGGCCGCCGGGCAGGAACGCGGCGGCCTGCCCCGCGGCGCCCATCAGGGCCGGGTTGCGGATGAGGATCTCGTTCGGGGCCTCGCGGTGGCCGATCCAGAGCTGGTCCGGCTGCTCCGAATCCCAGGCCAGGGCACCGGTCGAGCCGTCGATCTCGTACTCGAGCGAGTTCTTGCGCCCGGCGCTCAGCTGGCTGAGGGCGACCGTTCCGCGCGCCCCGTTCTCGAAGCGCAGGAGGATGGTGGCCATGTCCTCGGTGCCGATCTCGCGCTCGACCGCATCGGCGGCGCGCTCGGTGGAGAAGGTCGCGACCGGTCCGGTCGGCTGGTGCCGCGTGCCGATGAAGGTGGCGAGATCCGCCATCACCTCGGTGATGCGCAGGCCGGTCATGAAGCTCACGAGGTCGAGCCAATGCGAGCCGATATCACCCACCGCCCGCAGGCTTCCACCGAGCTGCGGCTCCAGGCGCCAGTTCCAATCGGTCTCGAGCAGCAGCCAGTCCTGGAAATAGTGGCCGCTGACCAGGCGGACGTCGCCGATGGTGCCCTGGTCGACCATCTCGGCAGCGTGCTGGTTGAGCGGGTAGTAGCGGATGTTGAAGTTCACCGCGTTGACGCGGCCGCTGTCCTTGGCGAGCGCGACGAGCTCGCGTGACTCGTCGGAGGTCATCGCCAGCGGCTTCTCGCACACGACGTGGCGGCCGGCGGCCAGGATCTCTTTCACCTGCGGATGGTGGAGGTGGTTCGGGCTGGTCACGTGAACGACCTCGACGCGGTCATCGGCCAGGAGATTCTCGAGGGAGTCGTAGGCCTTCGCGACGCCGAGCCGCTCGGCGCTCTTCGCCCCCCGCTCCGGCGTCGATCCGAGGAGGCCGTGGACCTGCACGCCGAGACGCCGCAGCGCCTCGATATGCACGGTCCCGATGAACCCGCTGCCGATGACGGCAGCCCCGATCTCGGCTGGTCGTCTCATCGGAGGCCGATCGGCCGGTCTAGATGTCTAGATGGGTTGCGTGTGGCGCGCTGGGGCTCGGAGATCCACAATTGCACACTTGCAGTCTACTTTGGCCTGTCAAGCGCAAAAGTCGGACTCGCCGCGGTGGCGACCGCGCTTGCGGCCTCGTCTGCTGCTGTCAGCCGATAAATCGCTCCTGACATAAGCCGTGACAGGCGCGGAAGGTCGAGCGAGTCCAGGCCGCCGATGTCAGGCGATGGCAACCTGCCGTCGGCTGATTCGCCGAATGTCAGCTCCAGCAAACCTTCAGTAGGGCTCAGGGCGCCGGATGCCGCCAGTAGCCCACGCTCCATCGGATCATCCGCCGGCTGATTGCCTGGGGCCGACACGCCGCGGGCCAGCGCACAGGCACGCCGTATCATCGGTGCGTGGAACCCAGGTCGCCACTCACCTCCGCCATGGACGACGTCGTCGATGCGCTCGTCATGATCCTGAACGAGGTCCGATCCGGCGGATCCCGTTCCCGGTCCGAGCTGGTGACCCGCACCGGCCTCACAAGGGGCGTGGTCGCCCAGCGCGTCGGCGAGCTCATCGATCTCGGCCTGGTGGTCGAGAGCGAAGTCGGCCCGAGCACCGGCGGACGTCCCCCGCGCCGGGTCACGTTCCGGGCGGAGGCGGGGCACCTGCTGGTCGCCGACCTCGGTGCGACGAGCATCGACGTGGCCGTGACCGACCTCGACGGCCGCATCCTGGGCCACCGCGACGAGCCGGCGGACGTCTCGGCCGGCCCGGAGCGCTCCCTCTCCCGCATCGAGGAGCTCTTCGATCAGCTCACCGATGCGACGCGTGACCTCCCCGGCCACCTGTGGGGCGTCGGCGTCGGCGTGCCCGGCCCGGTCGAGTTCCGATCGGGCCGTCCGGTATCGCCCCCGATCATGCCCGGTTGGGATGGCTACCCGGTTCGCGAACGCTTCGCCGAGCGCTACGGCGCGCCCGTGTGGGTCGACAACGACGTGAACATCCTGGCCCTCGGGGAGTGGCGCTCCGGGATCGCCGTCGGCCACGACAACGTGGTGGTGGTGAAGATCGGCACCGGCATCGGCGCGGGGATCATCTCCAACGGCCGGATCCACCGTGGGGCGCAGGGCGCCGCGGGCGACGTGGGGCACATCCAGGTCGTGGACGCCGCCTCGGTCCTGTGCCGCTGCGGCAACGTCGGATGCCTGGAGGCGCTGGCCGGCGGCGCGGCCCTGGCCCGCGACGGCGAAGGCCTGGCGAGCTCAGGACGCAGCGAACGCCTTCGGATCGCGCTCGAGCAGCACGGCCGGGTGACCGCGGAGGACGTCGCGCGCGCCGCCTCGTTCGGCGATCCCCTGGCGGTCAGCCTGCTCCAGGTCGCTGGCCACCGCGTCGGCCTGATGCTCGCCAGCGTGGTGAACTTCTTCAACCCGTCGCTCATCGTGGTCGGCGGTGGCGTGGCCCAGAGCGGCGACCAGCTGCTGGCCGCCATCCGCGAGACCGTCTACCGCCGATCCCTGCCGCTCGCCACGCGCGACCTGGTCGTCCAGCGCTCGTCGCTGGGGGCACTGGCCGGCGTGATCGGCGCCTCCACCATGGTCCTCGAGCAGCTCTTCTCCCGCGACTCGCTGGCGCGATGGCTGGCCGAGCGGCGCCCGGCGGCAGACCTCTCGGCGTGACCGCCACCGATCCCTCCCTCCGGGATGCCGACGAGGCCGTCCGCGAGGCCGGCACCGATGCCGAGAAGGGCCTGACCTCCGACGAGGCCGCCCGGCGCCTCGCCCACAACGGCCCGAACCGCCTCGAAGCCAAGGCTGCCGTTCCCAAGTGGCGCAAGCTGCTGGCGCAATTCACCAACCCGCTCATCTACCTGCTCATGGCGGCCGCCGTCGTCTCGGCCATCGCCTGGTGGCTGGAGGGCGCCGAGGGGGCGCCCGTCGAGGCGATTGCCATCGCGGCCATCGTCCTGGTGAACGGGATCCTGGGGTTCGTGCAGGAGCAGCAAGCCGAGGAGGCGGTCGCGGCGCTTCAGCGCATGGCGGCCCCGACGGCCCGCGTGATCCGAGACGGCCTCGAGCAGCGGATCGACGCCGAGCAGGTCGTGCCCGGCGACATCATCGTCATCGGCGAGGGAGATGCGGTCAGCGCCGACGGCCGGCTGCTGATGAGCGCCTCGCTGACCGTGGCGGAGGCCTCGCTGACCGGCGAGAGCGAGGCCGTGCTCAAGGATCCCGCGACGCTGACGGCACCGGCAGCCCTCGGGGATCGGGTGAACATGGTCTTCTCCGGCACCGCTGTCACGCGCGGCCGCGGGCGCGCCGTCGTCACCGCGACCGGGATGGCCACCGAGATGGGCCGGATCGCCGAGATGCTGGACGAGACCCCGGAGGAGCGGACGCCGCTCCAGCGGGAGATCGACCACCTCGGTCGGACGCTGAGTATCACCGTCGTCGTCATCGCCCTCGTGGTGGTCGCGGCGATCCTGCTCACCTCGGAGATCAACACGCTCAGCGGCTACGTGGACGTGATGCTGCTCGGGGTGTCGCTCGCCGTGGCCGCCGTGCCCGAGGGGCTGCCCGCGATCCTCACCGTGATCCTGGCCATCGGCGTCCAGCGCATGGCGCGCCAGAACGCGATCGTCAAGAAGCTCAGCTCGGTGGAGACGCTCGGCTCCGCATCGGTCATCTGCTCCGACAAGACCGGGACGCTGACGAAGAGCGAGATGACGATCCAGCGCATCGTCACCCACTCCGGCACCGTCGACGTGTCGGGGACCGGCTACCGGCCGGAGGGCGAGCTGACGGTGGACGGCCAGCCACTGGAGCGCGGGGCCCTGCGGTCCGAGGTCCGCGGCGTGCTCGGCGGCGGGAGCCTGGCGAACGACGCGATCCTCCGCGAGGAGGACGGTAGCTGGCGCGTTCACGGCGACGCGACCGAGGCCGCCTTCCTGGTGGCCGAGCGGAAGCTCGGGACGACGGACGAGCGCCGCGCGCGCTTCACCCGTCAGGCCGAGATCCCCTTCACCTCCGAGCGCAAGCTCATGAGCACCATCGAGGCCGACATGGCGCACCAGGGCGAGCTGGCGCTGATGACCAAGGGAGCGCCGGACGTGCTGCTCGCGCGCTGCACGCGCGAGCGGGTGGGCACAGGCGACGAGCCCTTGACCGATGCGCGCCGCGCCGAGATCCACGCCGCGATCGAGCGCCTGGCGGGCGATGCCCTGCGCACGCTGGCGGTCGCCTATCACCCGCTCGAGACGGCGAAGCCCCCGGAGGTCGACGACGCCCTCGAGCGCGATCTCGTGTTCGCCGGCATCGTCGGCATGATCGATCCGCCGCGCGAGGAGGTCGCCGGCGCCATCGCGGAGGCGCGCGGCGCGGGGATCCGGGTGGTGATGATCACCGGCGACCACGTGCTGACCGCCGCTCGGATCGCCTCCCAGCTGGGGATCACCGCGTCGGAGGGCGAGGTGGTGGCGATCACCGGCGTCGAGCTCGAGACGCTGGGCGAGGCGACCCTCCGCGAACGTGCCCGGGTCGCCACCGTGTACGCGCGCGTCGCCCCGGAGCACAAGCTGCGCATCGTCGACGCCCTCCAGGCGAACGGCGAGGTGGTGGCGATGACCGGCGACGGCGTCAACGACGCGCCGGCACTGAAGTCGGCCGACATCGGCATCGCCATGGGCATCACCGGGACCGATGTCACCAAGGAAGCCGCCCGGATGATCCTGGCCGACGACAACTTCGCCACGATCGTCGTGGCCGTTCGCGAGGGGCGAGGAATCTTCTCGAACATCCGCCGGTGCCTGCGCTACCTGCTGTCGTCGAACGCGGGCGAGGTGCTCACCATGTTCCTCGGCGTCCTCGGCGCCTCCCTGCTGGGACTCGACGTCGTCGGTGAGGAGGTGGTCGCGCCGCTGCTCGCCACCCAGATCCTGTGGATCAACCTGCTGACCGATTCGGCGCCCGCCCTGGCGCTCGGCTTCGAGCCGCCGCCTGCCGACGTCATGAGCCACCCGCCGCGACGCCCCACGGATCGCATCATCGACCGTCGGATGCAGGTGGCGGTCGGGTACATCGGCCTCGTCATGGCCGTGGCCACGCTGCTGACGATCGACATGATGTTGCCCGGCGGCCTGATCGAGGGGTCCAGCGACCTCGACCACGCAAGGACCATGGGCTTCACGGTGCTCGTGCTCGCCCAGCTGTTCAACGCCTTCAACGCGCGGTCCGACCACGAGAGCGCGTTCAGCACGCTCTTCACGAACTGGCGGCTCTTCGCGGCCGTCGCACTCTCGCTGGTCCTGCAGGTCCTGGTGGTCCACGTCCCGTTCCTGAACGAGGCGTTCTCGACGGTCCCGCTGTCACTGGCTGAGTGGCTAACCTGCCTCGCCATCGCCAGCCTCGTCCTGTGGGCCGAGGAGCTGAAGAAGCTCGTCATCCGGGCTCGGGATCGCGCCGCAGTGGTCATCTGACGCCCGAAGGCCCGCTCCGGTGCGAATTGACCGATCGATCGATCAGCGGCGGCGCGTCAAGAGACTGTGTCACCTCTGTGGGTCATCCAGCGATCGGCACGCCCCAGCAACGAGGCCGCCGCGTCGTCGGCCATGACCCGCCAGCTCGGATGGCGACGGAGGTAGCTGGCGGGGACGTCCGGCGTCTCGGGCCCCTCCAGGGCCGCGCGCAGGATCTCCGCCTTGGGCACCCCGGTGACGAGCAGCCACAGCTCGCGGGCGTCGAGCAGCCGCGCGAGACCGATGGTGATCCCCCGCTCCGGCGCGCCCTCCGTGCCGTAGCCCTCGGCCGCCTCCCGGCTGCGTGGATGGAGGTCCACCACGCGCGTCGCCGAATCGGCGGTCGAGCCGGGCTCGTTGAAGCCGATGTGCCCGTTCAGCCCCAGCCCCACGATTGCGAGGTCGAGCCCACGAGCCGCCTCGTCGTGGCGGCGCGCGGCGGCCGCGAGATCCCCCGACTGGTCGATCTCGATGAAGACTGCCGGCCTGACGTGATCGACGATCTCGCGTCGCAGCCGCGGTCCGCCCGCGGCCGGATCATCGGCCGACAGGCCGACGTAGTCGTCGAGCAGCACCACCGTTGCCTGCGACCACAAACCGGCATCGGCCGAGGCCGAGAGGGCGGCGTAGAGCGACACCGGCGTCTCGCCGGTCGGCAGGCAGAGGCGGAGTCGCGGCCAAGCGCGGAGGCGGTCGGTGAGGGCGGCGGCGACCGCATCGGCCCAGGCAGCGGCCGGATGGACCTCGAGGGTCGGGGTCACACCCCGGCGACCACCACGTCGCTGAAGTCGCCCGAGTCGGGGTTCTTGAGGATCATCTTCACGCGGCCGTCGGGCAGGGTCTCGCGCTTGATGACGACCTGGCCCTCGTACTCCTCCGGCGTCGCGCGGATGCGCGGAGTGGTACCGCCGCGCCACTCGAACAGCTCGATCGGCTCCCAGGCGCGCTTCTTCGCCGATCGGTAGCAGGCGTCCATGATCGCGTTCACGACGTAGCCGTCGTACAGGGTCTCCTGCGGCGCGCGCCCCGAGTCGATAGCGTTGAACATGTCGCTGAACATGTCGACGTAGCCGAGCTCGCTGACCTCGTCGCCGACCGGGAAGAGCCAGCCCGCACTCGTCTCCGCCTTCTCGGCCACGTAGCCCCCCTGGCCCCCGGCGGTGAACATCTCGAAGCCGGTGCGCAGGAAGTGGTTGAGCCAGATGGTGCCGTGGGTGCCGGCCACCTCGTCGCGCAGGTCCATCCCGCCGCGGAACGTCCAGCTCACCTCGAACTGGCCGATGGCGCCGGACTCGAATCGGATGAGCGCGATCGCGTTGTCCTCGTCCGCGATCGGGTGGACGAGGGTGTCGGTATGGCACATCACCTCGATCGGCCGGTTCCCCTTGCCGACGAAGTTGCGGATGATCTCGATGCAGTGGCACCCCAGGTCGATGATCGGCCCGCCGCCGGTCAGCCGCCCGTCCCAGAACCACGCCGAGTGCGGCCCCGGGTGCGTCTCGCGGGAGCGGACCCAGGTGACGTCACCCAGCGCGCCGTCCCGGACCGCCTTTACCGCCTTGAGCGACTTCGGGGTGTACACCAGGTCCTCGAGGTAGCCGCCGAAGACGCCGGCCTTCTCGACCGTCTCGAGGATTCGCTTTGCCTCCTCGGCCGTGCGGCCGAGCGGCTTGGTGACGAGCACCGACTTGCCGGCCGCGGCCGCCGCTGACACCGCCTCCTCGTGGAGGAAGTTCGGCAGGCCCACCACGACGACATCGGTCTCCGGATGCTCCACCGCTTCGGTGATGCTCGTCGTGTGCTCCGGGATGTCCCACCGCTGGCTGAAGGCCTGGCCGCGCTCCTCGCTGCGCGAGTAGACCACCCGGACCCGGTCCCGACTGCGCTGGCTGTGCAGCGTCGCGGTGTAGAAGTCGCCGATCAGGCCGGTTCCCAGCATCGTGATCTGGTGGGAGCGCATCGTTTCGGGGGTTCCTCCAAGATGAGGTGGGCAGGGCATACGATTGTAGGAGGAAGCGACGGTAACGGTCAGTCCAGCAGGGACGTCCTCGTGACCATTGGCCGGGGCGTCGCTTCCCTCCGCCAAGCACACCGGGCTTGCCGTTCGATTGTCCACTACACCATACTGCGGTGTACAAGGAACCGCCCAGTCGGCGAGTTGCTGACGCGTCGCGGCGATGGCAAGGGACAGTGGAGAGGCCGATGAGCGAGAACTGGCGCGCGGTTACGCGGTACGAGCCTGCCGATTTCTATTCGGAATGGATTAGACAGAGCGAGCGCAACGAGCTAGCGCTCAACAGCTCCGCAGTGGTGGCTCGGGGACGTGACCTGACCTGGATCGAGACGGACAACGAGCACCGGATCGCGATGCTCATCGGCCGACAGGTCGGCTTCCCGACGCAGGGCACGAATCTGTGCAAGGTCGTCATTCCGGAGGGTCACCACACCGGCCGCCAGCGCCACGGCGAGGAGGCGATACACGTCCTCTCCGGCAGTGGATGCATCGTCGTCGACGGGCGCCGCTACGACTTCCACGATGGCACGACGATCCACGTGCCGTACATGTCCGACCACCAGCTCTTCAACACCGGCTCTGGCGACGTGACGTACGTGACCGCCTCGGCGATCGACCTCGATCTGTACACGATGCTCGGACGCCTCGAGCAGATCGAGCCGAAGGGCGCGAACCAGCCTGGCTTCGAGAACGGCATCCCCTCCGAGGACGGGCAGTTCGACGCCGAGGGCCGGCGGATCGCGCTCCACCTCGAGGACGCGCCCGACGAGCAGAAGCGTCGCGAGGAGGCCCGCCGCCTCGCCGCCGAGCGTGGCGAAACCGAGGAGTCAAGCCACGGGCATGGGCACGGACACGAGCAGGGGGGCATCGGTGGTGGCCGGAAGGGACGTTCGGAGAACCCGCATCGCCACGGCGCGATCTACATCCTCATGGGCGGCGGCGAGTCGCCGAGCGACGAGCGCAACGGCTTCAGCGCCGTGTCGGTCGCGATGACGAACATCTTCGAGGAGGTGCCCCACACTTCGAGCCACTGCCACTCGCACACCGAGGCGGTCCTCTACGTGCTCGAGGGCGTCGGATTCAGCGAGATCGACCACGAGCACTACGACTGGGAGGCCGGCGACGCGGTGCACGTGCCGCCGAAGATGACCCGCCACGAGCACTTCAACCCATCCGACAAGCGGACGCGGACCCTGCGCATCGAGTACGGGATCCGATACTTCTACGAGCCGCTGTGGAAGGGCTACGAGAAGGTCGAGCACCGCGAAACGGCGATCGCCCGCCCGTAGGCGGTCCCGATAGGGCGCCGGGCGCGTCGACGATGGCCCGATCCGGGCGGCTACAGATGAGGGAGGCCGATGCGCTGCGTCCCGGCACATGACTTCACCGTCGCCAAGGCGCTCGCCTGGCGCAGCGCGATCGCCGACGATCCGCCGTACCAGCGCGAGAGCTCGATCTGGTCGCTCGAGAAGCAGCAGCTCTTCGTCGATTCGCTCCTGAACGGCTACGACGTCCCGAAGATCTACCTGCACGACCTGCGCGGGAAGCATCCGACGCGGGTCTACGCCGTCGTGGATGGGAAGCAGCGGCTGACCACGATCTGGCGCTTCCTGACCGGGAATTTCGCGCTGGCCGACGACTTCACGATCGAGCCGGCGAATCTACCCGATCTTCCCGAGGGCGTCACGCACCCGCGGGCCGGCCAGCGCTTCGGGGAGCTCGACCCGGCGTGGCAGCGCAACCTCCGCCAGACCTACCTCGCCGTCGTCCTAATCCAAGACGCGACCGAGGCCGACATCGAGGACCTCTTCTCGCGGCTGAACAACGGCGAGCCGCTCAACGCCGCGGAGAAGCGCAACGCCATCGGCGGTGATGCCGTCAGGCTGGTTCGGGCGCTCGCCGGGCATCGGTTCTTCGCCGACCGCGTCCGATTCGCGAACCAGCGCTACCAGCACCACGATGCGGCCGCCCGACTGCTGGCCCTCGAGGATGCTGCGCTCCGCGGCCGACCCGATCTGCCCGATCTCGCCGGACGCGCGCTCGACGACTTCGTGCGCGACAACCGCCGCCTAGCGCCGGCGCACCGGCGTGCGCTGCGGGAGCGGGCCGAGGCCGTGCTCGATCGGCTCGTCGACGTCTTCGAGTCACGCGACCTTCTCCTCGCCACCCAGGCCATCGTGCCGGTGCTCTACCTCGTCGTCGCCTCGATCGCAGACGACGCGCCGGACGGCTGGAAGGCCGCACTGCGGAGCGCGCTCGCCGGGTTCCACGACGAGCGGCGGGCGGCCCTCGCCCATCCCGAGACCGAGCAAAAACCCGCCTTCCGGGAGTTCAACCGCCTCCTTCACGCCGGCGCGAACGACGCGCGAAACATCGCCGGGAGACTACAGATCCTCGTCGAGCAGCTGCGCGCGGCTGACCCCGTTCTGGCGACCGCGATCCCCGACCGCGCCGGAGCCGAGCCGGGGCCGCGGGTACACTCGACCGTCTCATGAGCGCGCATGACCTGGACGCGGCAGCCGAGGCCCCCGCCAAGGACCCAACACGCGGGGAACGGCTGCCGTCGGGCCTGAGCATCGACTGGTTGCAGGAGCGCTACCGCGAAAGCGGCTATGTCGCCGATCGGCCACTCGCCGCGGCGCTCTTTCTCGCCCTTCGGCTCGAGCGCCCGCTCCTGCTCGAGGGCGAGGCCGGCGTCGGCAAGACCGAGGTCGCCAAGGTCCTCGCACGAATACTCGGGACGCGCCTGATCAGGCTCCAATGCTACGAGGGCCTCGACGTCAGCACGGCGGTGTACGAGTGGAACTACCCGCGCCAGATGCTCGAGATCCGGCTCATGGAGGCGCGCGGCGAGGCGCGCGAGGCCGAGGCCGCCGACATCTTCACCGAGCGCTTCCTCATCCGGCGGCCGCTGCTCCAAGCGATCGACTCCGGCGACGGGCCGCCGCCGGTCCTCCTCATCGACGAGGTCGACCGGGCGGACGAGGAGTTCGAGGCCTACCTACTCGAGCTCCTGGCCGAGTACCAGATCACCGTCCCGGAGCTCGGTTCGCTGCGCGCCGAGCACCCGCCGCGGATCATCCTGACCTCGAACCGGACACGCGAGGTCCACGACGCGCTCAAGCGCCGCTGCCTCTATCACTGGATCGACTATCCGGGCTTCGACAAGGAGCTCGCCATCGTCCGCGCTCGGATCCCCGGCGTGGACGAGGAGCTCGCCGCCCGCGTGGTGGCCGTCGTCCAGCGGCTGCGCCGGCTCGATCTGGTCAAGGCTCCCGGCGTGGCGGAGACCCTCGAATGGGTGACGGCGCTCCTCGCCCTCGGCGCTCGCGAGCTGTCACGCGAGGTCCTCGAGGAGACGTTCGGGGTGATCGTGAAGTACGAGGAGGACCTGCGACGGCTGCAGTCCCTCGTCGGCGAGCTGCTCCGCACGCCATCGGGTGCCGATGAGCCCGCGTCCCGCTGACCTCGAGGTGGCCGCGGGCGGCACCGCCGCGACGGCGGTGCGCTTCGCGAGCGCCCTTCGGCGCGCCGGCCTCCCCGCCGATCTCGACGCCGTCATCGGCTTCACCCGCGCCCTCGCCATCCTGGACACCCTGTCGGAGGACGACGTGCGCACCGCCGGGGCAGTCTTCTTCGTCCGCCGCCCCGGTGAGCGGGCGCGGTACGACGCCGCCTTCGAGGCGTTCTGGCTCGACCGGCACCGTGACGACCTCGGTCCGGATACGCACTCGGCCGGGGAAGCCGGGGCACCGCAGCCCCCCGCGGACGGGGCGGACGGGGGGCCGACGAGCGCCGAGCCGAGCGTCTCGTTCGGCGGAGACGACGACGTCGCGCGCGACACGCCCGACGGCGACGCGAGCGGCCTCGAGCCCGAGGCGATCGCGTCGGCCATGGCATACTCCGCCGCCGAGGCGCTGCGCACCCGCTCCTTCGAGGCGATGACCCCCGACGAGCTGCGCGATGCGGCCCGCCTCGTGGATGAGATGCGACCTCGCCTCCGCCGGCGCCGGACACGTCGGTATCGGCTCCAACAATCGGGATCGGCTCTCGCGCCGCGCGCCATGATGCGGCGCAGCCTCGCGACCGCCGGCGACCCATTGACGTGGATCTGGCGCCGCCGCCGCACCCGCCCGCGTCCGATCGTCGCGATCTGCGATATCAGCGGATCGATGGAGCAGCACTCGCGGTTCGCGCTGCGCTTCGTGCACGCCATGACCCGCATGGACGTGCGGACCGAGACCTTCGTGTTCGGCACGCGCCTGACGCGGATCACGCCCCACCTCCGGCACCGGGACGCCGACCGGGCCCTGCGCGAGATCGCCTCATCTGTCCACGACTGGGCCGGTGGGACCCAGATCGGGGCCGCGCTTCATGTCTTCAACCGTCGCTGGGCGCGCCGCGTGCTCCGCAGCAGCGCGATCGTGATCATCGTGAGCGACGGGTGGGATCGCGGAGAGCCGGCGACGGTCACCGCGGAGATGGAACTCCTCCGCCGCCGATGCCATCGCATCGTGTGGCTCAACCCGCTGGCCGGAACCGTTGGCTATGAACCGCGCACGGCCGGCATGGCGGCAGCTCTGCCATTCCTCGACGACTTCCTGCCGATCGGAAGCGTCGAGAGTCTCGAGGAGCTCGGCGCCCTCCTCGGGCGCGAGAGGAACGAGCGTCCTCAGGCTCGGCTGCGTCCTCGGCCGTCCCGCCTAGGGGCGGTTCTCGCGTGACCCTCTCGGAAGCCCCGCCCAGACGCGCTCGGCGGTGAGCGGCAGGTCGTGGAGCCGGACGCCGCAGGCGTCGTGGATGGCGTTCGCGATGGCCGGCGCGACGCCCGTGTTCGACAGCTCACCCGCCATCTTTGTCCCGAACGCTCCCGGCCCCACGTCGGTCGGCATGAGCACAGTGCGCAGGGGTGAGATGTCCATCGTCGTCGGCAGCTTGTACTCGCCGAGATTGAGGTTCTCGACGCGCCCGCCCTCGTCTACGACGAGCTCCTCGAGCATCGCCTGGCCAAGTCCGAAGGCGTAGCCGCCCACGAGCTGGCCCATGTGCGCGACGGGGTTGACGATGGTCCCGACGTCCGCGACGAGGGTCACGCCGAGGACGCGGACCTCGCCTGTCTCGGGGTCGACCTCCACGTCCGCCGCATAGGCGCCGTAGTTGTAGTCGCCCGCGTCGTCCGGACCGTGGACAGGCGCCTCGTAGTGACCGTCGACCGCGATCTCGCCGGCCTGCCCGACGAGCGTCGGGGCCGCGTCGCCCAGACGCACCCGGTTCGTCCCGCGCTCGCCGACGAGCCAGTCGTCGATGAGCTGGATGCGCTCTGCCGACTCGCCGATCGTGCGCGTCGCGGCCGCCTCGAGCGCATGCCGGAGCGCCACCCCGGCCCGCGCCGCAGCCTGCCCGGCGAGGTGCGTGGTGCGGCTACCCCCGACGCCGGGATCGAACGGCGCCGTGGCGGTGGACTGTCGGACGATCCGGATTCGCTCGGGTGCAACCGACGCGACGGACGCGAGGATGCGCTGGATGACCGTGTGCGCGCCGCCACCCTGGTCCGGGATGCCGGTCACAACCTCGACGGTGCCGGTGGCGTCGAAGCGCACGTTCAGGGTCGCCTTCCCGCCGGCGACGTGTCGGAGCCCGATCGCGACGCCCCGACCGCGACCCTGCGGGAGCGTCTCGCCCCAGCCGACCTCGGCACGGAGCCGCTCGAGGAGCTCGCGCGCGCGAGCCTGACGTGGGAGGTTACCGCTCCCGCTGCGCTGCCCGTCGGTCGCGACGTTGCGGAGCCGCAGCTCGAGCGGGTCGATCCCAAGGGCGCGTGCGATGAGATCGACGTGGGACTCGCCGGCGAACAGCGCCTGGACCTCGCCCGGCGCCCGCATGTGGCCGGCGGGCGTCGTATTCGTGTATGCGGTCACGACCTCGATCCGGACCGACGGGACGTGGTAGGCCCCCATCGTCTGGACGCCCCCGGCGAGGTTGAGGTGCGGCAGCGGCTTCGCGGACGCGTAGGCACCGCCGTCGAACAACACGCGCGCCTCGTGGGCGAGGAACCGACCGTCGGCGTCGACGGCCGTCCGAAGGCGCATCGTGGCCGCGTGGCGGTGGTTCGCCGCGGCGAGCTCGTCGACGTAGGTCATGACCGATGCGACCGGCCGGCCGGTCTCCCTAGCCAGGAAGTAGCACGCGTACTCGTCGATGGAGTAGCCCTTCCCGCCGAAGTCGCCGCCGATCGTATCGGCGTCGATGTCGAGCTGCGAGGCCGGGATGGCGAGCGCGGACGCCATCTGGTTGCGGAGGCTGAAGGGCGCCTTGTTCGTCGTGCCAACGTGGACCGAGCCGTCGCCACGGATCTCGACGAATGCGGCGTGCGGCTCGATGTAGCCGTGGTGGTGCCGAGGCGTCCGGAAGGAATCCTCGAAGACGTGCGCGGCCTCGGCGAAGCGCCGCTCAAGCTCATCGCCCCCGCGATCGACGCGGATCATGCCCTGGACATTCGGATGCGGCCGGGACGGTCGCTCCCCGCCGAGGAACTCGTAGGCATCGGCGTCGGGGTGGAGGATCGGGGCGTCGGGCTGGAGCGCTGCCTCGGCGGAGAACACGGTGGGGAGCTCGTCGTACTCGACCTCGACGAGCTGCGCGGCCTCGCGCGCGATGGCGAGGGTGTCGGCCGCCACCGCGGCGATCCGTTCGCCGACGAAGCGCGTCACCGTCCCGGCGAGCACCGGCTGGTCAAGGAGGCGCCGTCCG
>Ga0268386_10001496_pt1 | contig 16052 bp, 8 predicted proteins | sample RVTome_15_FD_200260 | JGI IMG/M metagenome (GOLD analysis project Ga0268386, IMG submission 200260) | Soil microbial communities from uranium-contaminated site in the Upper Colorado River Basin, Wyoming, United States - RVT150D86... ...
CCACTTGCGACCGCTATCAAAGTTCGTCCCGGCTGATCGTGCGAGAGTACCTCCGCTCGCTCACGGATCTGCCGGTTGCTGATGTACTCGCCGCTGTCTCCCCGGGTCTCCTCCCAGTACGCGGATGGCGAACTGCGGTTCGACCTGCCGGTGCGCCCAATCGGTCTGGTCCGGTGGATCGGCCTCGTGCTCGTCGCATTCGGAATTGTGTTCGTCTGGGGTCCCGCGCACGGGCTCTGGGGGTCGATTCAGCAGGGTCTGCGTGGCGGGTTCGACCTTGCGGACATCGCGTTTGCGCTCTTTGAAGCGCTCTTCGTTTGCGCCGGGCTCGTGCCGATCGCGCTGGGTGTTTTCGTCATCGCCGGACGATCCCGGATCGCGTGGTCGCCCGAGGGGCTGCGAAGCACGGAGATTCTCGGTCCGCTGCGCTGGACGCGGCGCATGCCACGCGAGCCGGTGCGCAGGCTCGCAGTGAGCGCCGCGAATTCCGCAGCGACCGCCACGACGCCCCGCAGAGAGTTCGATGGTTTTGCGATTCTCGCGGCCGAGTTTGCGGATGGATCGAAACGCCTGCTCGCGATCGGCTATCCGAAAGCCACGCTGCTGCACCTCGCTGAACAACTCAAGGGCTATGTCGGCGGCGGCGTCGGGTCGACCGCGGGCGGCCAGGTCGATGTCGTCGAAGAAGCTGATGACGATGAAGCGCTGGACGCGCTGCTCGAGCAGCCCGCCGACAGCAACACCCGCGTCGAGGAGAGCGGCGACGATCTGCGGTTGATCGTGCCGCCGGCCGGCATCGTGCACGGGTCGAGCGGGCTCTTCGGGTTCGCGGTCATCTGGTCACTGATCATAGCCGTGATCAGCGGGATGTTTCTGTATGGACAGCTCAGCGGACGCGACGAGATGCCGTGGTTCGTCTGGTTGATCCTGATCGGGTTCTGGGGCGTCGGCGTCGCGATGTTCACTGCCGCGATCAACATGGGTCGTCGCACGGCCCTCCTGACCGTCACGCGTGGCCGTCTGGTCATCGAGACGCGCAGCCTCTTCGGCAGCAAACGACGCGAATGGACGCCCGCAGAGATCGCTACCGTACGCGTCGGCCCGAGTGGCATGGAAGTCAACGAGGAGCCCGTGCTCGAACTGCAGGTTCATGCGCGCGACGGTAAGAAGGAGGGTCTGCTGGCCGGGCGCGAACCAGAGGAGCTGCGGTGGATGGCGGCGCGGGTGAGACGGGCGCTTGCTGCGTGGTGAAATTCGATGCGGAGCATCTTTCTCGGCGCAGCCCGTCTCGACGCGCAGGGGCTCCCGCCGAAGAGACACGCTGGCGCGTTGGGAAGGCCGTCCTGACGCAATGCGTCTGTCTGCCGAAGCATCCCGTCTCGAGTCGAGATTCACACACGCACCACACGTAGTCCAAGATGCCGGGCGAGCAAGTCGAAGTCGCGGTCGTTGTGCAGCAACTCGTGCTGATGTGTCAGGCAGAACGTGCCGATCAGTATGTCCATGGTCTTGCGAACGGTGACGCCGCGGCGGCGCAGTCGCCGGTAGTTGGCCGCCGAGTGAACGGCAATCTCCCGACCCGCCATCTCGAAGAAGGCGAGCGGTGCCAGAAGCCGCTCGGCACGTCGGGCAGCGGAGTCCGTCGCGAATCCTTGCAACAGCTCGGCGAGGATCAGATCACCCGTGGCCAATACCCGCTCGCCGAGCAACCGGTCGAGCAGATGAACGTGCGACGCATCGATGCCGTTGAAGTAATCGACCCAGACAGAGGTGTCGACGACAATCATTCGGTCAGTCGCGCCTCATCTCTTCGAGATTGCCACGCCACCGCAACTTGCCGCGCGCACTGCGAATCTTCTCCTGACTCTTCAGTCGCACCAGGAGTCGCAGACCCGCCTCGACGACCTCCCGTTTGGTCCGGGCGCCCGACATCTTCATGGCTTCGGCTATCAGCTTCTCATCGATCACGATATTGGTCCGCATGACGGATCATGCCCTCCGGATGTGTATATCTCGGAGGATTGTACACATCGCCGGCACGAAGGCCTCTGGTAAGAAAGAAGCGCGAACGCGCCAGCTTCTTCTCTGGCCTGACGGCAGTCTCTCCTGATGCAGAGCATCCTTCCTGCCGGCAGGCTTTCCTGACGCGAAGCGTCTTGCAATCGACCGCGTCGGCGGCGAATCCCGCAACGTACGGTGACGTCATGAACTACCGGCCGTCGGCCGCTTTCGAGATGAACATTGCGAACGCACCCGCGAGGCGTTGCACGGCATCGGCGGAGGGCATCGGCAAGCGCAGATAGGATTCGCCGGTGCTCGCATCCCGCTCGACGGACAGTCCCGCCGCGCGCGTCACCGTCGACCGTCCGGAGTTCGCGGCAAGGACTTCGAGCAGCGAGGCGCCCGCCTCGACCAGCGTAGAGAGTGTCTGAGCGATGGCGTCGTCGGTCGGATGGTCCGCCGCCGTAGCCACTTCCGCAGTCCGGTCGCCGGCCGGCATCGAACCCTGCCCTTCGGCAACCGTGTCAATCGGCTCCGGCTCGCCCAGCGCCGGCGCAACGCTCTCTGCGATGCCGGCTGCCGGCGTGGCCTGGGTCACCGCTTCCACGCTGCGCATGAACCGTGTCAGGCGCGAGCCATGCAGGAAGACTTCACTTTCTCCCCCATCGAGCACGCCCGCGAAGAGCGAGCGCTTGAAGGCGAGCGTCGACAGCATCGCTTCCTCGATCGTGCCCTGCGCGACGAAATTCACGACCTGCACACTGCGCTGCTGGCCGAGCCGGTGGACACGTCCGATGCGCTGCTCGAGCACGGCCGGGTTCCAGGGCTGATCCATGTTGACCACGGCCGAGGCCGCATGCTGCAGATTGAGGCCGACCCCGCCGGCATCGGTCGACAGGAACACGCGGCAGTCGGGATCCGTCGTGAAGCGATCGATGAGTGCGGCGCGCTTCGGGCCCGGTACGCCGCCATGAAACAGCACATGTCCCCAGCGACGGGGCTCGAGGCGCCGAACGATGAGCTCGTGTGTGCGCAGCCACTGGCTGAAGACCACGACTTTGCTATCCGGCCGCTCGAACAGCTCCTCCAGCAGGACCTCGAGCTCGTCCGCCTTGTACCCGTGATCGGACTCGCCGTCGAGCAGATAGGTGCTGTTGCACGACATCCGCATGTTCTGCAGGCAGCAGGTGAGGCGTCGCTGATCCGCCTCCGAGAGATACCCGGTCTTGCGCCAGCGGGCCACGATGCGTGCGACGATCTCGCGATTCTCATCGTGATGGCGCCATTGCTCAGGCGTCATCTCGATGAAGACGGTGTTGTCGATCCGCTCGGGCAATTGCTCGAGCACTTCGGTCTTGCGCCGCCGGATCAGAACGGGCGCGAGCGTACGCCCAAGCCGGTCGAGATCACGGTAGCCGACGACACGGCCGACCTCGTCGCGCACCTGGTGCTCGTGCAGCAGTCGCCACGTGGCGCCGAGACGATGCTGGTCCACGAACTGCACGATCGAGATCAGTTCCTCGAGCCGATTCTCGAGCGGGGTGCCGGTTAAGACCAGCGCGTAAGGCGCGCTCAGGCGCTTCAGAGTACGTGCCGCGATCGTGTTCCAGTTCTTGATGCGCTGCGCCTCGTCGACGATCACGACATCCGGCGCCCATGCCTCGATAAGGTCGAGGTCACGGCTCAGCGTCTCGTAGTTCGTCACCTTCCAGGCGCCCGCCTCGCGATAGAGCGTCTCACGCTTCGCGCGCAGTCCGAAGATCACCCGGGCATCGCGCGCGGTGCAGCGTTCGACCTCACGTTGCCACTGATGCTTGACGGAGGTCGGACAGATGACAAGCACGCGCTCCGCACCGAAGTGACGTGACAGCAGCTCGGTCGCCGCGATCGCCTGGATGGTCTTGCCAAGCCCCATTTCGTCGCCGATCAACGCACGCCCCGCGCGCGCCGCGAACAGGGCTCCTTCCGCCTGGTACGGATACAGCGGAATCCTGAGGAGCTTGCGCAGTGCCGCACTGCCGGCGCCACGCGGATAGGCCTCGCGCAGCATGCGGTCACGTTCGGCAGCATCGCGGGTGTGGGCGATGAAGCGCAGCGCGTCCTCGTAACAGCGCACTTCGTGGCGCACCTTCGCGGCCCGCTCGAGGAAACCCTCGAGACGGGTGAAGCGCTCCTGCGGCAGCGTCCATCCGGCAGTCTCGTCAAATGTGCGGCGCGCAGCCGTGAGGAGCTGCGCCGGGCAGTCGACTCCGGGACGAAAGCGAACGCGCCGCGCCGCGGCGTAGTGCAGGTACACCTCGCTGTAAGGCGGCTCGAATCCGCGCTCGAGCCGGGCACGGACGCCGCGCTTGCGCGCGAGCCGCGCCAGCAGGAACTCGATGTGCTTGCAGGTCCCGAGCTCGTTGGTCGCGAAGTCGGGACACGAGCAGTAGTTGTCGCCGAGCTGTGCACCGCGAACCGCGACCCGGTAGCGCCCCCCGCTGGCGGGATTACTGACACGGAACTCCGAGAAGACCGGGTCGGTGCCGATATTCTCGAACTCGAACACCTGCGCCTGACCGAACTGCCGACGCAGCTCGCTCTGCCAGGCCTCGACCGGCATGTCCGAGGGTGGCCGCTGCCGGGAGAGTTTCGGCTCGACCTTCTTTTTCCTGCCGGCGCGGCGCTTGCGGACGGGTCTGAGCGCGGGGTCGTGCATGGTTCGGATCCTCGTAGGCAGTCCGGGTGGCCTGCGCCAACCGTGAGCGGCGAATGCTCTCACGACCGCACACTCGACGGCAGGGGACGCCGGAGCGCGTGCTGTCCTTCCTTGTCCCCGGACTGGCCACGCCCCGGCGCGATGTGTACTGTCTGCGACCCGGCACGTTTCAGTCGCGCGCCATCCACGATCGATCCATGACCACGCTTGCCGAGCGTTCGCTCGACCTCTTTCGACATGTCACCGCCGAGAAGGCGGCGCTCTACCGGGCCATCATGGAGACGTTCGCGACCGCGAAACGCCAGTTCCGCCTGCATCTGCGGCCGGATGAGCTGCTCGCAGAGACTCGCTGGCCGACCGACATGCCATCGCTCGAAGACGTGCAACAAGCCCTGTCGCAGCTCACCGACTGGGGAAACCTGCAGGCGCAGCCCGATACGGCGCGCGTAGCGACGATCGAGGACTTCTACCGCAAGCGTCTGCTGTATCGGCTCACGTCCGGCGGCGAAGCCGTGGAAACCGGCCTCGCCGCCTTCGCCGAGGCGATGCGCCGGCGGGGAGAACTGCAGTCCGTGGCGCTCGACGACATCCTGTCGCGATTGCGCACGTTGGCGGGATTGGCCGACGAGGCGGTGCCCGATGCCGCCAAGATTCACGAGGCCTTGCGAGACGTCGTGCACGTGTTCACCAGCCTCGCCGAGCATGCCGAGGCGTTCATCGCGGGACTTGCGCGCACGATCGAACTGCAACGCGCCGAGGCCGAGGCAGTCATGACGTTCAAGGCGCGCCTGATCGACTACCTCGAGCGCTTCGTCGGCGATCTCGTCACGCGCTCGAGTCAGATCGGCGCGGCACTGCGGTCGCTCGAGCCACACATCGACCGGCTGCTCGCGATTGCGGCGGAACGCGAGGCGCGCGATGCGGCGCCGGGCGATGACGAAGCCGAGCGGGACGCGCTGGCCGCGCGCTCGCGCGGATGGCTCGAGCGCTGGGCGGGCCTGCGGCGCTGGTTCATCGCGGCAGCCGGCCAGCCCGCCCATGCCGAGCTGCTGCGGCGCAGTGCATTGGCGGCGATTCCGAGCCTGCTGCAGGCGGTCGCGACGCTCAACGAGCGGCGCGCCGGTCGCAGCGATCGCGCCGCCGACTTTCGCCGGCTCGCCATCTGGTTCGCCGAGGCGCCAGACGACGCGCAGGCGCATCGACTGTGGCGGGCCGCGTTTGCCCTGTCGCCCGCGCGCCATCTCGCACTCGCCGTGCCGGAGACGGGCGTGCCTGCCGATACGCCGTGGGCGAGTGCCCCGGCGATCCGCGTGCAGCCGCGCCTGCGTGAGTACGGGGTCATCGCGACGCGCGGTGCGCCACCGCGCATCCGGGACCGCTCGCGCGAGCGAGCCGTGCTCGCTGCCCGACTGGCCGATGAGGCACGACAGACCGAGCTCGCCCGACGCCGACTCGCCACCGGTCGCGAAACCCGTCTGTCGGAACTGGGCTCGCTCGACGCCGCCGCGTTCCGGTTATTCCTGTCGCTCCTCGGGGAGGCGCTGAGCGCGCAGGCCGGTCCCGATGCCCCGGTCGAGCGCACGACGAGCGATGGCTCGCTGCTCGTACGCCTTGAGCCACTCGGTCCCGAGACGCGCGCCGCGATCACGACCGAGCTCGGGCGCTTCTCGGGACGCGATCATCGCATTCTCATTGAGGCGCTGTAGCGCGATGACCCACGATCCCCGCCGTGGCCTCGCCGACGTCCTCTCGCAGCAGCACGCCGAGGAGCGCGAGCGCGCGCTGCGCGCGTTGCTCATGCAGCCGCTGTTACCAGCATCGGATCCCGATTTCGCCGTCGTGCGCCGTCACGCCGAGTATCTGCGGGCCTGGTGCGCACGCGAGACCGGCTGGCCCGTCCACGTCGAGCGGGAGTGTGCGCGCCTGTACAAGCGCCCGGCCTCGCTCGACGATGCGACGCGCGGTGCACCCGAGTTCACGCGCGAGCGCTACGTGCTCCTGTGTCTCACCTGTGCGGTGCTCGAGCGCGCCGAGCTGCAGATCACCTTGAAGGCTCTCGGTGACCGGCTGCTCGAGGCCGTGGCCGATCCGGAGCTCGCTGCCTCGGGCTACACGTTCACGCTCGAGTCGGCGCGCGAGCGCCGGGATCTCGTGCGGGTCTGCCGCTTCCTGCTCGACCGCGGCATCCTGAGGCGGGTCGCTGGGGACGAGGAAGCCTATGTCACGCAGTCGGGCGACGTGCTCTACGACGTGCAGCGGCGCCTGCTCGCGCTGTTGCCCGGCAGCGTGCGCGGCGCAAGTCTGATTGCGAGTGCCTCTTCCGACCTCGCGCTCGAGGCCCGACTCACGGCGCTCGTGGAGGAGTTCATTCCGGAGAGCGCGGAGGGGCACCGGACTGCCCTGCGACATGCGCTCGCTCGCCGCCTGCTCGACGATCCGGTGCTCTATCACGACGAGTTGACGGTGGTTGAGCGCGAGTATCTGCAGAGCCAACGCGGACCGATGGCCGCCCGGCTCGCGCAGGCGACGGGCCTCATGGCCGAGCTGCGTGCCGAGGGCCTCGCACTCGTCGATCCCGATGGCGAACTGAGCGACCGGCGTCTGCCGGCCATCGGCACCGAGGCCCACGTGACCCTGCTCACCGCCGAACATCTCGCGCGTGCTGCGCGCGCGAACCCTGGTCGCGTGCATTCGCTGCGGGAGATCGCCGGGTTCCTGCGCGAAGCCGCCGACCGGTTCGGGAAGTTCTGGCGCAAGGCGGCGCGCGAGCCGGGTGCCGAGCTCGCGCTGGCCGAGGACGCCATCGCAACCCTTGCTGCGCTGCGCCTCATCGAGTTCCGCGACGGTGCGGTGCTGGCGCGGCCGGCCCTGCTGCGCTATGCACTCGATGACGCGCAGTTCCCGACGGAGCAGTCGGCGCTGCTGTGATGGACGACACTCTCGGGCTCCCGGTCCCGACTCGCGCGCGGTGGCAGCCGCTGCGCCTCGGCCTCATCGAGCTGTATCACTACGACAGCGAGGAGTTCCGTTTCCACGACGGCCATCTGCTGCTGCGGGGCAATAACGGCACCGGCAAGTCGAAGGTGTTGTCGCTGACGCTGCCCTTCCTGCTTGACGGCAATCTGAGCCCGTCGCGCGTCGAGCCGGACGGCGACCGGGCGAAGCGCATGGAATGGAATCTGCTGATGGGCGGCCGGTACGAGCGCCGCATCGGCTACACGTGGATCGAGTTCGGGCGCTGCGACGCCTCCGGCGAGAGGCAGATCCTCACGCTCGGCTGCGGCCTGCGCGCGGTGGCCGGCCGCGCACACATCGATTCGTGGTTCTTCGTCACCGGGCAGCGGGTCGGAGACGACCTCTGGCTGACGACGGCGGAGCGCACCGCGGTGAGTCGCGAGCGACTGATCGAAGCCATCGGCGTTCGCGGGCGGGTCTACGACACTGCGCAGTCATATCGACGCGCTGTCGATGAGCACCTGTTCCGGCTCGGCGCCGATCGGTACGCGGCTTTGATCGACACGCTGATCCAGCTGCGCCAGCCGCAGCTCTCCAAACAGCCGAACGAGCAGCGCCTGTCGGATGCGCTGAGCGAGGCCTTGCCGCCGCTCGATCGCGCGACGCTGCAGGATGTCGCCGATGCGATGATCCAGCTCGAAGATCAGCGGCGCGAGCTCGAGGAGCTCGAATCCATGCGCCGCTCGGTCGCCGCGTTCCTCGATCGCTATCGTCGTTACGCTCGAGTCGCGGCGCGGCGGCGCGCGCGCGTGCTGCGTCAGGCGCAGACCGAGCACGATCAGGCGAGCCGCGAGCTGCATGCCGCGGAGGAGGAGCTGGCCCGGGCACGCAACCTGCTCGGCCGACTGCAGGCGGACCAGCACCGTCTCGACGAGGAGCTCGCGGCGGACGAGAAGCGGCTCGAGGTCCTGCGCGCCGATCCCGCGATGCGCGATGCAGCCCGGATCGAGCTCGCGCGACAGGAGACGGTCCGCAGTCGACAGCAGGCCGAAGAGGCGGACACGCGCCTGCGGACGGCGCAGCGGAGCCTCGAACAGGAATGCGCGACGAGCCGTCGGCGGCAGGTCGAGGCGGGCGAGACCCGTGGTCGATTGGAGTCGACCGCGAATGAGGCCAACTCGCTTGCGACCCGCTGCGGCATCGCAGCGGCCGTCGCCGAGGCACTCGGGGGCTGGGCATGGCCGGACGGGCTCCTCGAGGCGCCCGCCGACCTCGACCGGCGTGCTCACGCGACCTTGCGCGATGCCGGCGCGCGCCGGCGCGAGCAGGTGAGCGTGGTTCGAGGGCACCTGGCGGAGCTCGCAGGCGCACAGAACGCGCGGGATCGGCTACGCGGCGTGCGAACGACGCTCGCAGAGGCGTTCGACGCGGCGGAGCAGGCGCTGCGCGAGGCGTCGAGCGCGTTGCGACGGACCGGGGAGGGGCTGCTCGCCGCCTGGCAACGGCACCTCGGTGGGCTGCAGGCCATCGAGTTGCCGGCTGCGGAGGAGCGGCTGGCCGACCTCGAGACATGGCTCACGAGTCTGACGGGCGAGAATCCGCTGCGCGTCGCGCTCGAGCAGGCGCGCGCTGTGCAAGACGCCGCGCTCGCAGATCGCGATGCCGAGCACACTCGAGAACGTGGCGATTTCGTGGAGGAGCAGCAGGCGCTGCTCGAGGAACGTGAGCGGTTGCTGGCCGGCGTGGATCGCCCGCCGCCGGTGCCGTATACGCGAGCGATCCCGGGTCGTGATGCGCGCCCCGGCGCACCGCTCTGGCAACTCATCGACTTCGCCCCGACGGTCGCGTCGCAGGATCGCGCAGGCCTCGAGGCGGCTCTCGAGGCCGCCGGCCTGCTCGATGCCTGGGTGATGCCGGACGGGGAGTTGCTCGACCCGCTCACGCACGACGTCTGGCTGCGCCCGCGCGCAGCCTGCGCTCATCCGTTGGGCGAATGGCTGCGTCCGACCGTGCCGGACGTCGGTGCAGCATCGGCCGTCGCCGTCGACACCGTCGCTGCCGTGCTCGCCTGCATCGCGTGTGCTCCGGAGGATCCCGGCAACGTGGAGGCCTGGGTTGCGCCGCATGGCGCGTTCCGGGTCGGCGCGAAACAGGGCGCCTGGGCAAAGCCCGCGGCCGAGTACATCGGTCATGCGGCGCGTGAGGCCGCGCGCGCGCAGCGACTCGCCGCGCTCGGCGCGCGGCTGGCGGCGATCGAGGCGGCACTCGCAACGATCGACACGGCACGCCTCGACCTCGCGCAGCGCCGCCAGTGGCTGCGCGAGGACTGTGAGCGCGCGCCCGCGGACGCGATGCTGGTGCGCGCACATTCGGACGTCGCCGCGGCGGAACGCCAGCGACGCGAAGCGCAGGTGCGACTCGGTGAGGCTGACAACCGGTTCGTCGCGGCAGAGCGGGAGTGCGCACGCATCCGCGACACCCTGGAGCGCGATGCCCGTGATCTCAAGCTCCCCGTGGACGGCGGCGGTCTCGACAGTCTCGCGCAGGCGCTCGACGAATTGCGTGTCGTGGCGAGCGAGCTCAGCGGTGCGCTGCGCGATCATCGACGCGCGCTCCTCGAGCTCGCCGCGCAGCAGCAGCGGGAGCGGCAGGCGCGTGAGTTGCTGGCGAACGCGCAGCAGGATGTTCAGGCGCAGACGCAACGACGTCGCGAAGCCGAAGAGGTGCTCGCGACGCTGCAGGCAACGGTGGGCCGGCGCGTCGAGGAACTCCTCGAGCACATTGCGGCGGCCGAGTACACGAGGAGCGAGCACGACACGGCGATCCGGCGCGTTCGTGCACAACTCATCGTCGTGGGCGGACAGCGGGCTGCGGCGGAGCAGAAGCGCCTCGACCTCGAGATCCGCATGCAGGAGCGGATCGAGCTGCGCCAGCGCTCGGTCGAGGGACTGCAGGCCTTTGCCGGGACGGGTCTGCTCGGCATCGCGGCGCCCGAGCTCGACGTGCCTTCCACGCCGACCTGGGGCATCGATGCGGCCTTGACGGTCGCGCGCCGTGCCGAGCAGTCGCTGTCCGCGGTCGCGGCCGACGATGCCGACTGGGAGCGTGTGCAGAACGAGCTCGGTCGCGATCTCAACGAGCTGCAGCGCGCGATGTCGGCGCAGGGGCACAATGCGACGGCGGAGCCGAGCGACTACGGACTGATCGTGCGGATCGTCTATCAGCAGGGGGCTGAGCAGCCGGACCGTCTGCAACAGCGACTCGATGCGGAGCTCGCCGAGCGGCGCATGATCCTGTCCAAACGCGAGCGCGAAGTGCTCGAAAACCATCTCGAGCAGGAGATCGCGGCGAATCTGCAGCGGCTGATCCAGGACACCGAGCGGCGCGTTGCGCTGATCAACGACGAGCTGGGCAAGCGCCCCACGTCCACCGGCGTGCGTTACCGCCTCGACTGGCAGGTAGTCCCGGAAGAAGGCGTTGCGGGCGGCGTCGGTCTCGCCGAAGCGCGGCGCAGGCTGTTGCGCACGAGCGCCGATGCGTGGTCGAGCGACGATCGTCGGCTGCTCGGCGAGTTCCTCGAGCGGCGCATCACCGTCGAGCGTGAGACAGACGATGAGGCCATCCTTCTCGAAAGCCTCTCGCGGGCACTCGACTATCGTCGCTGGCATCGCTTCCGCGTGCAGCGGTATCAGGACGGCGCCTGGAAGCCTCTGGCCGGACCGGCCTCGAGCGGGGAGCGCGCGCTTGGCCTGACGGTTCCGCTTTTCGCCGCCGCCAGCAGTCACTACAGCAGCGCGGACGGCAACGCGCCGCGACTCGTGCTCCTCGATGAAGCCTTTGCCGGCATCGATGACGAGGCCCGGGCGAGTTGCATGGGGCTCATTCGTGAGTTCGATCTCGACTTCGTCATGACGAGCGAGCGTGAGTGGGGCTGTTATCCCGAGCTGCCGGGCCTCGCGATCTGCCAGCTCGTGCGCCGCGAAGGCATCGACGCCGTATTCGTGTCGCGCTGGAGCTGGGATGGCCGGCTGAGACGCGCCGAGGCGGATCCTGCGCGTCGCTTCCCGCAGAGCGTCACCCGGGATGCCTGACCGGGCCCGCCTCGAGCGCCTCCTCGGCGGCGAGGCGTTGCGCCCGCTGCGCCAACGTCTGCGCGCGCGCTACGAGCGCGGCGCAACCACAGACGCATTCGCGCTCGGCCGTCTGACCGGTGAGGAGCGGCGAGCTCTCGAAGGCCTGCTCGGGCGCCTGCCGCGCAGTGCAGGCTCCATGCAGCTGCGCCAGAGCGAGCTCGACCAGTGCATGGCACGGGCCGGACTCGCAGCCGATCTGCGGGATGCCCTCGTCGTCCTCGACGGGCCCATCGAGGAGCGGCGCGCGCAGCGCGACGCCACGATGCGGGCATGGGCAGCGCTCGCAGCTCGGGAGAGCGATCCGCGGGTGCGGGCGCTGCTCGACGAGGCCGGGACCCGGGGCCTGATCAAGCGGCTGTCGAACGGCGATGCCGAGCACGCTGCGCGGCTGCTCGAGCGCGTGCACCGGGTGATCGCTCTGCTGCCGGCACGCGGCATGCCGCTTGCGAGACTTGCGGCCACCGCGCTCGGCGATGCGCACGCACTCGATGCCGGGCGACCGGAGACGACGCTCGTGCTGCGGGCGTGCGAAGCCTGCGCGGAGCCCGTCGCCGCTGACGACGTCGAGAGCGCGCCGGCGCGTGATGCGGCCCGGGAGGCCGCGCGCCTGCGCAACCGTTGGGCCCGCCTCGGCGTGACGGTCCATGAGCTCGCCGCTCCCGCGTTGTGCCTGAATCTCGAGGCCGCGGGCACGTCGCCCGCCGCTCGCCTCGTCAACGCGGCCCGCGCAAGCGGCGAGCCGCTGCATCTGTCCCTGCGCGTGCTGCTGCGTGCCCCGCCGCAGTGGAATGTGCGCGACCGATCAGTGTTCGTGTGCGAGAACCCGACCGTCGTCGCGGCAGCCACGGAGCGATTCGGTGCAGATTGCGCGCCGCTCGTATGCACCGACGGCATGCCGGCAGCGGCCCAACGCGCTCTGCTCGAACAGCTTCACGACGCCGGGGCGCGCCTTCGTTACCACGGCGACTTCGACTGGCCCGGTCTTGGGATCGGCAATTTCGTCATGCGTCGATGCGGTGCTACGCCGTGGCGCTTCGGCACCGGTGACTATGTGACCGGCGTCGGGGCCGGCGCCCGCGCGCTCGAGGGGCGCCGCGTCCGGGCGCTCTGGGACACGGAACTCGATCAAGCCATGCAGCGCATCGGCCGCGCACTCGATGAGGAAGCCGTCATCGACGCGCTGCTCAGCGATCTGGGCTGACGAGCCTCTACAGGCAAGACAGCCTGCCAGCGGGAAGGACTCTACCGGGTCGAGAGAGCCTGCGGCGGGAGGGACTCGAGCGAGTCGAGAAGGCCTGCGACGAGACAGAGGCGCGGTCGCGCCGGAACACTTTCTGACTCGCCGCCAGGCCATCTCGATGCGGAGCATCTTTCTCGGCGCAGCCCTTCTCGACGCGGAGCGTCTTCTCCCGCAGGCGGTACCGCATGGAGGTATTGGAATATGCCGATTGTGCGGCCCCGTGGGCCGCCGATACTCGCTGCGCGATTGGAGAGATGCGAGCGCTGATGAGGATCGTGCGATGACCAGGCGTTGGGTGTATGCGTTCGAAGAGGGTGATGGCAGCAACAAGATGCTGCTCGGCGGCAAGGGCGCCAATCTCTGCGAGATGACGCGGATCGGCCTCAACGTGCCAGCCGGCTTCGTCATCACCACCGAGGCTTGCCTCGCCTACCTGGGTGATTCCTCGCAGCGTCTGCCTGCCGGCGTGATGGAGCAGGTGCGCAGCGAGATGGCGCGGCTCGAAAAACGCAGCGGCCGGCGCTTCGGCAGTGGCGACAATCCGCTCCTCGTCTCGGTGCGCTCGGGCTCGGCGATTTCCATGCCAGGCATGATGGATACGATCCTGAACCTGGGGCTCAACGGTACGACGCTCCAGGGACTGATCCGGCACACGCGCAATCCGCGCTTCGGATTCGATGCGTACCGGCGTTTCATCCAGCTCTTCGGCAAAGTCGCGCTCGGCGTCCCGGACACGTTGTTCGACGAGCAGTTCGAGGCCGTCAAGACACGAGTCGGCGTCAAGCTCGATGTCGCTCTCGCCGCCGATGATCTCGAGGATGTCAGCCGTCGCTTTCTGCAGGTCGTCGAACGGCACACGGGCAGGCCTTTTCCGGACGATCCGTACGAGCAGCTCGAGATCGCGATCAAGGCGGTGTTCGGCTCGTGGATGGGCAAGCGCGCAGTCGACTATCGGCGTGAGTTTCACATCACGCCGGCCATGGCGAACGGTACCGCGGTCAACGTAGTGACGATGGTCTTCGGCAACATGGGCGATGACTGCGCCACCGGGGTCGGATTCACGCGCAATCCGGCGACCGGGGAGAATCTGCTGTACGGCGAGTACCTGGTGAATGCGCAGGGCGAGGATGTCGTGGCCGGTATCCGCACACCGCGGGCACTGCAGGACATGGAGCGTGAGATGCCCGACTGGTACCGACAGCTGGCGACCTTGCGCGATCGACTCGAGGGCCATTACCGGGAGATCCAGGACTTCGAGTTCACGATCGAGAAAGGGACGCTCTATTGCCTGCAGACCCGTAACGGCAAGATGAACGCCACCGCGATGGTGCGCACGTCGGTGGAGATGCACGAGCAGGGCCTGTTGTCGCGCGAGGAAGCGCTGACGCGCGTCAACCCGCAGCAACTCGAGCAGATGCTGTTTCCGCGCCTCGATCCGGGTTACCGGGGCTCATCGCTCGCCACCGGCCTGCCGGCCTCGCCCGGCGCGGCCGGCGGGCAGGCGGTGTTCGACGCCGACCGCGCCGAGGCGCTCGGCCGCCAGGGGATCAAGGTGATCCTCGTGCGCGAGGAAACCAAGCCCGAGGACATTCACGGCTTCTTCGCCGCACAAGGCATTCTGACCAGCCGTGGCGGCAAGACCTCGCACGCCGCCGTGGTCGCCCGCGGCATGGGCAAGCCCTGCGTGGCCGGGGCCGAAGGCATCCGTGTCGACGTGGCGCTGCGTCAGGCCTTCGTCGGCGACATGATCATTAAGGAAGGCGACCTGATCACGATCGATGGCACCACTGGTAATGTCTTTCTGGGCGCAGTCCCGACCGTCGAAGCCGGCTTCTCCGACGAGCTGTCGCGACTGCTGACGTGGGCCGATCAAGCGTCGCGGCTGGCCGTAATGGCCAATGCCGATACGCCCGACGATGCGGCGCGGGCGCTGCGCTATGGTGCGATGGGCATTGGTCTCTGCCGCACCGAGCGGATGTTCAATGCCCCGGATCGCCTGCCTGTGGTCATCGACATGATCGTGGCCGACAGCGCCGAGCAGCGGCGGGCAGCGCTCGACCATCTGCTGCCGATTCAGCGGAGCGACTTCGAGGGCATCTTCGCCGTCATGTCACCACGGCCCGTCACGATCCGGTTGCTCGATCCGCCGATCCACGAATTCCTGCCGTCGGAGCATCAGCTTGATGAGGAGATCGCACGGTTGCACGACCTGCGCGGTGCGGTGCAAGGCATGGAGATCCTGGTCGAGCAGACGCGGCTGCTCGCGGGCGGCGAGCTGCCGGCGACCGTACACGAACTGGCGGACACACGACTCGTCGACAGCGTGATCACCCGCAAGCAGGCGATCCTGCGCAAGGCCCGCGCGCTCAGAGAAGTCAATCCGATGCTGGGCCACCGGGGTGTGCGACTCGGGCTCACGTATCCGGACATCTACACCATGCAGATTCGCGCGATTCTCGAGGCCGCGGCGGCATGCATCCGCAAAGGACTGGAGGTTCACCCGGAGATCATGGTGCCGCAAGTCTGCACGGCGCAGGAGCTCAAGCTCGTTCGGAGTTACGTCGAAACCGTGCATGAAGAGGTCAGGCAGGCGACCGGTATCGACGTACCGTACGAGTTCGGCACGATGGTCGAAGTCGTGCGGGCCTGCATGCGTGCCGACAACCTGGCCGAGGTGGCGGACTTCTTCTCGTTCGGCACCAACGATCTCACGCAGGCCACGTTCTCCTTCTCGCGCGAGGATGCGGAGAACAAGTTCCTGCCGATGTACAACGAGCGCGGCATCCTGCAGGACAATCCGTTCGAGGTGCTCGACGTCAAAGGCGTCGGTCGCCTGATGAGCCTGGCGATCGAGTGGGGCCGCGGCAGCCGGCCCGGGCTCAAGGTCGGCATCTGCGGCGAGCATGGTGGGCATCCCGGCTCGATCCGCTTCTGCCACGATGCCGGGCTCGATTACGTTTCGTGCTCGGCACCGCGGGTCCCGATCGCGCGCCTCGCGGCCGCGCATGCGGCGATCCTCACGAAG
>Ga0268386_10001498_pt1 | contig 16026 bp, 17 predicted proteins | sample RVTome_15_FD_200260 | JGI IMG/M metagenome (GOLD analysis project Ga0268386, IMG submission 200260) | Soil microbial communities from uranium-contaminated site in the Upper Colorado River Basin, Wyoming, United States - RVT150D86... ...
CGTCTTCCTCGCGCTCGCGGGCGTGCTGCTTTCCGCCGGCATCCTCTACTGGCTCGGCGTCGCCGTCGTCGGCGGGCTCCTCCTCTACGAGCACCTGCTCGTCTCCCCACGGGACAGGAGCCGGCTGAACCTGGCCTTCTTCACGATGAACGGCGTCATCAGCGTCACGTTCTTCCTCTTCGTCCTCGCGGACGTGGTCGTGTGATCGCGGCGCGCGGGCTCGGCCGGAGCTTCGGCGCGAAGGCCGTCCTCCGCGACCTCGACCTCGACGTCGCCGAACGCGACCTGCTCCTCGTCACCGGGCCGAACGGGTCGGGGAAGTCCACGCTCCTCGCCCTCTGCGCCGGGCTCCTCGCGCCGACGCGCGGCGAGCTGGAGGTGAGCGTGGAGCGCGGCCGCATCGGCTACCTCGCGCACGAGCCGCTCCTCTACCGTGAGCTCACGGCCCTCGAGAACCTCGACCTGTACGGCCGGCTCTACCGCGTGCCCGAGCGGCGGGAGCGGATCGGGATGTTCCTGGAGCGCTACGGCCTCTGGGAGGAGCGGCGCGAGCGGGTCGGCACCTTCTCCCGCGGGATGCAGCAGCGGCTCGCGCTCTGCCGGACGCTCCTGCACGAGCCCGACCTGCTCCTCCTCGACGAGCCCTATGCCGGCCTCGACGAGGAGGGCGCCGAGCTCCTCGACGGCGAGCTGCGCGCCCTCACCGGCACGCGGACGCTGCTCCTGGCCACACACGACCCCGGGCGGGTGGCGCCGCTCGCCAGCGGGAGGCTCGCGCTCGCGTGAGGTATCTGGCGGACGTCGGCACGCTCGCCGCCAAGGACCTGCGCCTCGAGCTCCGCTCGCGGGACACGGTGCCGGCGATGCTCCTCTTCGTCGTCGCCACCCTCGTCGTCTTCAACTTCGCCCTGCCTGCCGGCGCTTCCGCCGAGGCCGCCTACGGCCTGCTCTGGGCGGCGCTCGTCTTCACGGCGATCCTGGGGCTGACCCGCGCGTTCGCCGCCGAGCGGGAGCAGCGCGTGCTCGAGGGGCTCGTCCTCGCCCCCTCGGACCGGAGCGCGATCTGGCTCGGCAAGGCGATCGCCGTCGTGGCCTTCCTCGCGCTCGCCGAGGTGGTGGCGCTGCCCGCCTTCGCGCTCTTCTTCGAGCCGGTGAGCTGGGAGCTCGTCGCCGCGGTGGCGCTCGCCACGATCGGGTTCGCGGCCGTCGGGACGCTGCTCGCGGCGATGGCTGCCGCGAGCCGGGCCCGCGAGCTGCTCCTCCCGCTCCTCTTCCTCCCGCTCGTGATCCCGATCGTGGTGGGCGGCGTCGGGGCCTCGATCGCCGACGACCCGGGCCGCTACCTCGGCTTCCTCGCCCTCTACGACCTGATCTTTGCGATCCTGTCCTGGGCGAGCTTTGAGTACGTCGTTACGGAATAGCCGTGCGGTCGCGCTCGCGGCCACAGCCGCGGGCCTCCTGCTCGTGGGGATCTCGCTCGCGTTCTACTGGGTACCGGACGCGCCGATCGAGGGCTTCCGGCAGCGGATCTTCTACATCCACGTGCCCATCGCGCTGACCGCGTACGCCTGCTTCTTCTGGGCCGCGTGGAAGGCGCTCCGGCTTCTCTGGACGCGGGACGAGCGCTACGACCTGGAGAGCTACACGGCCGTCCACATGGGCGTCATCTTTGGGATCCTCACGCTGGTCACGGGCTCGATCTGGGCGCGCACCTCCTGGGGCGTGTGGTGGACGTGGAGCGAGCGGCAGCTCGTCCTCTTCCTCGTCCTCTTCCTCTTCTACTCGGCGTACTTCATGCTCCGCTTCTCGGTGGAGCCAGGGCCGCGGCGGGCGCGGATGTCGGCCGTGTACGCGCTCTTCGGCGTCGTCCTCATCCCGGTGAGCTTCCTCGCGATCCGGCTCGCCGAGGGGCTGATCCACCCGGTCGTCTTCGACCGGGACGTCGGCGAGAACCTCGCCGGCAGCCAGCTCCTCACCTTCGTGATCTGCCTTGCGGGGACGCTGGCGCTCGCCGGCTCGCTCTATCTGAACGAGCTGACCGGGAAGCGGCTCGACGCCAGGCTCGCCGAGCTCCGCGAGGCGCTCTCGTGAGCTCTGCCGAGACGTACGTCACCGCCGCGTACCTCGTCGTCCTCGCGGTCGTCCTCGCCTACCTCGTCATCTACGCCTTCAAGCTCTCTCGCCTCGAGCGCGAGGTCGGCGAGCTGGCCGAGCTGGCCCGCCGCAAGCGCGAGGCGCCCGAGCCCGAGCCGGAGCCGGACCGCGAGGAGGTGGCGGGCTGAGCGAGGCCGCCCTTATCCTCGTCTGGCCGGCGCTCGCCGGCTACGCGGAGGCGGCGGTCGCCTACGCGGGCGACACCTTGCGCCCGGGGCGGCTCGTCCGCTGGGCGATCTGGGGCGTCCGCATCGGCTGGCTCGCCCAGACGGCGCTCCTCGTCGCGCAGGCCGCGAGCGCGGACGGGTTCCCGTGGGGGAGCTGGGCGGCGAGCCTGAACCTCTTCGTCTGGATGTGCGTCGGCGTCTACCTGATCTGGGGCTGCCGCGCGCCCTTCCGCCTGCTCGGCCTGGTCGTGATGCCGCTGGCGGCCGTGCTCCTGGCGCTCGCGTGGGCGGCCGGGGGCGTCGGCGAGCAGGCGCGGACGGACTTCGGCGACGCGTTCCTCGCGTTCCACGTCGGTCTGATCCTGGCGGCGTTCGCGGGCTTCACCCTCGCCGCCGCCCTCGCCGCGCTGTACCTCTGGCAGGACCGGCGGCTGAAGCACCGCGTTCCCGGCGTCCTGCGCCTGCGCTCGCCCTCGCTCCAGACGCTCGACGGGCTGACCGTGCGTGCGGTCGCCTTTGCGCTGCCGGCGCTGACGGTAGGCGCCGGGATCGGGCTCGCCCGGCTGCGCGAGGAGGGCGCGTCCTTCGACGCGATCATGGGGTTGACCGTCCTCACCTGGGTCGTCTACGCGGCGTTCCTCGTCCTCCGCTGGGAAGCCGGCTGGCGGGGGCGGCGAACGGCCTACCTCGCCCTCGCCGGCTTCCTGCTGGTCGTCCTCGTCCGTGTCGTGCTGACCCCCTTCGTCCACTTCTGAGCTCATGCGCCTCGTCCTCGTCGGCACCTCGTACCAGCGCGCTCCCGTGGAGCTACGGGAGCTGCTCGCGTACGACCGCGAGCTGCGCCGCGGCGCTCTCGAGCGGCTCGGCGGCGGGAGCACGGAGGCGGCGGTGCTCTCGACCTGCAACCGCACCGAGGTTTACGCGGTCGGCGCCGAGCCGGGCGAGCTGGAGGAGCGGATCTACGGCGAGCTCGCCGGCCTCTCGGGGCTCTCGCACTCGGAGCTCGCGCCGGCGCTCTACACGGTTGGGGACGAGGCGGCGGCCGTCCACCTCTTCCGCGTCGCCGCCGGTCTCGACTCGATGGTGCCCGGCGAGGCGCAGATCCTCGGCCAGGTGCGGGAGGCCTACGAGGCCGCCCGCGAGTCGGACACGACCGGGCCGACCCTGCACCGGCTCTTCCGCCAGGCCCTGCGCGTCGGCAAGCGTGTGCGCACGGAGACCGCGATCGGCGAGAACCCCGCCTCGGTCTCCTCGGCGGCGGCCGAGCTGGCGGAGCGCGTCTTCGAGAACCTGGCCGGACGGCGCATTCTCCTCCTCGGCGCCGGCAAGACCGCCGACCTCACGGCCGCGAACCTCATCTCCCGCGGCGTGGGCGAGATCGTGGTCGCCAACCGCTCGCCGGAGCGGGCGGAGGCGCTGGCGCGCCGCTTCGGCGGCCGCGCGGTCGGGCTCGACGGGGTGGAGGCCGAGCTCGTCCACGCCGACGTCGTCGTCGCGTCGACGAGCTCCCAGGGCTTCGTCCTCTCTGCCGGCCAGGTCGCGCGTGCCATGAAGGAGCGCCGGGGCCGCCCGGTGTTCTTCATCGACATCGCCGTCCCACGCGACGTCGACCCGGCGGTGATCGAGCTCGAGGGCTGCTACCTCTACGACATCGACGATCTGGAGCGCGTCGTCGCCGAGAGCGTCGCCGGCCGGCGCGAGGAGGCCGTGCGCGCCGAGGCGATCGTCAGCGAGGAGGCGGACGCCTTCCGCGCGTGGCAGCTTTCGCTGGACGTCGTCCCCGCCATCTCCTCGCTGCGTGCGCGGGCCGAGCGGATCCGGCGCGAGGAGCTCGAGCGCGCGCAGGGCCGCCTGGGCACGCTCTCCCCGAGCCAGCGGCGTGCCGTCGAGGCCCTGACGAGCCAGATCGTGGCGAAGCTCCTGCACCAGCCGACCGTGCGGATGAAGGAGGCGGCCGCGGCGGCGGACGGGGTGCTCTATGCGGACGCGGTGCGCCACCTCTTCGGGCTCGGTGAGGATGCTGATCAGGCTCGGAAGCCGCGGCAGTAGGCTCGCGCTCGTGCAGGCGGAGCTGGCGGCCGACGCCCTGCGGGCGGCGAACGCGGAGGCCGACGTCGCCATCGTCCCGATCACGACCGCCGGCGACCGCGACCGCTCGAAGCCCTTCGGCGAGATCGGCGCCCGCGGTGTCTTCGTGAAGGAGATCGAGGAGGCTCTGCTCGGCGGCCGGATCGACGTGGCCGTCCACTCCGCGAAGGACATGACCTCGACGGACACCGAGGGTCTGGCCCTCGGCGCCTACCTGCCGCGGGAGGACGCGCGCGACGCGCTCTGCGGCGCCGGTGGCCTGCGCGCGGGGATGCGGATCGGCACCGCGTCGGTCCGGCGGCGGGCCCAGCTGCTCGCGCTCGAGCCGGAGCTGTCCGTCGAGCCGCTGCGCGGGAACGTGGACACGCGCCTCCGCAAGCGCGGCGAGCGGGGGCTCGACGCCGTCGTCCTTGCCGCCGCCGGACTCGACCGGCTCGGGCTGGAGGGCGAGATCGGGCATCGCTTCGAGCCGGAGGAGCTGCTGCCCGAGGCCGGCCAGGGCGCCGTCGCGCTCCAGGTGCGCGCCGGCGAGGAGGGGCTCGTCGCCGCGCTCGACGACCCCGAGACGCGCCGCCGGGTGACGGTCGAGCGGAGCTGCGTCGCCCGGATCGGCGGCGGCTGCCTGGCGCCCGTGGCCGCCCACCACGACGGCTCCGTGCTGACCGCGCTCGTCGCGGACGAGGACGGGGCGTGGATCGAGCGGCGGAGCGGCGACGACCCGGCCGCGCTCGCCGACGAGCTCCTCGCCGCCACGGCCGCGCTCCGGGCATGAGGGTAGTGCTCACGGGGACCGAGCGGCTCTCGGCGCCGCTCGCCGCCGACCTGGCCGCGCTCGGGCTCGAGGTGGAGACGTGCCCGCTCGTCGCGGTGGAGCCGCTGGACGGGCCGCCGCTCCGCGTCGACGGCTACGACTGGCTGCTCCTCACCAGCCGAACCGGCGTCGATGCTCTGCTCCCCCGCCTCGACGGCGGGCTGCCGCAGGTCGCCGCGGTCGGACGCGGCACCGCCGAGGCCCTGCGCGAGCACGGGATCGAGCCGGCGCTCGTCGCCACCGTCTCGACCCAGGAGGGACTGGCCGCGGAGCTTCCGCGGCCCGCCGGCCGGGTGCTCTTCGCCGGCGCCGAGGACGCCCGCGACCTGCTCGTCCGCGAGCTGGGCGCCGACTTCGTCCCGCTCTACCGCACGGTCGAGTTGCGGCCCGAGCGCTTGCCCGAGGCCGACCTCGCCGTGCTCGCCTCGGCCTCCGCCGCGCGGAGCCTCGCCGCGCTCGGCGCCGATCTGCCCTGCGTGTCCATCGGCCCGGTGACGACCGCGGCGGCGCGGGCCTGCGGCCTGGACGTCGTCGCCGAGGCCGCCACGCACGACCGGGAGGGTCTCGTCCAAGCCGTTAAGCTCGCGGCATTCCCGCCTTCATCACCTTCCTGACCGACTTCGGCCTCGAGGACGACTTCGTCGGAACCTGCCACGGGGTCGTCAAGCGGATCGCGCCGGAGGCCCAGGTCATCGACATCACGCACGGGATCGCGCCCACGAACGTCCTCCAGGGCGCGCTCGTCCTCGCCAACACGCTGCCGTACATGCCCGCCGGCGTCCATCTGGCGGTGGTCGATCCCGGCGTTGGCGGCCAGCGCAAGCCGCTCGCCCTGCGCAGCGGCGACGGCCGGCTATACGTCGGCCCCGACAACGGGCTCCTGCTCGTGGCGGCCGATCGCTTCGGGGGCGTCGAGGCCGCCGTCGAGCTCGCCGAGCCCGCCTTCCGGCTCGAGCCGGTCGCCCGAACGTTCCACGGCCGGGACGTCTTCGCTCCCGCCGCCGCCCACCTCGCCGCCGGGGTCGAGCTGGAGGAGCTCGGGCCGCCGCTCGAGCCGGGAAGCCTCGTCAGGCTGGAGCTGCCCGCGCCCGAAGTCGGCACGCGCCGCATCCGGGCCACGGTTCTCTACGTCGATCGCTTCGGCAACATCCAGCTCAACCTGACGCGGGCGGAGCTCGACCACGTCCGCATCGCCCCCGGCGGCCAGGTCGAGGTCGAGGCAGGCTTCGAGCGCTACTTCGCGATCGCGGCCGCGACGTTCGCCGAGGTGCGGCCGGGCGACATCGTCCTCTACGAAGACGCCTACCGGAACGTCGCCCTCGCCATCAACCAGGGGAACGCAGCCGAGATGCTCGGCGTCGTCGTGGGCCAGGAGCTCCGGCTGACGGCGCTCGACGCGTGAACGACCTCGCGCACGCCGCCGGCAAGCGGCTGGCGCGGCTCGCGACGCGGGTCGTGGTCGCGCAGCCGAGGCTCTGGCCGCTCTTCCGCCGGCCGCTGCGCGCGAACTTCGACGCACTCGCTCCGGAATGGCACGGGCTCGTGGGGTCGGAGGCCCTTGCCCCGCTCGCGGCGGCCCTCGATCGTCTCGGCCGGTCTCCGGCGCGCGTTCTCGATCTCGGCACGGGCACCGGCAAGGCGGGGCGCCTCGTGGCGGAGCGGTTTCCGGAGGCCGACGTGGTCGGCGTCGACCTCTCGCCGGCGATGGTCGCGGAGGCCCGGCGGCTGCTGCCGCCCGACCTCGGGACGCGGGTGCGCTTCGAGGTGGGCGACGCCTCGGCGCTGCCCTTCCCCGACGGGGCGTTCGACCTGGTTGTCCTCCTCAACATGATCCCCTTCTTCGCCGAGATCGGCCGGCTCGCCGCGCCCGCCGCCGCCGTTGTCGTCGCGCACACTTCCGGCCCCTCGACGCCGATCTGGACGCCGGCGGACACGCTCCGGTCGCAGCTCGCTGCGCTCGGCTTCGGCGGCTTCGAAGAGCTGGCCGCCGGCGCCGGCACCGCGTTCCTGGCGACGAGGAGGGAGGACGAGTAGGATCCGCGCAAACGGCGTTCGCGGCACGGTCGCACCGGCCCGGACGTCGTTTTTACGCCGAGGTTCCAGGTCCGCTCGCGCTCGGCCATGAACGACTTACGCCTCATTCCGAGGCTCGCGGAGCTCGCCCGGCGGCCCGCGTGCACGGCGGCTGCGCTCGTCGCCGTCTGGCCGGGGCCCGCCGCCGCCCAGAGCCCGGAGCAGGAGCTCGCCGACCGCTACGCGCCCGTCGTCGCTCTCAAGGAGCTCGAGGGCGACTGCGGCTCGAGGCTCGTGAAGGGCGAGCCCTGGCGGCCGACCACGGTCGAGACCGTCCTCGGGAACCCCGAGGTGGCGCTGCGCGGGCCCGGTGCCGGGAGCCCCGTCGTCGCCACCGGGCCGACGGCCGCCGACCTGCGCGGCAAGGGCGACGGGTTCTTCCTCGACTTCCCCGGCGACCCGCTCCGCCCCGGCTGCACCTACGAGGAGGACGGCCGGCGCTTCGCGGACGGCGAGCCCTCGGTCGCCTACGCGCACGTGGCGATCGAGGACGGGAAGCTCGCCCTCGAGTACTGGTTCTACTACTACTTCAACGACTTCAACAACAAGCACGAGAGCGACTGGGAGGGCATCCAGCTCGTCTTCGAAGCGGCCACCGCCGACGAGGCGCTCCTCCAGGAGCCGAGCGCGGTCGGGTACGCGCAGCACGAGGGCGGCGAGTGGGCCGACTGGGGCGACGACAAGCTCGAGAGGGTCGGCGACCACCCCGTCGTCTACCCGGCCGCCGGCTCCCACGCGAGCTACTTCTCCGACCGCCTCTGGCTGGGCCGGGCGCCGAGCGAGGGAATCGGGTGCGACGACGCGACCGGGCCGTCGCGGCAGGTGCAGCTGAGCGCAGTCGTCGTCCCGACCGAGCCCGCGCCCGACGAGGGTGCCCTGGGCTGGCTCGTGTACGAGGGGCTCTGGGGCCAGCGGGAGTCCGGCCCCAACTCGGGCCCGACGGGCCCGAACACGAAGGACCGGTGGGCGAGGCCGGTGTCGTGGCAGGAGGAGCTCCGCGGCGGCAGCGTCTCCGTGCCGGTCGTGCAGACGTTCGGCTCGACCGCCAGCCTGGCGTTCTGCAGCGGCGTCGGGGCCGCGGCGAGCCTCTACGTCTCCTACCTGTCCCGGCCGTTCGTGACCGTCCTCCTGCTCGTTGGGGCGCTCGCGCTCGTCCTCGCCCTCGTGTTCCGGACCACCTGGCGGCCGACGCGGCCCGAGCCGATCCGCGGCGGGCGCGCGGGGGGCCAGATCCTCCTCGCCGCCGCCCGCATCTACGCCCGTCAGCCCCTACGACTCCTGGCCCTCGGCTCGATCGTGCTGTGGCTCGGCGCGGCGGCCACCGGGCTCGAATGGATCATCGGCGAGGGCGTGGGCGGCGTGCAGCTCGACATCTCCCTGAACCTCCCCGCGACCATCCTCGGGAGCGTTGCGATCGCGCTCTTCCTGCGGAACCTCGACTCGGGGCGCCGCCTGGGCTGCGTGCGGGCCTACCGGCTCGTGCTGCGGCGCTTCTGGAGCCTCGCCGGCGCGGCGGCGATCGCGCTCCTCGTCCAGCTCGCGATCGCGCTCACGATCGTCGGCATCCCGGTCGCCGTCTACCGCCTGGTCCGCCGGCTGTTCGTCGCCAACGAGGCTGTCCTGCACCGCCGCTCGGCGCGGGCCTCGCAGGGCGCGTCGGTCGAGCTCGTGCGCGGCAACTGGTGGCGAACTGCCCTGCTCGTCGGCGTCCTCTACCTCATCGCCGTCTCGCTCGGGCCGGCCGTTGGGATCGCGCTTCTCTTCGAGACGGGTCTCCCGCCGCTCGCGATCGACGCGGTCGGCTCTCTCGTCTACACGCTCGTCTTCCCGTACGTGGCCGTCGCCGGCGCGCTCCTCTACTTCGACCTCGTGGAGCGCCGCCGCGCGGCCGGGCCTCCTAACCGCGTCGTACCCCCGCCGTCTCAGCCCTGAGTGTCGCTCGCCGCCTTCGTTCTCCGCCGCATTCTCTGGGCGATCCCGGTCCTGCTCCTCGTGATGCTGCTCACGTTCGCGCTCATGCGCGGGGCGGGCGGCTCGCCGTTCCGGCCGCCCGAGGGTGTCCCGGGCCTGCCGGCGCCGCTCCAGCGCGAGCTGACGGACTTCTACAACCTCGACGAGCCCTGGTTCGTCGAGTTCGCCACCTACGTCAGGAACGTGGCGACGCTCGACTTCGGGCCCAGCCTCGTCAACCGCTACCGCTCCGTCGACGACGCCGTCGAGGAGGGCTTCCCCGTGACCGCGGAGCTGATCCTCCTGGCCGCCGTGTGGGCGATCCCGGTCGGGCTCCTGCTGGGCCTCTTCGCCGCGGTCCGCCGCGGCTCGCTGCTCGACCACCTGGCCACGTCGGCGGCGAGCGTCCTCCTGGTCGTGCCCGTCTTCTTCGTCACGTACGTTCTCTCGCGCTACCTCGTGCTCGAGTGGGATCTCTTCCCGCTCGGCTGGGACACGTGGGAGGGGAAGGTGCTCCCCGTCCTCGCGCTCGGCCTCGCGCCGGCCGGCTACGTGGCGCGCCTGACGCGGGCCGCGGCCGTGGAGACGCTCCAGTCCGACTACGTCCGCACGGCCCGGGCGAAGGGCCTGCGGCAGCGCCGGATCGTCTGGCTTCACGTCCTCCGCAACTCGGCCGTCCCGCTACTCTCCGCCACGCCGCCGATGCTCGCGCTCCTCGTGACGGGCGCGCTCTTCGTCGAGACGGCGTTCGGCGTGCCCGGCGTCTCGAACGAGTTCCTGAACGCGGCGCGCGCGAAGGACTACCCCATGATCCTCGGGCTGACGGTGGCGCTGACGGTGCTCGTGCTCGCCGTCAACCTCGTGGCCGACATCCTCATGGCGATCCTCGACCCGCGGCTCCTGGAGGAGCGGGCGTGAGCCGCCGCACGGCCGCGGCCTTCCTGCGGAACCGGACGGGCCTGCTCGGCGCCGCGATCCTGGTGGGGATCGTCGCCTTCTGCGTGCTCGTCCCCGTGATCTCGCCGTACGGCGCGAACGCCGCGGACTTCTCGGCGGTGCGGGAGCCGCCGAGCGCCGACCACTGGCTCGGCACCGACCAGTACGGGCGGGACATCCTCACGCGCCTGGCCGCGGGCGGCAGGACGACGCTCCTGATCGCCGGCGCCGCCCTCGCGCTGATCCTCGTCCTCGGCGTCGGCTACGGCGCGACTTCCGGCATTGCCGGCGGACGGGTCGACGCGGCGATGATGCGGCTCCTCGACGGCCTGCTCGCGGTGCCGCGCCTGCCCGTGAGCATCGTCATCCTCGTCTTCGTCGGGCTGCAGGCCCAGAACGTCCAAACCGTCGTCCTCGCGCTCGCCATCGTCAACTGGATGATCACCGCGCGGCTCGTCCGGGGCGAGGTCGTCCTGCGGAAGCGGCAGGAGTACGTGCGCGCCGCGCAGGCGCTGGGCGCCGGGCGCGCGCAGATCGCCCGCCGCCACGTCGTGCCGAACGCGCTCGGCATCGTCGTCGTGGCGATCTTCCTCGAGCTGCCGGCGGTGATCCTCGGCGAGGCGTTCCTCGCCGTCCTCGGCCTCGGCCCGGAGGCCCCGACCGCGACCTGGGGCAACATCGCGCTCGAGGGGATCACGTTCGGCCGCCTCTGGCTCGTCTTCCTGCCGAGCCTCGCGATCGGCGTCCTCGCCGTCGCCGCGAGCCTGTTCGCCGACGGCCTCGGCGACTCGCTCGACCCCCGCCGCTGGCCCGGCCGGAGCCCGCGGCGCTTTCCGGGGCGGCGGGCGGAGCCGGAGGCGCTCTAGGAGGGAGTGGCGAGGGCCGGAATCGAACCGGCGACACCACGGTTTTCAGCCGTGTGCTCTACCAACTGAGCTACCTCGCCGCGCGGTGACGCGCGCTCCAGCGTAGCGGACGGAAGCGTTGGCCCGAGGACTGACGTTTCCGGCTGGGCCTGGTGGGTACGATGAACGCCGAGGGGCAGTATCTCCCACGGGCGTCATCGTCACTCCGGCCCGCACGGCCCGGTGGCGCCGGCCGCGAAGAGCGGCGAGAGAGACCTTCCAGATCGGTGAAATCACCCTGAGGAGGAGGTCTTTTCGTTGCAGCTCGAGTTGTGGATGTGGGTGGCCTTCGGCGCGTTCGTCGTCGGCCTGCTCCTGGTCGACCTGGTGGCGTTTGGCGGCCGGGCCGAGCGCGTGCCGTTTCGCCGGGCGGTCGCCTGGAGCATCGGCTGGACGGCGCTCGGCCTCGCCTTCGCCGGCTTCCTCTGGTGGTGGCAGGGCCGCGGCCCGGCCGAGGAGTACCTCGCCGGCTTCCTGATCGAGAAGTCGCTCTCCATCGACAACCTCTTCGTCTTCGGGCTGATCTTCGCGTACTTCGGCGTGCCGGCCGCGTACCAGCGGCGGGTGGTCTTCTGGGGGATCGTGGGGGCGGTCGTCCTGCGCGGGCTCTTCATCTTCGCCGGCGCCGCGCTCCTCGACGCGTTCCACTACGCCATCTACCTGTTCGGGGCTTTCCTCATCGTCACCGGGGTCCGCATGGCCCGGCGCCAGGAGCCGGAGATCCATCCCGAGCGGAACCCGGTGCTGCGGCTGCTCCGCCGCGTCGTCCCGCTGACGCCCGACTACCACGGCGACCGGCTCGTCGTGCGCGAGCGGGGGAAGTGGATCGCGACGCCGCTCCTGGCCGCGTTCGCCCTCGTGGCCACGTTCGACGTCGTCTTCGCCGTGGACTCGATCCCGGCCGTGTTCGCGATCACGCGGGACACGTTCATCGTCTACGCCGCGAACGCGTTCTCACTCCTCGGCCTCGCGGCCCTCTACTTCGTGCTCGCCAACATGGTCGACCGCTTCCACTACCTGCAGCCCGGCCTGGCGATCGTCCTCGTCTTCGTCGGGCTGAAGATGGTGCTCTCCGACCTCTACTCGATCCCCGTCTACCTCTCACTGCTCGTCATCGTCGGCGTCCTCGGGGCGTCTGTCGGCGCCTCGCTCCTTCGGCCGGAGCGGCCCGCGCGCCGGGAGCCCGCGCGCCGGCCTGCCCACTCGGAAGGAGGTGTCTGATGTTCCTGCTCGCGGTGACCGTCACCGCTCGCGGTCGTGCTCTCGCTCGGGCTCGTCCTGCTCCTCGAGTGACGGCGCCTCCGCCGCGGTGTAGCCTCCCCGGCCGTGGCGGAGGACGCGACGAGGAAGGCGGCCATCATCGGCGCGGCGCTCGATCTCGGCGCCGGGCGCCGCGGCGTCGACATGGGCCCCTCCGCGATCCGCTACGCGGGTCTCGAGGACCGGCTGCGCGAGCTCGGGATCGACTGCGAGGACTGGGGGAACGTTGAGACCGTGGTCGCCGAGGCGGCGGAGAGCGGGAGCCCGGAGGCGCGCTTCCTGCCGCAGATCAAGGAGACGTGCGAGCGGATCGCCGCCGCGGTGGCGCGGGCGGTCCGCGAGGGGCGGACGCCCGTCGTCCTCGGCGGCGACCACTCGATCGCACTCGGCACGCTCGGCGGGCTCGCGTCCGTCCGCGGCCCCGGCGCCGTCCTCTGGTTCGACGCGCACGGCGACCTGAACACGCCGGCGACCTCGCCGAGCGGCAACGTCCACGGGATGCCGCTGGCCGCGGCGCTCGGGCGCGACCCCGACTCGTTCGCGAGCGAGGCCTGGCCGCTGCCCGCGGTCGACTCCGAGCGGGTCGTGCTCGTCGGCGTGCGCTCGCTGGACGAGGGGGAGCGCGAGCTCGTGCGGGCAAGCGGAATCGTCGTTCACACGATGAGCGAGCTCGACCGGCGCGGCATCGAGCCGGTGATGCGCGAGGCGCTCGAGGGCGTGGCGAGCGCGCCGTTCGTGCACGTCTCGCTCGACATGGACGTGGTCGACCCCGACATGGCGCCCGGCGTGGGCACGCGCGTGCGCGGCGGGCTCTCCTACCGCGAGGCGCACCTCGCGCTCGAGCTCGTGGCCGAGTCCGGGCTCATGAGCTCGCTCGAGATCGTCGAGGTGAACCCGATCCTCGACCGCGGCAACGAGACGGCCGCGCTCGCCGTCGAGCTGGCCGCCAGCGCGTTCGGGGCCCGGATTCTCTAGCTCTCGAGGAAGCCGCGGACGGCCGCGGCCGTCCGCTCGTACGCGTCCCAGAGCGGGATGTGGCCGCCGGGGACGACGACGACGTGCAGCTCGTCGGCGAGGGCGGCTCGGTAGGCCTCCAGCTCGCCGCCGCTCACGAGCTTGGAGCGGCTTCCGAGAACGAGGAGCGTCGGTACGCGGGCGCGGTCGAAGGCCGGCGGATCGGTCGCCATCTCGTGCCACGCCGCCGCGACAGCCTCCGGCGAGTAGCGGTAGCGCCAGCGGCCGTCCGGCGACTCGACCAGGTGCTCGGCGATCTCCTCCTCGAGGGCCGCCCGCGGGGTGTGGGCGAGCCAGCCGAGGCCGGTGCCGGTCGCCCGGGCCTCGAGGGCCTCCTCCGGGCTTCCGAACGACGGCCCGGCGAGCTGCTCCTCGGCCCGCGCCCCGGCGAAGTCCGGCGGGACCCAGAGTGCCGGGTCGAGCAGGACGGCGCGGCGCACGAGCTCCGGTCGGCGGGCCGCGAGCTCGACGACGAGCCGCCCGCCGAAGCTGTGGCCGATCCAGTCGGCGGGGCCGCCGGCGGTCTCGGCCAGGTCCTCGACGTGCGCCTCGATCGTCCAGGGCGCCTCCCAGCCCGAGCGGCCGTGGCCGCGCAGGTCGAGGGAGCGGACGCGGAAGCCGGCGCCGAGCTCCTCGCCCAGCCGGCGGAAGCGCAGCCCGTGACCCGTGACGCCGTGGGCGCAGACGACCTGCGGCGCGTCTCCGGCACCCCAGGCGTGCTCGTTCAGCCTCACGGCAGCCTCCCCTCGAGGGCCTCGACGAGCGGCGGCAGCGTCTCCCGCCAGTCGCCGACGACCCCGACGTCGGCGTGCGCGAAGATCGGGGCGCGCTCGTTCGCGTTCAGGGCGGCGATGACGCCCGCCCGGACGGAGCCGACCGTGTGCTCGAAGGCGCCGCGGACGCCCACCTCGACCAGCAGGCGGGGTGCGATCGCACGACCGGTCAGGCCGATCTGACGGTTCTTCGGGATCCAGCCGGCGTCGGCGACGTCGCGGCTGGCGCCTAGCGCCCCGCCGAGCCGCGCGGCGTAGGCCTCGAGCTCGGGAATCGCCTCCGGGCCGCCCACGCCCTTGCCGGCGCAGAGGCAGACCGGTGCGGCGTCCAGCTCGTACCCGGCCGTGTCCGGGGAGTGCTCGCGCCCGACCAGCCGCGTGCGCGGCTCCGGTAGCGGGCCGACCTCGAGCTCGGCGATCTCGGCCGCGGCGTCGTCCCGCGGCTCGACCGGCGCGAACATCCTGGGGCGCACGGTTGCCAGCTGCGGCGTCGTCGCGCCCATGATCACGGAGACGATGTTGCCGCCGTAGGCCGGCTTGTACTGGATCAGGCGCCCGGCCCGGTCGATGCCGAGGTCGACGCAATCGCCGGTCATTCCCAGCTCGAGCTCGCCGGCGACCCGGGGGCCGTAGTCGCGGCCCTGGGCGGTGGAGGGGATGAGGAGCACGTGGGGGCGCTCGCGCTCGACGACGCGGCGGAGCGCGGCGGCGAACGTCTCGGGGTGGTACTCGGCCAGGCGCTCGTCGTCGACGACCACGACGCGCTCGGCCCCGTGGCGGACCGCCGCTCGGGCCGGCGTTTCGAGGCCGCTGCCGAGGATCAGCGCCACGTTGTCGCCGCCGAGCTTGCCGGCGAGCTCCCGGCCCTTGCCGAGGAGCTCCAGCGAGATGCGCCGCGGCTCGCCCGCCACCAGCTCGACGACCGTCCAGCAGTCGTAGCTTCGGCCGGGCTTCTCGCCGAGCCGCTCCAGCTTCTCCCAGGGCGACGGGGCCGGGCTGCCCACCTCGGCCAGGAGCTCGAGGATGCGCTCGGCCGCCTGCTCCGGGGTCTCCGCGATCTCGCCACGGCGCTCAGGGGTGACGTCCTTCACGGCCAAAACGCGGGTCGGGGACCCGGTCTGACCGAAGCGGGGGTCGTCCTCGTGGACGTCGTCGACCAGGTCGGCGGCGGTCCAGACGGCGATGCGGCCCTCCGCAGGGGTCGCCTCCACGTCCCGCTTCGCGGGCCAGATGCCCTCGTTGATCCCCTCCGTGACCGAGACGACCGCCGGGAGCCCGAGCGCGTACGTGTCGAAGCCCTCGTCGGTCTCGCGGCGCCCTCGCAACTGGCCGTCCGCGAGCTCCAGGCGGTCGACGTTCGTGAGCTGGTCGCGGTCGAGGAACGCCGCGACCTCCGGCGGGACCTGCCAGGTCTCGGAGTCGACCGTCTTCCGGCCGCAGAGGACGAGGTCTGCCCCTTCCTTCTCCACGGCCAGGGCGAGCGTTCGCGATGTCCCGATCGTGTCGGCGACCGCGAAGACCTTGTCGTTCAGGTGGATCGCGCGGTCGGCGCCCATGGCGAGGGTCGTGCGGAGCGCTTCCTCGGCCTGCGGCGGGCCCATCGTCATGGTCACCACCTCGCCGCCGTGCGCGTCCCGCAGGCGGATCGCCTCGGTGACCGCGTAGACGTCGAACTCGTTCAGCTCGAGCGGCACCCCCTCGCGCACGAGCCGCTTCGTCTCCGGGTCGAGCCGCACGTGGCTCGGGTTCGGCACCTGCTTGACGAGAACGACGATCTTCACGCCGGGAGCCTATCCGCAGCCATCGTCCCCTTCGGCCACGGCCGAGTGCCTGGCACCGGGCCATGGCTGTTGCGGCCGACCGTGTCCCCGCCGGCCACGTCCAGGGTCTGACCC
>Ga0268386_10001499_pt1 | contig 16025 bp, 14 predicted proteins | sample RVTome_15_FD_200260 | JGI IMG/M metagenome (GOLD analysis project Ga0268386, IMG submission 200260) | Soil microbial communities from uranium-contaminated site in the Upper Colorado River Basin, Wyoming, United States - RVT150D86... ...
AATCCAGCCTATCCGTGGCGCTAGGCTTGACGCGCGGCGCCTTGGCGGAGTGGTTACGCAGCGGCCTGCAAAGCCGTTTACGCCGGTTCGATTCCGGCAGGCGCCTTGAGAGTCGCTGCAGACGCCCCATTTCCCGATTGCAGGCCGTGACTTCCGCGCTGCCGCACGACGGACCAACCGTCCCCCGCGAGGGCACGCACCGGCTGCCTGCCAGAGACGACCGGCTGTCGCGGACTCACGCCGGGAGCGCGACCTTGCGGCGAATCACTCCCGTGTCAAGCGAACCACCGTCCTCGAGCTCCTACCGCTGGAGGAGGGCTGGCTCGGCAGGGATGGAGTTCGCGCAGCGGGGCTGCCGGGCCAGGATGCGGCTCAACCCATTCGTCGTCGAGTAGCGCGCGGGGCCCCTCGGCTACTCGTCGCCTGGGTCCTCGGGTTCGACCTCGACGACCTGGCCGGAATCGAGCTGGACTTCGAACGTCCCATCCGGGCGCCGGACATTGACCTCGACCGAACCGCTTGATTCGCGCTCCACGCTGAATACTCGACCCGAACCCACCGCGATCAACGCAGCGTCCATCGCCCGCTCGCGGGCCGATCCCGCAAGCTCATCCGAGGCGGGGACAGCGCCCGGGCCGAGTTCCTCATCGAGCCCTCTCAGCTCGAGCTGATCGCCGATCGTGACCTCGACGAGCGATCCGTTCGGGCGTTTCACGTCTACCTCCCACTCGTCGCCATCGCGCCTGGGGGTTTCGGCCGCGCCGACACCGACCCACCGGAACCCGGTGGCCTGGGCCTGCCGGGCACTTACTGCTTCGCCCTCGTCGTACGTCCCGAGCGCTATGGCGACCAACGCGACTAGGGTCGCGACGAAGATCAACGCACAGCCCCGAATCAGCATGACCCGATCCATGATGCCAACCCGCGCAGTGGGCTCGACTCACGGAAAGCACGAAGGCCGCGCGATGATCGAGACACTGGTGCCTGCGTCGGCGTGCGCCGCGACGACCGGGCACTCTCGACCCGAGGCGGGAGGAATGATCTCACCCCGCGATCGTCGGGGCAGTCGATGAGGCTCTGATGAGCGGCGCATGAGAATCCTCTTACCGCCGAGCAGCGGCGGGGCGCCGCGGAGACTTGGCGAGCCCGGGCACCACATCGAGAAGCTCGGCGGACTTAGCGCCCCCCGGGAGTCACGCTTCCCGCGAGCAAGGCGTGACTTCTCGTTGGCCGTTAGAAGAGAACACGGCACACTGCCAACCCACGACTCTCCCTTGGATGAATGCGAGCACGCTCGCGCGATCGCCCCCGCTCCCGCTTAGGACGACAAGCAGGAGCCGGGGGACTCCGAGGAGCCGCTCCTCCCTCGCGGGAAAAGCAGCAGTCCCTCGCCAAGCTTCTCCCCGCCCGACGTCCGCGCATGCCTACAGGTGGAAGCCGCAACGACAACACGACGCTTCATGTCGCTGGTCTGCGGGACGGGGCCGCCGGGGTGTGCGAGGCCGTCCGGCACGAGTGGCTTCGTTCACCGGTAGCCGGTCGGGTCTGCTGTGCGGCCCGCGTCTTGGACTTCGACGAGGTAGCGCCAGCAGTCGGGTTGGGAGCCGTCGAGATCGGTGAAGTGGTACTCGCGCGCGAGGCCGCCGGAGGAGAACGACTCGCCGTTGCGACGGTGGACCTGCGGGTCGGCGGCGAGCGCGGCGACCGCGCGACCCACGAAGCGCGGGGTCTCGGAAATCGCGGCGAAGTGCGGGTTCTTGGCCGCCGCGTCGCGCCAGGTGGCTTCGGTGACCTCATAGTTGTCGAGCATCATCTCCGAGCGCATCCAGCCCGGCGTAAGCGCCACGGCGGTGCAGCCGTGCGGCGCGAGCTCCTTGCTCTGCGCGAACGCGAGCCGGATGACCGCCGTCTTGGCCAGGTCATAGAACGCCGAGAGCCGGTAGTGCCGTGCGTTGTACTCAAGCGTGCCGTCGGTCATCTCGACGACCAGGCCACCCGGCCGGCGGATCAGCAACGCCAACGCGAAGTGGCTGGTGATCAGGTGCGTGTCGATCGCCAGGCGCAGCATCCGCAGACCGCCGTCGAGGTCGTGCTCCCACACCGGCGTATCCCACTCGGCCAGCATCTCGCCGCCCCAGATGTCGTTGACCAACACATCCAGGCGGCCCCGCTCGGCGTCGATGCGCTGGACGAGCGCCTCGACCTGCGCCGGCTGCAGGTGGTCGGCCTCGACCGCGATCCCCTCGCCGCCGGCGGCATCGACGAGCTCGGCGGTCTCCTCGATCGTCTCCGGCCGGTCGTACTCCGAACGCCGCTGCTTGGTCGTGCGACCGGTGCAATAGACCGTTGCGCCCGCCTCTCCCAGCGCGACTGCCGTGCCACGCCCGGCACCGCGGGTCGCGCCCGCGACAAGAGCCACCTTCCCGGTCAGCGGACCCGACACTGCACCCACCCTAGCGCCAGCCCGGACGCCGAGGCACTTTGTTTCGCAAGGAGATGCGAGACCGGCTCCGCTCGGGGCGCCTCCCTTGCGCGAATACCAGCAGCGCCGCCCACGCGGCTCCTCTATCAAGCCGGCCCTCGCGCCGACCGTGCTTGAGCTCCTGCGGCGCCGGGTAGCCTTACGCTCGAGCGAAACAGGTCGAGGAGGCTGACATGGCGACGGCACGCGTAGTGATGACCCAGGACGCGCAATGCGTCGGCGAGAACGGGACGATCATCGACGCTGCCAAGAAGATGGCGGAGCTCGACGTCGGAGCGCTCCCGATCTGCGGCGAGGACGATCGCCTCAAGGGGATGCTCACCGACCGCGACATCGTGACCAAGGTCCTGGCGCAGGGAAAGGACCCGAGCTCGACGAACGCGGGCGAGCTGGGAGAAGGCAAGCCTGTGACGATCGGGGCCGATGACTCCGTCGAGGAGGCCATCGAGAGAATGAAACAGCACGCGGTCCGCCGGCTCCCCGTCATCGATGACGACCACAAGCTGATCGGGATCGTGAGCCAGGGGGACCTAGCGAAGAACGTCGACGAGGAGAAGGTCGGCGACCTCGTCGAGGTGATCTCGGCCGCCCCGTAGCGCTCCCCGTCGGGCCGAATCGCCCGGACGCACATCCGGTGGTTCACTGTACCCGCGCCCTGAACGGCTTCTCGGATGCTGCTCCTGCTCGCGATCGCAAGCCTGTTCGTCCTTCCGAGCCCGTGGGGGATCGTCGCCGTGGTCGCAGCGGCGGCCGTCGAGGTGCTCGAGCTGGCCTTCTGGCTGCGCTTCCTGCGCCGCTACCGGGTCCAGACCGGGACGGAGGCGCTGATGGGGACGCGTGCCGAGGTGCTCGAGCCGTGCACGCCCGACGGTCGCGTGCGGGTCGGCAGCGAGATCTGGAACGCCCGCAGCGAGGTGGCGGTGGGGAGGGGGGAGTACGTGCGGATCACCGCTGTTGACGGGCTCACGCTGTCGGTCGAGCCGCTCGGCTCGGGCGAGTGAGCGATGTGCGGACACGGAAAGGGCCCCTGTGAAGGGGCCCCTGTATCCGTAAGGACGTGCCGCCAGAAGTCTCCGCCTCTGGCCCGTCGGTCCTCAAGCCTGTTGCCGGGGCTCTCGCCCTGGCTTGCAGTAAGTTAACACTTCGATCCGCGGAAAGTTTCACCTCCTGCCAAATTTGTTCGCTCAATTGCAGAACTGCGAACCCGGCGAAGAATGGCGGAAATAGCGGGTATCGCCGGATTCGACCCCGGAATTGCGTCCGGGCGCCCGCATCGTGCTTCTGTGAGTATTCGCTAGTGGCATCCTCCGGCCCGGGCTGACGACCGCTACGCCCTCGGGCACGCGGGATTAGGATGGCCACATGAAGTACGTGGTCACCGGCGGCTCGGGATACATCGGCACTCGGCTCACCGAGCTGCTCGTCGAGCGCGACGAGACCGAGCGGATCGTCAACCTCGACGTGCGCCCGCCCGAGGTCCCGTGGCCAAAGACCGCGTTCGTCCAGGGCGACGTCCGCGACCGCGCTGCGATGCGCGAGCTGCTCGAGCGCGAGCGCCCCGACGCCCTCGTCCACCTCGCCTTCCTGCTCGACCCGATCCACGACGAGGCGCGGATGTACGACATCGACGTCAACGGGACCCAGGCCGTCCTCGAGGCTGCGTCGGAGGCGGGCACCGAGCAGGTCCTCGTCACGTCGTCCGCGTCGGCGTATGGCGCGTTCCCCGACAACCCGGTCCCGATCGCAGAGGACCACCCGGTGCGCGGCCAGCCCGACTTCTCCTACGCGCGCGACAAGGCCGAGGCCGACCGCGTGTGCCAGCTCTGGGCCGCCGGCCACCCCGACCGCGTGATGACGATCGTCCGCCCGACGATCGTGTTCGGCCCCAACGTCGACAACTACATCTCGCGGGCGTGGGAGAACAACGCCTTCTTCCCGGTGATGGACGGCGTCGAGGCGGACCTGCAGCTCGTCCACGAGGACGACGTCGTCACCGCGATCACGAGCCTGCTGGACGCGAGGGAGGGGGGCGCCTTCAACGTCGCGGCCGACGGGACGATGAAGTGGCGCGAGTCGGCCGAGCTGATCGGGACGAGGGTCCGGGAGATGAAGTTCCGCACCGTGTACAGGATCTACTCGTTGATGTGGCGGCTCCACGCGCCGCGGGTCGAGTCGCCGGCCGGCAACCTGCACTTCCTCCACCACCCATGGGTGGTGTCGAACGAGAAGCTGAAGTCCGCCACCGGCTGGGAGCCGACGCACGACACCCGCGCCGTCTTCGAGCAGACGATGAGGGCGAAGGGCCTCATCCCGGGCGGCCCGGAGCCCGCTGCTACGCTGCGCGTCCCGGGCGCTTAGCTCAGTTGGGAGAGCGCCGGCTCGACAAGCCGGAGGTCACTGGTTCGAGTCCAGTAGCGCCCACCTCCCGCAATGGAACCGCTCGTAGCAGCCCTCGCAGGCGGTGCGGTTGGAGCCGCGCTGGCCGCCCTTGCCCGGGTGCCGACCCAGGTCCGCGCCCACAATCGGATGCTCGACGAGTACGACGCGGAGCTCGGCAACTGGGTCGCCGACGAGTCGGTGCGCCAGGAGCGCGAGATCAAGAGAACGACCCGCCGCTTCGCCGAGTCCGACAAGCAGGGTGAGCGCGGACACGCGCGCGCCCTCGCCCAGGTGAAGGAGGAGTCCCTCCGGGCCTACCGAGACTCCGAGCTCGCCGCGAAGCACCGCCGGATCGCCCTGCGGGACACGGAGGGCTGGCAGCATGACCTGTGGCGCTGGGTCACCGTGAAGGGACAGCTTCCGCCGCTTCGCACGCCGCGCAAGGTGAAGCCGATCGTTGACACGTGGCGCGAGCCGGTCAGCTTCGGAGAGATCTCGGCGAGTGTCACCGACCCGACGAGCCGCGACCTCGACGAGATCCTCGCCGAGCTTGCGCGGAGGCAGGCGAGCGCCGAGGACGAGCCCCCGCGCCCCGCCGACGCTCCCGAGCGCGAGCCTCGCCGCGCCCCGCGCGGGCATCCCGAGGGCGCCCGCAGCGGGGAGCAGATCCACCAGGGCGGCTAATACCGCGGCCGCGGCGGGGGCGCTCTCTATGCTCCCGCCGTGCAAGTACCGGCACTAGGGACGTACGCGGCCACCCTGGTCCTCTGCGCGTCGGCCCTCCTGGTCGGACAGGCGCTGCTGCTCGCGTGCGGGTGGCGGCGCTGGTCGTGGCTGTCCCCCGTCGTCGGGCTCGGCCCCCTCGTCGCGGTCGCCTGGGGGGCCGTTCAGCTCCCCGGGGAAGGCGCGACGGCGCTCGCCGCCGTGGGCCTGGTGTCGCTCGTCGCGCTCCTGGCGCTCGCGGGCCGGGTGGAGGGGGTTGGCGAGGCCGTGCGCGAGGGGCTGCCGGCGGGCGCGATCGCGCTCGCCGCGGCGTCGATCCCGTTCATCGTCGAGGGGCGCTTCGGGGTGCTGGGAACCGGCTTCAACGTCGACATGTCCCAGCACCTCTTCGCCGCCGACTGGCTCGCGGACCCGAACGGCACCGAGCCGGGGCTCGTCAAGCAGGGCTATCCGCTCGGGCCCCACGGCCTCGCGATCACGGCGAGCGAGGCGGGTGGCGGAAACCTCGTGCACGGGTTCGGAGGCCTCACCGTCGCGATCCCGGTGCTCGCCGCGCTCTGCTCGCTGACGGTGCTCCGACGGCTGCCGCCGGTTCGCCGCGCCGCGGCGGCGGCGCTCGTCGCGCTCCCCTACGTCGTCGCGTCCTACCTCGGCCAGGGGCAGTTCAAGGAGCTGCTCGAGGGGCTGTTCCTGCTCGGGTTCGCGCTCTGTCTGCACGAGCTGGCCCGTGGCTGGAGCACTGCCCTGCCGCCGCGGCGGCGCCTGCTGGCCGCGGTGCCGCTCGCGGCGATCGCGATCGGGGCCCTGTACTCGTACAGCGCCCCTGGGCTCGCGTGGCTGGGCGGCGCCGCGATCCTGTTCGCTGCGGCGGAGCTTCTCCGAAGGCGACGCGAGGTGCGCCCCGCCGTGGCGGCGAGGCGCGCCGCGCTTCCGGTCGCGATCGGGCTGGTCGTGATGATCGCGGGCGCCGCGCCCGAGCTCGGCCGCGTGGTCGACTTCCAGGGCAACGCGGTCAAGGTGGCGAACGCGGGCGATCGCGGCGAGCCCCCGTTCCGCACGCGGCCCAGGCCGCCGGACGTTCCCGACCGCGCCGAGGCTCCGATCGGGGACGACGCCCGCGACGAGAGCAGACAGCGATTCAACAACGACCGCGGGAACCTCTTTCATCAGATCTCGCCCCTCGAGGCGCTGGGGATCTGGCCCACGGGGGACTTCCGGCTCGATCCCGGCGAGGGCGCCGTCCCCGCGGTCCCCTACTACGCCCTCGCACTGCTCGGCGCGGCCGCGCTATTGCTCGCGCTTCGCCGCTGGGTGCGCCGCGGCGAGACCGCCGTCCCCGCGGCGCTCGCCGCCGCGATCGCGATCTACCTCGCAGCGCGGGCGGTGGGAACCCCGTACACGGCCGCGAAGGCGGTGATGATGATCGCGCCGCTGGCGATGCTCGTCGCGGTCCGCGAGCTGCTCTCTCCCGATGTGCTGAGCGCATCGGGCCGCCCGCCGCGTGCGGTGGCGGTCGCAGCGCTCGCCGCCGGCTTTCTTCTCGGCGCCGGCGCGTCGAGCCTCTTGGCGCTCGGGAACGCGCCGGTCGGGCCCGACGACTACTCGCCGGGCCTCGCGAAGATGCGGTCCGCGTTCGAGGGCGAACCCACCCTCGTTCTCGCGAATCCGGGTGAGCTGGAGAGTGAGCACGCGCGCGACTTCCTCGCCTGGGAGGCGCGAGGGGGCGATCCGGTCTGCATCGAGCCCGCGATGGCCGCGACCGGCGACGCTCCACCGGCCGGGATCCGCTACGTGGTCACCACCGAGGGCGAGACCGAGCCACCGTTCGCCGGCCTGTCCCGAAACCGCATCGAGGAGCCGTATGCGCTGTGGGTGCGCCGAGGCCGCGTCGACGGCCTCGCGCCGATCGGCGAGCGGGGTAACCCGAGCGAGTGCGGCCTCGGCCTCGGCGCGGGCTCCTGACGGCAACCGCCCGAGCCGAGGTTTAGCGTCGCCCGACGCCCCGCCTCGCCGTGGATAGCATGAATCGGCGATGCCCGACGAGGAGCGCGACGAGCTCTGGACACTCCGCCACGACGCGGCGCACGTGCTTGCGACCGCGGTGGTGGAGCTTTGGCCCGGGACCAAGATCTCGATCGGCCCCCCGATCGAGGACGGCTTCTACTACGACTTCGAGTTCCCCGACGGCGAGCGTCCGGGCGAGGACGACCTCCCGCGCATAGAGGAGCGGATGCGCGCCCACATCGAGGCGGACGAGCCGTTCGAGCATCGCGAGCTGCCGGTCGCCGAGGCGATCGAGAAGTTTCGCGCCGAGGATCAGCCCTACAAGGTCGAGCTGATCGAGGACCTGGTCCGCGACGAGGGCGTCGAGACCGTGTCGCTGTACCGCAACGGCCCCTTCGAGGACCTTTGCCTCGGGCCCCACGGGTCCTCGACCGGCCGCATCGAGGCGTTCAGGCTCAACTCGCTCGCGGGGGCGTACTGGCGGGGAGACGAGACCCGCCAGATGCTGACCCGGATCTACGGCACCGCCTTTGCCTCGCAATCCGAACTCGAGCGGCATCTACAGCGGCTCGAGGAGGCCCGGGCCCGGGACCACCGAAGGCTCGGCCCCGAGCTCGGCCTGTTCCTGTTTCGGGAAGAGGCTCCGGGGATGCCGTTCTGGCTGCCCGACGGGACCGTGCTGCTTCGGGGGATCGAGAATGAGGTTCGCGCCCAGCTAGACAAGCGGGGATGGGTGGAGATCAAGGCCCCCCAGGTGCTCGACGAGGAGCTGTGGCACCGCTCCGGCCACTACGACCACTACCGCGAGAACATGTTCTTCGCCGAGCCCGCCGAGCGGGACCGCGGCGAGGAGCGGCGCTTCGCGCTGCGACCGATGAACTGCCCCGGCGCCTGCCTCGTGTTCGCCTCGGAGCGCCACTCCTACCGCGACCTGCCGCTGCGACTCGCCGAGTTCGGCCTCGTGTCGCGGTTCGAGCGCGAGGGGGTGCTGCACGGGCTGCTCCGGGTGCGCGCCTTCACCCAGGACGACGGACACGTTTTCTGCACGCCCGACCAGATGACGGGGGAGGTCGACGCGATCTGCGAGGCGATCGACGAGCTGTACGTCCGGTTCGGGTTCGAGCAGGTGCGGGTCGAGCTCTCGACCCGCCCCGAGAAGTCGCTGGGGACGGACGAGCAGTGGGAGCTGGCCGAGTCCGGCCTGCGCGAGGCGCTGGAGCGCCAGGGGCGGGAGTTCGAGGTCAGCCCGGGGGAGGGGACCTTCTACGGGCCGAAGATCGACTTCCACATCACCGACGCGCTCGGGCGCTCGTGGCAATGCGGGACCTGCCAGCTCGACTTTCAGATGCCGGAGCGCTTCGAGCTCACCTTCACCGGGGCCGACAACGCGCCCCACCGCCCGGTGATGATCCACCGCGCGCTGCTCGGCTCGATGGAGCGCTTCGCTGGGATCCTGATCGAGCATCACGCCGGCCGCTTCCCGCTGTGGCTGGCGCCGCTTCAGGCGGCGATCCTCCCGATCGCGGACCGCCACGGCGAGTACGCGGAGCGGGTCGCGGGGCGCCTGCGGGACGCGGGCATCCGCTCGCGGGTGGACCTCCGCTCGGAGTCGGTGGGGAAGAAGATCCGCGACGCCGAGCTGGCGCGGGCCCCCTACATGCTCGTCGTCGGCGATCGCGAGCAGGATGCCGGGGCGGCCTCGGTGCGCCACCACGGCGAGGGTGATCTCGGTGCGATGCCGCTCGTAGAGCTGGTCGAGCGGCTGCGGGTCGAGGTCGGGCAGCGGTGAGGGCGGCTGTGTCTATACTCCTCGCGATGCCGGGTACCGACATGACGCCGCGCCGCTGAGCGCCCCGTGCCCGCTCGTCCTTGCCCCCTCACCGCGAAGCTTGTCTGTCATCTCTAGCTTGAAGCTCGCCCTGATCAGCTAGTGCCGGTTCCGCGCAGGTTCGACCGGCGCCCCCCCGAGCGCGACCCGACTCGGATCAACGAGAAGATCGGTGCCCGCGAGGTGCGGCTGATCGGTGCCGACGGCGAGCAGGTCGGGATCGTGCCGCGCGACGACGCGCTCGCCCGCGCGCGCGAGGCCGACCTCGATCTGGTCGAGGTCGCGGCGCAGGCCGACCCGCCCGTGTGCAGGCTGCTCGACTACTCGAAGTACAAGTACGAGCAGGAGCAGAAGGCGAAGGCTGCCCGCAAGCACCAGCAGCAGGTCAACGTGCGCGAGATCAAGCTCCGCCCGAAGATCGCCGACCACGACTACGAGACGAAGAAGGGACACGTGGTGCGGTTCCTGCGCCAGCATGACAAGGTCAAGGTGACGATCATGTTCCGGGGGCGGGAGCAGGCCCACCCCGAGCGTGGCCGCGCGCTCCTCGACCGGCTGTTCACCGACATCGAGGAGCTCGCGACGATCGAGCAGGAGCCCGAGCAGGAGGGGCGCAACATGACCATGCTGCTCGCACCGACCAGGGCCGCCGGCCAGGCGGCGTAGGGACGTGCCTGTCACGTGACGGGCCAACCCTGCTTCAATAAGCGCGATGCCGAAGATGAAGACCCATTCGGGCTCCAAGAAGCGCTTTCGCAAGACGGCGAAGGGCAAGCTGCGCGGGCGGCGTGCCTACTCCAGCCACATCCTGGAGAAGAAGCCGCCGAAGCGAAAGCGCCGCTTCGCTCGTCCCGTTCCGATCTCGGCCCAGGACAGGCCGCGGGTTCGCACGCTGCTCGCGGGGAAGGGGCGGCACCGGTGAGCCGGGCGAAGGCATCGGTCGCATCGCGCAAGCGGCGCCGCAAGACGCTCCGCCAGGCGCGAGGCTACTGGGGGCGCAAGCACTCCAGCCCTCGGCTCGCGAACGAGCAGCTGATGCGCTCCGGCCAGTACGCCTACCGGGATCGCCGCAACCGCAAGCGCGACTTCCGGCGCCTGTGGATCGTGCGCATCAACGCGGCGGCGCGGCGCGAGGGGCTCAGCTACTCGGAGTTGATGCACGGGCTGAAGCGCGCCGAGGTCGACGTCAACCGCAAGATGCTCGCGGACATCGCCGTCCGCGACCCGGAGGCGTTTCGCCGATTCGCCGAGCTTGCCCGGGAGGCCGCCGCGGCCTGACGATTCTGTCACGCGCGAGGACTCCCGGGGCGGACCGCGAGGCGGCCGCCCTTTTTAGTTCCCGAGAGGAGATGCACCGCACAGGTGATCACGAGCGCCCACAACGAGAAGCTGAAGCTGATCCGCAAGCTCCGCGACCGCAAGCACCGCGATCGCGAGGGCCTGTTCGTGGCCGAGGGGGAGGACCTCGTCGACGCCGCCGCTGCCGCCGGGGTGGAGCCCGAGCTCCTGCTCGTCGCCGGCGAGGACGTGGAGCCTCCGCTCCTCGATGCGGTCAGCGCGCTCGGATCGGGGACGCGGGTGATCGGCGTCTACCGCCGGCGGTGGGCCACGCCCGGACCGCCGGTGTGCGTCTACCTGCATGCCGTCGCCGATCCCGGCAACGTGGGCGCCGTGATCCGCGCCGCCCACGCGCTCGTCTCCGGGACGGTCGTGCTCGGCCCGGGATGCGCCGACCCCCACTCGCAGAAGGCGGTGCGCGCCACGATGGGCTCGATCTTCGCCCAGCCGATGGCGAGGGCGGGGATCGAGGCGACGCCGCGGCCGCGCGTCGCGCTCAGCGCGCACGGCGGAAGGCCCCTGGAGGCGCTGGAGCCCCCGTTGACGCTCTGCCTGGGTAGCGAGCGCGAAGGACTGCCGCCGGAGGTGCTCGCCCACTGTGACGACGAGGTGACGATCCCGCTGGTCAGGGGTGGGGCGGAGTCGCTCAACGTCGCCGCGGCGGCGGCGATTGCGCTGCACGGGATATCGTCGCCACCGAGGGTGGCGAGCGATGCTTGATCGAATAGCGCAGGTCCGCGAGGAGGCCGAGGCCGAGATCGCCGGCGCGTCCGATCCCGCGGAGCTCGAGGAGCTCCGCGTGCGCCACCTGGGCCGGCGCGCGGAGCTGACCGGGATCCTGCGCGGGATCGCGGAGCTCCCCGAGGCGGAGCGCGGCCCGGTCGGCAAGGCGGGTAACGAGGCGCGGGAGGCGATCGAGGCCCTGCTCAGCGCGCGCGCGGGCGAGCTCGACGCCGCGCAGCTCGCGACGCGGCTCGCCTCGGACGCCGTCGACGTCACCCTGCCCGGCACTCCCGTGGTACCCGTCGGGTCGCGCAACCTGCTCGTGCGCACGCTGCGCGAGATCGAGGACGTGTTCGTCGGCCTCGGCTACCGGGTCATGGAGGGGCCGGAGGTCGAGCTCGACTACTACAACTTCACGGCGCTCAACCATCCCCCCGGCCACCCCGCGCGGATGGAGCAGGACACCTTCTACGTCGACCCGGCGAGCCTCGACCCGGAGCTGCAGATCGAGCCGGCGCCCAGCTTCCCGGGAGACGAGGCCTCCGGGCCGGCGCTTCCGCCGGGCCCCGAGGACGTCGTCCTGCGCACCCACACCTCGCCGATGCAGGTGAGGGCGATGGAGGCGCAGGAGCCGCCGATCTTCATCGTCGTGCCCGGCCGCTGCTACCGCAGCGACCCGTTCGACGCCACCCACAGCCCGATCTTCCACCAGGTCGAGGGGCTGGCGGTGGGGGAGGGGATCACCCTCGCCGACCTCAAGGGAACGCTCGACGAGTTCGCGCGGGCGATCTTCGGCCCCGAGCGGGAGACGCGCTTCCGCCCCGGGTTCTTTCCCTTCACGGAGCCGAGCGTCGAGGTCGACGTGTCCTGCTTCCGCTGCGGCGGCTCGGGCGAGCTGGCCGACGGCTCGCGCGACCCGCTGTGCAAGGGCACCGGCTGGATCGAGATCCTCGGCTCGGGAATCGTCGATCCGAACGTGTTCGGGTTCGTGCGGGCGAACGGGTACGACCCGGAGCGCGTTCAGGGGTTCGCGTTCGGGATGGGGATCGAGCGGATCGCGATGCTCACGCACGGGGTGCCCGACCTGCGCAAGTTCTTCGACAACGACGTCCGAGTGCTGGAGCAGTTCCGATGAGGATTCCCCACTTCTGGCTGCGCGAGTACTGCGACCCCGGCCTGCCGGTCGAGGAGCTTGCGGAGCGGATCGCGCTGCGGACCACCGAGGTCGAGCGGATCTCCTACGTCGGCCCTCCCTCCGCCGACGGCTTCGTGGTCGGCAGGGTGCTGTCGGTCGAGCGGCATCCCGACGCCGATCGCCTCACCGTGTGCGAGGTCGAGACCGGGGACGGAACCCGGACGATCGTCTGCGGCGCTCCGAACGTCGCCGCCGGGCAGACCGTCCCCGTGGCGCTCCCGGGCGCGCTGATGCCGGGCGGTCAGAAATTGGGGAAGGCAGTGCTGCGAGGCGTCACCTCCGACGGGATGATCCTCTCGGAAGCGGAGCTCGAGCTCGGCGAGGACGCGGACGGAATCGCAGTTCTCGACGACGGTCCGAGCCCTGGAACCGCGCTGTCGGAAGTTCTGCCGCTCGCCGAGCCGGTGCTCGAGCTCGAGGTGAACTCCAACCGCGTCGACTGCCTCGGCGTCTACGGGGTCGCGCGCGAGGTGCACGCGTTCAGCGACGCGCCGCTGGCCGCGCCGCCCTGGGAGGACGACGCCGAGGCCGCCGGAGAGGGGGAGGCCCCGGAATACGCCTCGGTCACGGTCGATGTCCCGGAGCTCTGCCCGCGGTTCACCGCCCGGGTGTTCACCGACGTGACGATCGGGCCCTCGCCGCTGTGGCTGAAGGCGCGGCTCCTCGCCGCCGGCCAGCGCCCGATCAACAACGTCGTCGACATCACCAACTACGTGATGCTGCTCACGGCGCAGCCGCTTCACGCCTTCGATCTCGACCGTGTGCCGGACGGGGCGCTGATCATCCGCACCGCGAGCGACGGGGAGAGGATGACGACGCTCGACGGCGTGGAGCGCAGCTTCGACTCCGAGTCCGTTCTGGTGTGCGACCGCGACGGCCCGTCGGGGATCGCCGGGATCATGGGCGGCGCCGTCTCGGAGGTTTCCGCGTCGACCACCCGGGTCCTGCTCGAGGTCGCGACCTGGAACGGCGTCAACATCCTGCGCACCTCGCGCAGGCTGGGCCTGCGCTCGGAGGCCTCCAACCGGTTCGAGAAGCAGCTTCATCCCGAGCTCGCGATCAGGGCGCAGCGGATCGCGTCGAAGCTGCTCGTGGAGCTGTGCGGGGCGAGGCTCGTTCCGGGGACGATCGACGCCGCCGCCGACGTCCCGCCGCCGCATCGGGTCCCGCTGCGCGCGAAGCGGGCGGAGTCGGTGCTGGGGATGCCGATCGAGCCGGAGCGGTGCGCCGCCTATCTCGAGCGGCTCGGGTTCGGCGTCGAGCGGGAGGGGGACGAGCTGAGCGCCGAGGTCCCCTTCCACCGCCACTACGACGTCACCCGCGAGGCCGACCTGGTCGAGGAGGTCGGCCGGATCCACGGCTACGACCTCCACCTTCCCTCGACGCTGCCCGAGGCGACCGGCCAGGGCGGTCGCCTGACCCGCGAGCAGGCGCTGCGCCGTCGCGCCGAGGACGTGATGCGCGACCTGGGCTTCGACGCGGTGGTGGCCCTGAGCCTCACCGATCCCGGCCTCCCGCGGCGGCTGCGCGTGCCCGATGACGACCCCCGCGGAGCCCCGATCCGGGTCTCCAACCCCCTCTCGGTGGAGCACTCCCGGCTGCGGACCACGCTCCTGGGCCCGCTGCTCGACGCGGCGCGCTACAACATCGCGCGCGGCGCCGAGCGGGTGGCGCTATTCGAGTCCGCCCGCGCCTATCTCGCCCACGGGCGCTCCTCGGCCGGCGGCGTGCTCGGGGGTGAGTTCAGCGGCGAGCGCAGGGCGCCCGCGTACGAGCCGCATTGCGTCGCGGCGCTTGCGGTGGGGTCGATCGCCGCGCCGAGCTGGGGATCGGACGAGCGCGGGAGTGACTTCTTCGCGCTCAAGGGAGTGCTCGAGGCGCTGGCGGCCCAGCTCGGGGCGGAGGCCCGCTTCGAGCCCGCGCCGCAGCCGTTCCTCGATCCCGGCCGGGCCGCGCGGGTGGTGCTGGGCGGCCTCGACGCGGGGTGGCTCGGCGAGGTTCACCCGCTCGTGTGCCGGGAGTGGGACGTCGAGGCCGCGACGGGCTTCCAGGTCGGCCTCGCGGAGCTGGTCGCGGCCGCGTCCTACGGGCACGAGCAGTACGAGGACGTGACCACCTATCCCGCCGTGCACCAGGACCTTGCGATCGTGGTCGGGGATGACGTCCCGGCGGCCAGGGTGCGCGACGCGGTCCTGGCCGGCGGGGGGGAGCTGCTTCGCTCAGCGACGGTCTTCGACCTCTACCGAGGCGAGCAGGTCGGGGAGGGGTGTAAGAGCCTCGCGCTGCGGCTCGAGTTCCGCAGCCCCGAGCGCACGCTCACCGACGAGGAGGTCGCGAAGCGCCGCGCCGCGATCACCGAGGCGCTGAAGGAGATCGGGGGGACGCTGCGTGAGTGAGTCGTCAGTCATCAGTCATCAGTCATCAGTTGCAGAACAGCCGCTTGACGGCGAGCCGGTGGCCCGCGTGCTGGTCGCCGGTGCCTCCGGTTTCACCGGGGCGCTCGCCGCGCAGCTCGTGTGGGCGCACCCCCGCCTCGAGCTCGCGAGGGTGACCGCGCGCAGCGAGGTCGGGACGCCGCTGGAGCGACTCTATCCGCGCTACCGGGTTCCGCTCGCCCTCGAGGAGCTGGACCCGGATCGCGCCGGCGATTGCGACGCCGCGATTGTCGCCTACCCGCACGGCGCCGCCGCGCCGGTGGTCGCGGCGCTGCGCGAGCGCGGGCTCAAGGTCGTCGACCTGTCGGCCGACTTCCGGTTCCGCGACCTCGACGAGTACCGCCGCTGGTACGGAGATCCCGCCGCGCCCGAGCTCGCCGCCGAGGCGGTGTACGGGCTCACGGAGCTGTACCGGGAGCGGATCGCCGGCGCGGAGCTCGTCGCCAACCCGGGCTGCTATCCGACGGCGACCGTGCTCGCGCTCGCCCCGCTCGCCGAGCGTGGGCTGATCGAGGACGTCGTCGTCGACGCGAAGTCGGGCGTGTCGGGGGCCGGGCGCGGCGGCGGCGAGCGTCTGCACTTCGTCTCCGTGGACGAGAACTTCACCCCGTACGGGACAGACGGCCATCGCCACCGACCGGAGATCGCCCAGGAGCTGAAGGCGCTCGGGGCCGACGTCCCCCTGACCTTCGTCCCCCACCTGCTGCCGATCGATCAGGGAGAGCTGGTGAGCTGCTACGCGCGCCTGCGCGATCCGGCGGGCGGGGATCTGGAGGAGCTGTATCGGGAACGCTACGCAGCGGAGCCGTTCGTCGAGCTCACCGATCAAGCGCCGGGGGTGCGCGAGGTGCGCGACACGAACCTGTGCCGGATCCACGTCGTACGCGAGGAGGGCTCCGGCCGGGCGCTCGTGTTCGC
>Ga0268386_10001500_pt1 | contig 16019 bp, 15 predicted proteins | sample RVTome_15_FD_200260 | JGI IMG/M metagenome (GOLD analysis project Ga0268386, IMG submission 200260) | Soil microbial communities from uranium-contaminated site in the Upper Colorado River Basin, Wyoming, United States - RVT150D86... ...
AAGAGCCGGAAGCAGGCCTGGGCGCGCGTCTCTTTCGGCCGCGAAGGAGAAGGTGCGTGGTGGTCGAGGGCTTGGCGGGCGCTGGCGAGGGCCTTCTGGCGCAGCCGGTTGCTAAGGATGCCGTAGCGGCGGATACGCACGAAGCCCGGTGGCAGCACGTGCTGCAGGAACAAGCGGCAGAAGGTGGGCCCAGTGACGGTCCGGGTGCGCTGGCGATTGCCGTGCTCGCGATCGCGCCAGGCGAAGCTCACCATCCGGCCGTCGTAGGCCACGATGCGGCGGTTGGAGATGGCGATCCTTCGGGTGTAGCGGGCGAAGTAGGCGATGACCTGGGTACTCCCCCAGAATCTTGTGTCCGGCGGTCGTTACGCCGGTCGGCTGAAGGTCGTGCGTCGCACCGGGCGCACATGCGCCCAGCGGAGGTCTTTGGGGTAGTTCCTACCTACCGTGAGGGGCTGGGCTGGGGCTGTGCCGAAGGCGGTTGGCGGCGGCTTTGAGGGCGAACCAAGTCCAGATCAGCCGACGGGAGAGGCAAGCGAGCTTCTGTCGCTCAGGTCTCATGGCATCAACCGTGGAGAGAGCCTGCATGGCCTGTTCGATGAGCCGCTGAGCCTCATCGATCGAGTCCAGAGCGATCGTGACGCGGATCGCGGCCGCGGCCTGCCGTTGGCGGTTGGAGGCGATGCCCGGCATGGTCGCGGTTCTGCTTGCCCGGGGCCGCGTCGCTCTCGCACCCCGCAAGACCGCTCGTCGCTCGTCAGCTCTGGCTCTCAAACCGCGCGACGAACATGGCGTTGAGCTGGGGCAGGGCGGCGGAGATTGCGGCGGCCAGACGGCTCCACCGACCGTTCTCGAGCCGCTCGATGGCGATGCCGAGCCTGGCCTTGAGGTTGTCGGCACTGCTGAAGTAGCCACCGTTGTTGCGGCGCATGATCTCGAGCTGTCCGTTGACGGCCTCCACCGCGTTGGTGGTCGAGAAGGAGCGGCGCATCGGCTCGGGGTAGCGGAGGAAGGCCAGGTAGTGCTCGCGCTTCTTGCGCAGTTCGGCAATGAAGGTCGGCGAATCCTTCTCGCAGGCCTGACAGAGATCCTCCCACTGCCCGGCGGCCGGGGTCGTAGCAGGCCTTGATGGTGCGCAGACGGCTGTTGAACTTGTAGCACGTCCACGCGGCTTTCCCTGACCCCTGTCTCGTCGTAATCGCGCCGAAGGCGCCCGGCGCATGCTGTCGTCGGCGAAGGGTGCCCGGCCGCTCTGGACGGCGGCCGGGCTGTCGGCGCGAGTAGGCGGATGGTCTACGGGCGCGACAGCAGTAGCGTCCCACCGTCCGACCGACTTGTCGACCCCCCTCGCCAGGGCGCATGGCGGATGGAGAAGGGGTGCCGCTGGTCGCCCGGCGGTGCCCGCGTTGCGGCAGCCATTTCGGCGTCCGCTGGAGCTGTGAGCGGGGCCAGGTGTACTACTTGCCACCGGGACGCGCCGATCGCCGTTGCAGCTTCTGAAGAGTACGTGGCCACGCTGCTGCGCAGATACCTGAGTCTGCCGGGGACGCCGGACTTCGTGCGGCCCGCCGACAGGCGGTGTGCCCGCGCACTTTACCGGCGAGGCGTACCACTGGCGACGGCGGAGGCGGCGCTAGTGGTGGCAGCCGCGAGGCGGACTCTGCGCAGCCCCAAGCGGCCGCCTCTGGCGGCAATCCGTGCCCTGCATTACTTCCTGCCCGTCATCGAAGAGCTGCTCGAGCAGCCGCTGGTACCGGGCTACGTCCAGTACCTGGCTGGGCGGCTGCGGCCCGCGCGACGGGGCAGCCGCTCCGCCAGCGCGGGCGCGCCGGGGTCACGCACCACCACCGTGGACAGGAGGCCGAGACCGCTCCAGCCCAGGTCGCGGTGCAGGCGCGCGGACGCCACCGCTCGAGTGACCGTTCACCGCGGTTGGCGACTCGTTCCGGGGAGGCACGGGTGTGCTGTCGCGCACGGAGCGATCCTACAGGAATTGCACGCTGGTCCCGCCCCTTGGAGGGCCAGCCTGAGCATGGATGACGAGCGCAACTCTACACGCGCTCCCCTTCCGGGCGCTCGGCCGCCGCCGGCTGGGTCGCCGGACGAGCGTACAAACGACTACACAACGGGTGCTTAGCGAACTCGTGACCACGGTCACGCTCGGACGGGAGCTGGACCGCCTCTTGCTTCTTGTCGCCGCCGGAGGCGCACATGACACGGCACATTCTGCTCACGGGAGCCTTGCTCCTTTCGATCGCCGCCGCCCCCGCGTCGGCCCAGAACTTCCTCATGAACTCGGCCGAGACGATCAACAAGGGCAACTTCAAGATCGCCGCGTTCCCGACCGTCCTGTTCGGGGAGGACGGCGCGGACGACGAGTTCGGCGTCGGCACGCGGTTCGGCTACGGATTCACCGACAACTTCGACGTCGAGGCCAAGGTGGCCTTCTTCGACGGCTTCAAGCTCTACGGCATCGACGGGGAGGTCTGGCTGGTCAAGGGGCAGACCGACGTTTCCCTGGCCGTGGGGGTCCACAAGGCCGACGTGGACGGGGGCTTCGACTCGACAGCGATCGACACGTCCCTGCTCCTGAGCGGGCACGTCGCCGATCGGCTCGAGTTGTACGGCGGCGTGAGCCTATCCTTCGAAGACCTCGACGACGTGGAGGACTCCGACTTCACCCGCGCGTACCTCGTCCCCGGGATCGAGTACAAGCTCAGCGACAGGGTGGACCTGCTCGCGGAGTTCGGGATCGGGCTGAACGACGACAGCCCGAACTACCTGAGCGCGGGCCTCGCGCTGTACTTCCGCTGACGCTCCTGGGCTGGCCAGGGCCCACGTCTCTTGCGCCCGGGACCCGGCCTCGGGGCCGACCGGCTGCCCGCCGCTTTCGGGAGAACCAATCGGAGGGTTGGAGCGTCTCATCGTCGAATGGCACGTTCGGCCTGGCCTCTCCTGGTGACACTGCTCCTGGCCGACCTGGCCCGGGCCGACGACCGTCAGGAGCCCTCGATCCAGCCGGTCCGTGCCGTCACCGCTCCGTCCATCGACGGGCGGCTCGACGACGAGGCCTGGCAAGGGCCCCCGCTGCCCCTTTCGGACTGGCTTACCTACAACCCCCTCAACGGCGAGCGTCTGGTGCAGGCGACGGAGGTCCGCGCGGCCTACGACGACCGCTACCTCTACTTCGCATTCCGCTGCCTCGACCCGGAGCCGGACAAGGTCCGCAGCACGCTGAGCCGCCGTGACGGCATGTGGAACGACGACTGGGTCGGCTTGAGCCTGGACTCCGTCGGGAACGGCCAGGCCTCCTACGACATGTTCGTGAACCCGGCGGGTATCCAGGGCGACATCCTGACGACCGCCAGCGCCGGGGAGAACTCCGCTCCCGACTGGGTCTGGGACAGTGCGGGCCGCCGGACCGAGGCGGGCTACGACGTGGAGATGCGGCTGCCCTGGACGAGCATCCGGTTCAAGAGCGGCGAAGAAGTCCACATGGGCGTGCTGTTCTGGCGGAGGGTGAGCCGGCTCGGCATGTCCGCCTCCTGGCCCGTGGTGCCCCCGGGACGCAGCTTCCTGGAGCGCCATGCGGTGATGGTGCTCCGCGACCTGAAGCGGCCCTTGACGCTGGAGCTGGGGCCCAGCGCCACCTACTCCCGCCGCCAGGTCCGGGCCACTCCTTCGTCCTTCGGGCCCGCGGACTCCGATCCCGACGCCGGCCTCTCGGTGAAGTACGGGGTGACGTCCTCGGCCACCCTGGAGGGGACGATCAACCCCGACTTCAGCCAGGTTGAGAGCGACGCGTTCCAGGTCGAGGTCAACCAGCGCTTCCCGCTGTTCTTCTCGGAGAAACGTCCTTTCTTCATGGAGGGGATGGGCACGTTCGAGCTGGCGGGCGTCGGCGGCGACGCGGTGATGCGCACGGCCGTCCACACCCGCCGGATCGTGGACCCGCGGTGGGGCGCCAAGACCACGGGCACGGCGGGGAACGTGGGCTTCGGCATCCTCGCGGCCGGTGACGAGGCTCCGGGACGGCAGGTCCCCGGGGAAGACACGAGCCCCTTCCTCGGACGCCGCCGCAACTTCTTCGTTGCCCGCGGCCAGCACAGCCTGGGCCGGTCCAGCTACGTGGGAGCCATCCTCACCGACACCGAGTTCGCCGACGGCCACAACCGCGTGGCCGGAGCCGACGTCTCCGCCCGCTGGGGCCGCCAGGCCGCCAGCGCCACGTTGCTCGCGACGACCAGCCGCACTCCCGACGGACGGGACGCCACCGACGGCCTCGGGGGGCAGGTCTACTACTCCTTCGAGTCGAAGCCGATCCTGTTGATCACGCAGCTCGAGCACTACGACCGGGGCTTCCGGATGGACACCGCGTTCTTGAACCAGGTAGGGATCACCCAGGGGTGGAGCTTCGTGGCCCCGAGCTTCTACCCGGATTCCGGGAAGTACCCGTGGTTCAAGCGGATCGTCCCCTTCGCATTCGCCCAGTACGGCCGCGACCGTGTCCAGGGCGGCTCGCCGCTCCTCTTCGTCCCCGGGGTTCGCATGCACTTCACCCGCCAGGGCTTCTTCCGCGCGGACGTCGTCCTCGGCAAGGAGGTCTTTTCGGGTCGCACCTTCCGCACCCGGAACGTGCGCATCACGGGCGAGGGCCAGCTCACCCGGTGGCTCTACCTCTTCGCCCGCAGCACCTTCGGCCGCCAGCTCTTCTACGACCCCGCCGAGCCCTTCCTGGGGCGGAGCCGCACCTACAACGCCGAGGTCAGCCTCCAGCCCAGCGCTCGGTTCAACCAGAGGGTCGGCTTCAACCGGGTCGAGTTCGATCGTCTCTCGAACGGGTCGCGCGTCTACACGGTGGACGTCCTGAACACGCGGACCACGTTCCAGATCGACCGGCGTTTCTCCGTCCGGGGCATCGTGCAGTACGACAGCTCCCGCCAGCGCGTCCTCACCGACCTGCTCGCCTCTTGGGAGCTGGTCCCCGGGACGGTGGCCTACGCCGGCTACGGCTCGCTGATCGAGCGGCAGGAGTGGGACGGCACCGGTTGGACGCCCCTCGTGGGGCCGTACCGGACCACGCAGCGCAGCCTCTTCTTCAAGGCATCGTACGTCCACCGGTTCTGAGCCCGATCGCTGGCTCGACGGGGCGGCGCGTCGGAGCGCCCTTTCCCCGAGCGACTCCGTCGGTCGGGGACGGGCGGTGATCCCGGAACCGGAGCGCTGCCGTTCCGGGGCCAGCTCCGCGGGCGTGTAGGCGCGTCCACCCTTCAGCGGTCCCCGGACAGGCCGCCGTAGGCCACCAGGAGCGTCGGCTTGTACGCGGTATCGGGAGGAGTGCTCGATCAGGAGGCCCGCCCCCAGTCACGCCCGACGGCCATCGCCGACGCCCTGCGCCTGGCTCGACCTCGACTGAGAGAGGCTCGATCGCTTCTCCCGCTCCTGCGGCTCCCCGGGCCGACTCGACGCAGTCCCGTCCGATGGTCCACAATCGACCCATGTGTCGGAACATACGCACGCTTTTCAACTTCGCGCCTCCCGCGACCGACGAGGAGGTTCGCGCGGCCTCGCTCCAGTTCGTGCGCAAGCTGAGCGGCTTCAACGCGCCCTCGCGCGCCAACGAAGCCGCCTTCGACCGCGCGGTCGAGGAGGTGACGCAGGTCGCCCGGCGGCTCGTCGACGACCTGGTGACCAACGCTCCGCCCCGGAACCGCGAGGAGGTGGCGGCGCTGGCGCGGGAGCGGTCCGCGAAGCGCTTCGGCCGGAGCGCCTGACGAGCTCAGGCGCGAGGGCCGTCGGCCCCTGCACGAGGGTCGAGCCCACTGCCGGCTCGACCTTCTGGAGGCGGCCCCACATCGCGCGGCTGCTCTCGCCGCTCCCGTCCCGGACGGCTCCGAGCAGGCTCGACGACCTTCCGACGTCGGAGCGGCCTTCACCGGCGGCGGATTCCGCCCCGCGGCCGCGGACCTGATGCCGTTGCGCTCCACGACGCGCGGATACACTGGAGCGCCGTGACCGGCCTCGTCTACCTCGACTACAACTCCTCGACTCCTCTCGATCCCGAGGTGCTCGAGGCGATGTTGCCGTTCCTGCGCGACCGCCACGGAAACCCCGCCAGCGCCCACGCGGCCGGGCGCGTGCTCGCCGCGGCCGTCGAGGAGGCGCGGGCCGAGACCGCGGCTCTCGTCGGGGCCGCGCCCGACGAGATCGTCTTCACCAGCGGCGGGACGGAATCGAACAACTGGGTCCTCGCCGGCGCCGTCCCGGAGCCGCGCGGAGCCCACGTCGTCATCTCGGCGGTGGAGCACTTCTCCGTCCTCGAGGGGGCTCGGCGGCTGGAGCGGGCGGGGGCCGCTGTCACCGCCGTTCCGGTGGACGGGGAAGGCGGCGTCGACGCGGGCGCGGTCGCCGGAGCGATCCGACCCGAGACGCGGCTGGTCTCGCTGATGCTCGCGCAGAACGAGGTCGGCACGGTTCAGCCGGTCGCCGAGGTCGCGGCGGCCGCCCGCGCGGGCGGCATCGCCGTCCATACCGACGCCGCCCAGGCCGCCGGCAAGATACCGGTCGACGTGGCCGCCCTCGGCGTGGACTTCCTCACGGTGGCGGGCCACAAGCTGTGCGGGCCGAAGGGTATCGGAGCCCTCTACGTTCGACGCGGGACGGGGATCGCGCCCTGGATGCTGGGAGCGCCGCACGAGAGGGGGCTGCGGGCGGGGACGTTGAACGTGCCGGGGATCGTGGGGCTGGGGGCGGCGGCGCGGATCGCGCGCAGGTCGGTCCTCGACGAGGGGCTGAGGCTGCGCTCCCTCTCGGCGCGGCTGTGGGAGGCGCTCCGAGCCAGGATCCCCGGGGTCGTGCTCAACGGGCCCGCCCTCGATGCACCCGGCCGGCTGCCGAACACGGTGAACGTCTCGTTCCCCGGTGTGCGGAGCTACGACCTCCTGGCGCGGGTGACCGGCGTTGCGGTGACCGCGGGGGCGGCCTGCCACTCCGGCGATCCGAGTCCCTCGGCGACCCTGATGGCCATGGGCTTGCCCCTGGAGCGGGCCCTCGGCGCAGTGCGGTTCTCCCTCGGCCGCCGGACGACGCCCGCGGAGATCGAACTAGCCGCAGCCCTCTTCGCCGAGGGCATGGGGGTCGCCTGACGGCGCGGGTGTCGATCGGGACCGGTGCCGTTCGACCACCATCGAAAGGAGGACGCACCACATGCAGTACTTGCTCCTGATCTACGACGACGAGAAGAAGTTCGGCGCCCTCTCCGAGGCCGAGCAGGGCCGTGTCTTCGGGGAGTACATGGAGTTCACCAGGGAGATCGTCAAGTCCGGGAACCACCGTGGGGGAGAGGCGCTGCAGCCGGTCGCGGCCGCCACCTGCGTGCGCCACAAGAACGGCAAGACCCTCACCACCGACGGGCCCTACGCCGAGACCAAGGAGCAGCTCGGCGGCTACTACCTGGTCGAGGCCAGGGACCTGGACGAGGCGGTCGCCATCGCTGGACGGATCCCATCCGTCCGGCTCGGCGGCACCATCGAGGTCCGGCCGATCATGCCCACGCCGCAGCCCTGACCGCGTGCACGGCGGCCACCCGTTGCGATACCTTCGCACCGGGTGGCCGCGTGAACCTCCACGAGCGCGAGGTCGAGGACCTCTACCGGCGGGACTACGGCCGGATCCTGGCGACGCTGATCCGCCTGGTCGGGGACTTCGACGCCGCCGAGGACGGGCTACAGGACGCGTTCGCGACCGCCCTCGTTCGCTGGCGGGCGGACGGCATGCCGCAGAACCCGTCGTCCTGGATCATCTCGACCGCGCGTCACAAGGCGATCGACCGCCTCCGCCGCCGGACCTGGCTGGAGCGGCGCCGCGACGAGATCGAGCGCCATCTCCGGGCGCTGCAGACGGCGGACGAGGGGCCCGTGGCCGAGGACCGCCTGCGGCTCGCCTTCACCTGCTGCCATCCCACCCTCGCCCTCGAGACGCGTGTGGCGCTCACGCTTCGCACACTGTGCGGCCTCACCACCGAGGAGATCGCCCGGGCCTTCCTCCTGCCCGTGCCCACGCTGGCCCAGCGCCTCGTCCGGGCCAAGGCCAAGATCCGGGACGCCGGGATCCCGTATCGCGTGCCGCCGGACGACGTGCTCCCCGAACGGCTGGACGCGGTGATGGCGGTCGTCTACCTGGTGTTCAACGAGGGCTACTCGGCGAGCTTCGGCGACCGGATCGTCCGCGAGGACCTGTGTGGCGAGGCGATCCGCCTCGGGCGCATGCTCGTGGAGCTGATGCCGGCCCGCCGCGAACCCAGGGGCCTGCTGGCCCTGATGCTCCTGCACGACGCCCGCCGGGCCACGCGCGTGGACGAGGCCGGCCGGCTGCTGACCCTCGAGCAGCAGGACCGCACCCGTTGGGACCGCGGCCGGATCGCCGAAGGCGCCGCGCTGGTCGAGGACGTGCTTCGCGGCGGACCGCCCTCCGCCTACGCCGTCCAGGCCGCCATCGCGGCCCTGCACTGTCTGGCGCCCGCCGCCGCGGACACCGACTGGCGGCAGATCGCGGGCCTGTACGAGGTACTGCTCCGGATCGAGCCCTCCCCGGTCGTCGAGCTGAACCGGGCGGCGGCGGTGGCGATGGCCGACGGTGTCGAGCGCGGGCTGGAGCTGATCGACCGGCTCGACGGGCGCCCCGAGCTGGCCCGCTATCATCTGCTGCCGGCCGCCCGGGCCGACCTGCTCCGCCGGGCTGGCCGACGGGCCGAGGCCGCCCAGGCCTACCGGTGCGCCCTCGAGCTGGTGACGAACCAGGCGGAGAGGCGGTACCTGGAGGCCCGGCTCGCCGAGGTCGCGACCGACGTCTGCGGATGACCGACGTCGCCGGATGAGCTCCGCCGTCGGTGCCGGCGTGCGAACGTCACCAGCAGGTCGCGGCTGTCCGGCTAGACTGGTCCCGCCGATGGCTTCCCACACTTCCGGTTCCCAAGGGTCGGTTACCGAGGAGATCGGCCCCGGACGGTCGGCCGGCGCCCTGGCCGCGTTCGTCCGGCGGTATCCCCGGCTCTTCGTCCTCACCGGAGCCGGCTGCAGCACCGGCTCCGGGATCCCGGCCTACCGCGGGGCGGACGGCCAGTGGCAGAGCCGTCCACCGGTCCAGTACGCGGCGTTCGTGGCGTCGCCCGCCACCCGGCGCCGCTACTGGTCGCGCAGCCTCGCCGGCTGGCCCCGCGTCGCGCAGGCGTCGCCCAACGCCGCGCACCGGGCGCTGGGGCGGCTGGAGCGGCTCGGCCACGTCGCCCTGCTCGTGACCCAGAACGTGGACGGCCTCCACCAGCGGGCCGGGAGCCGCCGCGTCCTGGACCTCCACGGGCGGCTCGACAGCGTGGAGTGCCTGTCCTGCGGTGGCAGCTACCCGCGGGCCGACATCCAGTCCCTCCTGTCGGGCTGGAACCCCGGACACGGGGACCGCACGGCCGTGGCCGCACCCGATGGCGACGCCGGCGTCGCGGAGGAAGACCTCGAGGACTTCGCGGTCCCGGACTGCCCGGCCTGCGGCGGTGTCCTGAAGCCGGCGGTGGTGTTCTTCGGCGAGAACGTGCCCTCCGGCCGCGTCCAGACGGCCGCCTCGGGTGTCGCGGCCGCGGACGCGGTGCTGGTCGTCGGCTCGTCGCTGATGGTCTACTCCGGTTACCGCTTCTGCGTCGCGGCAGCGGAGCAGGGCAAGCCCGCGGCCGCGGTGAACCTCGGGCGAACGCGCGCGGACGGCCTCCTGTCGCTCAAGGTGGCGGGGGACTGCGGCGAGATCCTGTCCGCGCTGCTCGAGCGACTGGAGGCCTGAGCGAGAACCGCGGGCGCGTTCGCTTCCCGGCATCTCCTGTCGAGACGTGCCGCCACGGCCAGCACGCGCTCTGGTTGCCCCGCACTGGCGGGCACGCCTATGATCCCGGCGTGTTCTCCAGGCGCCAGTGGGCGGTCGGGTCCGCGATCGTCGTCCTGGCCTTGTCGGCCCTCGTCCTCGCCGACAGCGGCTTCGGCGAGCCGGGGGTCCGGCGGGTGGTCCGCTGGACCGCCCGTTCGTCGCTGGTGCTCTCTTCCGCCGCCCTCGCCGGTCCTGCGTTGTCCGCAGCCGGGTGGCTGGCGCGGAACCGCCACGGGCTCCTCGCCGCGCTCGCCTCCTCGCACGCGCTCCATGGCGCGGCGATCGGCGTCCTCGCGATCCTCACCGGCGGCCGCAACCTCGAGGAACGCGCCTCTCCGCTCATCGTCGTCGGGGGTCTGCTCGGGTACGTGGCGATCGGCTGGGCAGCGCTGCGGCCGGACCATCGGCTCACGGGGCCGGGTCTGGTCTGGGTCTGGGGCGTCTTCGCCTTCAGCTACCTGCCGCGGGCGCTCCGATCGCCGGTCCCGTACCTCCTACCGCTCGCAATGCTCGCCCTGGTGATGCTGGCGTTGATCGTCGGACGGCTCCGGTCTCGTGTGCCGACGGTGGCCGCGGCCGGCTCGGCCTGAGGCGTACTGGAACTCACGATGGTGCGGCGCATCCGGGCGTACCGCCGTGGACCCTCGCCTCGATGGGTCCTCGCGCTCGGCCAGTAGCAGGATGGTGGCGCCGGGCTGTACCCGGCCGCCGGGCCGGGCATTCAGGAGGGACGGGTCTCAGCAGCCTCGAGCCGGCTCAGGCTGGTGCCGAGTCCAGCGGGCGTAGGCGCGCCGGACGTAGCGGAGCCGGGCCGCGGGCGTGGGGTAACGCCGGCAGAACCAGCGCACGAGCGAGAGGACCTCGGCGCGCTCGTCCTCGGACAGGGGCAGGCTCTGGGCCACCCGAAGCTCGTCCGCCGAGACCGAGCGGTTCGCCAGCAGCCGCGCGCGTTCGCGCGCCTCGGGACCTACGCGGATCCGCGGCGCGCTCACTCCGGCTCCACTCCGCGCAGGGCTTCGAGCAGACGGATGTCCTCCAGGTCCTTGGGACGCGGCCGGACGCGCTTGGTCGCGATCAGGTCATCGAGGCTGGGTATCGAGACGGACACGCCCTCCTCCAGGGATACGCTGCGGCGCCGCAACCACAGCTCGTCGAAGGCCAGCCGGCCACCGTCGGCCGCCGTCAGCGAACGCGCCACGAGCACGTCCACGGTCTCGTCGTTCTGAAGGACGTAGCGTCCGCGCTGGCGCGCCTCCTCGGGAGTATGCGTTGGTAGCAAGCCGAACGATTCGGCCGCCGCATTGAAAAGCGCGATATCGTCGACATGGATCCAGAAGTCGTAGTCAGCGGTGAGGACGGGCAGGCCCAGGACGACGAGCGCACGCCGTCCGATGAGGAGCGCCCGCACACCGCTGCGCTCGATCCCCTTGAAGAACGCGATCTCGTCGAACTCCGATGCCTGCACGCCATCACGATACTATGCGAAACTGCCGGCCTGCGGTCCGCGCGACGCGGGCTCCGGGACGCTCGGCGATCCCTCATCCCCCGCCCTGCTGGTTCGGCGGACACGAAGCGAGCCTTTCTTCCTGCCTGGAATCAGGAGTTCGGGCGGACCTGGTCGCCGAGTCCACTACGGCCCTCTACGGCTTCAGGATCACGCCCTCGTTCCGCTTGCCGTTCATCTTGACGAGCAGGGGGCGATCGAAGCGCAGGTGGCGGACGCAGCCGCTCTCGGCGGCGGACGGCTGGGCGGAGAGCCAGTCCCAGTCCACGAATCCCTCGCCGGCGTCGGGGTTGACGGTGAAGTAGCCGACGTTGAAAGACGTCAGGTTCTGGAAGAAGTGGGTGCCCTGGGACGGGGTCACGCGGAAGTCGGCGAAGCCGGCTTCGACGATGGCACGCGCGCCCGAGATCTGGTCCCAGGTCACCGGGATCCCCAGCCACGGGTCGGCCGATCCCCAGCGGCCGACTCCGACGAGGAGGTAGGGCCGGCCCGCCTCGACCAGGGCCGCGTTGAGCCGTGCCAGGTCCCCGGCGGTCTGGCGGCTCTGGGCGCGCTCGAACCGGTGCCGGTCCACCACCACGACGTCCTGGACGTCCTCGATCCGGCCGTTGCCAAGGACGCTCTGGCTGCGGCACAGCGTGCGTGCCGGCTCCACCCTGCCGATCTCCAGCTCCTCGGTCTCGCGGGTGAGAGCCAGGGGGCGGAGCTGGAGGAAGAACAACTCCGGCGTGCCCCCGTCGGGCGTCTTCAGGTTCACCGCGAACTCGATCTCCACCGCGGTGCCCATGCCCCAGGCGCCCAGCTCCAGCAGGCGGCTGAGGACCTCCCCGACCGGGAACGCGCCGTGCTTCAGCAGGGGGGCGAAGCTCAAGACGCGGATGCCCGGTCGGGCGACCCCGTCGTAGACGGCGTCGTTCTCCGCCGACCACGTGGATGCCAGGGCGGCGAGCGTCCCGTCCGCCTCCGCCGCCTCCAGCTCGAAGCGAGTCTCGCGCATCTCGCCGCCCGGGTTCCGGTCGCCGCCCAGCTCCAGCGCCCAGAACGTCCGCTGCGAGTTCTCCAGGACGTCGGCCACCGACGAGAACTGCACGAGGTGCTGCGGGTAGCGCGGGCAGAAGCGCAGGCACCGTCCCCCCTCCACCACCGTCCGCCCGAGACCCAGCGCGACCGCGGCGATGCCGTCCTCCGGACGGAGGGGCGGAGTCGGATAGAAGTTGTGGGACCGGGCGACGCCCGCGAAGTCCGGGTAGTACCTCCCTCCGCGGGGCGCACCCGCCACCCTCTGCACGATCACCGCCATCTTCTCCTCCTCCAGCCGGTACGGCGTGGCGCGGAGGAAGGCCTTGGCGTGTTTCGAGAAGGTCGAGGCGTAGACCCGCTTGATGGCGCGGACCAGCCGGTCGAGGCGCTCCTGCCGGGAGGAGTGGTCGTTCGCCAGCATGAACGTCTCGTACACGCCGGCGAAGGGCTGGTACTGCGAGTCCTCGAGCAGGCTCGACGAGCGGACGGCCAGCGGGTAGTCGACGCGGTAGAGGAAGGCGGAGAGGTCACGCCGGGCCTCCTCCGGGAAGGCGGCGTCCAGGAAGCGGGCCTCGATCTCCGCGTCGTCGTCCGAGTGGATGGCCACGTCGGCCAGGCCGTTGTCGTCCAGGAAGCGGTCGAAGACGTCGGTCCCGACGACGACCGCCGGTGGCACCGAGACGGTCACTCCCTCCAGGCTCTCGTCCGCGGCGCCCTCGCCGAGCAGCAGCCGGACGAAGGCGAGCCCCCGCGCCTTGCCGCCGATCGAGCCCCCTCCGATGCGCTGGAAGTCGTCGCGGTGGTCGAACGCCTTGGCGTCGAAATCGGCGACCTCGGTGCGCCGGCGCTGCCGGCGGTAGGCGGCGATGGAGTCGATGAGCACGCGCCGCAGATCCTCGATCGAGGGGAAGTCCGAGACCTTCCGCGGCCGGAGGCCGTGGGCCAGCGCGAACTCGGTGCGGGCCTTCAACCACTTGGAGAAGTGGTTGCGCCCGGCATGGTACGCGATGCTCTCGGCCGGCACGCTGCGGAGCAGGTCCTCGAGCGTCTTGAGGTCGTGGGCCCGGCCCACTTCCAGGCCCTGGCTCAGCCGGAAGGTGAACTCCCCGAAGCCGAAGCTCGCGAGCATGATCCGGCGGAGGTCGGTGAGCAGGGTGGGAGAGCCCTTCAGCAGGAACTCCGCCCCGACCTCCAGCGCCAGCGGCTCGTTCTCGGGACGGGAGGACTGCAGGATGACGGGGACGTCGGGCCATCCCTCCTTGACCCGCCGCGCGAGCTCCAGGCCCGATTCCCGCGACCAGCGGCCGGCCCGAGGAAACTCGACGTCGGAGATGACGCCCAGTACCTCCTCGGGGTAGGTGGTGAACGCCTCCCAGGCCTCCTCGAAGCTGCCGCAAAGGAGGATCTTCGGCCGTGCCCTCATCCGGGTGATCTTGTGGGAGACGTTCACCCCTTCCGAGATGAGCCTCTGGGAGTGGTGGAGCAGCTCCGCGTACATCGCGGGCAGGAAGGACGAGTAGTAGCGGACGTTGTCCTCGACGAGCAGGATCACCTGGACGCCCACGGTCCGCGTGTCGTGGGCGACGTTGAGCCGGTCCTCGACGTGCTTCACGATCGCCACCAGGATCCGCGCGTCCCCCTGCCACATGAAGATGCGCTCGACCGCGGACACGTCGTTGCGGGCCAGGAAGTCCTTCAGCTCCCGGCTGTCGAAGGCCAGCAGGGCCACCGGTATGCCGAGGCCCGCGCGGCGGACCCGCCGGGCCAGCTCGGCCCCGTTCATGTCGGCGAGCTGCAGCGCGGATACGATGAGCTGGAATCGACCCGGGTCCCCCGCCCGCTCCAGCGCCTCGGCTCCGGTGGACGCGGTGGTCAGGCCGGGTGCGTAGTGGAGGTCGAGGTTGCGGAACTCACCGACCACGCGCTCGCCGATCTGGCCGGCCTCCTCGAGGATGAAGGCGTCGTAGGGGCTGGCCACGAGGAGGATGTCCATGACCCGGAAGCGCATGAGGTCGTGGAAGTCCCGGAGACGGCTACGGAAGGGTGTGGCCGGGTGGCGGTCGGCGGAAGTGGACATGGGCCCCTCGATGGCGGAGGGAATCATAAGCGCGGCGCGGCCCCGGGGGCCAGGAGGTACGTGGACGACGAAAGCCAGCCGAACGACGTCGACCTCGAGCTGGCGTCCTCCGCCCACCCGATCGTCTAGCTCGAGCCGAAGCGCCGCCTGGCACGCGGCCCGTCCAATCGGTTGAGCGCCCGTCGTCAAGGCCGGCTCCACTGACGACCGGCGATCGCGGCAGGCAAGCCGGTGTCGCCGGCGACGGCGTATGCGGATCTTTGGACTACGCGCGAGCGCCGCGGCCTGCTAGAGTGATGTCAACGGAGGTCGCCATGCATGACGCCGGCCGGCACGACGAGAGCGAGCTGGCGCGGGCCATCACCCTGGGCGCGCAGCGCCGACCCGAGCAGGCCTTCGGCAACTACTTCGTGGGGCGGAGGGCGTCGTGCGCCCTGGGGGCCGCCTACGAAGGGATGTACCGCCTTCCGGAAGAGGCGGGCCAGATCCTGCCGAAGCGGCTGGAACGGCTGTTCGACTGCCTCGAGGGCAGGGTGAGGCACTGTCCGGCGAACGGCTGCAAGAAGACGCTGATCCTCGCCGCGATGCTCGTCCACCTCAACGACGATCACCTCTGGTCGCGCGAGGCGATCGCCGCGTGGGTGGAGACGCTCGCCCCGCCGCCGGACGCTGGCCCGGCCGAGCAGTAGGCCTTCTCCTGGTCGCCTGACGGCGGAGCCTCCCGCACCAGCTCCCGGGAACCGCAGGACCGCACTCGTGGCCTCGTCGACCTCGGCGAGGCGATCCTCGCCGATGTTCGCGCAGATGGCGAAGACGGCCTCGGGCTCCTGCCGGAACAGCGAGGTCGGGGTCGAGGTCGACCACGGAACTCGACTGAACGTAGTACGCGTTCTTCGCCGATGGCCGCCGTCCGGTGCAATTCGACGCTACACGAGCCCCTGGTCCAGCATCGAGTCCGCCACCTTCAGGAACCCGGCGATGTTGGCGCCGTTGACGTAGTTCCCGGGAGTGCCGAACCGGTCGGCGGTCCCGACGCAGGCCTCGTGGATGCTCCGCATGATGGTGCGCAGCCGCCCATCCACCTCTTCCCTGGTCCAGCCGTAGCGCATGGAGTTCTGGCACATCTCCAGGCCGGAGACCGCCACGCCCCCGGCGTTGGCAGCCTTCCCGGGGCCGTAGAGGATCCGCCGGTCCACGAACTGGACGACGCCGTCCAGGTCGGTGGGCATGTTGGCCCCCTCGGCGACGAGGTAGACGCCGTTCCGGAGCAGGTTCGCGGCGTCCTTTCCGTTGATCTCGTTCTGGGTCGCGCTGGGGAAGGCGCACTGCGCCTTGTGGTCCCACAGCGGGTTGTGCTCGAGCCTGGGGTCGGCTTCCCGCCAGAGGGCGGTCCGGTACTTCTCCGCGTACTCCTGGATCCGGCCGCGGCGCACGTTCTTCAGCTCCATCACGAAGGCCAGCTTGTCGCGGTCGATCCCGGCCTCGTCGTAGACGTAGCCGCTCGAGTCCGAC
>Ga0268386_10001502_pt1 | contig 16017 bp, 12 predicted proteins | sample RVTome_15_FD_200260 | JGI IMG/M metagenome (GOLD analysis project Ga0268386, IMG submission 200260) | Soil microbial communities from uranium-contaminated site in the Upper Colorado River Basin, Wyoming, United States - RVT150D86... ...
CACTGGTTCCGGCCGCTGCTGCTGCGCAAGGACCGTCTGCCCGCCCGCGGCCCCGCGGTGCTGGCCGGCAATCACTCGGGCACCGCCTTCCCCTGGGACGCCATGGTCCTCGACGCCCTGCTCTGGGGGCACGACGGCATGCCGGAGAGAGGCAAGTGCCGCTCGGTGTTCGAGAGGGAGCTGTCGATGCGGTGGTGGATGCGCCCGTTCGGCATCGACGACTTCTGGCGCCGGGGCGGCGGCGTCGACATGACCTTCGACAACTTCGACCGGCTGCTCGCCGACGGCCACCGGGTCCTCTACTACCCGGAGGGCGTGCCGGGGATCGGCAAGGGCTTCTTGCGCCGGTACCGGCTGCAGCGCTTCAGCTCGAGCTTCGTCATCCTCGCGGCCAGGCATGGGGCGCCCGTGGTGCCCGTCCACATCGTCAACGCCGAGTGGGTCATCCCCTTCAATCTCACCCTCGGGCCCGTCGACCGCCTCGTCGAGCGGCTCTTCGGCGTGCCGTTCTTCCCCCTGCCGGCGGCGCCTCTCTGCCTCCTCTTCCCGTGGATGTGGTACCTGTCGCTGCCGGCCCGGATGATCTTCGTCGTCGGCGAGTCGATCGACGTGGCGGCTTGGGGGCGGGAGGTGGGCCTCGACCCCGAGAGCCCCGACCGCGAGCTGGCGCGCCTCCTGGCCGAGCGCGTGCGCGGCGCGATGCAGGCGGAGCTGACGCGGCTGGTCGAGCGCTACGGCCGGAGGCCCTATCAGGCCCGCTCGCTGCTGCGCTCGCTGGCCCAGGCCCGGCGGCGGCGCGCGCTCCAGCGGGTGCTCCCCTGGAGCTGGCCTCGCATCTTCCTGCGCCAGCACCGCGACCGCTCGCGACCGGCGGCCCGCCACCCTCTCCACGCCTGGTGCCGCGACTGGGACGTCCTCGGCTGGCACCTGCCCTTGGGCTGGGCCCTGCTCACCCTCGCCCGCCGCCTGCGCCGCCCTCCCTGCGGCTACCGCGGCCTCACCGCCGAGGAGCGGCGGATTCGCGAAGGCACGTATCCCTGGAACCTGGCCGAGCGGCCGTTGTTGCCGCCGGATTCCCCCGACGGAAGCTCCCCCAACGAGGCGTAGGGGCGGGCTCGCCCCCGCCCGGGAGGGGACCAGCCCCTCCCCCGCGATCCTTCACGCCCCATCGGCGAGCCAGGCGTCGAGCCGGTCCAGAGCGCGCTCGAGGTCGGCGAGCGGGCCCTTCGAGCGCTCGTCCTGGCGCTCGACGGGGAGGCCGACCGAAACCCAGAGGTCGCGCGGCTGCTCGAGGACCTCGCGCGAGAGGGCCAGGCCCCGCCTTTCGAACGCCGGGGCCAGCTCGTCGTAGCGGGCGAGAAGGTCGGCCCGGACCGTGTCGTAGGCGTGCTCGCAGACGGCGCGCCGCGACGAGAAGCTGAAGATGTTGGTGAAAAACATCCGGTAGTCGTCGCGCCGGGGCTCGAAGAGCACCACGTCGGCGCCGCCGTAGCGCTCCTCGTAGGAGCCCATGCCGGCCGCGAGCCGCGACCGGATCAGCGTCCGGAAGGTCTGGGCCAGGACGGCGGGGAGCCCGCGGTCGACCAGCTTGCCGCGCTTCATCACGCCCCGCGCCACCGCCTCCGCGGTGTCCACCGGCACCAGCGGGTTGAGGCAGAGCACGAGCTCGGCCCCGGCGTCGAGCGCCACCGACGCGTGCAGGGTCTTGAGCAGCACGCCGTCGACGTAGTAGCGCCCCTCGATCTCGACCGGTGGGTAGAGCCCCGGCAGCGCCGAGCTGGCCTGCACGGCCGTCGAGATGGGGACGTCGTCGAGCCCCGGCTCGCCGAAGCGGACGGCCTGCCCTGAGTCGAGGTCGGAGGCCACCACCACCAGCCGGCGCGAAAGCCGGCGGAAGTCGTCGGTTCGCCCCCGCAGCGAGTAGATGCGGGCCAGGTACTCGCGGATCGGCTCGTTGGCGAAGATGCCGACGGGGAGCGCCCGCCCCAGGCGGGTCAACGACTCGGAGAGACGTAGGTCGGAGGGATCGCGCACGACGTCGGACAGGGCCTCCCAGAGCAGCTTCGGCACCCGCGCTCCCCGGCGCACGAGCTCGCCCGCCGCCGGCGTGAAGAACGTCTTGGGGACGAAGGGGTGCTCGCCGGGCTCGTGCTTGACGATGGCGCGGCACATCTGCGCCGTCGTCAGGCCGTTGGCGAGGTTGGCGGCGAGGAAGGCCCCGGCGCTCACCCCGACGTAGATGTCGAGCTCGTTCAAGTCGAGACCCTCGACCGCCTCCTCGAGGGCACGGAGGGCGCCGATCTCCCAGATCGCGCCCTCCGGCGCGCCACCCGCCAGGGCGATGCCGAGCTTCGGTCGTCGCCGTCGTGCCGCGGCCAAGTCGGCGGCTCCCCTCAGGCGCTCGCTTTGGTGGCCTTCCCGGCGGCGCTCTTCTTGCTGCTCTTGCGGCTGCCGGCCGTGCGGCGCGGCTTGAGCTCGTCCACCTTCCTGGTCAGCTCCTCGACGCGGCGCGTGAGCTTGTGGATCTCGTCGCGTCCGGGGACCCCCAGTCGATGCAACGCATCGGAGACCTTGCCGTCGAACGAGCCGCTGAGGCGCTCCCAGAGGTTCTCCGCCTCGGAACGAACGTCCTGGACGCTCCCTTCGACGCTCTCGCGGACCTTCTCGAAGCGCACCTTGCCGCGCTCCTCGAAGGCCTCGCCCTTCTCGACCAGGCGCTTGAAGAACCTCGAGCCCTCCTCCTCGGCTACCGCCATGGCGCCGAGACCGGCCAGCCAGACCTTGTGCGCCGACGCCTTGACGTCGTCCACCAGCTCCTTGCCCTTCGCCTTCTGTTTCTCGACCTTCTTCTTGTTGGCCATCGCCGATGCTCCTTCCCCGCTGTGACCAGCGGCTCGATCTCGTTTGCCTGCAGTGCCCCGGGTCCGCGGCCGGACGGCCTCAACCGCTCCGCTTGCGGCCGGGGGCCCTGCGCTTGGCTGCCCGGTGGCCGCCCTCGAGCTCGGACAGCGAGCTCTCCAGCTTCTCCAACCGCGAGCGCAGCAGATTCATCTCCTCGCGCGCCTCACGAACCGGCCCCAGACGGTCGACCGACGACCTCACCAGCTTGTCCACTCCCTGCTGGACGTGCTCGACACCCGAGCTCCAGGCCCGGTGGCCGAAACGGATCAGCTCGTGGAGCAGCTCCGAGGGCAGCCGGGACGAGCCGTTGCGGCCCTCCTCGAGGATGATCTGCGCCAGGGTCTGAGTGGTGACGTCCTCGCTCGAGGAGTTGTCCACGACCCGCACGTCCTGACCGTCCCGAACCCAGCCGGCGATCTCATCGAGCGACACGTACCGGCTCTCCTCGGTGTCGTAGAGCTTGCGGCTCTCGTAGCGCTTGATGACTCGCAGCATGGTTGGAAGGCCTCGGGGTCGCTTTGCCGCTTTGCGGCAACCGGTCGCTCAATTTATACCGCAGTGCGGCAAAGACGTCAAGTGCCTTTCCGCGCTGCGGCAGGTCACCGCTGGAGGCTGGACTAGACTCGGCGACCTGGAGGCCCTTCCGATGACACGACCCGTTCCCCTGGCCCTCATCCTGACCCTGGCCGCCTGCGGCGGCCCGAGCGGAGACCGCACCATGGAGACGACGACCTCCCCCGACGCCGCCGGCCACCCGATCGACGCCATCGCGGCCGAGTACGTCCAGCTCGTGCTCGCCCTGGGAGAGCACGACGAGGGCTACGTCGACGCCTACTTCGGGCCGCCGGAGTGGCAGAGCGCGGTCGAGGCGGAGACTCCCACGCTCGAGGCCGTCGAGGGGCGCGCCGCAGTGGCGCGCCGGGCTCTGGACGGTTGGTCCGCCGAGGAGGCGTCCCGCGCGACCTTCCTGGACCATCAGCTGGCGGCGCTCGAGACGCGGGTCCGCATGCTCCACGGGACGCGCTACAGCTTCGACGAGGAGTCGGAGCGGCTCTATGGAGCGGTGGCGCCGACCCACGACGAAGCGCACTTCGCCGAACGCATCCGTGGGCTCGAGGGGATGCTCCCCGGCGACGGCGACGTGCTCACCCGGCTCGAGGCCCTCCGCGACCGGTTCACCATCCCCGGAGATCGACTCGACGCCGTCTTTCAGGCGGCGCTCGCGGAGTGCCGGCGACGCACGCTCGAGCGCCTCGACCTGCCGCCGGAGGAGAGCTTCCGGATCGAGTACGTGACCGACAAGCCCTGGAGCGGCTACAACTGGTACCAGGGCGGCTTCGAGAGCCTGATCCAGGTGAACACCGAGCTGCCCATCCGGCTGGAGCGGGCCATCGACCTCGCCTGCCACGAAGGCTATCCCGGACACCACACCTACAACGCCCTGCGCGAGTGGCGGCTCGTCGAGGAGAAGGGCTGGGTCGAGCACACCGTCTACCCCCTCTACTCTCCTCTCTCCCTGATCGCCGAAGGGAGTGCGAACTACGGCGTCGACCTGACCTTCCCCGGCGAGGAGCGCACGCGCTTCGAGGCCGAGACCCTGGCGCCCCTGGCGGGCATCGATCCCGCGTCTATCCCCGAGTACTACCGCATCCTGGAAGTGCTGGACCAGCTCTCCTTCGCCGGCAACGAGGCCGCGCGCCGCTACCTCGACGGAGAGATCGACGCCGCGGCGGCGGCCGAGTGGCTCGGGCGCTACGGCCTCTACAGCCCCGACCGCGCCGCCCAGCGCGTGCGCTTCATCGACACCTACCGCAGCTACGTCATCAACTACAACATCGGGGAACAGATCGTGCGCGAGTGGGTCGAACGGGGCGGCGCGTCGCCACAGGAGCGCTGGGCCCGCTTCGCCGACCTGCTCGCCTCGCCCTGGCTCCCCTCCGACCTGCGATGAGTCAGGAGCGCCCCCGTCGCCAGGCGCCGCCCAGGCGTCGGGAGAGTCGGGCCAGAGCCTCCAGATCCGTCGGCGGACGCGCCTCCAGGGGCAGGGCGGCGCGCCAGAGCCCGGCCGGCAACAGCCCCTCGAGGGCGGCGAGGCCGGCCGCGTCGACCCCGGCCAGCCAGTGCATGAGGACCTCGCCGGCGGGCGCTCGCGCCCCCGGCTCGGGGGTCTCGGGATGGACCCGGTTGACCACGACGCCGGCCAGACGCAGCCCGCGGTCGGTGAGCGCCCGGGCGAAGTGCATGGTGCCGCCCACTCGGTGCGCTCCGGCGGGCGCCACCAGGAGGAAACCCACGCGCTCCGAGCGCAGCAGGGCCTCCACCGCCAGCGCGCGCTCGCGGAAGCCCTCGAGCAGGGGCGCGAAGGCGTGGAAGAACTCGAGCATGTCGCGCAGCAGGTCGAGGCCCACGACGCGGTCCAAGTAGGCCTCGAGCTTCCGTCCGACGCCGCCCAGCCGCCGCGCCGGCGCCAGCCTCCCCGCCTCGTCGAACCAGCGCATCCGCGCCATCTTGAGTGCGCCGCTGTCCAGGAACTCGACGATCCGCCGGGGCGCGTCGAGAAAGTCGAGCACCTGCTGCGCCGGCGGCGTGTCGAGGACGATGCGGCTCCAGCGCCGGTCCCCCGCCGCCTCCCAGAGCCGCTCGACGGCCATGTACTCCAGGATCCCCGCCAGCCGTCCGGCCAGGTGCCGGTAGTAGGGGTTGGCGCGGATGCGCTCGGCCGCGTCGCCGTCGGGTGCGTAGGTGTCCACGATGCGGTCGAAGACACGGCGGGCGTCGAGCAGGCTGGCCCACAGCGTTCCCCGGCCCACGGAGGCGACCCGGGCCTCCTCCTCGCCGCCCTCGGCCAGGCCCAGCACGTCCTTGAGCCGCAGCGAGGGATCGAAGGTCATCACCAGCGCCTCCTCCCCGTCGCGGGCCAGGCCCTGGGCGATCGCCGCCGCCAGGGTCGTCTTGCCCACCCCGCCGCCGCCGACCACCACCAGCAATTCAGAGGCTTCGGGCAGCGGGCCCGCACGGCCCGTCGCGCGGCTCACGCCCCGGTCTCTGCGGCCAGCGCCCGGTCGAGCCGGTCGGCCAGCTCGCGGGCGAGCCCCTCCGCCGGGAGCAGGGGCAGCAACTCGAGCTCGAGCCGGGGCCCCTCCCAGGCGGCATCGAGCCGGGCGAGCTGCTCCTCCTGCATCCGCCGCCGCGCCAGCCAGAGCGGGACGGGGCCGCCGATCGGTCGCGCCGGCGGCGGGAAGAGGGCGTTGACGACCAGCAGGTCCGGCGCCCGCGCGGTCTCCTGCCGGAGGGCCGCCGCGAGCTCCAGGCTCTCGGTCACGGCATGTCCTCGGCCTGCGCGACCACCAGGACAGCGACCCGGCGCGGGTCGGCGACCCACGACTCGACCCGGCCCGCCAGCTCCGCCACCGGTCCGGAGCCCACCGCCTCACGGACGAGCCGCGGCGCCCGCAGGCCGCTCACGGCATGCCCGCTGGCCGGAGCGTCGAGCACCACGCAGTCCAGGGCGGGGGCCTCGGCCACCTCTCCCGCGACCAGCTCGAGGGAGTGCCCGAGCAGGGCCAGCGGACCGAGACCGGGAGCGCCTGCCGCGAAGCTGCGATAGACAGGGCTGGCGATGACCCGGCGGGCGACCAGGCCGCCGCCGAGCCTCCTGGTCACGAGCCGATCGAGCACCGTCTCCGGGTCGAGGCTCTGCAGCCAGAGGTCCTCGCCGGCCGCCACGATGTCGCCCCCGGAGGGCCGGGCCTCGAGCAGCTCGTGGGCGCTCTCCCGGCGGTCCGCCTCGAGCAGGAGGCAGCGGCGCCCGCGTCGCGCCAGCGCGCTGGCCAGCGCGGCCGCGACCGTCGTCTTCCCCACGCCTCCCTTGCCCGTCACCAGCAGGAGCTCCCGATCGGCGAGAGGGGTCACGGGCGCGGAGCATACCGGCTGGTGTGGTAAAACCCTCCGTCCGGTGAGCGCGCGCGACATCGATGTCCTCGTTCTCGGCGGCGGGCTGATCGGGCTGGCCTGCTCCCGCGAGCTGGCGCGCCGCGGCGCCTCGGTCGGGCTGCTCGAGCGCGGGAACGTCGGACACCAGGCCTCGGCCGCGGCGGCGGGAATGCTCGCCCCGCTCTCGGAGGTGCGCACGGCCGGCCCCCTCTTCGAGGCCTGCCGCGCCTCCCGGAGCCAGTGGCCGGGGTGGCTGGCCTCGGTGGTCGAGGAGGCCGGCCGGCCGGTGGAGTACGACGACTCGGGCACCCTGATCACGGCCCGCGAGCGGGAGGACGAGCTGGTCATGGTCGACGAGATGGAGGCCGCGGCGCGCGCGCTCGGAGAGCCGTGGTACCCGGTCGACCTCGACGACCTCTTCCGCCAGGTGCCGGATCTCACCCGCGAGACCGTCCGCGCCCTCCACCTCCCCGGCGAGCACCGCGTCGACAACGTGGAGCTCTGCCGGGCGCTACGCCGGGCCGTGGAGCGCGCCGGCGTGGAGATTGTCGAGGACGCGCGCGTGACCGGCGTGCGCCGCCGCGGAGACGGCATCCGCCTGGAGCTCGCCGACGGCGGCCGCCGCGACGCCGGCGCGGCTCTGCTGGCCGGGGGCGCGTGGAGCGGTGCGCTCGCAGGCGTCGAGGCGCTGCCGGTGCGGCCGGTGCGCGGTCAGATGATGCGGGTCACCGGCGTCGACTGGCCCTGGGACGGCAGCGTCCGGGCGCTGCGCGTCCGCTACGGGATCCGTCGCGGCGCCGCCGACCTGCTGTTCGGGGCCACGCTCGAGGACGTCGGCTTCGCGGCGGGCCCCACGGCGGCCGGCCTGGCGGAGCTGATCGCCGGCTTCCACGCGGCCTTCCCCTCCCTCGTCGACACCCGCGTGACCGACGTCTGGGCGGGGTGGCGACCGGGCACGCCCGACGATCTCCCCGTCCTCGGCCGCTACCGCGACTGGCCCCTGTGGATCGCCACCGGTCACTACCGGAACGGGATCCTGCTGGCTCCCTGGACCGCCGCCACGCTCACTCCCTGGATGCTCGGCGACGAGGATGAGCCGGGCCGGCATCCGTTCGCCTGGAGCCGCTTCGCGGGCTGACGCCGAGGCGCCAAGGCACCGGAAGGAGCACGATTCAGGCCTCTTTGCGGACTTGAGCGGGGCCGGCGGATCTGTATAATCGCCTCGGTCGAGCCGCGTGGATCCGGCGCGGCGGGAAGAGGAGAGACACTGGGATGACCCACATCATTACCGAGCCCTGCGTCGGAACGAAGGACACGGCCTGCGTCGACGTCTGCCCCGTGGACTGCATCTACGACAACGACGACTGGCCGGCCCTCTTCATCCATCCCGAAGAGTGCATCGACTGTGGCCTGTGCATCGACGCGTGCCCCGTGCAGGCGATCTTCACGCTCGAGGAAGTGCCGGAGAAGTGGCACGAGTGGATCGCCAAGAACTACGAGGCCTTCGGGCTGGAAGCGCCCTAGGCTGACCAGCCGCGAGGGGTGAGGCGGACGGGCGGACCCGCGGGTCCGCCCGTTTTGCGTTCGGGCGAGGGAACGGCTGGACGACGACCGCCGCACCGTGTACAATTTGAGCCGCTCTGGCTTAGATTTTCTGCCTGCGATCAGAGCGAACCGTTATCAAGATCGGCGAAGCCGCCGCGAGGAGCCCCTCCGAGTGGAATACCGCGACTACTACCAGACCCTCGGCGTGGCGCGAGACGCCTCGAAGGACGAAGTCCAGAAGGCGTACCGGAAGCTGGCCCGGAAGTTCCACCCGGACGTCAACAAGGCCGAGGAGGCGGAGGCGAAGTTCAAGGAGATCAACGAGGCCTACGAGGTCCTCAAGGACCCCGAGAAGCGCTCCAAGTACGACCAGTTCGGCTCGGCCTGGAAGCAGGCCCAGGCCTCGGGCTCCCCGCCCCCGGGCTTCGAGGACGTCTTCTCCGCCTTCGGCTTCGGCGGCGGGCGGCGCGGGGGCTTCCGGACGGGGGGAGGCGGCAGCGGCTTCAGCTCCTTCTTCGAGATGCTCTTCGGCACCGAGGGGCCGACCCGCACGACCTGGTCGTGGCGAGGCGCCCCCTCCGGCTTCGAGCAGCCGTCGCCGGCAGGCGACGAGGAGGCGACGCTCTCCCTCACCCTCGAGGAGGCCGCGCGCGGGGGTGAGCGTCAGCTCACGCTGAGCGACGCGACGGGCGGCCAGCGGACCCTCACGGTGCGCATCCCGGCCGGGGTCAAGGACGGCCAGCGCATCCGGCTGGCCGGGCAGGCCGGCCAGCGCGGAGCGGGCGCCCGGGGCAACCTCTACCTCAAGGTCCGGCTCCTCCCCCACCCCGTCTTCCGGTTCGAGGACGGGCAACTGGTGACCAGCCTGCCGGTGACGCCCTGGGAAGCCGCGCTCGGCGCGGAGGCGGACGTCCCCACCCTGGCGGGCCCCGTCCGCATCAAGATCCCGCCCCACTCCTCCTCGGGACGCCGGATCCGACTCCGTGGCAAGGGCTATCCGCGGCCACGGGGCGAGGCGGGCGACCTGATCGCCGAGCTACGGGTGGTCGTGCCCCAGGAGCTGTCCGAGGCGGAGACCGAGCTGTACCGGAAGCTCGGCGAGCTATCGACGTTCGAGCCGCGCGCCTGAGGCGCGGCGGGAGAGGGAATCGACCATGGACATCAACCGACTGACGCAGAAATCCCAAGAGGCCCTGCAGAGGGCCCAGGACGAGGCCATCCGGCGCGGCCACCAGCAGCTCGACGGCGAGCACCTCCTGCTGGCCCTCCTCACCGACGAAGGCGGCGTCGTGCCCCGCCTCCTCCAACGCATGGACACGCCTGTGGGTGCGCTCTTGGAGGCCGTCGAGGCCGAGCTCGACAAGCGGCCGCAGGTGGGTGGTCCGGGGGCGCAGGCCGACAAGATCTACCTCACCCCCCGCGTCAACCAGATTCTCGTGGCGGCGCAGGACGAGGCGAAGCGCCTCAAGGACGAGTACGTCTCCGTCGAGCACATCCTCCTGCCGCTGCTCGAGGAGGGTCGCACGACCGCCGCCGGTCGGCTGCTGGCCGACCACGGAGTCACCCGCGACGCCTTCCTCGCCGCGCTCCGGCAGGTGCGCGGCAGCCAGCGCGTCACCAGCGCCACGCCGGAGGCGGCCTACGAGGCGCTCGACAAGTACGGCGTCGACCTGGTCGCGCAGGCTCGCCAGGGCAAGCTCGACCCGATCATCGGCCGCGACTCGGAGATCCGTCGGGTCATCCGCATCCTGTCGCGCAAGACGAAGAACAACCCGGTGCTGATCGGCGAGCCCGGGGTCGGCAAGACCGCCATCGTCGAGGGCCTGGCGCAGCGGATCGTGCGTGGCGACGTCCCGGAGTGGCTGCGCGATCGCTCCGTCTTTTCGCTCGACATGGGAGCGCTGCTGGCCGGCGCCAAGTACCGGGGCGAGTTCGAGGAGCGCCTGAAGGCGGTGCTCTCCGAGGTCAAGGAGAGCGAGGGCCGCGTCCTCCTCTTCATCGACGAGCTCCACAACATCGTCGGCGCCGGGCGCACCGAGGGGTCGACCGACGCCGGTAACCTCCTGAAGCCGATGCTGGCACGCGGCGAGCTGCACTGCATCGGCGCCACCACCCTCGACGAGTACCGCAAGTACGTCGAGAAGGACGCGGCGCTCGAACGCCGCTTCCAGCCGGTCCAGGTGGACGCGCCCAACGTCGAGGACACGATCTCGATCCTGCGCGGGCTCAAGGAGCGCTTCGAGGTCCACCATGGCGTGCGTATCGCCGACGACGCCCTGGTGGCCGCGGCGACGCTCTCCGACCGCTACATCACCGAGCGCTTCCTCCCCGACAAGGCGATCGACCTCGTCGACGAGGCCTCGGCGATGATCCGCACCGAGATCGACTCCCTGCCCGCCGAGCTCGACGAAGTGACCCGCCGCGTCATGCAGCTCGAGATCGAGGAGGCGGCGCTGAAAAAAGAGAAGGGCAAGGCGGCCAAGCAACGGCTCGAAGACCTGCGCAAGGAGCTCGCCGATCTCAAGGGGCGCGCCGACACGATGCGTGCCCAGTGGGAGGACGAGAAGGCGGCCATCGAGACCGTCCGCGGGCTGCGCGGAGAGATCGAGAAGCTGCGCCAGGAGATCGAGAGTGCCGAGCGCGCCTACGACCTCAACCGGGCGGCCGAGCTCAAGCACGGCAAGCTCCCGCAGCTCGAGGAGGAGCTCAAGAGCCGGGAGGCGGAGCTCGCCGAGCGGGCCGGGCAGGGGCGCCTGCTGCGCGAGGAGGTCACGGAGGAGGAGATCGCCGAGATCGTGTCTCGCTGGACCGGCATCCCCGTCTCGCGCCTGGTCGAGGGCGAGCGCGAGAAGCTGCTGCGGCTGGACGAGATCCTCCACGAGCGCGTCGTCGGCCAGGACGAGGCGGTGCAGCTGGTCGCCGACGCCGTCATCCGGGCGCGCTCCGGCATCAAGGATCCCCGCCGGCCGATCGGCTCCTTCATCTTCCTCGGCCCCACGGGAGTGGGCAAGACCGAGCTCGCCAAGACCCTGGCCGCGGCGCTCTTCGACAGCGAGGAGAACATCGTCCGCATCGACATGAGCGAGTACATGGAACGGCATGCGGTCTCGCGGCTCATCGGCGCACCGCCCGGCTACGTCGGCTACGAGGAGGGCGGGCAGCTCACCGAGGCGGTGCGTCGGAAGCCGTACTCGGTGGTCCTCTTCGACGAGATCGAGAAGGCCCACCACGACGCCTTCAACGTGCTCTTGCAGATCCTCGACGACGGCCGGGTCACCGACTCGCAGGGACACACCGTCGACTTCAAGAACACGGTGATCATCATGACCTCCAACATCGGCTCGCAGCACCTCATGGACGAGAGCGTCGGCGCCGGCGGCGAGCTCCGGGAGGCGGCCCGCGAGGCCGTCCTGCGCGAGATGCGCTCCCACTTCCGGCCCGAGTTCCTCAACCGGGTGGACGAGATCGTCCTCTTCAAGCCGCTGACGCTCGCCGAGATCGAGCGCATCGTCGAGCTGCTGGTGGCGGACCTCCGCCGGCGCCTGGCCGGCCGGCGGATCGAGCTCACCGTCTCGGCCGCGGCCATCGAGCACGTGGCGCGCAGCGGCTTCGATCCGGTCTACGGCGCCCGGCCCCTCAAGCGCTACCTGCAGCGCGAGCTCGAGACCCGGATCGGCCGCGCCCTGATCGCCGGCGACGCCCCCGACGGATCCCGGATCCGCGTCGACCTCTCCGACGGGAAGCTGTCGGTGGTGGTGGTGGAGCCACCGGCGGTCGTCGACGCCACCGCCTGACCGGGGACGCGCTACAATCTCTCCCCACGGAGGGAACGTCATGCAGCAAGTCACCTTCACCGGCATCGACCGGCTCGTCGAGGTCCTGGACCGCGGCGTGGCTCGGCAGGACACGGCCTCGATCACCCGGGAGGTCAAGGACGGGCTCTGCGGCCTGATCAGGGAGGGGGGCATCGAGCTCCCGCCGCAGGTGCAGCGGCCCGGGCAGGACAGCTACGGGCGCCACCTCCTCTACCGCAGCGACGAGCACGGCTACGTCGTCGTGGCGATGGCCTGGGGACCCGGGCAGGGCACCCCGGTGCACGACCATGCCGGCGTCTGGTGCGTCGAGGCCGTCTGCAAGGGCGAGATGACCGTGGTCCAGTACGACCTGGTCGAGCGGGACGGCGAGCGCTTCCGCTTCGAGCCGCAGGGGACGGTGCAGAGCGGGCCCGGCGCCGGCGGCGCCCTGATCCCGCCGTTCGACTACCATACCCTCGCCAACACGTGGAACGAAGGCGTGTCGATCACCCTCCACGTCTACGGCCGCGATCTCGACCGCTGCGCCATCTTCGAGCCGGCCGGCGACGGCTGGCACCAGCGACGGTTCAAGGACCTCGCCTACAGCTGACGGCCGAGGACGGGCACCGGTTCTCGTCTATACTTCCAGCATTCGCGTCCTGGCCTGGCCGCATCTGCGACGGTCGCTGCTCGCCGCCTGGGCGCTGGCGGCGAGCGGGACGTTCGCCCAGGCTCCGTTTCCCGGCCCCTCCGGCGAGTCGCTGCCGTTCACCGATCGGGAGGCCGCGGTCCGATTCCTGGAACAGGCCTCGCTCGTCGAGTGGCGCGAGCTCGGCGACGGAACCAACCCACGGAAGCGGGATGTCACGCTCGCCACCGAGGGGCTGGAGGTCCGGGCGGCCTTCCGCTTCATGTACGAGCACAAGCCGGGGGTTCGGGGCTTCCTCGATTCCTACCGCTCGGAGCTCGCCGCACAGGAGCTGGCCGCCCTGCTGGGTCTCGACAACGTGCCTCCGACCGCCGCCCGCAAGCTCAAGGGCAAGCGCGGATCGGTGCAGCTCTGGGTACACGGCGCCAGTTCGTATGCCGACCTCAGGCGTGAGCTCGGCGACGCACCGGATCCGCCGGCCCTGGCCCGGCAGCTCGACCTGCTGCGGCTGTTCGACGCCCTGATCGCCAACCTGGATCGGAACCCGGGGAACATCCTCGTGGGGGAGGACGGGCGGGTCTGGTGGATCGACCACAGTCGCTCCTTCGGCGGCGGTGAGCGGCTGCGGGGACTCGACGCGATCGGTGGCTGCGAGCGCACGTTCTTCGCCGCCCTGTCGGCGCTCGACGAGGCTCGCATCCGGCGCCGGGTCGGGCCCTTCACTCCCTATCCAGACGCTCTCCTGGCGCGTCGCCGTTCTCTGCTGTCATGGATCGCGTCGAGAGCCGCGGAGGACCCCGGGTTCCTTCGAGATCCCGGACTCCGGCTATAATCCCGCAGCATCGGCGACAAGGAGAGGTCCATGAAGGCCGCAGGCTCGTCGCTGGCGGCGCTCGGCGAGAGGCAGGGCCCTTGGCGGCGGCTCACCCGTAGCCTCGGCGTGGACCTGCGGTCGGGCGAGGGCGGTTCGGCCCTGTCTCTCTTCCTCTGCTTCTTCCTCTTCATCACCTTCCAGTACGCCACCAAGAGCGTTCGCCAGTCGACCTTCATCAGCAGTCAGGGCGCCGCCCGGCTGCCGTTCGTCTACCTGAGCCTGGCCCTCGTCTCCTACCCGTTTCTGATGGCGTACAGCCGGTTCGCCAACCGGGTGGCGCGGCACCGGTTGATCATCTCCACCTGTAGCGTGATCGGCGCCAGCATGCTGGCCTTCTGGTGGGCTTTTCCACGCGGATGGCCGTGGCTTCCGTACGTGCTCTACGTCTGGATCTCGCTGGTCTACGTGATGAACGTCAGCCAGTTCTGGGCCTTCTCCTCCTACGTGCTCGATCCCCGCCAGGCGAAGCGCCTCTTCGGGTTCATCGGGGCCGGCGGCCTCCTGGGAGGCGTGGCCGGCGGTCAGGTCGCCAAGGTCGTCGCCGACGTGGCGGACACCCGCTCGACCTTCCTCGTCGCAGCCGTCATCATCGCGCTCGCGGCGAGCCTGATCTGGATCGTCCAGCTTCGACATCCCGCCGCCGACGGCCCGGCGACCGGGGCCGCCGGCCTGGAGAAGCTAGACAAGGCCAGGGGCGGCTTCGAGATCCTCCGGCACTCACGGCACCTGCGCCTGATCGCGCTCGTCGTGGTGCTGACGACGGTCGTCGCCCAGATCGTCGACTTCCAGTTCAACTGGGCCGCCGAACAGGCCACGACCACCCTGGACCAGAGCACCGAGTTCTTCGGCAACTTCTTCTCCATCATGGGAATCGCGGCTTTCCTGTTCCAGCTCGTGTTCACGTCGCGCATCCACCGCCGGCTCGGCGTCGGCTTCGCCATGCGCGTCTTGCCGGTCTCGATGGGCGTGGGGACAGTCGCCCTGTTCCTCGCTGCCGGGATGTTCCCGGTCGCCCTGATCAGCGCCGCGCTGGTTCTGAAGATCGGGGAAACCGGTCTGCGCTACTCACTCGACCAGGCGACGCGCGAGCTGCTCTTCCTCCCGGTGCCCGGCGCCGCCCGCGTCAAGGCGAAGGCGTTCATCGACGTCTTCATCAACCGCGGGTCGAAGGGTCTCGGCGCTCTCCTCCTCCTGCCGGTCACCTTCGGCCTGCTGACCGCCGTTCAGTCGGGGTGGATCACGCTCATCCTCATCAGCGTCTGGCTCGTCGTCGCGGCTCGCCTCTACCGGGAGTACGTGCACTCCTTCCGCCGTAGCCTGAAGGAACGGATGGTCGACACCGCGGTGCCCATCGACCTGTCCGACGTCACCACCCTGGAGCTCCTCGTGCAGTCTCTTGGCAGCTCCGATCCACGCCAGGTCCTGCACAGCCTCGAGATCCTCTCGGCCAACGGGCGCGGCAACCTGGTACCGCCGCTGCTCCTCTATCATGACGACCCCGGAGTCCGGCGGCGAACGCTCGAGATCCTCGCCCTGGCCGGCCGGCGCGACGCAACCGCCCTGGTGGAACGCCGCCTGGGAGACGAGGACCCGGTGGTCCGGGCCGAGGCCATCCGAGTCCTCGGCAGGCTCCACGGCCGCGATATCTGCGAGCTCATGGTGCCGCGTCTGAACGAGGGCCATCCGGGAGTGCGAGCCGCGGCAGTTGCCTGTCTGGCCAGCCACGGCGGGAAGGAGGACGTCGAGCGCGCGGAGCGCACGCTTCGGGAGCTGATGTCCGATGCCGACCCCCTCGTCCGCGTCGAAGCCGCCAAGGCGATCGGTGCCGTGGTCGAGCCGCAGTTTCAGAGAGACCTGGTGCGACTGCTCTACGACGCCGACGCGCGCGTGGTCAGAGAGGCGATCGCGGCCGTGAGGCGGCGCGTCGAGCGAGACGGCTACTCGCCTCTGTACGTTCCGACCCTCGTCTCCCTGCTCCAGAACCGCAGGGTCAAGCACGACGCCAGGGACGCCCTGATCGCCTTCGGGACGCGGGCCCTGCCGGCCCTCCAGCACTTCCTGTCCGACCCGGACGAGCCTGCCTGGGTCCGGAGGGCCCTGCCCAAGGCCGTGTCGCGGATCGGTGGCGCGGAGGCCGCCGGGGGTCTGGTCGCTGCGCTCTCCGTGCGGGACGACCTCTTCCTGCGCCGGAAGGTGATCGAAGCCATCGGGGATTTGGACCGGGGCACCCTCTCCGAGGACCACCTGTCCGCGTTTCGGGCGGAGACGCGCGTGGAGGCCAAGGCCTACCTGGAGACCCTCCTCGAGCTCGACGCGATCGG
>Ga0268386_10001503_pt1 | contig 16010 bp, 14 predicted proteins | sample RVTome_15_FD_200260 | JGI IMG/M metagenome (GOLD analysis project Ga0268386, IMG submission 200260) | Soil microbial communities from uranium-contaminated site in the Upper Colorado River Basin, Wyoming, United States - RVT150D86... ...
CCCCCGGACGGCAGGCTGCGCGTCTACCGGAGCCGTACCGGCGGGGGAGAGTGGGAGGCGCTCACCCAGGGGCTGCCGCAGCGCGATTGCTATGTGAACGTCCTGCGGGACGCGATGGCTGTCGATACGCTCGACCCGTGCGGCGTGTATTTCGGCACGACCGGGGGCCAGGTCTACGCCTCGGCCAGCGGCGGAGACAGCTGGACGCCCATCGTCCGCGACCTTCCGCCCGTCCTGTCGATCGAGGTCCAGACGCTGAAGTAGAACCGGAGGGGCCATGGTCCGGATAGTGCTCCCAGCGCATCTGCGCGGGCTGGCACGCACCGCCGATGAAGTGCAGCTCGAGATTGACGGGCCACTCACGCAGCGATCGATCCTGGACGCGCTCGAGATCCGTTACCCGATGCTCCGCGGGACGATACGCGACCACTCCACGCACCTGCGCCGCCCATACGTCAGGTTTTTTGCGGGCGAGGACGACCTGTCCCACGAACCGCCCGACGCTCCGCTCCCCGAGGCGGTCGCGACAGGCGCCGAGCCCTTCCTGATCATCGGCGCGATTGCGGGCGGGTAGCCCGAATGAAGGAGGGAGGACGTGACGTTTCGTCACACCATTCGTCCCCGGAGAAGTCGGCCGGCCGTGTCCGCCTGTTCGCCGGACGCCACACAGATGTGACAGACTATTCGGTCGCTGAGCGTCGATCGGCTGCGCATGCTGGACGATGCGTTTTCGCGGAACGGGAGGTTTCGATGACTGTAGCTGTTTCAACCCTGCTCGGACGCCCCCTGTGGTACGAGTTGATGACCACCGACATGAAGGCCGCCGAGACGTTCTACCGGGCGGTCGTCGGTTGGACGCCGGCCCCCTTCGAGGGATCGCCTCAGCCGTACACCATGTTCCACCGGAGCGGCGAGATTCCCGTCGCCGGCGTCATGACGAGGCCGGACGGCCTGAACGCGCCGCCGTTCTGGGCCATGTACGTGGGCGTGCCGAAACTCGAGGAAGCCGCGACCCATATCAAGCGGCTCGGCGGCAGCGAGTGTTCCCCGGTGATCGAGGTACCGTCGGTCGGCCGCATGCAGATGATGCAGGACCCGCAGGGCGCCGCCTTCTACATCTACGAGCCGGCAAGCGCAGAGCAACTGCCGGAAGCGGCGGCGGAAGTGGGCGAAGCGTCGTGGCACGAGCTGATGACCACCGACGCGGCGGCGGCGATGACGTTCTACAGCGAGGTGTTCGGCTGGCAGCCGAGCGAAGCGCTGGACATGGGCCCGATGGGCAAGTACCACATGTTCAACCGCCCTCACGGGATGATCGGCGGCATGATGAACAAGCCGCCCGAGATGGGGAACGTGCCGCCGAACTGGCAGATCTACTTCCGCGTCCCGGACATCAACGCCGCGGTCGACCGCATCAAGGCGAACGGCGGACAGATCCTCAACGGGCCGGCGGAGGTGCCGGGCGGCGATTGGGTCGTGAACGCGATGGATCCGCAGGGCGCGGCATTTTCGCTTCACGCGAAGAAGACAGCGTAGCGCCGGTTGCCACCTGCGGCGGGGTCAAGGACACTGAGGTCACTCGCGGCGCCGTGGCTCGAGCGCCGCGAGGAACTGTCGCGCTCGTGCGCGAGTGACAAGGCGGATCTCACCTCCGACATCGGAGCACCAGACCTCGCAGCGCGGCTGCGCCCCGCGCGCCAGGTTGATTACCGCACGCTCGCGACCTCCACAGCCAGCGGCACGTCAATCATGAAAACGCAGCCCTCGCCGGGCAGGTTGCGGATGTGAATGTCGCCGCTGTGCGCCCGCACGGCCCGCCGCGCTATCGAGAGCCCGAGGCCGAGGCCGGAGCGATCGCTCCCTCGCCGCTCGCCGAAGGGCTGGAAGAAGTCCCCCTTGGTCTCGGGAATGCCGCCGCATTCGTCCTGGATCTCGACGCGCAGGCGTTCGCCGCGAGCGTACGCCCGGAGAATCACGGCGCCACCGGCCGGCGTGTTCTTGAACGCGTTGTGCAACAGGTTCATGACCGCCGACGTGAGCAGCTGCGGGTCGCCCTCCACGGCCAACGCCGGATCGACCGGCGCCACGGTGAACCGTATGCCTCGGTACTCTGAATGGAGAACCCCGGCGGCCGCGATTTCGTCAAGGAACGCGGTCACGCTGAGCCGCTCACGCAGTTGGGTGCCGCCGGCAAGCCGGACCTCCGAGAGCGTGCGGTCGATGAGATTCCGCAGACTCGTCAGGCTGCGGCCCAGCACCGCTCCCGTCGTGCCGTTGATGGCGACCGAGCCACGCTTCAGCGTGTGAAAGGCGAGGAGCGCGCCGTTGAGGAGGTCTCGAAGCTCGTGAGCCGCCTGCCCGAGCCGCTCGACTTCTTCCTCGGATCGTCTCTGCGCCGTGAGCCGCGCGTGTTCCGTGACCGCCTCGGCGATCGCCGTATCGAGGCAGCGATTCAACGTATGGAATTCCTCGACCGTGATCGGTGCCTGCTCCTCTAGCGCGATCTCGGTGATCGCCTGGCAAATGTCGCCGTAATCGTGAACGACCTGGGCAGCGTTGAAGCCCGCCGCCAACAACTCCGCGCCGTGACGCGCGGCGCTGGAGCCGATGGCGCCGCCCGAGAAGGGTGTCGCCGTGGCCTCCAGCCGCAGTGTCTCCGTCAGCTGCGTCAGGAAGAGCGGCACGCCATGGTCGATCTCCCGGCTCGACACCGACGGCCACGCCCGGCCGCGAACCCGGTCCTTCGTGCGGGTCACGATGTCTTCCCGATGCATCGCGATGAATTTGTGCAGCATCTTCTCTCCAGGGGCGACACCGATGGTGATTCCCGATGCCGAATGACAGGCGGTTCGGATTCACTCGAGGCGCAGCCCTGAGCGCGGAAACACGAGTGTACCGACTTCTGTAGTCCCGGGATGTGCAAAACGGCACGCCCAGCGCAACCCGTGCTCCGGCTAGTTGGAATCGAGCTTGTTCGAGTCGCGTATCTCGCGGAGTGTCCGGCGCATTTCCTCGACCACTGTCATGTGCTCGAGCGTCGTCTTCAGGCTCTCGGCGGTGGCCCGGACCGAATCCACGGCGGCATGACGTGCGCTCTCGGCCGCGAGCCGCGCCTCCTCGCCGGCGGCTCGCACCGTCTCAGCGACTGCGCGGAGCTGTTCCTGTCCCTGGCGCACGGCTTCAGCCGCCTCGCGATGCTGGTCCCGGACTTCGCGCGTGTTTTCAGCGAGCCGCCTGGACTGTTCGGCCTCGATCCTGGCGGCCTCCGCCGACACGGCCCGAGCTTCCGCATCCGGCCGGCCGCCCCGATCCCGACGGCCGTCCCTGGCCGTCAGCGTGCTATGCCGCTGCTGCGGCTTCGGCTCCGAAGGAATCCGTTTATGTACCATGCAAATGCCTCTACTTGACCTGACTTGCAGCGTACCAGAAGGGTCCGCGGGAGGGTGTCCCCAAGGAGACATCGACGGATCGTCCGCACAACCTCGCGCCTTCGGCGGGTCGGCGGCGCGATATAGTCGCCCGATGCCTCTTGCCGAGCCAGCCATCGTCGATACGCGCGGCTTGTTTCGTCCGGTCTCGACCGAGTGCGTCGCGCTGCTCCGCCGGCTGCAGCCCGCCGACTGGGATCGGCCGACGATTGCGGGCGCCTGGGTCGTTCGCGACATCGTCGCGCACCTCGTGGATCTGACGTTCCGGAGACTGTCGTTCCACCGCGATCGGATGATGCCGCCGCCTCCCCCGGGCCCCGTCAACTCCGAGCGGGATTTCGTGGACTTCATCAACGCGCTGAACGCACAGTGGGTCAGCTCCGCGAAGCGTTTCAGTCCGCGCGTGCTGACGGACATGTTCGAGAAGGCGAGCGCCGACCTGGCGGACTGGTTCGAGGCGCTGCCGCTCGAGGCGCCGGCGCTCTTCGGCGTGTCCTGGGCCGGCGAACGGACATCAGAGGGCTGGTTCGATATCGGCCGCGAGTTCACCGAACTGTGGCATCACCAGGAACAGATTCGCCTGGCCGTCGGTGCGCCGTCGCTGGCGGACGCGCGCTATCTCCGGGCGGTCCTCGGCATCTCGATGCGCGCCCTGCCGCATGCGTTCCGTGACGTGCCCGCCGGGCCCGGCGAGAGCGTGTTCATCGACATCAGCGGTCCGGCCGGGGGGCAATGGACGCTCGGACGCGCGGCGGGGCGATGGACGATCTCGGCAGGCGAGCCGCCCTCTGCAACCGTCCGGGTCCACCTCTCGGACGACGCCGCGTGGAAGCTGCTGTTCAACGCGCTCTCCGAGGCCGAGGCGGCCGCGGCGGTGCGCGTCGAGGGACGGGTCGAGCTTGCGGCGCCGCTGCTGCGCGCGCGGTCCGTCATCGTCTGAACGAGGATCGCGCACGATCCGGCCGGTGGGCCCTTTCAGCTTGGGATTCGGTGCCATCGGCCAGTACTGGGCATCCTCGGCTCCGCTCGGGGCCGTGTCCTGCCGGGCGCCGCGGACCATCCTCACCGCACGCCGGCGAGCGTCAGGGCGAAGGCACCGGCGCGGTCGATCGGCTGCGCCAGGATCTCGAAACGCGCCGCCTCGAGCATTTTGGATACCGCGGCCGGCCGGTACTTGTAGGAGCTTTCCGTCCAGATCCGCTCGCCCGCCTCCATGGTGAACTCCATCGCTGGCGCGGTGATGCGCACGCGCTGGGGTGAACGGGCCACGAGGTGCATCTCCACTCTCGATGCCGCGGCATTCCACACCGCCTCGTGGGCGAACTGTTGGAGGTCGAAGTTCCCTCCGAGCTCCCGATTGATGCGGAGGAGCAGATTGCGGTTGAAGGCCGCCGTCACGCCGAGTGGATCGTCGTAGGCCAGCAGCAGCTCTTTCTCCGGTTTGATCAAATCCGTTCCGATCAGCAGCGCGTCGCCCGCGGACAGGTTGTCGCGGACGGAGCGGAGGAGCGCGGCGGCAGCCGGAGGGTCGAAGTTGCCGATGTTCGAGCCGAGGAGGAGCACCAGCGTCCGGCCGTCGCCACCCAAGCCGGAGGCGACCTCCCGAAGCCCCGCATCGTACTCCGCCGCATGCCCGGCGACCCGCACATCGTCGAGCGTCGCAAGGGTCAGCGCCGCGGTCTCGAGCGCGCGGCTGGAGACGTCGACGAGATGGACATCGAGCGGCGCCCGGCGCCGGCCGCCTCCCTGGAGGAGCAGCTTCAGCTTCTCGCCGTTGCCGGGACCGAGCTCGACGACCGCCGAGAGCGGATCGAGGCGCCGGTGGAATGCCGCGCGGTGGGCGGCGAGCAGCGCCGCTTCCGCGCGCGTGATGCGATACCACGGCAGGTGGCAGATGGCGTCGAACAGCGCCGACCCGAGCGGGTCGTACAAGTAGCGCGACGGCAGTTGCCGCGGGTTCAGCATCAGGTAGTGCCGGACGTCAGCCGCGAATTGCGCCGGCTCGGCGGCGGCGTCCGCGAACCGCAGGGTGCGGGCGGTCATCGTCACCGCCTCGATCTGACGCAGCGGAACGTGGCATACACGTAGGGGTAATGCGCGCGGAACCAGTTGCGGAAGGTCGGCCGCAGCAGTTCGCGCGCCGTGGCCGGCGACGCGCCCTTCATGACGAAGTGATCGCCGTCGAAAAAATCCGCGGAGTATTCCGGATAGGACGCGATCGGCGTGAACCCGGGGAAGGGCGCAAACGGCGTGCTCGTCCATTCCCAGCCGTTTCCGACGAGATCCTCGACGCCCCAGGCGCTTCGGCCCGCCCGGTGGCTGCCAGCGGGCTGCGGATCCCAGCTCGAAAAATCGAAGACGCCGTGCGCGGGCGAGGGATCGGCATCGCCCCATGGAAACTGGCGCGCGCGCCCGTCGGGGGCGCCGTACGCGGCGCGCTGGAACTTCGCTTCCGTTGGCAGCCGGGTGCCGCGCCATTGCGCATACGCCGACGCTTCGGCAAAGCTGACATAGACCGGCCATGAGAGGGGCAACGGGACGAGCTGGAACATGCCGCGCCAGTACCAGCGATCGCCGTGCCGTTCCCAGAAGAGCGGATGGCGGAGACCCTCCCGCTGAATCCAGGCGAAGTCCTCCGGCCGCCACCAGCGCTGCCCGGTATACCCTCCAGCCTCGACGAACTCGAGGAACGCGGCGTTCGTGACGTTGTGCCGCTCGATCGAGAACCCCTCCACCGCTTCGGCATGCCGCGGACATTCGTTGTCCCACGCGAAGGGAATCGTTCCACGATCGACGCCCAGCGTCGCGGCACCGCGCGGCACCTCAATCCATTCGGGGGACGCTACGGCCCCCTCCGTGAGCGGCGTGTATCCGGCCGGCGCGCGCTTCTGTGCGAGGGGCAGCCGGTGCCACATGTAGAGGAGCGTCTCCTGGTGCATGGCTTCGTGCTCGAGGATGGCGAAGACAGCCTCGGCCCGATCCAGCAGCGGATGCCCGGGCTGTTCGAGCTCCGCCTGCTCGAGCGCGTCGAGCACCCGGCGGTCCGCCTCTTCCGCAAACGCACGCACCACCTCGCGGGACGGCCAGTTGTGGCGCGTCTCGCGCGACGAAGCGGCAGCATCGTCAGGATCGATGCCGCGCGCGAACAGCGCCTCGAGGCGTCCGTCGATGCCGGGTCCGACGAGCGCCTTCTTCACGAGCGTGTTGAAGCTGAAAGCCGGCAGATGTCCCTCGTAGAACACGATAGGGTGGCGCAGCGCGATCGGCTGGCTGTAGTAGGCGTCGTCCACGAGCAGGTCGAACAGCGCCGTCGATCGCTCGCGGTTGCGGCGATACCAGCTGATGAGCGCCGCTTTGTCGAGAGGGGCCGACACAGTGTGGTGATAGGGCATGGCTGAAGTCACTGCTCCGCGAAAGTATCGTGTGGGTGGGTCGCACCGGCTGTCAAGTGCGCTCCAGCTCGGTTCGGTTCCAGCCGGCGAGGCTGGCGGCCGCGCTGTACGTGCTGTGCAGAAATGCGGTGAGGTCGTCGTCCGGAGACGACGCCGTGCGCACCGCCTCGTACGGAAGGATGAACTCCGACATGTCGGCGTCGTAATACGCCGCGGCCGGCAGCACGGCGGCGCGCTTCAGACCGTCGGGCTCCGGCGCCGCGTAGGCGTAGAACGCCGGCTGCTGCACCGCGCCGCTGCCGGGCCAGAAGCCGTGGCTGATGACACGATGCGAATAGGCCTCTCTCAGGATTGAGTCGGCTCCAGGCCGTTCGGGCGCGCGATCGCCGGAAAAGCGGGTGACCGCCAGGTCGAAGCTTCCCCAGAAGAAGTGCACCGGGCTGCACTTGCCCAGAAAACCTCCACGGAACCGGTCGAAGACCGGCTTGATGGCGACGAGCGCTTTCCAGAACGAGTGGGCCGCGAGAGGGTCGTAGGAGTGGTGTTCGGTGTCGCGCTCGAACGGAATGGGATGCGGGACTTCCACGGGAGTCGTCCAGATGCGGACCCGAACGTCGAGTCGCCGGAGCGCCTCCATGACGGCCTGATAGAAATCCGCCACCGTACGGGGTTCCAGCGCCACGCGTTCGATTCGGCCGTCGGAGGAGTGCACGATGAGCTGATGCTCGATGAAGTCGAAGGTCATCGTCATCGTCCTGCGGTCGGCGGTGATCGTCGGCGTGGCCAGGCCGCTCGAGGTCACCTGAAACGCGATGTTCCAGAAGTGATTCGTCAAAGGCGTGAGGGCGAGGCAGACCTTGCCGACAATCTGCGTCCACATGTGCAGCGTGGCGTAGGTGTCGCGCCAGTCGTCCGGCCGCAGGGCCGGCCATCCCTCCCCGGTCCGGCCGTCTCGGTTCGGCGCTCCATTGGGCATCCTTCGAATTCTGCCACGAATCGCGCGCGCCTGGCCGCCGTGCTGCTTTCAATTGCCAGGGAGCCGCCCGCCGACTTACGCTGCTTGTCGCCGATGCTCGTGCAGCTCGACCGCGTGTCCTTCCAGTATTCCGGCCACCCACCGGTTCTGAGGGACATCAACCTGTCACTCCAGACCGGGGAGATCTGCGCGCTCGTGGGGCGCAGCGGCGTGGGCAAGACCACGCTGCTCAAGCTCGTTAACGGGTTGCTGCTGCCGACGGCCGGCACGGTGCTCGTCGAAGGCCGAGAGACGCGGCTGTGGGACGGCATACGCCTTCGTCGGCGGATTGGCTACGTATTCCAGGACGTCGGGCTGTTTCCACACATGACGGTGGAAGAGAACGTCTCGATCGTTCCGCGGCTCGAGAAGTGGGCGCCCGCCCGGGCCCGCGCCCGCGCGCACGAGCTTCTGGATCTGCTCGGGCTGCCGTCGGCGAGTTTCGCCGGCCGCCGCCCGCCCGCGCTCTCGGGCGGGCAGCGCCAGCGCGTGGGGCTCGCGCGCGCGCTGGCGGCCGATCCATCGATTCTGCTGATGGACGAACCGTTCGGCGCGCTCGATCCGCTGACCCGTTCGGAAGTCCGGCAGGAATTCGCGCGGGTGCAGACGCAGCTGCACACCACTGTCATCATCGTCACGCACGACATCGCGGAGGCGTTTGCGCTCGCGGGGCGGGTCGGCGTGGTCGATCGGGGGGAATTGCTGATTTACGACACGCCCCGCAATGTGGCCTCGTCCGGCGATCCACGGGTACGGGCGTTCATCGATGCCGTGCCGCCCCGTTTGCCCCATTGACGGATCATGCCGGTTGTCCAGTTCTGGCTGACCCATCGCGGCGAGCTGATGACGCTCCTGCAGCAGCACGTGGTGCTGGTGTTCGTCTCGACGCTCGTCGCCGTCGGCATCGGCATCCCCGCTGGCGTGGCGGCCGCGCGCCGGCCGCGACTGGGCCGCGCCATTCTCGTCGCCGCCAGCGCCGCGCAGACTGTGCCGAGCCTGGCGCTCCTCGGCTTCCTCCTGCCGGTTCCCTTCATCGGCGGGGTCGGTCCACGGACGGCGCTCGTGGCACTGGTCATCTACGCCCTGCTGCCAATCGTGCGAACGACAGTGACCGGCATCCGGAACGTCGATCCGGCCGTCATCGAGGCCGGCGTGGCCATGGGGATGACCCGCCGGCAGCTGCTCTGGCTCGTGCAACTGCCGCTGGCGCTGCCATCGATCATTGCCGGGATCCGCGTGGCCGCCGTGATCGGGGTGGGCACGACCACGATCGCGGCCGCCATCGGCGCCGGCGGCCTGGGCGAGTACATCTTTCGCGGCCTGTCCATGGTCGATACCACGACGATTCTCGCGGGAGCGATCCCCGCCGCGGCCCTCGCGCTGTCGGTGGATGGTCTGCTGGCGCTGCTCGAACGCCGGATTCGCCGCGGGCGCACGACGCTCGCGGGCGCGGCCCGTGCGGCGGCCGCCGCCGCCCTGATCGTCATGATTTTCGCGATGGCAGCGATTGCCAGGACAGGCGGGGGCGCCGTCGTGGTCGTCGGATCCAAGAACTTCACCGAACAGGTCATCCTCGGTGAGCTGCTCGCGCAAGCCATCGAGGCGGAAGGAGGTGTTCGAGTCCTCCGGAAGCTGAACCTCGGCGGCACTTTCATCTGCGACCGCGGCCTTCGCACCGGGGAGCTCGACGTCTACGTCGAGTACACGGGGACGGCTGTCTCTGCGGTGTTTCATGAGGACGTGCCGCGCGATTCGCGGCAGGCGTTCGAACGCGCGCGGGATCTCTACGCGCGGGTCGGCCTGACGGCGCGCGACCCGCTCGGGTTCAACAACACGTTCGCCGTGCTCGTGCGAACGGGCGATGCCCGCGCGCTCGGCCTGCGGACGATTGACGATCTCCGCGCGGTCGAACGGACGTGGATCCCCGGATTCGGGTACGAATTCCTGCAGCGCGAAGACGGGTATCCGGGGCTCGTTCGGACCTACGAGCTGCGCTTCGCCGTTCAACCACGCGCGATGGAACTCTCGCTCATCTACCCGGCGCTGGCGGGCGGCCAGGTGGATGTCATTGCCGGCGACGCGACGAGCGCGTTGATCGAGTCGCTCGAGCTGACACAGCTCGAGGACAGCCGGCAGTACTTTCCCCCCTACGACGCGATACCGGTCGTACGCACCGCGAGCCTGCTCCGACATCCGGAGATCGGGCGTGCTCTCGCCCGCCTCGCGGGGCGCATCTCGACAGACGACATGCGGGAGCTGAATGCGGCGGTCGATCTCGACCGCCGCCCGGTTCAACTGGTTGCCCGGGGGTATCTCGCGCGGCTGCCGCGCGTGGAGCAGTGAGCGGCACCCTTTTCATGACCAACCATGCCGCGACTTCGCCGGACGCCTACGGCATTCAACCGCCGGGATTTCGTCTGCCTGGCGGGACGCGCGTCGGCGGTGTGTGCCTGCAGGTCAGCGACCTCGACCGGTCCGTCGCGTACTACACGCAAGTGCTCGGACTGCGCGTGATCGGCGAAGGAACAGACCGTGTAGTGCTCGGCCCGCAGCGCGAGGACCGTCCGCTCGTCTCGTTGCAGACCGCGAGCGGCGTCGTGCGGGGGCGGCGCGGCGCATTCGGTCTGTATCACTTCGCAATCCTGCTCCCAGGCCGCGCCGAACTGGCGCGGTTTGCCCTCCATCTGGCGGCGCTCGGCGTGCGGCCCGGCATGGCGGATCACTTCGTCAGCGAGGCGCTGTATCTCTGGGACCCGGATGGGCTGGGGATCGAGGTCTACGCCGATCGCCCGCAAAGCGCGTGGCGCCAGCAGGGTCGCGAGCTGGTCATGACGACAGAGCCGCTGGATGTGGAGAGTCTCCGTGCCGCGGGGGGCGCCCGGCGCTGGGAGGGCATGCCGGAGGGCAGCACGATGGGACACGTGCACCTGCACGTCGGCGGTCTCGAAGAAGCGGAAGTCTTCTACCACCTGGCCCTCGGGTTCGACAAAACGGTGTGGAACTATCCCGGCGCGTTGTTCCTCGCAGCTGGCGGATATCACCACCATGTCGGGACGAATGTCTGGGCTCCCGGACCGGCGGCTCGCGAAGACGAAGCGCGTCTCCTCGATTGGGACCTGGTGGTTCCGGGCCGGGAGCACGCGGCCGCGGCCGTGCAGAGTCTGCGCGTGACCGGGTATGTCGTGGACGACGACCGGGCCGGCGGATTCCTGGCCGCGGATCCCTGGGGCACGCGGCTGAGGGTGGTGGTGGCGTCCTGAACCCTGGGTGCGACATTAATCGCACGGCGTTGGGACGCATCCGTGACGAGCTGCGGCGGAAGACCCGGCGGACGGGCTGGAGGCTCGGCCATGGTCGCCGGTCTCACCGAATATCCGGGGTGCGCGGCTCTACTTTCGGCACGTGCGCCGACAGCGCGTCGCGCCGCGCGCAACCCTCCGGCTAGAACGCGTAGTCAATCCCCACGACCGTCGTCCATCGGCTCTTCAGGCCGGCATCGTTCAGCGGGAAGAGCACGCTGCCCGAGACGAGCAGATCGCCGTACGGATTGAACTTCGCGCCGACCGTGCCGAGCAGCACGTTGAGGTTGCCGGGGTGCACCGCGAACTCATCGAAGGTCATGAACGAGGGCGCGGTCGCTCCCTGCGGCTGGAAGTCGAACCGTTTGCTCTCGATGCGGAGCCGTCCCGTATCGATCAGCGTGCGTCCCACGACGTCGCCGATGAGGGTCAGTCGCGGTGTCGCGACGAATTCGATGCCGCCCGTGTAGACGAACTCGTCGGGCAGTCCGCGCCCGCCCGCCATCACGAGACTGTCGGGACCTTCGTCGCCGCCCGCGAACGTATACCCGATGTTGAGGTGCTGGCCCAGTCGATCGCCTCCCGTGGATGCGACGAGAAACAGCTTCGCCTGACCGCTGCCGCCGAGCAGGTCGTCTTCGTTGCCGGTGGGCAGCCGCGCGTCGAGCGCCAGCGCGAGGGCGCCGCGGGCGCCGCCGAGCAGCTGGTACTTCGTGCGGAGCACGATGTCGCCGAGGCCCGTGGCGCTGCCGCTCCGCTGAAACGTCCGCGACGTGGCGCTGGGGTTGCCTGCCTCGAAGGAATGGATCTGGGGATTGGATCCGGTCGCGAGGCGCTGGATCGTCGCCAGGACGCTCGCTTCCATGTCCACGCGAACGAACGGCACCGCCAGCGCGACGTCCCATCGGTCGCTGAGCCCGTAATTGGCGAAGAACGCAAACGTATCCGTCGCGACGCGCAGCGACAGGGCCGCCTCGATCACGTCGCCTTCGAAGAACGGGCTGAGCCGTGTGCCGTTCGGATCCTGGATCACGCCGAAGAAAGGGGGGACCGGCGGCCCGCCGACCGTGCAGCACTCTTCGTGGCGCAGGTAGAACTTGATCGAACCGTCGCGGAGATCTTCCCCCTCGAACGTGTTGTAGGTCGAATGCTGGTAATTGAAACCGGCGCTGAAGCGCCCCTTGCCGATCGTCGAGGCCCGCTCGGCGAACATGGGACCGAAGCTGCGGCTCGCCCGGCGGAACGTGCCGAGCGCCGGATCGAACGTGTAGGTGAAGCCGCCCGCCGACGAGCCGAGCGGGAGGCTGGCAAGCTGCGCCGTGAGCAGCTGATTGAAGCTTGCGACGATGCCGACGGCCGGATCCTCCACGTTGCCTTCGCTGAGCGGGCTGAAGTGCACCGCGTGGGAGAGGCCGGGGGTCGTGGGCGCCGGCAGCGTGATGTCGCGCAGAATCAAGTCGGGCAGCAAACCCGCGAGACCTGCCGGTGTGCCCGTTTGTGCGCGGGCGCTGCCGGACGCCGCAACGACGACGAGCAGTGCCCAGAGCCCCGTCCTGATCCACGCACCCATACACGTTCTCCTTCAGCGTTCGAAGTCCTGAATAATCCAGCTGCTGTCCTGGCGGCGCAAGCGCAGCACCCGCGTGACCGTCGACGTCTGCCGGGACCCGGCCTTCGGCGTCAGCGTCTGGGTGACCCGGCAACTGACGCGGGCGGCGGCCCGGTCGCCCGACAGCACACGGATGTTGTCGATGTCCACGTCGAGCGACCGCATCTCCCCGAACGCCCGCTTGAGGCCGTCCACGTCAATCGACGGCTGGACCTTCTTCACTGCGTCCGCATCCAGGCTCTCGAGCGCGGTGGCGTACCGCTGGAGCGCCTCGCGGACGGCTGGCTCGACCGCAGGATCAGACGCGGGTTGCTGGGCGGAGCGGGCCGACAGCCCGGGGCTGGGCTGAACCAGCCAGGCAAGCAGCAGGCCGGCCGCGAGCAAGCGAACGCCTCCACGGCGGCTGGCCGCGTGCAAGGCGATTCCGGCGCTCGGCTGCAGTGTCAGTGGTCGGGTCTCCGGCGGCCGCAGTATAATCGAACCTTTCACCCCGTGCAGCTCACGCCCGGCACGTCGCTCGGCCCCTACAAGATTCTCGCCCCGCTCGGCGCGGGCGGCATGGGCGAAGTCTACCGGGCGCAGCACGTGCGCCTGGGCCGCGAAGTCGCGGTCAAGGTGCTCCCCGAGTCGATGGCCGAGGCGCCCGAACGGCGCAGCCGGTTCGAGCGCGAGGCCCGGGTGCTCGCCGCGCTGAATCACCCCAATATCGCGACGCTCCACGGCGTCGAGGAGTGCGGGGACCGCACGCTCCTCGAAATGGAGCTCGTCCAGGGCGAAACCCTCGACGATCGGCTGAAGCGCGGGCCCCTGACGCCCGACGAGGCAGTGCCCATCTTCAAGCAGATTGCCGAGGCGCTCGAAGCCGCGCACGATCAGGGCATCATCCACCGCGACCTCAAGCCCGCCAACGTCAAGATTACTCCCGAAGGGCGCGTCAAGGTCCTCGATTTCGGCCTCGCGAAGGCGCTCGAAGCGGAAAGCATCGGGGGAGACTCGCCGCACTCGCCGACCTTCACCACGACCACTCACGAGGGGGTGATTTTCGGCACCGCGGCGTACATGAGTCCCGAGCAGGTGCGCGGACGTCCGCTCGATCGGCGCACCGACATCTGGTCGTTCGGCTGCATGCTCTACGAGGCGCTCACGGGCCAGGCGCCGTTTGCCGCCGACACGATGTCGGATACGCTCGCGGCGGTCCTGAGGGAAGAGCCCGACTGGCGCGCCTTTCCTCCGGCGCCGCTCGGCCTGCAGCGGCTGGTGCGCCGCTGCCTGAAAAAAGATCCGCAGACGCGCCTGCACGACATCGCGGATGCGCGCATCGAGCTCGACGAGGCGCTCAACGAAAGCGCCGCGCTCGTCGTGCCGATGCCTGGGGCGCGCTCGTGGCGCGTCTCTCGACGGCGCGCGCTTGGCGTCGGCCTCGTCGCGCTGCTCGTCCTGGCGGCCGTCGGCCTGGTGGCGTGGACGCTCGGGCGGCTGGGCCAGCACCCGCTGGCGTCGGCGCGTTTCGCGATCCCCCTGCCCGCCGGATTCCTGCTGGAGCCGGGTCCTGGACCCTCGATTGCCGTGTCGCCGGATGGTGCGCGCCTGGCGTTCGTCGCGCTCGAACGCGGCGGCGGTACGCAGCTCTTCGCCCGGGCGCTCGAACAGTTCGAGGCCGCCCCCGTTCCCGGCACCCGGGGCGCGAGCGCCCCGTTCTTCTCGCCCGATGGCCGCTGGGTCGGGTTCTACGCGGACGGGGCGCTGCAGAAGGTGTCGATCGAGGGTGGCGCGCCCTTGAAGATCTGCGACGCGCCCGCCGTCTGGAGCGCATCGTGGGGCCCCGACGGGCAGATCATCTTCGCCACGGCCGCCGCCCCCAACGGGCTGCGACGTGTGCCAGCCGACGGCGGCACGCCCGAGGAGCTCACGATCCCGAAGAGCGATCAGGGAGAGCTGCAGCATGCGCTGCCGCAGGTGCTGCCGGGCGGCGGTCGCGTGCTGTTCAGCATTCTGACGAAGGCGGGATGGGAGCCGGCCGTGCTCACGCTCGCCACGAAGGAGTGGCAGACGCTGACACGCGGCGTGTCGGCGCATACGGCGGCGCACTTCGCCGCCAGCGGTCATCTGCTCTACGCGCAAGCAGGCGGCGGCCTCGTCGCCGTGCCGTTCGATCCCTCCAGTGGCGCGCTGACCGGATCCGCCTTTCCCCTGCTCGAGCGGCTCGACATGGTGGGCGCCGGCGGCGCGGGCCTGGCGCTCTCCGCGTCGGGCACACTCGTGTACGTGCCGGCCGCCGCGGAACTGCCGCAGCGCACGCTCATGATGGTGGATCGGCAGGGGCGGACTGCCGCGCTCGGCGAGATGCGGGGCGCATATTCGCATCCCCGCGTGTCGCGCGATGGCGGCCGTGTCGCGGTGGCGATCGAATCCGAGAACGGCATCGACATCTGGATTCATGATGTGGAACGCGGCACCCGCACGCGCCTGACTGGCGGCGGGATCAACAGTTACCCCGTCTGGCACGCCGGCGGCTCGCGGGTGACGTTCCAGGCCGCCGGCAGCCCGGGCCGATTCAGTCTGTTTTCGCGCGATGTCGATGGCAGCGGCCAGGCCGAGCCGCTGCTGCGGGACGCACCGCCCGAATCAGCCGCCGTCCTGCCGGCGGCGATGGCCGGCCTGCTCCCGGGCACGATGCCCCGGCCCGGCTCCGCCAACCCGCACGTGCCGGTTTCATGGTCCGCCGACGGTGCACATCTGGCGTTTGCCGAGCGCAAGCCGGGGGCTCAGCGCGACGTCTGGGTCCTCAGCGAGGGCGGGGAGCCCTCGCCATTCGTGCTGACACCGTTCGACGAATGGGCGCCGGCCTTTTCGCCCGACGGCCAGTGGCTCGCCTACGTGTCGAACGAATCGGGCCGGAACGAAGTGTACGTGCAGCCGTACCCCGGCCCTGGCAGCAAGTGGCTCATTTCGATCGCCGGCGGCACGGAACCCGCATGGTCGCCGGATGGGAAGGAGCTGTTCTACCGCCGCGGCGAGCAGATGCTCGGCGTCACGGTGCAGGTGAAGCCGGAGTTCTCGGTGAGCCGGCCTCGCCTGCTCTTCGAAGGCTCGTATCAGGTCGCCGGTGACTCCCGCAACTACGACGTTGCGCCCGACGGGAGATTCGTGATGGTCAGGAGCGACAGGACGGACGTGCCGCCGCGGCTGTATGTCGCGCTCAACTGGCTGGAGGAATTGACGGCCCGCGCCACAGGCAGTCGATAGCCACGATCATGCAGGCGACTC
>Ga0268386_10001504_pt1 | contig 16010 bp, 18 predicted proteins | sample RVTome_15_FD_200260 | JGI IMG/M metagenome (GOLD analysis project Ga0268386, IMG submission 200260) | Soil microbial communities from uranium-contaminated site in the Upper Colorado River Basin, Wyoming, United States - RVT150D86... ...
CGTGGGCGCTGGTCGGAGGCGTGCTGGCCGGCGGCATGCGCTGGCAGCTGGCGTGGCCGGACACCGCGCTGCCGGTCGTCGGGGAGATCGGCCCGGAGGTCTTCAACATGATGGTGACCATGCACGGCACCATCATGGTGTTCTTCGTGGCGATGCCCATCTTGCTGGGGGCTTTCGGCAATTTCCTCATCCCGCTCCTCATCGGCGCCCGCGACATGATCTTCCCGAAGCTGAACATGCTCTCGGTGTGGACGTTCGCGCTGGCCTCGCTGGTGATGCTGTCCTCGTTCTTCGTGCCCGGCGGCGCGGCCTCGGCCGGCTGGACGGGCTACCCGCCGCTGTCGTCGCGGCCCGAGTACACCGGCGTCGACTGGGGCCTCAACCTCTGGATCCTCGGCCTCGCGCTGGAATTCGCCTCGTTCCTGATGGGGGGCGTGAACTACCTCACCACCGCCATCGCTCTCCGCGCGCCCGGCATGTCGTTCTTCCGCATGCCGCTCGTGGTCTGGCAGCAGCTCACCGCGGCCACGCTGTTCCTGCTCTCGGTGGGGCCGCTCATCGCCGGGGCCGTCATGCTCCTGCTCGACCGCACGCTGGGCACGGGCTTCTACTCGCCCGAGCTGGGCGGCGACCCGCTCCTCTGGCAGCACCTGTTCTGGTTCTTCGGCCACCCGGAGGTGTACGTCGTGCTGCTGCCGGCGCTGGGTTTCGTGCTCGAGGTGCTGCCGGTGTTCGCCCGCAAGCCCATCTTCGGGTACCGCTGGATCATCTGGGCCACGCTCGTGGCCGGGGCGCTGTCGTTCATCGTGTGGGCCCACCACATGTTCATCTCGGGGATGGACCCCCGGCTGGCCATGCCCTTCAGCGTGACGACCATCCTCATCTCTGTCCCCTTCGCCTACATCGTCTTCGCCATGATCGCCACGCTCTGGCGGGGTTCCATCAGCTTCGACGTGCCGATGCTGTGGGCGCTGGGCTTCCTCACCATGTTCATCGTGGGGGGCCTCACCGGCATCTTCAACGGCTCCGCCCCGGCCGACATCTACATCAACAACACCTACTTCGTCGTCGCCCACTTCCACTACACGCTGTTCAGCGCCGTCGTCTTCGGCGGCTTCGCCGGCTTCTACTTCTGGTTCCCCAAGATGTTCGGCCGGATGCTCGGCCGGCCGCTGGGCCACCTGCACTTCTGGCTCACCCTGCTCTTCTTCAACGTCACGTTCTTCCCGCAGCACCACCTTGGGCTGGCCGGGATGGTGCGGCGCGTCGCCAACCCGTTGCAGTACGACGCGCTGGTGCCGCTGCAGTGGCTGAACGTGCTCTCCACCTGGGGGGCGTTCGGCATCCTGGCCGCGCAGGCGTTCCTGGTCGTGAACGTCGTCTGGTCGCTGCGGGCCGGCGGGCGGGCCCCGAGCAACCCCTGGGAGGCAGCCACGCTCGAATGGTCGGCACCCTCACCGCCACCGCACCTGAACTGGGGCCCGGCGGCGCCGCTGGTGTATCGCGGGCCCTACGAGTACAGCGTGCCGGGCGCGGGCGCGGACTGGCTCGCCCAGGGCGCCGCCCCGGGGGGCGCCGGGGCGCGCGGCGGCTACCGATGAGCGCCCACGCGCAGGTGGAGGCGCTCCCCCCCGGCCTGACCGGGCCCAAGCTCGCCGTCTGGTGGTTCCTGGCCTCCGAGATCATGGTCTTCGGCGGCCTCATCGCCAGCTATCTGGTTCTGCGCCTGGGCGGGACCGGCTGGGCGGAGGCCTCCCAGCACCTGAGCCCGACGCTGGCGGCGGTCAATACCCTCGTACTGTTGACGAGCAGCTACACGATCGTGCGGGCCTTCGTGGCCGCCGAGCACGGTGACGCCGGCGGCTTGCGCGTCAACCTGGCGCTGACGGTGGTGGGGGGCCTGATCTTCCTCGGCCTCAAGGCCGTCGAGTACACGACCGAGATTCGCGCGGGGTTCACGCCCGGAGCCGGGATCTTCTGGTCCTTCTACTACACGATGACCGGCCTGCACGCCCTGCACGTGCTCGGGGGCGTGGTGGTCAACGTCGTGATCCTCGCCGCCACCCGCGCGAGCCTCGAGCGCCCGCACCGCGTGGAGCTGGCCGGTCTCTACTGGCACTTCGTCGACCTGGTGTGGATCTTCCTGTTCCCGCTGCTCTACCTGTCCTGAGGAGACCGCGATGAGCGTCGAGCGGGCGCATCCCAACTACACCGCGGTGTGGCTCTGGCTGCTCGTCCTGCTCGGCGTCGGGCTCGCCGCGAGCTTCCTGCCCGGTGGGCGAAGCGTCGCCCTGGTGGTGATCTTCGCGACCGCGGTGGTGAAGGCATTGCTGGTGGCGCTCAGCTTCATGCATCTCAGGTTCGAGTCGGGCGTGATCTACGCCATCGCGCTGATCCCGCTCGTGTTCGCCGCCATCCTGCTCGTGGCGCTCTTCCCGGACTTCGTCTGGCACGCGAGGCCGCGTTGAGCCGTCGGCTCGGAGGCCTCGGGCTCGCCGCGCTGGGGCTGACGCCCGAGCTGGCCTGGGCGTGCGCAGTGTGTGTCGATTCGGCCCGGGGCAGCCAGGGGTTCGGCTGGCCGTACGCGATGCTCATGGTGGCGCCGTTCGTGGTGGCCGCCGCGCTCGCGGTCGCCATCGGGCTGGGCCGGCGGGAGCCGCCGCGGGGAGACCGTCCGGACACGTCGCGCTGAGGGGGGCTGCCGATGCCGCGTGAGGGACGCTCGATGGTACGGGGGGGGATCGTCGCCGGCGTTGCCGGCGCCGCCATCGTGGCGCTGTGGTTCCTGCTGCTCGACCTGGTACGGGGCCAGCCGCTGTTCACCCCGGCGCTCCTCGGCGCCGCCGTCTTCCAGGGCGCCACCACGCCGGCCGAGGTCACGGTCGCTCTGGGCCCCGTGCTCGGCTACACCTTGCTGCACGTCCTGGCCTTCGTCGCGTTCGGGATCGTGGCGGCCAGCCTCCTGCTCGCCAGCGAGCAGGATCCGTCGGCGTTCATCGCGTTCGTCGCGCTCTTCGCCGGGTTCGAGGTCTTCTTCTTCCTGGCCCTCGGGGCCTTCGGCCGGTCGCTCCTGGGCGCCGTGGTCTGGTGGGCGATCTTCACCGGCAACCTCCTCGCCTCGGCCGGAATGCTGGCGATCTTGCTTCGGGCCCATCCGCGGCTTCCCTCGGAGCGGGCCGGGGCCTGGAGCACCGTGCTGCGGGAGGGCGGCGTGGCCGGGCTGCTCGGGGCGGCGCTCATCATGCTCTGGTTCCTGGTCTTCGACGCCGTGCAGGGCCAGCCGCTGCGGACCCCTCGCCTCCTGGGCTCGGCCCTGCTCGGCCGGCCCGAGTCCACCGACGCGGTGCTCGCCTACAGCGTGCTCCACGTCCTCGCCTTCCTCGCCTTCGGCGCGCTCAGCGCCGCCCTGGTCGCGGCTGCCGACCAGCAGCCGATGTTCCTCTTCCCGCTCGTCATCCTCTACGTGGCGTTCCAGGTGTTCGTCTTCGCGGTCGTGCTGCTCCTCGCCCGCTGGGTCTTCGACGAGCTCCCGGGCTGGGCGGTCGTCGTCGGCAACCTGCTCGCGGCCAGCGGGATGCTCGTCTACTACGTCACCGGACACCCCCACCTGGCGCGCCGGGTCGTCGCGGCGCTCGCCGAGGAGGGCTCGTGATGAACTTCGGGATGCTCCATCTCTTCGAGAATCCGGCGGGCCGGACCGAGCGGGACATCGTTCACGAGCAGCTCGCACTGATGCAGGCGGCCGAGACCTACGGCTTCGACTCCGTGTGGCCGGCCGAGCACCACTTCAGCGAGTACGGCTATTGCGCCTCGCCGGCGCTCTCGCTGGCGGCGCTGGCGCGGGAGACGAAGCGCGTGCGCCTGGGCACCGGCGTGGTCGTGCTGCCCCTCAACCACCCGCTCCGGGTGGCGGAGGACTTCGCGCTGCTCGACCTCATGTCCGACGGCCGCGTTGACCTGGGCGTCGGCCGCGGCTACCAGCCGCTGGAGTTCGCGCGCTACGGCGTGGACCAGACGCAGACCCGCGCGATGTTCCACGAGGCGATCGAGGTGATCCGCCAGGCGTGGACCCGCGACTCGGTGACGTTCCACGGCACTCACTACCGGTTCGACGACGTCCCGGTCCGGCCCCGGCCCCTGCAGTGCCCCCACCCGCCCATCTGGATGGCCGCGCTCAGCCCGGAGACCTTCGAGTTGGCCGGCCGCTACGGCTTCCACCTCCTCTTCGGCACGGCGTTCGGGCTGCCCCCCGACAAGGCGCGGGAGCTGCAAGCCGCCTACCGCCGCGGCCTCCTCACCGGCGGTCACGACCCCGCGCCTCGGCGGCGCGCCGCGCTCATGATGGTCTACGTCGCCGACAGCCTGGAACAGGCGCGCGCCGACTTCTACGCCCCGGTGGTCTGGTACTACCGCACGATCGCGAAGTACGTCGCGCCGCCGGCCGGGCAGGCGCCGGTAAAGGGCTACGAGATGTACGTCAAGACGCGGGACGTTGCCGCCACCGGCACCTGGGACGAGCTCGTCGCCCGCAAGGCGGTGATCTGCGGCGATCCCGACACCGTCGTGGAAGCCCTCGCGGCCGCTCAGCAGACCTACGGGTTCACCGACCTGCTGTGCTGGACGCGTCTGGGCGGCCTGGACCACCGCAAGGTGCTGCGCTCGATGGAGCTCATGAGCACCAAGGTCATTCCTCGACTCCGGCACCTGGAGCCGCCGCCCCTGCCGGAGTCGGCCTGACCGGGGAGGGGCCCGCGATGAGATTTGGCCCGTTCTACCTGTTCAGCGTCAGCGTGCAGACGCTGGACCCCTTCCCGCTGTCGATGCGGGGCCAAATAGAAGTTGAGAAGGCTTGCGGTATGCGTCGGGCATCTCTGGCCCAATGATGTGCATACACCACCATTGCGAGAGCAGACGTGAGCGGGCCGATACCAAACACGCCGACGAGGCCGCACAGGTTGCCCGCGCTCGCGGGGAAGCACGCAGTGAAAATGCCGAGCATGGTGCCGATCACGAACGCGATGGCCCCGACGACGAGGGATACGAGCAAGTACCTCAGCAGCGAGCGCCGCTTCTTTGGCTCCGGTGCGTGACGATAGATCAGGTAGTACACGGGGAGCGACAGCAACGCGACAAGAAGCGCCGCCGCGCCTATCGAGGTGGGCGAGCTGAGCGCGGAGATCATGGGCCTCCTTACGCAAGGGCGGCGCCGACCGGCCCGCCCGCTCGCGCTGGCACTCGGCAGCGACCGGTTCCGGGCGGAGTCCGTTGAGCCCCAATGTCGAAGCCCCGCTCGATCAGCCCCTGGAGGAGATGCCGGGCCAGGCCGGCGTGCTGGGGGAAGACGAGCCTGGTGCGCTCCGCCGGAGGGATGTCGTAGGCATCCCGGGCGCTGCGCCCCCACAGCGGCTCCTCTCCCGTGTAGATCGAGAACGTGGGGTTGTTGGCCGCGTCGAACATGTCGCCCTGGTCGTCGCCGATCATGAGCAGCGCGTCCGGCCGGTAGGCCGCGAGCTGCGCGCGCAGCGTCGCGAACGCGGCCTCGATGCGCTGCACGTAGCCCTCGACGACGGCCGGGGAGTCGATCTCGACCCGGGCGCTGTGTGGCAGGTGCTCGCGCGCCTGGGCCGGGATGCGCTCCACCACCCGCGGCCAGTACTGCGCCTTCTGGAACATCATCGGCGCGTGCGCCGAGGCCATCCCGAGTCCGAGCATCGCGAGCCTCCTTGCATGAGCGGGCCGGGCGGCGGCCCGTCGATCAGAACAGACGATGCCGGGCGGCGAAGGCGACCGCTTCGAGGCGACTGTGCACGCCGAGCTTGCCGAGGATGTTCTGCACGTGGTTGCGCACAGTCGCGCGGCTCACCGTCAGGCGCTCGGCGATCCCCGACGTGTTCAGCCCCTGGGTCATGAGCCGCAGCACCTCGAGCTCGCGCCGCGACAGCGCCCCCGCCGGGGCCAGCGGATCGGCCGTCGAGGGGCGGGGCGCCAGCCGCTCCTCGACGAGCGTGAGCAGCTCCCGGGTCGCCGTCACGTCACGGAAGAGATGGATGGTCAGGGGCTGCCCGGCCGGCGTCGTCGTCGGGAGGATGCTCATGTTCAGCCAGACTGGTCGGCCGCCCTTCGTGTGCACCCGGATGTCGAAGTGTCGCACGGGCTCGTCCATGCGGACCAGCGTCATCACCCGGCAGCCCGGGTAGCAGACACGGTTGCCCTCGAGGTCGTGACCCGCGAAGACATCGCAGCACGCGCGTCCGACCACCTCGCGTGGGGCGTAGCCGAGGATCTGCCCGGCCGCGCGGTTCCAGCTGGTGATGCGGTCTTCGGCGTCGATCACGAACGCCCCGTCGCCGGCGCGGGCCAGGGCCGACTCCAGAGGTGTGGCCCTCGCCACCCGCTCGGCTCGCCGCGCGGGTGCGGCAGTGTCGTCCATAGGCTGCCTCCTCGCGCTGGCCCCGTGCGAGGACGATGCCAAACCGGACGACCGTGATCTCGCGGCCTTGCCAGGCAGGTGCGGCGGCGCGGCTGGGGTCGTGGTGCCCCGCTGGTTCATCGGAGCCTCACGTCACGGGGCCACGCGAGCGAGGTCCCGACACGATAGCCGTCGCCGAGCGCGGCGATGTGGCTGGCCTGCCGGTCGGACCCACTGGCCGCAACCGCGGCTTCGAGCGCCTCGAGTGCCACCAGGCGGGTCGCGCCCGCGAAGATGCCGACCATCGCCGTCGCCACGACACGCCCCAGGCCGTGCCCGCGTGCAATCGCGCCCGCGTCGACGGCAAGGAGGCGGGCGGCATGCGGCGCGTGACCGCACGGAGCTCCCGGGGCGTTGACGAGGAGCAGGGCATCGGAGCTCAGCGAGACGGAGGTGACCTCGGCCAGCAGAGCCGGATCGAGCACCAGGGCAGCGCTGGCGGGTCCGCCGGCAACCCCGGTCGTGGACACGCACACGCACGCCGCGTGCCCACCCAACGCAGCCCGCAGGACGTCGCGGCCCAGCCGGGCGCCCTCGGCGTCTCGGCCGTAGAGCCGGATGCGGTGGGGCGGCCGGCTCGGCGCGTGCGCATGCCCGTCATCCACGACGCGCCGAACGGTAAAACGCCTGGCGCGCGTTCGGAATCCGGCACATGCCTCGATCTTCTGGCGCATTCGCACCATCGTCAGGCGGAGCGGGTCCTGCAGCCGCCTCAGGGCCATGGTGCGTTAGCCTCATTGCCGTCGGCGGGCCCCCGTGCCTAGGCTGGCTCATGACGTGCCGGGCTGCGTGCATGCCGATGGGGCGCGAACCCATCGTCGCCATTTACCTCGAGCTCGCCGAGACGGGGCGCTGGGAGGATTTCCGCTGGCTGGCCGAGAGCCAGGGCCTGACGCGGCAGCGCACCGTGGAGCTCTGGGAGGGCCTGCGCGTGCGCACCGGCGTCGCCCAGTCGCCGCCTTCAGAGTGATGAGAAATTTCTCATCCGCCCTTCATGTGCCTCTCATTGCCGCCGGCTATCGTGCCTGAGCAGGACGGCCTCGCCAGGCCGCCCATGGAGGACATGCATGAAGGGCACGTCGTGGTCCAGTCGGTTGACCTGGCCGGCGCTCGCGGTGGCCGGGGCGTTGGCGGTGGCACTCGTGATCCCGACCGCGGGCTCCGGACGCGAGGGGCGGGTGTGGATGGAGCGGCCGGCGGGCGCCGCCCCTGTCGCGACGGCACCGGCGCCGGCATGGGTGGAGATCGCGAAGGCGGTGAAGCCGGCGGTGGTGAACGTCAGCACGCGGGGCACGCGGGAGGGGGGCCGGGGCGAGGACCTTCTGCGCCAGTTGCCCGGCATGCCTGAGCTGCCTGGCCGCGCCCCACGTCGCAGCATCCGCGGCCTGGGCTCGGGCTTCGTCATCAATCCTGACGGGTACGTTGTCACCAATCACCACGTCGTGGCCAACGCCTCCGACATCCGTGTGAAGTTCGCGGACGGGCGCGAGATGCCGGGCAAGCTCATCGGTGGCGACGCCAAGACCGACCTGGCCCTGCTGAAGGTCGAGGCGACCGGGCTGCCGGTGATCCCGCTCGGTGACTCCGCGAAGCTCGAGGTTGGCGAGCCGGTCATGGCGGTCGGCAACCCGTTCGGCCTGGAGCAGACGGTGACCACGGGCATCGTCAGCGCCACCGGCCGGGCGATCGGCGCCGGACCCTACGACGACTTCATCCAGACCGACGCTTCGATCAACCCCGGCAACAGCGGGGGCCCGCTCGTCAACGCTCGGGGCGAGGCGGTCGGCGTCAACACGGCGATCGCCAGCGGCGGCGGCGGCTCGGTCGGCATCGGTTTCGCAATCCCGACCAACCTCGCCAAGCCCATCGTGGCCCAGCTCGCCGAGGCCGGCCGCGTGACGCGCGCCTGGCTGGGCGTGTCGATCCAGCCGCTCACGCGGGAGCTGGCCACCAGCTTCGGCCTGCCGGACACTACCGGTGCGCTCGTCAGCGGCGTCATGGACAATTCGCCAGCCGCCCGGGTTGGCCTCGAGCAGGGCGACGTGATCACCAAGTACGACGGTCGCCCGGTCGCGCGCAGCACCGACCTGCCCCGGGCGGTGGCGGAGACGCCGGTCGGGAGCGAGGTGCCGATCGAGGTGATCCGCGACGGCAAGCGGCTGGCGCTCACCGTCAAGGTCGCCCAGCTCGACGAGCCCGACCAGCGGGCCTCGGCGGCCGAGCCTTCGGCCACCAGGCTCGGCATCGCCGCCCGGCCGGTGCCGCCGGAGCTCGCCCGCTCGCGCAATCTGCCCGAGGGGCAGGGCGTCCTGGTGGAGCGCGTCGAGGACGGCAGCAAGGCGCAGAACGCCGGCGTCGCCGCCGGCGACGTGATCGTGGAGGTCAACCGGACACCCGTCGCGAGCGTCGGTGCGCTGCAGGCCGCGCTGGAGAAGCATCCCGCCGGCAAGCCGGTGCTGCTGCTCGTGAACCGCGAGGGGCTGAGCCTCTACCTCACCGTCGCGGTCTGAGGCCACGGGCATGTGGGACGAGCGGCTCGCGGCGGTGTGCCGGCGCCATCCCGACCTCGTCGCGGTCTACGAGTCCTCGCGCGGGCGTCTGGGGCTCCTGCTGCGGCAGACGCTCGTCCCGCTGTCCGCCGAGCAGGTGGCGTGGCTCGCGGAGACGCGGGGGGTGGCCCGCGATGTCGTTCAAGATCTGCGCGCCGCCGGATTCCAGCGCGGCACCGTGGTGCTGCAGTGGCTGCCCGTCGCCGACGTCGCGCGCATCGTCGCGCGCTGGGTGCGTCGCTGGGACGGCGACGCCGCGCGGCGCTCGCAGCTGCTGGCGGTGGTCGAGCGCCGCCTCGCCGATCAGCGCTTCCTGGCGGCGCGCGCGCAGCGGATGACCGCCGACGCCGGCCCGAGGCCGCAACCGGTTGCCGCCGTTGCCGTGCGTAGTGGTCTCGACGAAGCCGGGCTGGATGCACTCAAGGCCTGGTACGAGACGATGGCGCCGTGCTGGCTCGCCATCCAGCCGGTGCTGCGCCGTCGTCTCGTTCTCCAGACGCACGTGTGGCTCGCCGACCTGGCGCTCGCCGATTCGGTCGACGGACCGGGCCAGGCGGTGGGCGAGCTGGGGCCTCGGGGCTCGCTGGCGCGCGCGCTGGAGCGTCTGGTGCCCGGGCGCGAGGCGGCCGCCTGGCGCCCCTGGATCGATCACGTCCGCGCGGACCTGGCGCGGACGTTGGAGCGCCCACCCGAGCTCCGCACCCAGGCGTGGGCCCGCTGGCTGTTTTTCATTCCCTATAGCGTCCCCGCTCCGCGCCGCGTGCCGCGCCGGTCCCCCCGCCCCCCGGCCTCGGCGTGGACGGCGAAGCCCTGGAGGGAGAAGATGAACGCCTAGGGCCACCGCCCCGGGAGGAGACGTGCGGATCCTGGTCGTCGAGGACGAGCGCAAGGTCGCCAGCTTCATCCGGCAGGGCCTGGCCGAGGAGGGCCACACCGTGGAGGTGGCCGCCGATGGTGCGACCGCGCTCGACCTGATCCTCGAAGGCCCCCCGCACGACCTGATCGTCCTCGACCTCATGCTGCCCCAGGTGGACGGCTTCGCCATCCTCAAGGCCGCCCGCCAGCGGCGGATCGCGACCCCCGTGCTGATCCTCACCGCGCGCGATAGCGTGGCCGACAAGGTACGTGGCCTCGACCTCGGCGCCGACGACTACCTGACCAAGCCATTTGCTTTCGACGAGTTCCTGGCTCGCGTGCGGGCGCTGCTGCGCCGGGGCGCCGCCGCAGCCGGGCCCGTGCTCCGGGTGGCCGATCTCGCCCTCGATCCCGCCACCCGCGAGGTGCGCCGGGGCGCCCGGCGCATCGGCCTCACCGCCCGCGAGCACGCCCTGCTCGAATACTTCCTGCGCAATCCCGGCCGGGTGCTCACGCGCCCGATGCTCGCCGAGCACGTGTGGGGCCTCGACTTCGACCCCGAGAGCAACATCGTGGACGTGTACGTGGGCTACCTGCGGCGCAAGATCGACGGGCCCGGGGAGGCGCGGCTGCTGCACACCGTGCGCGGGGCCGGCTACGTGCTCCGGAGCGAGGCGCCGTGACCTGGCGGCCGCTGTCCGTCCACACGCGGCTCACGCTCTGGTACGCGGGCGCGCTGCTGGCGATCCTGGTGGTCATCAGCGGGCTGTCCTACTGGCTGCTGGCCCGGAGCCTCGCCCAGGACGTCGATCGCTCCCTGGTCACGTTGGCCCAGGTGGTGCGCGACGCGCCGCGGGGGAACGGATTCGAGGAAGCCGAGTGGTGGGTGCGCGAGCTGCTGGATCCCGAGCACCAGCTCTTCCAGCTCCTCGGCCCCGACGGCCGGCTCCGCATGCGCTCGTGGCGCCTGCGCGACGACCGGCTGCCGCTGTCGGCCGCGGCCCGGCAGAGCGTCGCCGTGGGGCACGCCTCCTTCGACACGGTGCTGCTGCACGGCGAGCGCATCCGCGTCATCGCGCTGCCGGTGGTGCGCAACGGGCGGCTGGTCGAGGTGGTGCAGGTCGGCATGCCACTGGCGCCCACCGAGCGCACGCTGCAGCGCTGGCTCGAGGCCTTGCTGGTGCTGGTTCCGCTCGGGGTGGGCCTGGCCGCCGCCGGCGGACACGTGATGGCGCGGGCGGCGCTGCGGCCGGTGGACGAGATGTCGCAATCGGCGCGGCGCATCGACGCCGAGGCGCTGGCACGGCGGATCACCATCCGCGGCACCGGCGACGAGCTGGACCGCCTGGCCGAGACGCTCAACGGCATGCTGGCCCGTCTGGAGAACACCTTCGGCGAGATGCGCCGCTTCTCCGCCGACGCCGCCCACGAGCTGCGCACGCCGCTCACCGCACTCAAGGGCACGCTCGAGGTCGCGCTGCGCGCCGAGCGCTCGGGTGCGGAGTACCGTGCCGCGCTCGCCTCGGCGCTGGAGGAGGTCGACCGGCTGGTGCGGCTGGCCGAGGACCTCCTGCTGCTGTCACGCGCCACCGCCGGCCCCGACTCCCCCCGCGCGCGCGTGGAGCTGGAGACGCTGGCCCTCGACGTCGCCGAGGTCGGCACTCGCCTGGCCAAGGACCGTGGCGTCACCGTGCGCGTCGGCGCGCTCGCGCCGCTGGCCGTGCTGGGCGATGGCGGCGCGCTGCGACGGGCGCTGCTCAACCTGGTCGAGAACGGCGTGAAGTACACGCCGGCCGGCGGGCGCGTGGAGCTGTCGGTCACCGCGGCCGACGGCGACGCCGTGCTGGCCGTGGAGGACACTGGCTCCGGCATCGATCCCGCCGACGTCGCGCGGATCTTCGAGCCGTTCGTCCGGCTGGACACGGCCCGCTCGCGCGAGAGCGGCGGCAGCGGCCTGGGTCTGGCCATCGCGCGCTCGATCGTGGTCGCCCACCGCGGCTCCCTCGGCGTGGAGCGGCCGGCCGCCGGCGGCTCCCGCTTCACCATCCGCCTGCCGCTGGCGTAGGGCAGGCGGCTGAAGCCGCCTGCAGCTAGAATGCATCCGTGACGCTCGTCCGTGCACTGTTGCTCGTGCTGGTCGCGACCGGGCCCGTCGCCGCCGCGCCGGCAGCGCCGCCCGCTCCGTGGCTGCTCGACCAGGTCACGACGCTCGCCGCCCCCGAGATGGAGGGGCGGGCCTCCGGCAGTCCCGGCGCCGAGCGTGCCGCCCCCCGCTCTACCTGGTCAACGTGGACGGCTCCGGTCTCGAGCGAGTGACCTTCGCCGGGGGCTTCGCGTCCTTCGCCATGTTCACGCGCGACGGCAAGCGGCTGGTGTTCTGCTCCGGCCGGGGCGCCTTCGTCGCCGACTGAGACGACCGGTGAGCCGCTGGGCCCGTGCGGGCGTCGCCGCGCTGCTCGCCGTCATGGCGCTGGCGCCGGTCACCAGGGCGCAGGACGCCACGCCGGCCGGCCCCGGCTTCCGGGCTGAGGCGGAACCCGACATCCTGGGCCGGCGGGGCCCCGCCGTCGTCGGCTGGCTCTACAACGACCAGGGCGTGGGGTTCACCAACGTGCGCATTCGCGTGGAGGTGCTGGACGACGCCGGGCAGGCGGTGGGGAGCAACGAGGCCTACGTCTACGGCAACGTACCGGCGCGCGGGCGCAGCTACTTCTTCGTGCCGGTGCCGCGCTTCGGCGCCCGCTACCGTGTCACCGTCATCCGCTTCGACCGCCTCGAGATGCAGTGACGCGCGCGATTGCCGCTCGCTGACGCCGACGATGTCTCAAGCCGTTCCCCGAACCGCCCACGCCCGGGCGGTCAGCTCGATCGGCCCGTCTCCCGTCGGTGCCAGGCGTGACTCGAGACAGAGCCGGATTCGTTCCCGGACCTCGTCGCTGACCGCGGCCAGGTAGGTCGGAGCCGCGCCGGTCCGGCCGAGGAACGGCGTCCAGTAGTCGTCGAAGTCCTGAAAGACGGTGGGAATGTCGAGGGCGCGAACCGTCACGGACGTCAGTCCCGCGCGCTCGAACAGTGCCTGGAGCGGCCCCGGCTGGCACAGCGGGAACCGTTCGGCCTGGTCGAGCTTGCCATCGTTCGGGCTCACGGCGATGGCAGCGTCCCAGAAATGCCGGATCATCTGCATTCCCCCGGCATAGTCCCAGACATACGCCGCCACGCGTCCGCCAGGCCTGGTGACCCTGGCCATCTCTCGCGTCATGGATTCGGGGTCCCGGACGAAGTTGAGCACCAGGCCAGAGACCGTCACGTCACAGGAGGCCGACTCCCACGGCAAGTGCGTCGCATCGCCGGTGTCGAAGCGGGCCCGCGCGTCGCCGATGCGTTGCCGAGCCTGGGACACGAAGCCCGCCGACGAGTCGATACCGCAGACCGACGACGGCTCACATCCGAGGAGAATGGCGGATGCCAGGGCCCCCGTCCCGCAGCCGACATCCGCCCACGCCAGGCCCGGACGGGGCGTGAGCCAGCGGAGGAACTCGCCGGCGACCCTCCGGCTCCACCGCCCGACGTACCGCTCGTAGGCGTGACCGGAGTCCCAGGCCTCCGTCACCGGCTCACTCATGCGAGATCGGTTCACGCAGCACCCTCTGGTAGACGGCCAGGTCACTGGCCGAGAAGCAGCAGAAGATGACCTCTTCCAGAGGAGCGGCCCGGGTGAGAGCCAGCTGCACCGTGGATACCGCTACCGTGGCGGCCAGTTCAATGGGGTAGCCGTAGATGCCCGTGCTGATGCTCGGGAAGGCGATGATCCGGGCGGCCTTGGTAGCCGCTAGCTCGAGCGCACGGCGATAGCAGGATGCCAGCTGGCCCGGTTCACCGGCCGTACCCCCGCGCCATACGGGGCCGACGGCGTGAATGACGTACTTGGCCGGAAGTCGATGGCCTCGCGTGAGCTTCGCATCACCCGTCTGGCAGCCGCCGAGGAGCCGGCATTCGTGGAGGAGCTCCGGGCCCGCGGCCCGGTGGATTGCGCCATCGACCCCACCCCCACCCAGGAGCGATGAATTGGCCGCGTTGACGATCGCATCAACTTCCAGAGTGGTGATGTCGGCCTGGATGGCACGAAGTGTAGTGGGCATTTTGGGGAGCGCCCTAACGGCTTGGCGTTGAGCGGCCGGCACACGTGCATTCGCCGGGGCGCAAGGCGATCATGCCGGGCCGCTCGAACGGCTTGTTAGCGATGTACGTGCTCAAGGCCCGAGACCGCGGGTCAGAAGCTGGGCCCCCGGACGATGCGTTGCGTACAATGCCCGGGCATCCGGGAACCGTGGCCGAGCTGCCAAGGGTGCGAGCGAGCCCGTCTGTGAGCGTGGTCCATGGAATGCTCCGGCAACCCCGTGGTGACACGCGCCCAAGCGCGTGATCCCGTTTAGGAGAATGCCGCTCCGCTGTGTCCCTGTTTCCGGATGCTCCGTCCACCCCTGACCCTGGAGGAGCTTCCCATGAAGGCGAGTCCGCGTCGTCGCGATCGGCGGGCGGCCGCGTCGCGCCCGTCGCTGCTGGCCCGCGTGAACGTGAATGCCGCGGGGATCGATTGCGGCGCCGAGACGCACCATGTCGCCGTGCCCCCCGACCGGGATCCGGCCCCGGTGCGCGCGTTCAAGACCTTTACGACAGATCTGCAGCGCCTGGCCGACTGGCTCACGGCGTGCGGCGTCACCACCGTCGCGATGGAGTCGACGGGCGTGTACTGGATGCCGCTCTACGAGATCCTCGAAGCCCGGGGCCTCGACGTCGTCCTCGTCAACGCGCGGCATCTCAAGAATGTCCCGGGCCGGAAGACCGATGTCGTGGACTGCCAGTGGCTCCAGGAGCTGCATAGCGTGGGCTTGCTGCGCGGCAGCGTCCGGCCCACGGCCGCCATCGCGGCCCTGCGCGCGTCTCTGCGCCACCGGGAAACGCTCGTGCGCGGGGCGGCGACGCACGTCCAGCGCATGCAGAAGGCGCTGGTGCAGATGAACCTCCAGCTTGCCGTCGTGATCAGTGACATCACCGGCGTCACGGGCCTGCGCATTCTGCGGGACATCCTCGCGGGCCAGACCGACCCCGACGTCCTGGCCCAGCATCGCGACCATCGCTGTCAGGCCTCCGCGGCGGAGATCATGGCAGCGCTCACCGGACACTACCGCCCGGAGCACCTCTTCGTGCTGGGGCAGAACCTCGCGCGCTTCGACGCCTCCCAATGGCAGATGGCGGCATGCGACGTGGCGATCGAGGCTCACGTCCACGCGCTTGCCGCCGACACCCCCGCGCCCGCCGCCGCGCTGCCCCCCCCCCGGACGAGGAAGAAGCCGCGGGACAACGAGCCGCGCTGCGAGCTTCGCTCGCCCCTCCATCACCTCACCGGCGTCGACCTCACCCAGATCGATGCGATTGGGCCGTACGGCGCCCTGCGGCTCCTGGCCGAGATCGGGCCCGACATGAGTCGGTGGCCCACCGAGAAGCATTTCACCTCGTGGCTGACCCTGGCGCCCCACAATAAGATCTCCGGCGGCCGACTCCTCAGGTCCAGCACCCAGCCCTCGGGCAATCGTGCCGCGGCGGTCCTGCGTATGGCGGCCATGAGCCTCGCCCGCACGGAGACCGCGCTCGGCGCCTTCTATCGGCGGTTGGCGTACCGCATCGGCAAGGCCCAGGCCATCACCGCCACCGCGCGCAAGCTCGCGATCCTCGTCGACCGCACCCTCAAGGAGGGCCTTCGCTACCAGGATCCGGGTGCCGCGGCGTACGACGCCCACCATCGCCAACGCGTCCTCCGCCACCGGTGTCACCGCGCCGCCACGCTCGGCTTCTCCCTCGTCAATCGTGAAACCGGCGAGCTACTGGAGGCGACAGTTTCTTAGGAGGCACCGCGTGTGCGGAGCGCCTGGGCATACTGCTCAGGCTCAAAACTGAAGGAGCCGATGGCTGCGCCTTGACGTGACACAACGGTACCCACGATCACGATGCCCAACGCTGGCGCTGACCCGCGGCCGCCTCGGCCGTCGGGTCAAGCGGCTTGTTCGACCCTCGCACGATTGTCACGGTCGACGGCGAATACGAACCTGGCCAGGAGAGATGACGGTGAACGAGCCGAT